>QLIP01062607.1_pt1 | contig 159090 bp, 135 predicted proteins | sample 1769771 | NCBI WGS metagenome assembly QLIP01 (sample SAMN09428762, study PRJNA476227) | Gut metagenome, whole genome shotgun sequencing project. | isolation source: cecum | host: Rhizomys sinensis | place: China: Jinsha town of Minqing, Fujian Province | collected 2013-09-23 | reverse complement strand
GCTCTACCCCTGTGCGCTACTAAAAATGGGGGGATTACAGCTGGTTAAAATTAACTTGTCAAGAAAATGTTTAACCGCTGGAAAAGGAAATATAGCTTAAAATAATAAATTGCAAGTAAAAATATGTGCTTAAGATAATTTTTATTTGTTTTAGTTATACATTTGAAATAATATGACATTTTTTTTATTTATGTGTCCAACATGCGTCCATCTTCTTAAGGAGAAGTCGGACATGGCTGAAAACAGTTTTGAAGAAAGGCTCGATAGGCTCAAAGCCGCTGTTGATCAGAAGACAGATTCGGCTTTGGCCGACTGTCTTGGACTACGCCAAAGTTCAATCGCAGGTGCCCGTAGGCGAGGGCTTGTCCCGGGAGAATGGGTTGAAAAGATTGCTTTAAGCTATAATGTTAATGCTGATTGGTTATTATTTGGACGAGAACCAATGAGGGGAAACGTCCAGCAAGCTCAGCCGCTATTGTCACCATCAGATAGTGCAGTGACAGATGATGAGGGTTTAATCCGCATCCCAATGGCTGAGGCCATTCTTTCTGCAGGAACTGGAAGCCTTGAAACAAGCGGAAAAATGGGGAGAGAATACGCCTTCAGACGCGATTTTATTCTGCGCAAGGGAAACCCTGCCAATATGGTCTTAATGCGTGTCCGGGGCGATTCCATGCAGCCAGAGGTTATGGATAAGGATATGGTGCTGCTGGATCAAAGCAAGATACGCCTGCAGCCAGGGCCGATTTTTGCGGTGGGCATAGAAGAGGCAATTTACCTCAAACGTGTGGATATGCTCCCTGGGCAGATTGTCCTCAAGAGCGTGAACCCTGCCTATGATCCTATATATATAGATATGGGCGAACAGATGGGCGACCTATTTCGCGTCATCGGGCAGGTACTCTGGGTGTGCAGGGAGTATAATTAAAGGGGTAAAATTAATTTCAAACTAAGTTTCGTTTTTGGGAATTTATTTCAAACTAAGTTTCGCGGAGGGTAAAATTTCTCCTCGACACTTTTTTGGTGGGACGCTCCGGCATACCCGCATCACTCTAGGCTTTCCGTTCCACCACATTCCTCTAAGTTCCGATATATTCCGGCTCAATCAATTTTCAATCTAAGTTTCGTCTAATACTCCAGAATGCTTGTTGATTTATCTTTTCCATATTTTCCCTTTGACGACCTTGTGCATATGAAAATATAAGGAGATCCAGAAGAAGATGGCAAGAATGAAATGGGGACAGAATGGGGACAAATTGGCATGGGAAAGCAAAAGGGTTTACGAAAATTCTCGTAAACCCTTGAAATATTTGGTGGGCCATCAGGGACTCGAACCCCGAACCAACTGATTAAGAGTCAGCTGCTCTACCAATTGAGCTAATGACCCATGCGGCGTTAAGCCTTATATTCGTTCTTGAATATGCTTGTCAATCAATTTTCTTGGATGGTCTGTGCAGGCAAAAAGGTGAGATGCATTTTTTGGCGCATATTCGTACCCGCCTTGCTGGTAGCTATTTTGCTGCTGGCATCAGGTTGCCTTGGTCATTGGCGCTGCTATGCTGCCGAGATAGAGCCTGCCATTGAATTTGCTGACAATAGCCAGGGCATTATTGCGGCCATAAGTTACAAGATTCCGCCAGATTACCATGCTTACGCCAATAAGCAAGGCGATGCGGGGCGACCCACAAGCCTGGCCTTTAGCCTTGGAGCTTCTGAACCCATGCCAGTGTTATATCCCGCTGGCTCCATGCAGCGTGATCTCTATGATCCCGCGGCCACAGTCTTTGTCTATGACGGTGAAGTGCGGCTTTTTGTCCTCTTGCCTGTAAGCGCACTCGGGATGCGCTATACGGCCAAGATCAGTATGCTTCTTTGTTCAGCGCGTCACTGTCTGCCTTATAGCAAAAGCATAAGCGGCATCGTGCCAGAAAAAATCCCTCCGCTTTCACAGATGCCCTGGCAAAAGGATTATGCGCAACAAAGCAGGGTAATAGTGGGCAATGCCTTGCGGTCTCTAGCTGAATCAGAAAAAAATCCCCCGCCCAATGACGGCAATGTCCATGTTGAGGAATCAAGTGGGCAAAGCCAGCCAGAAATTGGGCAAATTGGGCAAGAACCAGAGGGAAAAGTTTCTGATGCAGATTTTGGGTTTGCGCTCAAGCCGCGCTATTTCAGCGAAGATTTTGAGATTTACGGCCTGGCCAAAGCCCTGATTCTGGGCTTGCTTGCCGGTCTTTTGCTCAACTCCATGCCCTGTGTCCTGCCGGTGCTGACGCTCAAGGTGAGCGGAATCCTGCTCATGGGCGGGATTAACAACCGCGAGAAGCAACGGCTGTTCAGAGAGCATAATCTTTTTTTTGCAGCCGGGATTCTCAGCCTGTTCACTATTCTTGCGCTATTGCTGGGAATGGCAGATTTGATGTGGGGGCAACTCTATCAGAGTCAGGCCATATTGCTGCTGATGCTCATTCTGGTTTTTTTGCTCGGGCTGTCCATGCTCGGGGTTTTTAATTTGCCAAGCTTTGATATTAAGGCAGGCTCAACCAGCGATAAGCCAAGACTGCACTCCTACCTCACCGGCTTAGTTTCGACATTTCTTGCAACACCTTGTAGCGGCCCATTGCTTGGTGGGGTGCTTGGCTGGGCTTTTACGCAACCTATGCTTACATTGGTTGCGGTATTCTGGGCAGTGGGCTTTGGCATGGCCCTGCCGTATTTTGTTTTTGCGCTCTGGCCCTCACTTGCCCGAATTTTGCCAAGGCCAGGCCCGTGGATGCATGTTTTTGAGCGTCTTGTGGGCTTTCTGCTTCTGGCAACAGCGCTCTATCTCCTCTCCATCCTGCCAGCGGAAAAGCATATTCAGGTACTTGATGTTCTTTTGCTTGTCTCATTTTGCGCGTGGCTGTGGGGGCGTTACTGCGGGCTTTCTGCACCGCCTCTGCGCCGCCGTGTTTTGGGGCTTGTCGCCGCGGGGATTCTTTGCTCCGCAGTGTTCTGGGTCTTGCGCCCGGTTGGCCCTATCCCGCAATGGCGTGAATTCAATCTGGAGGCATTTAGGACGGAATTGGGCAAAAAGCCCATGCTCCTGGAATTTACTGCGGACTGGTGTCCTAATTGTAAATTCCTTGAGGCCACGGTTCTCACTGATGAGCGCTTGCGCAGCCTCCAGGAAGAATATGGCTTTGAACTGATCCGCGTGGATCTTACAAGGCCCCATGACAATGCCACAAGGCTTCTGGCAATGCTTGGCAGCAAGAGCATCCCGCTTACCGCGCTTTTTGCCGCTGGCCCGAAGGCTTTAAAGCCACTGGTCTTGCGCGATATTTATGGAGTTGGCAGCCTTGAACAGGCTTTGGCAGAACAGTTTGGAGCGGAGAAAAAGTTTTCTTGGTCATTGCCCTAGTGCATTTTTTTTCGCTGTCGATTAAGACAGTGTGCAGCATGCGGCGCAGTGCCACGGCGCTGCGATTTTTGTGAAAGGGAGCTGATATGGAGCCGAATCTGAAAAGACAGGATGGCGAACTCCTGCAACTGGTGACTTTCAGCATCGGTGAAGAGGAATTCGGGGTGAATATCCTGAAAGTGCAGGAAATTATCCGCACTATGGAGATCACCAAGGTGCCTCGTGCGCCAGCCTTTGTCGAGGGTGTGATCAATTTGCGCGGCAAGGTTATTCCTATCATTGATCTGCGCAGGCGTTTTGGCCTTATGCCCAAGCCAGGCGACAAGGACACGCGAATCATCGTTATTGAGATCAACAATGTGATTGTGGGTTTTGTTGTAGATGCCGTTTCTGAGGTGCTGCGCATCCCGGCGAGTACGGTAGAGCCGCCGCCGCCAGTAGTTGCTGGAGTCGAGTCGGACTACATCTCGGGAGTGGGCAAATTGAAAGATCGTCTGCTGATCATGCTCGATCTGGATAAGCTGCTCTCCAGTGAAGACATGGATATGCTCTGCGCCATGTAGTCAGGCAAAATTTGTTGGGTGGCGGGTTTTTGGCCCGCCACCTATGGCTTTTTTTCGGATCATTCCCGTCTTATCTGAGGCGCTGTTTTGCGCGGTCGGCGCATTTTAATCAGGAAAAGATCGCCCGGACGCGAAAATCTGCCTGTGCTTTTTAAGTTTCAGGCAGAGGCGCAAATCAGTTTCTGGCGCAAGCGGGGCAAGCACTGCAAGGGCAATCAGCAGGGGTGAAAAATAAGCCTCGCTCCAGTCCATTATAAAATCGAGGCGTCTGCTTTGCTCATCAATGCTGAGAGAGCGCAGGAATTGCCTTAAATCAACAGTGCGCAGCCCGGTTTTGCCTTGATGTGTGTATGGGAAGCTTTGGCTTGTCATGAAGCTGAAAAAAGCGCGCCTGACTTCTGCAAAATTCAGATCTCCCGCCAAGCCAAGCTGAAAGCCTTCGGCCTGTGACTGTTCAATGCGCCTGTCAGATTCTATCTGCTCAAGGGCTAGGATTTCCAGCCCCGAGGGAAGCTCGGGTGCAAGGCGCTCTTTAAGTTTTGCAGGAGACAATATCTCGCATAAGGTGAGTGTAAACCATTCGGCTTCGCTTTTCACGCCAACAGGGAGCGCCCGGCCAAAGGAAAGCAGTGGCATTGGATGAAAGCCCTGGGAAAAGCTCATGGGAATTTGCGCGCGGCGCAAGGCCCGCCCAAGCAATGCCTGGAGTTCTAGCTGGCTTAAAAAGGCGCAACCGCCAGCCTTACTGTGCCAGAGGCGATAGCGTACGGCCTTGCGTGCGAGAAGGGGGCTTAATTTGGGCCTTTCCTGGCTCAGCTTGCGCAAGATAAGGCGTCCTTCAGCATCGCGGTTTGCCTGATGCAACTCTTGATCGCGTTTTTGGAAATTCAGGCGGTTTTTGTGCGCAAGCCTGCTGCTATGCGCAAGACGCGATGCCTGGCTTCCCCTATCGCATGCGCCACAGTTCTGGCAGGCGGCATAGCGGCAGTCAGGAGTGATTTTTTCGGCAAGCGCCCGATTGCGTTCGCGAAGGAGAAATTCTTCACTCACGCCAACTTCAAGATGACTCCAGGGCAAGGGGCGATCCAGCTCCCGCGGTCCGATCAGGGTTTCAGCCGCAAGTCCACATTCGTCTAGGGCTTCAAGCCAGGGCCTGAGGCTGAAATTTTCTGCCCAGTCACAAAAAACAGCCCCCTTACGGTAGGCTTTTTCGACAACCGGGGCGAGTTCACGGCCCGCCCGTGCAAAAATGCCCTCTAGGTGGCTCATGGCCGGTTCGTGCCAGCGCAAGGTCAGGCCCTTTTTATTTTTGAAAAGGCCACGAAGCATTCTGACGCGCCGCTCTATCTCCTCAAGGCCGATCTGTTCTTCCCACTGGAAAGGCGTAAATGGCTTGGGCACGAAAGGCGAGATGGAGGCTGTTACCGCAAGCCTGGGCGCGCCGCGGCCTCCGGCATCGCGCACCTTGACGCATAAATCAAAAATTGCCTCAAGATCCGCGTCAGTCTCCGTAGGCAGTCCGATCATGAAATAGAGCTTGACCTGCCGCCAGCCATGTTCAAGCAGTTTTTGGGCGTGGAGAAGCAAATCTTCTTCGCTTACACCTTTGTTGATCACATTCCTCAAGCGCTGGCTGCCTGCCTCTGGGGCCAGTGTAAGGCCAGTGCGCCTTATTCCGGCAATGCGCTCAAGAATTTCATCGTCAATGGAGCCTACGCGCAGCGATGGCAGGGAAAGGCTGACCTGTTCTTCCCTGCAATATTGCATCGCACTAGTGCAAAGGCTTTTCAAAGCCGAGAAATCGCCGCTGCTCAGGGATAGGAAAGAAAGTTCCTCAAAGCCTGTTTGCGCAATGCAGTCTTTGAGCAAAAGTGTTATTTCTTCAAAGTTGCGTTCCCGTGCAGGACGATAAACAATTCCAGCATGGCAGAAACGGCAACCGCGTGTACAGCCGCGGGCGATTTCAAGTGACAAGCGATTGTGTACAGCCCCCACAGGCAAGACCTGGCGGCTGGGGTAGGGAGTCTGATTCAAATCCGCCACAATGCGCCGTGCCGGCCGTGCGTGATCAACAAAAAGCGGTTTAAGGCCAAAAGGATCATCCTGGATGAAAAAGCAAGGCACATAGACGCCAGGGATCAAGCGTACCTGCTCAAGAAAATGTCTGCGCGTCCAGCTTAGGGCAAGGCCCTTTTCCAGCAGTTCAAGAATCTCAGGCAAGATTTCTTCGCCATCGCCAAGGGCCATCAGATCCACATAAGGCGCAAGCGGCTCTGCGCTGAGTACTGCGCCACCACCGGCAATGACTATGGGATTATCGCAAAGCATAGCTCCCCGTGCATCAGCGTGAAGCGGAAGATGCGCGAGATCCAGCATATAGAGCAAGTTGGTATAGCAAAGCTCATGGGTTATGGAAAAACAGATTGCCTGCATCTTTGCAAGCGGCGTGTCTGATTCGAGAGTGCTTAAAGGGGCATTGTGCTTGCGCAGAATTTCGCCTGCCTCGCGCTCCGGGGCCATAACGCGCTCGGCCCACCAATTTTCGCGGGCATTGACAATGCTGTAGAGAATTTTTTGCCCAAGGTAGGACATGCCTACCTCGTAAGTGTCGGGAAAGGCCAAGGCAACACGCAGGCTTGTATGTGCAGGGTCTTTATGGCACGCGCCCTGTTCTATACCTGCATAGCGGCTTGGGCGGGGCAGAAGCGGCAAAAGTTCGCGCATTTTTTGTCGGGCTTGGAATACAAAAAAGGCGGCGCAAAGCCGCCTTGGAATAATACCTATACAAGACTATTTGATCAGGCCGCTACCTCCGAGACTGGAAGCGGGCGCAGAGCCAAACTGGAGCTTGCCTAGACCTCCTGCTACAGTAAGGTTAGTGCAGGCTTCAATATATTTGTCCTGCAATTCCTTGGGCGTGTCCGAATAGCGATAGAGGAAAAATTTGCCTTCCAGAGTACCCTTGAAATCCGGCTCAAAGGGATAGCCGTAAGGCAACATCATCATCTGCACGCCCTGTTGGGATGGGATTGTCTGGATTGCGGCCACATCGGTCAGAATATCTTTTTCGGCGTCGTATTTGCCCATGACCAGCTCGCCGGTCACCAATTTCATCAGGCGGATATCATAAGCCATGTTCATACTCCTCGGAGATAATTTGTAGCTTTTACCTAGGCGCGGAAAGCCATGCTGTCAAGGTGTTTTCATTGCCAAAGCCTTGGCTTAGGCTTGGGGCGGAGAAAGGGCATGAAAAGAGAAAATGAAGCTGACGATTTAAGCTGGGCCAGAGAATGTTTGGGACATCAGTTCAGTTCTCCGGCGTTACTCAAGATGGCCCTGACCCATAGCTCCTGGGCCAATGAAGCTGGACGCGGACATGCCGGGCCTAAGGCGCATAATGAGCGGCTGGAATTTCTGGGAGACGCAGTGCTTGAGCTTTGTGTTTCCGATGAGCTATTCCGTCGTTTTCCTGACGCCAGGGAGGGCGTGTTAACGAGGATGCGCTCAAAACTGGTGGACAGCAAAAGCCTGGCAAAGCTGGCGCGGGTCATTGGACTGGATAAATGGCTTAAACTTGGAAAGGGGGAGGAAAGTCAGGGGGGAAGAGGGCGCGACAGCGTATTAAGTGACGCTTTGGAGGCTCTCGTTGCAGCGATTTATGAAGATGGCGGATATGAAGCGGCGCAAAAGGCGGTTTGCCTGCTATTTGCCGGCCAATGGCCTGATACAGAAGACAAAAAAATTATTAAAGACTGCAAGTCAAGCTTGCAGGAGATAGCTCAAGCCAGATTCAAAGCCTGCCCGCGCTATATCTTACAGGAGAGCAGTGGGCCAGAGCATTGCAAACTTTATTTGGTACGTCTGGAAATTCCTGATGGGCGTATCTTTCTTGCCAGTGGCAGCAGTCGCAAAAAGGCGGAACAGGAGGCGGCTTGCGCTGCCCTGGCAGAACTTGGCCAGAAACTTGCGCCCCTGCCTGAACCGCCCCTTTGAGCCTTGCGCATTGCAATATTCCATATCTCTCCTTGCCTTTGCGGGCCTGGATTTATCCTGGCTGATCGACAACGGGCTGGCGGAGGGCCACCCGGCCCGGGGGAACAACCCCCCGGGCCTCCCGTCTTTGGTCTGCCACAGCCTATGTTTAGATGACCTAGCCGCCGATGAGCTGCATGGCCATCTGGGGCAGCGAATTGGCCTGGCCAAGCATGGCCACTGCCGATTGCGTAAGGATCTGGTTGCGCACGAACTGAGTCATTTCCGTGGCGACATCCACATCCGAAATTCGTGATTCTGCGGCCTGGAGGTTTTCAGCCTGAATATTCAGGTTGGTGATGGTATTTTCCAGGCGGTTTTGCATGGCGCCAAGGTGAGCGCGGATCTTGTCCTTGGAGACAATGGCGTCGTTGATGGCCACAAGGGCTTTCTGGGCCGCCTGCTGGGTGGAAACCGTAGCGCCGGCCGCTTCCATGTTCGAGTTGCCAATGCCCAGGGCAGAAGCTGTACATTCGCCGATGGTGATATAGTAATAGTCCTCGGCGCTGTCGTTACCTGAGCCAAAATGCACCTTCAGCTTGCCTGTGCTGGTAAGCCCGTCATCGCTTGAGGCGCCGCTTCCGTCATGCACAGAGGAGGACAATGTTCCATCCAGAAGCTTGATGCCGTTGAAGTCAGTTGCCATGGCGATACGCGTGATTTCCGAAGCCATTGCCTGATATTCGCTTTCAATCATCAAGCGCTGGGTGGAATCATAGGTGCCAGTGGCGGCTTGTTCCGCAAGCTCCTTGAGGCGGATCAGTTTTTCGTCGATGACGCTCATTGCGCCATCGGCAGTCTGGATCATCGAAATGGCATCGTTGGCGTTGCGTGCGCCCTGATGCAGGGCCGCGATGTCCGCACGCTGCAATTCGCGGATTGCCAGGCCAGCGGCATCGTCCGCCGCGCTGTTTACGCGCATGCCTGTGGAGAGGCGCTGGGTTGAGGTTGCCAGACGCCCGTAGTGGGCGTTCAGGTGACGGGCCGTGTTGGCTGCCATCATGTTGTTGTTTACGACCAAAGACATGGGACACCTCCTAGGGTGATTAAATAAGCTGTGCCATGCTTATTGCAACCGATATGCCAAAGCTAAAAAAGTTTATCTTTCAAAGTGGTTAAATAAAATCTAGACTTCAAGGGCAAATATTGCCGCATTTATTGCCGATACTTTGGCGCTCCGTAAATCTTTGATGGGGAAAATCTGACAGGCCCAAAAATGGACAATATGGCGCTTGATAGTTATGTTTGCTGTGAGGCGCTTGAGATTAAAAAAGAGCTTCTAGTCTATCTCTCCGGCTTGTGTCAGGCGGCTTCAGTGGCCCTCATGGCCTCAGCCGTGATCATGCCGGATATGCGCATTGAGTCTATGATTGGCTGCATGGCTAGCGCCATTCTTGGTGGCGTGTTTATTGTCCTGAAAAACAAGGCCTAAGACCATGACAAGCGTTTGGCTTTACATTATAGGATTGGCGGTTGCTGGATTAGCCATTTACAAATTTGTTCCCAATAAATAAGGCTTAGCCACTTGAGCAAAAGGCCCTCCTGCGAGGGCCTTTGTACTGAAATGAAAAGCTCCGCCCTGGGGCGGAGTTTTTAGACGGAGGAAGCCGGATTGCCAGCGCTATCCCTTCGCTGGAGGCAGGGCGGCTTCAAGCCGCCGCGCCTTTACCGGTTATTTTTCAGTCAGAATTAGCGCTTCATGCCGATTACGGTTTCAAGCATGGTGTCAACAGTTGTGATGCCCTTGGAGTTGGCCTGGAAGCCGCGCTGCGTGGTAATCATGTTCACAAACTCGCGGCTCATGTCCACGTTGGAGCCTTCGATATTATAGGCCCTGGTCACGCCGAAGCCATTGTCCCCTGGCACGCCCTGGCGGGCATCGCCCGATTCCTTGGTCTGGCCGTAGAGATTTCCGCCCTCGCGCCTCAGGCCCTGCTTGTTGTGGAAGTCGTAGAGGGCTATCTGGTAGAGGGGCACGCTCTCGCCATTGTCGTAGTAGCCAAAGACCACGCCGTTATTGGTGATGTTGGTGCTGGAAAGCACGCCAGAGGCATAGCCGTCACTTTTGGCATCCTGAATGACGTAGGTGGAATTGCCTGCACTGCTTGCATTTTCCTCGCGCATGGGGTCATCGTATTTGGCAACATCCTGGTTGTAGTCAATGCTGCGCGTGGCAATGGAAATCTGCTTGTAGAACGGGCCTTTTTCTGTATCTGGAATTGAGCCGTCAACATTAAGCGTGACCTTGTTGTGCGCATGGGTAGTCGGGTCAATGGTATAGACTTCCGTCACGCCAGCCGGGGGTACACGAACTGTATCGCGCTCCTTGAACGGCCCGGTGTATTCGGCGCCGCCAGCGTCTTTCAGGATATTGCCATCGCTGTCTGTACCCTGAACCCAATTTGCGCCGTCCTGCACATAAAGCGGCAATTTTGTCCCTGCAGGCCATTCGATCGGAGTTTTCGTCTTGTCCGGTACTCTTTCGGTGTTGTAACGATAATCGTTGACTGGCGTAAATTTCTCATAGGCTGGAACTGGCGATGTACGGCCCTGGAGGTCTTCCAGTGTGCCCATATTGTCCCAGTTGCCTAGACTGCGCAGACCGAAGTCCAGTTCAATGATGTAGTTCTCGGCCTGGGACTGGGTGGGCGAGAGCTTCTCGCTTACGCTGTTGGCAAGAGGCTGGCCGGTAAAGTTGGCCGTGAAAGTTGGCAGGCCATTGCTGGAAAAGCGGGTCGGCTGCCAGCTTGAGGTCTTGCTGGGATCAAGGGCGCACTGGTTGCCGGGATTGTCCGTGGTTGTCTTGTCGTTGGCGCCATAAGAATAGGCGGTCTGGTTAACCAAGTTTCCAGCGGCGTCAAAGACCATATGCCCGGTCATGAGCATGCCCGCGTTCTTGTTTGTGCCCTTTTCGGCATCATTATAGAACTGCGTAGGCTTTGTGGCCCAGGTATTGGAAACGGGGTCATAGCCTTCGCCGCCGAAGCTGCGCATGTCTTCTTCCGGCGGGATGGTCACGCAGTATTCATAGATTGTGTAACCGGCAGGCAGGCCCTCGATTTCGTAAATTATGTTGCCATTGGTATCCACCTGCTTGGCGGCCACCTGGTCATAATACACCGTCAGGGTATGCGCGTTGCCGCCCTCGTCATAGACCTTGAGGGAGGAACTGGTGGCATAGGAAGTGTCGGACATGGGCGGATTTTTGCTGGCATCCCACTGGTCAAAGAGCGCGCTCATGGGCGATGTGGCGCTGGTGGAGCGGTCGCCCCTGCCATCGCTGGTCAGGCCCATGGTGAAGTTGACATTGGTTGTGCGCTGCGGTTCCAGATACCAGGAGTCAAGGACGATGTCCTTGGGCGTGCCTGTGCCTACAAAGGCAGTCTCGTCCGCCGGATCCTTGCCCAGGTTGATCGACTCGCTCTTGAATGTCAGGCGGGTAGAGTTGTCCACTTTCCAGCCCTGGAGGCGGTAGCCTTCGGGATTTTGCAGCTGGCGGTCAGCGTTGAAGTAAAAGTCGCCAGCGCGGGTGTAGAACATCTGGTCGCTGTTGGGCTTGCGCACCTTGAAGAAGCCCTCGCCGTCAATGGCCAGGTCAGTCACAGAATTGGTGCTTTCCAAAGAGCCTTGGGAAAAATCGCCTAGTACGGCATAGGTGGCCACACCGGCGCCAATCTGCACCGGGCCGCTGGTGGAGCCGCCGCTGATATAGAGATAATCGTTAAAATCCATGCGCTGGCTTTTGAAGCCTAAAGTGGAGACGTTGGCGATATTGTTGCCGACCACATTCATCTTGTTGCCGTGTGCGAGCAAACCAGAAACGCTTGTCCACATGCTTGCAGAAAGACCCATGACTTCCTCCGTTAATCTAATCTTCGTTTATATTGTTGGCGGCGCAAGCCGCAAAGGGATAGCTGAATTAAGCGGCCTTGGCCTGTTCTGCTGTGGCAGGATTTGCCGTGTCCGGCGTTGTTGTTTCCTGCTTGTCTTGCTCAGGTTTGGCCTCGTCTTTTTTGTCCGTTGCAGCGTCTGTAACCTTGGGGGTTGTGACCTGGCGCACATTGGATAAAGCCAGGAGCTGCCCGGTCTGCATGCCAAGATAAACCACGCCATTTTCTGTAACCACGCCGGTAACATTGGCATCGACCACCTGGTCAGAAAGCACTGGCTCGCCATTGGCGTTGAAAGCCGTAAGGCTTACTGTATATACACCGTCAGCAGCCGGAAGCCCTGCGCCATTTTTGCCGTTCCAGTTGAATTCAAAGGTTGTTCCGGCCTGTTTTCCGGCGAGGTCTTCGGTGTAGATGGTTGTGCCGTTGGCGTCCTTCACAGCCAGGGTACCCTTGACCACGTTGTCGCCAAAGGCATAGCGGAAAGTGCTGATGGTGCTTTGCTGGGTTGCGCCATCGGTGATCTTGCCGATACTGTTGCCAGCCACGCTCACTTGCTTGCCGATGTAGGAAGTGGCGTTGATCATCTGCTGGTTGTTAGTAGCAGTGGTCAGGCCCTCCATGCCCTCGTTGAGGTTCATCAGTTGCTCAAGGCTGGAGAACTGGGCCATCTGGGCGACAAATTCCTTGTCTTCCATCGGATTCAAGGGATCCTGGTATTTGAACTGGGTAACCAGCAGAAGCATGAATGAATCCTTGTCCAGATTGCTGCCTTTCTGCTTGGAAAGGGCCTGGTTGAATTCGTTGTTGGTCTGCTTCAAAGCCTGCGTGATGCTCGACATTTTGTTCTCCGTTTGCTCAGGCCACCTTATGCAGGGCCTGCCCGGCATATCTTGCCGTTTGCGCCATAATATGCACAGGCTGTTCCAATACGGATTCGTCGAGAATTGTGCTGTTATTTCGGGCCATTGCCAGATTGCGCAAGCGGGCAAGCTGTTCGCGGCGGGAATCTTCTTCCTGCCTTGCGTTGTGCCGGGCAAGATCCTCCCAGGCGCTGCCCTGGCCGCGTTCCTGCTGGGTTTCAACTTGCACTTCGATTTTGTCGACCTTGATTCCCTGTTCTTCAAGGTTAATGCGCAAGGCTTCCATCTGGCGGCTGAGCATCTCGGCAGTTTCGCTCTTTTCGGAGCGAATCTGGGCGCTGACCTCGCCGTTACGCGCAATCAGCGTAATATTCAGCACCCCAAGCTCCAGGGGATGAAGCTGAAGATCAAGGCGGGTTGCGCCATCGCGCAGGGCGGATAGAATTCCCTGCTCAACTTGCGCGGCTGCCTGGCGCTGGATCTGTGGGCTGGCTTGGCTTTGCGCTTCAAAGTTCTGCGTAGCGGAAATTTTTTCCTGGCTCTCACCCTGAAGCATGGAATAGATTATAGAATTGCCTGGTGTTGCGCTTGCGCCGCGCCTCTCCACCTTGCCAAGCAATTCGTTCCATTCCTGGCTGTGGGCGGATTTGGAATCACTGGGATTATTGCCGGAATGATCCTTAGTGCCATTACTTCCGCCAAGGTCTTCGCTGTAAAGCCCATTTCCCTGGCGGGCGTTCTGGGCATTGGCTGCGGATGCGCCAAACTCGTTACGCAGACTGTTTTGTTCAGAATTTTGCGCTTTTTGGCCTGCCCCTGGTTGCTCTTGCCTTGCCATGCCGGCTTGTTGCGCCCTGCCAGTCCAGGACGATTTTTCATCCTGATTAAAGGGCGGATTGTCATTTTTGTTGTGTGCAGTTTGCCGCGCCTTGCTCAAGATTTGCTCTTGAATTTGCGATTCTTCAGCCCCTTGCGAATTATTTGCCGCATCCAGGGTCTCATTGAGGATTTCGCGGCTTTGTTTTTGCACTGTGCGGTCAATCAGTACGCGGCTTTGTTCCACGCGGCGGCTTTCAAGGGCAGAGGCGCTTTTTTCCTGCTCCATACGCTGCCTGGCCTTGGCGATTATCGGTTTGAGCGTCTTGTCCAGGGCGGCATCCAGCTTCTCGCGATTGGCCGCGTCACTCATGAATTGTTCGGACGCCGGGGCCAGCAGCCTGGCAAACTGTTGCGCCGTGCTACTGAGGGCATTAAATCCGCCAAAATTGTTTGCCAGGGCCTCTAGCGTATTTGGCCTCAGCCCAAGGCCACGGCCCAGGGCCAAGGCTTCTTCAAGGCCAATTTCAATGCTTTCAGCGGGATCAAGCGCGGCAAAGGCTTCCTGAATCAGTCCCAGGGCTGCCACGCCTTGGCCTGCGCGCATACTGGCCAGGGCTGAATCCGCAAGCTGGCCGCTGGGGTCTATTTTGCCCAGCAGGGCAATGATTGCCTGCTCGTCATCCTCACCAATCTGGGCAATCTTTTCACTCCCGCGCAAACTTGCGAGAACTTGCGCCAAGGTTGCACCATCGGGCTGGCTTGCCAGAATGTCGAACTGGCGCAGGCTTTCTTCCGATGCGCCTTCCTTGATCAGTTGCGTGCGTAATTCCTTAAGGTCAGCCTTGCTGAAACAGACTTCGGAAAGGCTATAGGTAACGCCGTCAGTTGTGTTGCGGCTATATGGGCTTTCAACCAGGGGTTGGCCCTGGGAGGTATCGTTCAGGGCTGTGCTTACAGAATGATTGTCGCCAGTCTGGACAGATTCAAGGGCGTCCTGCATGGCATTCATAAAATCGCTGCTTTCGCTGCTGATCTGCGAATTGCCTATGCCGCCAAAGAAGCCGCTTGCTGAGTCTGTAGATGATCCGCTAGGCAGAATTTGCATTGTTCACTCCTTGCGCGGGCAAATATTCAAGGAGTGTTCCAAAATGGGCGAATTATGGCGGTGGGCTATGCAAGCTCAAGAAAAGGCTTGTGCAGGGAATCGAGGCGCTCGAGGACAGTATGCCAGGAACTTGGGGAATAATTGTTATTCTCGAGAAAGATTTGCTGCTGTCCGGCCAAAAGCCGCAGAATTTCCGGCTGGCTTTGCCAGAAATTGTCTGCAAAAGCGCCATGCCTAGCCTGGCGGGCACTTGCTTCCAGAAGCTGGCCCAGGTTGTGTCCAAGACTTCTCGAGAGGGCAGGAAATTTTTTTGCCAGGGCCTTTGAACGCATACTTAGCAATTCTGCGTGCGCTGGATCATTAAAATAGAGAAAAGCGGCTTGCCAGAAATCTTCCAGGACGAAGCGCGCGGAAGGCGAATTGTCCAGAGGCGCAAGATGGTACAGCCCCAGATTGTCCCGCGAGGAACGCAAAAGCTCAAGGCCATTTAGCGGTTGGAGGGGCTTCTTTTCAAGAATAGAAGCGATAATTCCCGCAACAGAGGCAGGATGAAAGGCATCATGGCAGAGCAGGCGTTTTTGCTGGCACTTCCAGCAGCCGACACAACTCATTTTAGCGCGTAATATCCATTGATCAGGCGCGAGCGGCCCGGTCTCACGGGCATGAACAGGACCTAGGGAAAGATTAAGCACTGGCAGGCCAAGCCAGTTCGCAAGGTGCATCGGCCCGGTATCTGGCGTAACCACGAGATCAAGACCTGGCATAAGCCTGGCAAGCCCGGCCAGTTCCAGCTTGCCACAGAGATTGGCCTTTGGAATTTGCGCCTTTCGCGCCACTTCCTCACCAAGACTTTTTTCCTTACTTCCGCCAAGAAGCATTGGCGTTTTGCCAAGGGCAATAAGCCGCCGCGCAAGTCTGGCCCAGAACTCAGCGCCGGGATGCTTGCACCTGTCGCTTGCCCCAAGCACAAGGCCCACGCGCCCACTGGGCGTTTCCGGGTTATTTCTTACAGTGCTTGGCGCACGGTAGGGCAGGGATACAAGATCGAGAAGATTGAGATCCGCCCAGTGAAAGGCATTATGCCTATTGTTCTGCGTTAAGCCAGCGCGATAGAGTTGCCAGAAGCCTGCAAAATGCTTCCCCTCAGCGCTCTGGCTTAGCCCAAGCTTAAATTCTGCGCTTGCCTGATGGGCAAATTCCGCAGCTTCGCCCTGGGCGCTTAAATTGACTATGCCAGCATAGGCTTGCTTTTGCAGAGTCGGGAGATGTTCTGGCGGAAAAAAAACAGCTTGAGGCGCAAGGGGGAGTAAGGGCTGAAAAAAAAGCGGATTTCCCACTAACCAGAGTGGATGCCCGGGGAATTTGCGCTCAAGCGCAAGCAGGAGGGGAAAGCTCAAGATCAGGTCGCCCATGCGCCGCATCTGGAGAACAAGGACAGGCTTGGCGCTCATTGCCTTTGCGCAGTTTTTTGGGGAGCAGGGCTACCGTAGATTTGGCGCATTGCATTTAGAAGCTCAACAAGGCGGGCATCCCAGGTATGCTCGGCCAGAACGCGCTTGCGCGCTGCGGTAATTATTTTTTCGCGCTCTTTTGGGGCATTGAGATAATGGCGCACCAGGGCAGGAATTTCTTCGGGCTGCGTATAGCAGGCCAGTTCGCCCGGTTCAAAAAGCCTCTCCATTTGCGGACGCCAGTCAGAAAGGACAAAAGCCCCGGAAGCGGGAATGTCAAAGACGCGCTGATTGACCGCGCCTTTCATCTGCTTGCTTGTGGCATTGAAATTGATTTTGGACTGCCCATAAAAATGCGGCAGTTCCGAATAGTAGCTTAAAGTTCCCAGATAGCGCGGCTGCAAAGGCTCATGGCGGAATTCGATTTTCCAGCCCTCATCGCCAACAATCAGCGGCTTAAAGGGCAGGATGCGGCGTACACAATCATTGCGGTATTGGCGCGTGGCCTCCCAGGTCAGGGCGGTTTCATAGGCCAGGCGCGTCTCGTTATCAGAAAGAGCGGCAAAAGCGGCGTGAAGCTCCGGGTATTCGGTTTTGATGAAAGTTGCCACAGAGCGTTCATTGCTTGCGGCAAATGCCTTGGCCACAGAGCGAAATGGCCTTAGCAATGTTGCGGGAAAGTGGCCATTTTTCAGGCGTGCGCCAACCTTGTAGAGCATGGAGTTGCCCACAAAGGAAATATCGGCTTGCCAGTTGTTGTGTTCCGTGCCCTTGCCTGGGCTGAAGCGCTCCGGGTCCGTGCCCAGAGGCAGGTAGCGCACATTTTCAAAGCCTTCTGAGTTAAGGCTTGGCAAATTGTCCTCATCCCAGGTGAAGATTGTACACCAGGGGCTTATGCAGTGACGGTAATTGTGAATGATCAGGTGCGGATTATCCACAAACCAGGAGGCAAGGGGCAGTTCCAGTCTTGCCAGAAGATCCATGAGTACCCCTTCCACATCTACGCCAAGATGGTTCAGGGTCAGACAGCAATCGGGTTTGAAATCAAGAACGATCTTGAGCAACTGCTGGACAAAATCTTCTTGGCCAAGCTCCTCGCCAACGGAGAGCATTCGGTAATTCAGGCCAAGGCGGCTGGCGGCGCGTTCAATTTCGCCCATGAGGAAGTATTTGCTTGTCAGAAGCAGTACTCGCGGTTCTTTGCCGCGAAAACGTGGCTGAACGGCTTTGCGCCAGAAATCATAGCTGGCGCTGGCTTCAAGAATCTTGCGCAGTTTTCCGTAATATCCCTGGTCAATGCGCTGATAAAAGGGGAGGATTAAAGGCGCAAGGCGTCTGCCGCCATGCCTGCGCTGCCAATGGCTTAAAGTTTTCAGAATATTGTCCGGCTCTGGATCATTGAGCCAGAGCAGCCGTTTATGCACATCAGGGGAAAGAGAGCCTTGCAGCCCGGTCAGCTTGCCAAGTTCGCTTTCTTTCTCAATGACAGCCACTGGCCCTTGATATTCGTTGAGGAGGAGCCTGAGCGCATGTCCAAGCCCAGCCCCGAGGATGACAGGCAGTGCAGCAGAAGCATCTTCGGAAGCAAACTGGCTCAAAAAACGCCGAGCAACATCTTCCTCGCGGCTTGGGCCGCCAGCGCCAAGCATCCTGATCTGCCGTCCCTTGATTTCGGCCTGAATATCAAGGAGTTTGTTTTCCGCACTGTCCGCATCAGTGTCATAAATGCCGCAAAAACTGATCTTCTTGTCCGTGGCAGAGCTATCTGCTGGAAAATGGACATTATTAGGCGACTGTTCAGCCATTGACCTGGCCGCTTTTGCCCCGCGGCAGCGGCTCAACGATTATTTCATCGTAGCAGAGGCGGAAAAGGGCGTTTTCATAAGGCCGCTCCACGAGCATGAAAGCGCGCCCTATGGAAATTTCCACACCTGGAAAGACTTTGCCCGCAACCATCACCCGGCAGGCATGCAGGGCAGGCTCATCGTTGGACAGTTTCTCCCATATTGTCGCGCGGCGCTGGATGATTTTTTCACGCTGTTCGGAGAGGTTAGCCAGCTTGCGCGTTGTCTCGTTGGTGTCGGGGGGGAGATGCCCGGCCACTGCCTTGAGATGCGTGATGGTCTGGGAGAGTTCGGCAATCAGCCGATCAATTTTTTCCAACTGGCGGATGCTTGGAGGGTCGTAGCCAAGATAGATTTTGGTTGGGATAGCTGCACGGTTGCCAAGCTGCGCCCCGACATAAACGCTGCCATAGGCGTTGACCGCGCTTCCGTATAGCTGGCCGCGGACAACGAGATTTTCTCCTGCATAGACAGTGCTGTACAGGCAATATTTGTCCACAACCATGTTGCAACGCGCCCTGGCCTCAACTTTTTCCAAGAAGGGTGTAAGCAGCTTTCCGCCTGCATCTAGGAGGCAGTGTCCGCTTGAGCCGCCGCGCGCGCCGCCATCGACCATCAAGTCGCGTCTGGTGCGTACAATTCCGCCTTCAACCATGCCATGAATACGCAGATCGTTGGCCTGTACGGAAAAGCCGGATCGCACCGAGCCGTGAACAGCCATATCGCCGACAAAAAATATGTTGCCCGTGTGAAAGCTTACATCCTGACGGACATTGAGCAGGCTTTTGACGTTGATTGTGCCCTCATTATAAAAGACATAGCCTTTGGTTGCGGAGAGCAGATAACGCGGATAAGCCGGATCAATCCGCGTGTTTGCGCCAGCCGGGAAATCTGCCGAGGAGAGGATAAAGCGCGGGTCAGGTTTTTCCTCAAGCTCATTAAGGGGAACAATCTCAGCAAGAATTTGTCCGGCAATGACATTTTGCACAAAGCCGAGGCTATAGACATCCGCATTTTCATCTGCGCCGCTACCCCCGCCTGGTTTTGCGTTGAGATAGTCGAAATCGGGATTGAAATAGTGGCGCAGATAGTATTGCACAGTTTGCTTCCAAGTTAAGCAGTATGGGCCTTAACAGTCAGGCCGCTGAAAAAGCCCTTGAGTTCCTCTTCGCTTTCGCAGGTGGCAAAAAAACCTTCTATTTCACAGGCTGTGAGAAGTTTGGAGACATGTTCTGCGGGGGCGAGCAAGACAAGACGCCGCCCGTAGCGTTGCATGGATGTATTTAAGCTCACAAGTACCCCAAGGCCAGAGGCATCCATTTTTCCTGCCTGACTCAGATCCAGAACAAGCTGGCTTAGATCCGGCAATTTGCTGTATTCCCGCATTGCCTTGTTAAAAGAGGCCACATCGGGCAATAAAACATCGCCGTACAAGGTGACAGTCAGGGTTTCACCATGTTTTTTTGTTTTAAGGAAGTAGGCTAGGCTTGGGTTGGCCATTGGCGCATTTTCTCCGCACACATTGGCAATGCCATTCTGAAATAAATTCTTGTCGGCCTTTACGGAGTAAGCCTAATAAATATGCCGAAAAGCGGCAATAATAAAATGCCTAAACCCCAAAAAATGCCTGGTATGCCTGCTTGCTAGCATACAAATCGGCTACGCTTGCCAGTTCAAAGGGGCTGTGCATGGAGAGCAGGGCAGGCCCAAGATCAATCACTTCCATGCCATAGGCCGCCAGAAAGAGGGCCACTGTGCCGCCTCCGCCAAGGTCAACCTTGCCCAGTTCAGCTGACTGCCAGGGAATATCTTTGGCATTAAAAACACCGCGCAATCTGGCAAAAAATTCGGCATCAGCCTCGCTTGCCCCGTATTTGCCGCGTGAGCCGGTGAATTTGGAAAAACATGGCCCAAAACCAAGCTGGGCGGCATTCTGTTTTTCATGCACATCCTGATAATCAGGGTCAAGGGCAGCCTGGACATCTGCTGAAATAGCCTGGCTATGTAGCAGAACATGTCTGGGTGAAAGCTCTGACTCCCAGCTTTGCACAAGGTCTTCCACGCAGTACTGGAAGAAGCGCGAAGATGCGCCGCTTGCGCCATCTGAGCCAATTTCCTCCTTGTCCCAGAAAATCAGGGCAAGATTATGTTCTGGCATTTTTTCGCCAGCACAGGCAAGAAAGGCTTCCAGGGCCGTGAATACACAGATCCGATCATCCTGGCCATAGCCTCCAAGCATGGCCTGATCAAAACCGACAAAACGCGCCGCGCCTGCGGGCACTGCTTCAAGCTCCGCAGTAATCAGGTCTTCCTCGCGTATTGCGTATTTTTGATTGAGCAAACGGAGCAGTTCTTCTTTGAGGGCCTCCTTTCCGGGCTTCTGCTCCGGCGAAGTTTCTTGCGCAGATTCAAGTCCTGGCGCGTGCCCGAGAATGATATTCAGTTTTTCTCCCTCAAAGGCTTCGCTCAATTTTTGCGTAGCCTGCTTTTGCGCGAGATGCGGCAGGAGATCGGCAATGCAGAATACAGGTTCATCTTGTGACTCCCCAAGGCACACTTCAAGCGGCTGGCCGTTTTCGCGGATTATTACGCCGTGCAGGGCCAGTGGGCGCGCAAGCCACTGGTATTTGCGCAAACCGCCGTAATAATGTGTTTTGGCCTGAACAACGCCCGGCTGTTCAATCAGCGGACGCTGTTTGAAATCAAGACGCGGACTGTCGGTATGGGCAGCTATGATCCTGAGTCCTTCTTGTAGCGGACGGCTTCCGCGACAGGCGGCAAAAAGCGCCTTGCCGCGCAAATTGCGGAAAACAAGCTTGTTTTGGAAATTCTCACTGAAGCCGACAGCCATAAGCCGTGTGCGTACTTCAGCCACTGTTTCGCGCTCGGTTTTGCATCTACTTAAAAATTTGCGATAATTTTCGGCAAGCTGGTGCATCTCTTGCCGCTCCTCTGATGAGGCATATTTTTCCCAGGCATTGCGCGGGTTATAGGAAAAGGTCGATGCCATCTGCACTCCTTTTTTGCGCTTATCGGTCTTTTAGAACCGATCTTTTGGGCATTGAAGCCATTCAGGCTCAAGACGATAAAAATCACTCAGAAGATAGAGTGAGCCTGTGAGCAGGATGCACTCGTTATCCGCGGCTTTGGCCTTGCAAAGAGCCTCTTTGAGCGAATGAGGCCCAGGCAGTGCGGTTGGGGAGCAAAAGCCAAGGCTTGCCAAAAAATCGGCAATTTCCCACGGGTCAGCGGCACGCGGGTTGGCAATTTCTGGCACATATACCGCAATTTGCGGTGCAATCCTGCCAAGGCAGTCCGCAAGAATCCGAAGCCCTGAACGCCAGTCTTTGTCCGCAAGGCAGGAGAAGATAAGCGCAGTTATTTTTTTGCAGGGCTTGGGCATATTTTTTAGGGCATTGACCAGGGCAAGCATGGCGTGGGGATTGTGCGCCCCGTCTGCAAGCAGGGCGGGCCTGTCATCTTTTGGGGGGATGAATTGCAATCTGCCCGGGAAAAAAGCCCCTGCAAGAGCCTCTGCCTCCAGTTTGGGATTACTTTTTTCTATGCCAAGCTGTGGCGCAAGTTCTCTCCAGGCCGTGATTGCCAGTCCGGCGTTTTTAAGCTGGTGTGGGCCATTTAAGCCGAGCTTGCTTTGCCATGCAGGGTCTAGGGTTTTGGCCTCGATAAATCTTGCGCCCTTGGCTTTCGCAGTCTGGGCCAGTTCGGCAAGGGCACGCGGAAACTGCTTTGTGCTGAATACTGGTGCGGGATTGCCTATGGCCCTGGCCTTGTCCCTGGCTATAGCCGTGATGCTTGGGCCAAGCAGATCAGCATGATCCATTGCAATGGCTGTGTAGCAGCGCAAATCCGCAATAATGGCGCTTGTGGCATCGTGCGCTCCGCCAAGGCCAGCTTCAAAAACAGCCAGATCAACCTGGGCCTTTTCAAATATGGACAGGGCTAAAACCGTGAGAAATTCAAAGTAGGTCAGACTTTGGCCATTTTTTGCAATTACGATATTTGCTGCTTCAAGCCAGGCTTCTTCTGATGCAGGCTGCCCATTGATCTTGATTCGCTCCTTTGGCGAGACAAAATGTGGGGAGGTGAAAAGGCCGGTTTTTAGCCCATGCCTTTGTCCAAGACTGGCCAGAAAAGTAGAGGTTGAGCCTTTGCCGTTTGTGCCTAGAACCTGGACAACCTTGAACGGCGGCCTTTTAAGGCCAAGGGGTGCAAGCACATTCTCAATGCGTCCAAGACCCATTTCAACATGGAAAAGCCCCAGGTTATCAAGGTGTTCAAGAACTTGGGCAAAACTTGTAAAAGGCTTCTTCATTTTTTTGAATCCAGCTTGCCTGTTTATGCGCCTGCCAGAAGCTCTTGCAAATGTTCACGGGCAAAGGCAAGTTCGGAATCCAGCGCCAGGGAAGCATTAAGTTCGCGGATCGCATCTTCTTTTTGGCCGAGGAATTTGTATGCCAGGCCAAGATTGGCACGATCCAGCGCTGAGCCTTTGTCCAGCTTGAGGACAGCCTGGAAAGCATCCGCGGCGCGGGCATAATCGCCGTTCTTGAAATGGGCCACGCCCAGAAGATTGGCATATTCTTTCATTTCAGGGCAAAGCTCCACTGCGCGGGCAAGGTCAGGGATGGCCATATCCCAGATGTTTTGGATTGTAGCAGCATAGCCAGAATAGAAACTGCAAAGGGCAGTGGATTCTGCATCGGGCTGAATGTCCTGTGCAGTCTGGAAAAAAGAGCGCGCACTTTGAGCATCATTATTGCGCAAGGCCAGTAGCCCGTCAAAAAAAGGCAGATAATGGGCATCAGGACAAATTTTGCCTAAGTGAGCAAGCCCCTGTCTGGCTTGTTCTGGCGCACATTGCTCCGCCAGTTTGCGGCCTACGAAAAGCCCAAGGCTCTGATTGCGGTCACGTTCACGAAATGTTAAGCCCGGCACAATGCAGTAGTGAGCAGGGATTTGTAATGCTGGCACGCTTGTTTCAATGGCATAGACATTGAGCGGCGCAAGTTTTTTTATAGCGTCCAGGAGTTCCTTGCAAATATCTTGAGCCTCCAGGCTTGGCAAGTCCTGCAAGGAGATTTCCGGGCCAGCCAGAAGCCAGGCGCATTGCTCAAGACTTGCGAATTTGGGCAGTCCAGACGCTTCGTAACAGGAATTGGTGCAAAAATCCCCGCCAAGCTGAGCTACTTCGGTAATGGCGCGAATGGCAGCCTTTTGCGGCGAGCTGGCAGTACCAGCGGTGAAAACAATTTCAGAACTCTTGGGGAGAGTTGCCGAATCCCAGGCCAAAGCTCCCACAGTGGGGAGTGGCATTCCCTGGCTAAAATCCTTGAGAACAAGGCTGACGCCCTGCTTTGCAAAGGCAGAGATCAGGCCAGCCAGCACATCATCACAGGCGCAGCTTTGCGGTATTATAGTTGGAAGATATGGGCGTTGGCGATCAATTTTGCAGCAAACATGCCTTTCGATAAGCTCACTCAAGCCTTGAAGCAGTGATTCCTCGGCAGTATTGCCTGCTGATGAACCGTTGAACTCCCCAAGCATCCTGAACCAGTCCAGAGGTAGCCAGGTAATCTCCCCGCTGGCAAGATTGCTGGCCGGATAAAATGACCAGGGCACAAGCTGGAGAATCTCTCTGGCCTTGGCAACTGGCAGACAATCGTCCACAGAGAGCAAGATTTCCTCTATGCCAATCAACTCTCGCCCAAAAAGTTCTTCTGCCTCTGCCCAGGACACGACACGCATCCCTTTGCGCCGTTTCCAGAAACTGAAAAAGGCATATCGCTCCATAAGTTCCATTAGCGCTGAAGCTTCGGCCTGCTCCGCGCTTGCCCCCTTGCCCATCTGCTTGCGCGTTGGCATGAGCGCACGCGCATCTTCTCCGCAAATACTCAGATAAACAGGGATTCCCAGGCGGCCTGTATCTACGCGGCGAGTTTCTGAAAGGATTTTGAGGCCAGAGTGGCAAAGAGCCTTGCGCACGCGCACAATTGTCTCAGTAGGATTTACAGCTTTGTCCTGATCGCGGGCATAGCCTTTCAGGCAGGGCGCAAGCCTGATTGCGCGAGGAATTTCATTCATGGCTTCTCCAAAATCAGAACACTGTATATTCTGCCCTGGCTATTCCCTTCTTCATCAAGACTTTTTACGGCAATTTTTCCTTCCTGAATACGAAAGTCTTTGGCCGCAAGTTTGGCAAACCTGGGCTTAACGCGGCCAAGATCAGTGCAAAACAGGGCCTTGCCCTGGGCTTTAAGCTGGCGGTCAAGGAATTTGAGCAAAGGTCGAAACAGGTCTTCAAGGTAAAGGATTTCTGAAGCAGCGATAAGATCAAAGCCGCCCTCTTGAAGTTTGGCCTTACCTGGCGCTCTGATGTCCAGCCAGCGAACGGCAATCTTGTCCTCCAGGCCATTTTTCAGAACATTAGCTCTTGCAAAGTCCAGGGCATCATTTTGCATATCTGTAGCCAGGATGCTGGAAAATCCGTGCTGGGCAGCGATCAGGCTGCACACTGCTGTGCCGCAGCCAAGTTCCAGAAGATTTTTGCCCACTGGATCAAATTTGCGCAAAAGACCCCCAAGCACAAAGGAAGCTGGCCAGATTTTGGACCAGAGCGGGAGATCGCGGAGAGGCTCTTTAATGGATCCGTTGGAGAGCAGTTTGTCGAGATGCCGCGGCATATCCCTGATCTCAAGCACTTCCAGAACGCGGCCATCGACTTCCAGCGGCTCAAATTCCGTCCTGAAAGTCTGATTAATCCTGGCCAAAATCTCATCCAGGGCATTTTCTGATTTGTTTTCTGCTTGTTTGGACATCATCTCCGCCGATTCTCCTTTGTGGAGAGAGAAAAGTAAAGCGCTTCCAGCGCTTAGGCAATCCCGCTTGCCAGTGGAAATATGACGGTCTAGTTTTGTCTGGACATGGGGAGATGCAATGAACAAAAAAATTTTCCGTCTCGATATCCTGTTTGCAGAGGAGCATTATGAGCAGGTCTGCGCCTTGCTCAGCTTGCGGCTTGCCCAGGGCTGGGAGGAACAAAGCCTGTCCACTGGCGGGACTCGTTTTCGCATGCACTGCGAAGACCGCAATTTTCTGCTTTCCCTCTTGCAGGAACTTGGCGCATATCTTGGCGAAAAGCCAGAAAGCCTTGAAAGCTCTTTGACAGAAATTGAGATGGAGGACTGGACTTTGGCCTGGCGCGAATTTTTTACGCCTGTGCCTTGTGGTGAGCGCTTTGTGGTTTTGCCCCCCTGGCTTGCACAAAGTGCGGACTGGCCCGAACGCTGGCCCATTTTAATTGAGCCAAAGAGCGCCTTTGGCACAGGGCATCATGCCAGTACCGCCCTCTGCCTGACGGCCTTGAGCGATCTGCTGGATTCAGGGCGCTTGCATCATGGGCAAAGTTTTCTGGATCTTGGCTGTGGTTCAGGCGTCCTGGGCATTGCCTGTGTGCGCGGCGGCCTGCATGGCCTTGGGCTGGACATTGATCCCCTGGCCATTGCCAATGCGCGTGAGAATCTGGAACTGAATCAGATCTCTGGATTGACGCTTGCACAGGGGAGTATTGAAAAAGCTTGCGGCCAGACTTTTGATCTGCTTGTGGCGAACATCCTGGCACGGCCATTGCGAGAGATGGCCGGGGCAATTTGCGCCGCCCTTGCTCCTCGGGGCATACTTCTGCTTTCCGGTATTCTTGAAAGCCAGGCCCAAGAGGTGGAAGAAGCCTTTTGCACCCACGGGCTTCCGAAAGCGCGGCAAATTGCCAAAGGCGAATGGCGGGTGCTGCTCTGGGAGTGAGAACAGGCGCACATATCTTCTGGCGTGTTTATTTGTGAAACGTGGTTTTTCTAGGCGGTATTATGGCAAGCCATTGCTTATGTGCACTAGTTCAGACTTGTAATCCCCCGAAAAAAAAGAGGATACAGAAGTAGAATTTCCGATAATGAGTAACACGGAGACATGGCCCCTCTGCAGGACAGTAATGTCCAGTCAGGCATGCCTAAACAAAAAAGCTATGCAGAACTCTATAACTGAACAGTCAGGTATGACTGGTTGAATCGGTATCTGCTTGGAACAATAGAAGAAATGCAGTAGATGCTACGCGTTGGCCCTGGACATATAATCTGGGCATATAATAATGAACGGCCTAACATGGCAATCGGTGGAATACCTCCAGGCTGGAAGAAACCTTTAGCGGCTTAGGCTCTCCCCCTGTGCGCTACTAAGAATGGGGGCTTACAGATGCTTTACCGACACATTTTCTCACTACTCTGTCTGTTTTGTAAAAAATCGCGGTATGTTTCACGAAGTCCAGCTTCCAGATCGATCTGTGGCTTCCAGCCCATGCGAAAAAGCTTGCCGCAATCCAGAAGCTTGCGTTGCGTTCCATCTGGCATTGCGGGATCTGTATCAATGCTACCATCAAAGCCAATCACCCGTGCTACCATACGCGCAAGATTCATAATGCTGATATCTGAGCCGCAACCAACGTTTACCTGCTCATAGTCCGAATAATTTTCCAGCAGAAAAACACAGGCATCAGCCATATCGTCCACGTGGAGAAATTCGCGCAATGGCGTTCCAGAGCCCCAGATTGTCACATTATCCGCTCCACTAATCTTTGCATCGTGAAAACGGCTGATCAATGCTGGAATGACATGACAATTTTCAGGATGGTAATTATCACCAGGGCCATAGAGGTTTGTGGGCATCGCGCTGATTGCATCAAAGCCGTACTGCGCACGGTATGCCTGGCACATCTTGATTCCTGCAATTTTCGCCACTGCATAAGCGTCATTTGTTGATTCTAATGCACCGGTTAACAGATACTCCTCTCGGATAGGTTGGGGGCAAAGCCTAGGATAAATGCATGATGAGCCAAGGAATAGCAACTTCTTGCAACCATTCCGCCAGGCACTGTCAATGACATTTGTTTGGATTTGCAGATTATGAGAGATAAAATCTGCCGGATAGGTGGCATTAGCATGGATTCCGCCAACTTTGGCCGCGGCCAATACAACAATATCTGGCCTGAACGTCTCGAAAAAAATGCGCGTATCAGCCTGATTGCGCAAATCCAGATCTGCATGTCTGCGCGTAAGCAAATTTTCATAACCAGCCCGCTTGAGTGCGCGAGCTATTGCACTTCCTGCAAGTCCGCAATGTCCAGCTATGTATATTAGGGAATCCTTGTCCATCCGAGCGCGTCCCTTTTTTTGTATCAATGCTTCCGTGCAGGCGCTTAACTTGCTTTATTTGCAATATCCATTGTCTCCGATATAGATGGCTACGCAAAACAATTCTATTCGCTATAGTTGAATGCCTTGAAGCCAGCAACTTTGCACACTGCATCGCGCATACTTAGATTCAGATCTTGGTGAACCATTTCAGCCACCATACATTCAAAGGAAATTTTGGGTGACCACCCGAGTTCTTTCTTTGCCTTAGCGGGATCTCCGAGAAGGTTATCGACTTCTGTGAGGCGAAAATAGCGAGGGTCAATGCGGATGATGACATCACCAGGCTTTACGCGGCAGTCAAGTTCCATGCATTTTCCTGCGGCTTGCCGGAGCTTGTCTTTGTCCACAGAAGCCACAACACCAATTTCCTCCAAGCCAGTTCCCTGCCAGTCGAGCGTTATGCCCATTTCCATAGCGGCCGTATCTATAAAATTGCGCACTGAATACTGCCGTCCTGTGGCGATGATAAAATCTTGCGCTTTTTCCTGCTGGAGCATCAGCCATTGCATTTCAACATAGTCGCGGGCATGACCCCAATCGCGCTTGGCGTCGAGGTTGCCAAGGTAGAGGCAATCCTGAAAGCCGAGGGCAATCCGCGAAAGTGCACGGGTTATCTTGCGTGTAACGAAAGTTTCCCCACGAATTGGCGATTCATGATTGAACAGGATGCCATTACAGGCGTACATGCCATAGGCCTCGCGGTAATTTACTGTGATCCAGTATGCGTATAGTTTGGCGCAGGCATAGGGAGATCGGGGATAAAAAGGCGTTATTTCCGTTTGCGGGGTCTCCTGAATCAATCCGAACAACTCTGATGTAGAAGCCTGGTAAAACCTGGTTTTTGCGGTCAGACCTGTTATCCTGATTGCCTCCAACATGCGCAATGTTCCAAGGGCATCGACATCCGCAGTGTATTCAGGAGCTTCAAAGGATACCTGGACATGACTTTGGGCTGCAAGATTATAAATCTCGTCCGGCTGGACATCCTGGATGATCCTTGTGAGGCAACTGGAATCTGTCATATCCCCATAATGCAAGATGAACCGGCGCTCGCTACAGTGCGGACTCTGGTACAGGTGATCAATGCGATCAGTATTAAAAAGCGAGCTTCGGCGTTTAATGCCGTGTACAATATAGCCCTTGCGGAGCAAAAACTCTGACAGATAAGCGCCATCCTGGCCAGTGACACCCGTTATAAGCGCTGTTTTCATCGTGCCTATTCTTTTCATCGTGCCTATTCCATGTCATTTTTATTAGTTGTGCAGACATGAACGATTTTATTGGTTTCTGCCAGGTGTATTGCTGCTGGGCCAAGAATTTGCAGTGTCGGGAGCTTTCCTTCCTCTCGTTTTTCAGAAGTTAGCTGGCCTTTGCTTACTTTTGTACGCATACCCGGCACTTACGCAGAAAATCTGCTGGCTGATAGGTCATCTTGGCTTGGCGCAATCCTTCCTCATCAAGATCCTGGGCGCGGTTGATAAAGGTCAGGCCAGCGCCGGCATGGCGGGCAAACTGGCAGTTCATGGCTTGATAAACGCCCTTATAGCCGTTGAGTCCCTTTTCAAAATGAACGCCAAGGGTCTCGGCATCAAGTTTTTCGCCCACGCTGAAAGCGATCATCTTGCCGTCCACATAGAGCGAACCTCCGCACAGGGTGCGGAATACAGGCCAGTGGGTCAGGACGCGGTTAATGGCTTCGTTTTCGGCGAGGAGGGAGGGCGATCCGTCACACTCGTGCCATTGGCACCAGTCGTCCTGCACTCCAAGCACAGCGCTGACCATGCTTGCGCTGATTTCGCGATAATCAGGCTCCCCATAGCTTTTGACATAGCTATTATAATGATTGCGTTTTTTATGTAAGCGGTTGCCAGCAAGGGAGGCGAGATCCTCCTGCAGATAGAGGTATTCCCACTGGCCGCGGTCTTCCTCTGCGCTTACTCGTCCTGGTAGAGCCGCTTGCCAAAGCTCAACAAGCTCCTGGGGTACGCGCACAAAATGGCGCTTATCTTCAGGAATAGCCTCATGGAGCGTTTGCTCCCAGTCAGTGGCCGTCCAGTCGCCAATGGGCGCCCAGTGAGCCAGTTGCGGGCGGGTTTGGCGAATCCAGCATAGCCCGTCCTTAAAGCGCCATTCCAGGCCATAGTATTCCTGCCAGCCCCAGAGGTTAGCCAGGGTATAATCCAGCGCACGTCTCGGGGTTTGCGGCCAGATTGCATAATATTCGGAAGCCTGTTCAAGACTGACGCTTCTGAATTGTCCATCCATAGCTTGTCTCCTTGAAATGCCGCTTCATGCGGCAATGCGATCAGTTCTGGAGTTTCGGGAAATGTTCATGGCAAAGCGCTGCCAGTTCCTGTGCAGCACAACATGAAGCATGAGCAGCGTTTGGATGCATTGGGAAACGAGCATGGCCAAAAACACGCCGCTGGCTGTACCCCAGATCTGGTGTCCCAAAAACCAGCCCAGAGGCAGCCGCACCAGCCAGAAAGTACCGCCGTAAATCAGCAGATTATATTTGGTAGCCCCTGCCCCAACCATTATTCCGCCCATGATCTGGCTGGCTATGGAGCAGGGCGTACCAAGGAGGTTATAGGTGAGATAGCTTACAATTTGCGTTTGCGTGGCAACATTCTGCGAAAGGATAGCCGCTATCTCAGAGCGAAAGGGCCAGAAAAAAATGGCAACTAGGCTCATGGCTGCAGAACCAAAACCGACCATCTGCAAGCCAAGGCGCCTGGCTTCCTTGGGCTGGCCTTCGCCCAGGCAGTTGCCAACAAGTACGGCCACGCTCATATTAAAAGCCATTCCCGGCATAAAGAGCAAGCCCTCGGCCCGCAAACCGGCGGTTAGCCCAGCCAGTGCGTTTACACTGTCAGCAGGGAGCGAAGCGACGAGTACAAAGAGACTGAGATAGCCCGATTGCCAAACAAGAGAGGCCGCCCCGGCAGGCAGCGCCACACGAATGAGATAGGGTAGCCCCGCTTTTAGCCAGCGTAAGGTGAGTTTGGGCTTGCGCAATAAAAAGCCTGAACGCAAGAGAAGCAGGCAGTTGCATATAGCCCCAAGAAGCTGGGCAATGAGATTGCTCCAGACAATGCCCTGATAGCCAAGGTTGGGAATCTTAAACCAGCCAAGCCCAAAAGCCAGACAGCCGAAAAGATTGACCGCGCAGACCAAAGCAGAGACCCATAACGGCGGCAAGACAAGGCGCGTGGCCCGAAACATGACGCCAGTGGCATTGTAAAGGTACTGCACAGGCAGTGTCAGCATCGCTATATGCCAGATAGCGCGGGTAATCGGGCGGATATTTTCGGGTACGAGAACAAGGCTTAAAATCTGCTCGCCAAAAATCCAGCCCGGCAGGGCCATCATGATCCCAAGGCCGACACTTCCAAGCAGAGTTGCGGCAATGTAGCGCTGGGCGCGCAAGAGTTTGCGCATACCCAGGGATTGGCTGATCGCTGCTGTAGCTCCGCTTGAAACAGCCATGATCAGCACCATCATAAACAGCGAACACTGCGTAACCATGCCCAGCGCGGCCTGGACTTCAGAACTGATTTGCCCGGCGGCCCAGACTGTGGTGAAGCCCATGAAAAAGACAAGATACATCATGAGCATCTGAGGCCAGGTCAGCCGCCAGATTGCTCGCGGGCTATTGCTCAGGTCAGGTCTAGGCGCGGTCATGGCCTGTCTGGGCTAGTTCAGGCCCTCCAGGCAGATTTTGAGATCGTCGAGGGTCTGGCGGCGGCGAATCAGGCGTGCCTGGCCATCGATTCCAATCAGCACCTCTGCCGGAAGGAAGCGCTGGTTATAGTTGGAAGCCATGCTGAAACCGTAGGCGCCTGCATCCAGAACTCCGAGAATGTCCCCAACAAGAATTTGCGGAAGCTCACGATCCTTGGCCAGAATATCGCCGCTTTCGCAGATATTGCCCACTATGGTCTGCTTAATGGGCGTACTTGGCCTTGCAGCTTGAGAATGGCCGCCATAAATTTCAAAGTCATGGAAAGAGTCGTAGAGCACCGGGCGCATCAGGGTATTGAAGCCAAGATCAGTGCCTACATAATGGATGCCAGCGTTTTCCTTTGTAGCGGTAACACTGCCAAGCAATATGCCACATTCCGCAACTACATAGCGCCCAGGCTCAACGAGGAAACGCCCCTGGTAGCCATGCTCCGAACTAAAGGCTGAGATCAGCTTGTGCAGTCCCGAACCCAAGGCAGTCATGTCCAGCCGGGCTTCCTCCGCATATTTGTGATAAGGAATACCAAAACCGCCGCCAAAATCAATTATTTCCATTCTGTGCAGGCGATCTTTAGGAAGCGTGGCCGCGATCTCAAGCAGCGCTTTTGCCGCCTCGAGATAGGCATCCGGCTGCATGAAAAGCGAGCCTATGTGCTGGTTAATGCCACAAAGCTCAAGTTCATATTTCTTGAGCAGGTCAAGAACTTCAGGCAAGTTATCCAGATTTATGCCAAATTTGGTAGCCTTGCCCGCAGTGACCACTTTGGCATGATGCCCCGCGCCAATTCCGGGATTGAGCCGCACAAGCACACGCCCGCCAGGGTTGAGGCTGCCGAATAGCTCAAGCTGTGAGAGGGAATCCACACTTAGCAAAACCCCGTGGGCAATGGCGTGGAGCATTTCTGCAGGGCCATTGTTATTGGAGATATAAAGAATTTTTTGCGGCTCAAAGCCGGCCATCTCGTCCATGCAGAGTTCGCCTGGACTCATGGCATCGACAACCAGTCCCTCCTCGCGAATGATCTGCAAGAGAGCAGGATTGGAATTGGCCTTGACAGAGTAGTTTACACCGAAACCTACATGGTTGGATAGCGCCATGAGGCTACGGCAACGCTGGCGCAGGATTTTTTCATTATAGACATAGAGCGGCGTTGCATATTCATCTGCCAGATCGCGTGGGCCTTGCCTGCCATAAAAATCAAGCCTATCCGAATAGGTGCTGCGAATCTCGTCCATCTGAACCCCTGAGGTGCAAAAGAAATTTGTTCTTGAAAGTATCCAAGGCTGGAATGGCGCTGTCAAGTGGGTTCAGCTTTCAATTTCTCTCACTCACCCTTTCGCCTGCTCTCATTTGTCTTTGCGGCTGGGAATAATTTTGCGAGCTTGTTGTATTCCTGGATTAAAGGCGTCCAGAGGGCACGTTTGAACTGTTGTGCAATGTTAAACCATGAAGCATAAGCTGATTCAAGATGGGGAACACCTCTGCTTGCAAAGAAATCTTTGCGCTCAGTTACTCCATGGCAATAATCTTCAAAAGGAACGGCGAAATCCTGAAGCGCACTAAACCAGAGTCGCGCATCTCCATTATTCTGTTGCGCAAGCGCATCGTGACAGCCTGCAACAGCAGACTGCGGATCAGCAAAATATCTAAATGCTGTTATGCGCAAGTGTTGCCGCTGCCTGTAATCAGCGCATCCGGCGATTATGTTTTGCCAGGCAGTCTCCCAAAGAGGTTCTTCAAGAAGGATTTTTTTTGCACATTCAAAAGAGAATTTTGTGCCATAGGTATTTTTAAGCTCCAGAGCACGCTGAGGAGAGACAGAGTAACACAGTTGCACCCAGGGAGAAAGATTCAGGGATATTCCATCCTCCATCAACAGGCGCTCCTGATCCGGTGTCAGCAGCTTCAGATTGTTTTGGGTGAGATAGGAAGAATTTTCTTTACCGTGCGCAAAGCGGCCTGGGGTCTGGCTTTCGTAGTGAATGACTTTTGCTTGCGGGTTGACTGTCATCCGCATACCTTTGGAAGAGATGCGCGCACAGAGATCCACATCTTCAAAACCATTGCGGAAGTGTTCGTCAAAAAGGCCCATGTTCAGGAATAGTTCGCGCTTCATCAGCATACAGCCTGCTGTAATTGCCTGAAAAAAGCGTCTTTTTTGCGCAAGCTGGGAGGATGCGGGCAAACCCGCATAAAGGTGTCCGACACGCAACAATGGCCCTATATATACCCCTAAATGCTGAATAGTATATCCGAAAGGCTCAGTGGCGGGATAAACCAGAAGCGGGCCGGTAGCTGCAATGTCAGGATAGGTAGCAAAATCATCAAGAAGGGGCGCGTACCAATTGTCCAGGGTCTCGGTATCGTTGTTTAGAAAAAGCAGAAAATCGCCTTTGGCCAGGCGTGCGCCCTGGTTGGATGCGCCGGCGAAATTGCGGTTCTGCTCGTTGCGCAGATAATGGAAGTTTTGCCCAAAAAGCTGTTCACCCAAAAAGGGCGCAGCTTTTGGCGTAACATCACTTGAAGCATTATCTACAAGAATGACTTCAATGGGCAGGTTGCGCGTGGTATCAGCAATGGCCTTGAGACATGGACGCGTCAGATCCCACTTGTTATAGACTGGAATAACAATGGAAGTCTGGATGTCAGAAGGCATTTCCACCGCCGCTTGACAAATTTGTGCCGTATCCACGAGCGCTTGGCACGGCTTCATCGCTGGTGTTGAGAAAGTTTTCCTCAAGCAGGCGTGAAGCGCGAATGTCATCTGGAAATTCAGAAAGAACGGAGTGGAGAAGTTCTTCCGCCTCTTCCCTGCGCCCCTCTGCAAGAGCAAGCTTTGCAAGCTGGAAGCGCGCTGCTGTTCCTCTGGGATGCGCCTGTTCCTCCGCGAAAACAGCCTCCTGATAAAACTTTCTGGCTTCGTGTTTACGCGCTTTCAGAGCGCTGATCTGGCCAAGCCTTAAACGGGCATAAATATGGCCCTGATCCAGGCTAAGGCAGCGGTTGTAATGGCGCACGGCCTTGCGATCTTCACCATTGGACTGACAAAGAGTTCCAAGATTGTAGGAAATCTTAGCTAAAAGCATGGGATCGGCTGACGTATTCAACGCCTTTTGTAGATGGCGTTCAGCTTCGCTGCGCCTGCCCAGAGCCGCGAGACAAACAGCAAGGGAATTGAGTGCAAGAGCATTGCCGGGATCTGCCAGAAGCGCAAGCTTGTAGTTATCCATTGCATTGAGGAGATCCCCGTTGCTGAAAAGCTTGTCAGCGCCAACGGTGAGTGCAATGGAATCGCAAAGCCAGGCAGCAGGCTCCGGGAGCAGGAGGGCACATTCCAGGGCTTTGAGCGCCAGGCTTTCACTCTCTGTCCTCGCCAGGTCAAGGAATGGATGCGCCGCAAGGCCAACGGCACATTGATAGCCCAAGCTGGCAAGCTCTGTACAGAATTTGCCGTATGCGTCTTTACATTCCAAAGGTTCAGCTTCGGGATGAAAAAGAATCAGCCCCATGCTGCCGTAAGCGCCCATGAGGGCATAATCCGGCAACTTGCCAGCATTGGCCCATGCGCACAATTTTTCTGTCAGAAGCATAATTTCAGCATTAGCCAAACTCTCAGGCTTGCCTGCTGCTTTTGGCCTTACCACACGGCACAGCGCAAGCACATAATGCGGCCAATGCTTGCGCACGGCTTCAAACTGGCGCAAAAATTCGCCATGGCTCAATGGGGCTTTGCCCTCCCCCTGCTTTTGCTGCCCACTGATTGCGCCTGCCTCTATTGTCTTTTCAACGGGGCTTGGGCTTGAGAGGCGCAAGCTGTCGCCTGGCATCAGATCATCTGCAGGATCATGGAGGTAAACAAGTTCCGCGATGGATTCTTTTTCCGCACAGTGCAGGATGACAATCTCGCCTTTGATTTTTTCTTTCTCCGATGCGTTTTCAGGAGAACGATGCGGATCGAGAACAAAGAAGCGCATTCCCTCCCTGACATTTGCTTTCTGGCCAAGACTAATCTTAAGCCTGCCGTGGTCAAGTTGTTCGCAGATAATCCCGCCTTCAGCAAGAATTTTGGCATAGGCCATAATTTTTGAGTGTGGTGATAATCCTGAAGCAGCATTGCTGTATTTATTGCCGGCTAGAAGGGCATCACAGGCCATTCTGGCCTTGTTCCAGAGACGGCGTCCCTGCTCGTAAATCGGCAAGGCCAGTTCCGTGCCCAGCATATCCTGGGGATAGAGCGCATGTCCGGCCAGGCAGAGAGGGCTTGTGCCTGGATCGTCCAGGGCAAAGGCAAGATTTTGTTTACCTGCTTCTTCAAGCATCTTTGCAAGCAGATCCTGGTTGTTGCCGCGTCCATGGCTTTGAAAAAGAACTGCAAACTCTGCGTTGCCTAAGCGTGCAAGGCTTAAAATGCGCTCTGAACGATCTTGGAGCGCAGTCTTAAAAGACCTGGCGAAGACATTCAGAATTTTTTCGGCAAAAGCATAGCCTTTCATTTCAGCCACATTTTCAAAGTGCGGCCAGCGCAGCACGCCAAGGCCAAGGCATAGCCGATGAAGCGGGGCGTTGCTGGACTTATTGGGATCGTCAAGGCTTTCGCGCAGGACAAAAGCCTCGGCCTCCATGCAGGCAAAAAATGTCTGCTCAGTGTCCAGGCAAGTCAGGGCATCCCTTTCCTTGGCTATGTGCAAAGCAAGGTTTTCCAGCGCGAGACTGGTCAGTGCCGCAAGCTTAGGGAGTAAAGGGCGGATTTCCCGCGCATATACTCCGCGAAGCCGGAGCATTGCCAGCCTCTTGCCTTTCCAGACTAGCGGCAGAAACAGGCTTTGTTCGGCAGAAAGAAAGTCTAGCCCTTGAAGATCTTGAGGCTGGGGAAAATAGACGCTATGGCTTTGAAAACGAAAAAAAGGCGCAAACATGCCAAGGAGGATATGTTGCCTTTCCAGAATATCCCCAGACGTAAGCGAAAGAGAGTGCATCAATTAAGTTTAATTTTTTCGTGTGAATTTGTCTAGAAAATATCTTGAAACTCCGGCAATTGGAAGATCAAGAAAGCCGTGTAAGCAGCGTAAAGTCCGCTTGCCCCCATCCTGCGCCTGGGCTAGCATGGATTGCCGTTAAACAGCATAAGCAGAGGAAGATCAATGCCTGTAGCAACTTTCCCACTTGGGCCGCTTAGTACAAACTGCTATATTCTGCATGAAGCAAGGGCCGCTGTTGCCATAGATGTGGGCGGTGATCCTGCGCCTATGCTGGCCTATCTTGAGCAGCACAAGCTAGTTTTGGAAGCTATCTGCCTTACGCACTGCCATTTTGACCATCTTTATGGCGTGGCTGAACTTGCTGAAAAAACCGCTAGTCCGATCTATTCCCCGCCCGGTGACGCAGAGCTTGCCAAGACTGAATCCGGGCGCGGAGGGATCTGGGGCATGCCCCTTGTGCCGGATTTTGCAAGCCTGCCCATGCCGCTTGGCAAGTGCGTTTTTGCAGGTATGGACTGTGATGTGCTTGAGACGCCAGGGCATACGCCTGGCGGGGTATCACTATACTTCCCTAAGGAGCGCGTGGTCTTTACCGGGGATGCCCTGTTTTATCGTTCTGTAGGCCGCACAGATTTTCCGGGCGGGAATCAGGCGCAGCTTTTGCGCTCAATTCGCGAGGTGCTTTTCAAGCTCCCGGCGGATGTTACAGTTTATCCCGGGCATGGCCCGGCTACCAGCATTGGCAATGAGCGCAAGCAAAATCCCTTTTGCGGGGATTTTGCCTGATGCCGAAGGCATTACTTCTGCAATGCAGCCCCCATGCCAAAGGCAGCAGCGATGCCCTCTGCGAATATTTTGCGCACGGCATACGCCGTGCAGGCTTGAAAGCCGAGTTGCTTGCAATCAGGAATTGCCAGATCTTACCCTGCACGGGTTGCAATGCCTGTGCCTTGTCACCGCATCGTTGCATCCTTGAAAAAAAAGATGAGGCAGAGGCTGTTTTTGCCAAAATTGCTGATGCAGATTTGCTGCTTGTGGCAGCGCCAATTTATTTTTATGCCCTGCCAGCAGGTTTCAAGGCGCTGATCGACCGCGCCCAGCGTTTCTGGGCATTGCAGTCCAATACAAGCAAGGAGAAATCTGGGCCTATGCCGCGCCCGGCCCTGGCTCTCCTGGTTGCAGGGCGGAAAGAAGGCGCAAGGCTCTTTGCCGGCACTCTTTCCACACTGCGTTATTTTTTTCAGGCAATAGGCTTCACGCTCTGTTCGGACCGTTGTCTTAGAGGTGTCGAGTGCCGTGATGATCTGGTCATGCGCGAAACTGAATTGCGCGATCTTGAAGCCTGGGGGCTGGCCTGGGGAGAGCGGCTTTTGACAGGCAAGTGAGCGCCAGCATGAAGACGAAGCGGCTCTTCAGAAATTTTTTTCAATATATTAGCCTCTTTTGTTCACAAACACTGGGTTTTGACGAAAGGCGCTGCCTTAACTGTCTGCAACCATTCTTTCCACCCGCGCCAGTTAATCTGTTGTACGATTTTGCTGATGGCACACTATGCCCGAATTGCGCTACAATGCTCTCACCTTATTTGGGCAGGCGTTGTGCAAAGTGCGGACTGCCTGATTGTTCGTGGTCTGCACATTATGCTCAGGTATCCAGCAGCAACCCGCACGGCATATCCGGCAAGATCCTCTGTGGAGCCTGCCTCGCGCAAGCGCCACCATGGAAAGCCGTGGCCTATCATGGGCTATATTTGGGCGCACTGCGCGAAATGGTTCTGCGTCTCAAGTTCGGCGGAGAGCTTGCCCTTTTGCGGACGCTGGGCGCTTTTTTGCTGGAAGCCGCATCTTGCCTTACAGAGCCTGATCTGATTGTGCCCTTGCCGCTTGCTGATTGCCAGCTTAGGAAACGCGGTTTCAATCAGGCAAATGAACTTGGGCGGGAACTCTCGCGCTTGAGTGGTATTCCTGTGAGTAATGATGTGCTTTTACGTGTGCGCTCCTCTCCGCCCCAGGCAAGTCTTTCCGCCCGTGAACGCCTGAAAAATGTGCGCGGCGTATTTAAGGCTCAGTCTGCGGCATCAGGATTAAGGGTCTGGCTTCTTGACGATGTGCTGACCACAGGAAGCACTCTTGCGGAAGCAAGCAGGGCCTTGCTTTGCGCCGGAGTTAGGGAAGTAAGCGCACTTGTTTTGGCGCGTACGCCAAGCCCTTAATATTTTGTCAAAGTCATCCAGTTGAATTTGCGTTCAAGGAATAGGCGCATGACAGCAAAAAAGCTTTTTGCTATATTTTTCTTGCGCAAAAACGGCGTTGCCGCTGAGCGCCAGGAATCGCAAATAGAAATGGAGGCGATTCAGATGCGGCATAGGATCTTGCGCGGTTATGGCTTGGGATTGGCAGGCATGACGCCATGCCTGGGTTTTTTTATGTTTTTTTCATTATGCTTTGCTGATCTATCAGGCGCACAAGTAACGGTTCTTGTTCCAAGCCAGCCCAGTGTGGAGCAGAGCCTGCCGCAAACGGCGGCAATTCCCAAAAAAAATGCTGAAAATGCGCGAGTGCAAGGCGAGGACGCGCCAGAGCCATCCTCCGTGCCTGAAATTGATATTTTAATCTCCATGATGCGCCCTTATGAGTATCAAGGCTACCCAATGGACATGCCGCAGCTTTTTGCCCAGTTGCGGCATCCGCCGGAGCAGGATAACCCTCCTGAGCGCAAGGATCTTTTGGGGGATGTGGAAGAAATCAGCTACCTTGGCCAAAAAGCGTGGGGTGTAAATGTTGCTCTGGATAAGCCAGGGCTTTACCAGTTTATTTTGGAGGGACGCCCCTGGTGGGATGAAGCCAGAAAGCGCTATATCCAGCATCAGGCCAAGGTTATTTTGCCTGTTTTCGGTGTTGGCGCGGGATGGGAAAAACCAGCGGGGCTTAATTTTGAAATCCTGCCATTAAGCCGCCCCTTTGGCCTGATAGCTCCTGCCCTATTCAGCGGCAGGATTTTGCTTAACGGCAAAGCTTTGGCCGATGCCCCGGTAGAGGCCATACGCATCAATGCCGATGGCCATGTAGCAGCTAATCCCTGGCAAAAAAGCCTCGTTGCCAGAAGCGATCAAAACGGCAATTTTTCTTTCATGCTCAACCAGCCTGGCTGGTGGTGCTGTATGGCCCTTTGGCCAGGAGACCCGCTAAAAGGCCCGGATGGCGAACAAAAACAGCTTGAGCGCGGAACCTTGTTCTGGCTTTATGTCGCGCCTGCGCCACGCCAGACTCCCGCGAAATAAGCGCTGCTAAAATTTAGAGCCTGTCAGAGACAGGGAAAGGCTTTGGAAGACTTGCGGCTCAAGCTCTTCGGGCCTGAGATTTGGGGAAAGATTGAGAGCCTTGAGTTCCGAAAGCAGATGCTCAAGCCCGGCACGGCGGAAAATCCCCGCAAGTTGCTTGCGCCGTTGCTGAAAACATATTTTCAGCACTTTCGCCAGCGCCTCTGGATTTTGCGGGCGCATATTGGCTGGAAGCGGCTCAAATGTAAGGATCGCCGAATCAACCTTTGGGGGAGGGGTGAATGAGCCAGGGGCGAGGCAAAATTCAAGCCGTGGTTTTGCAAAACTCTGCGTCCAGACCGTCAGTGCGCCATAATCCTTTGACTTTGGGCTTGCGGCTATCCTCTGGGCAACTTCTTTCTGAACCATGAATACAGCGCGTTTAAGGCCGCAAGTTCTGGAGAGAATGTCCCAAATCAGCGGCGAAGCGACATTGTAAGGCAGATTGCCTATGAGTTTCCAGGATTTGCCTTGATTCAGCCTTGTCCAGTCAAAGTTTAAGGCATCCATGAGGATGGATTGAAGAGGGCGCTCAGCAGATTGCTGGCGTTCTTTTGCCCAGAATTTGTCTTTTTCGAGGAGAAAAAGCGCCTTATGAGGGATCTTCTCCAAGGCTCTGGTCAGGCATCCGGGTCCTGGGCCAATTTCAAGGAAATAATCCTCTGGCTCTGCGTTCAGTAGGGCGGCAATGCGCGTGCAGATCTCTCCATTGTGCAAAAAATGCTGGCCAAGACTTTTTTTGGGTCTTGGCAAAGCATCAGCAAGCCGTCTTTCCCCGCTGCCGTTTTTTTTGACAAACTTGCTCAAGAGACGTCAAAACGCTCAAAGCTGAGCATCAAGCCTGCGCGCCCCTGGGAAACAGAGCGCAGTGAAGTCGCAAAACCGAAAAGACGGCGCATGGGTGCGCTTGCACGGACTTGCTTTTGGCCGTTACGATCTTCGAGTTCCTCAATTTTGCCGCCGCAACTGGTGAGCAGGCCAATAACAGCCCCCAGAAAATCGTCCGGCACATTTATTTCAACGCGCATCAATGGTTCAAGGGCTATCGGAGAAGCTTTAGCCAGAGCTTCCCGCAAGGCTTGTGCAGCCGCCATGCGTGTCCCAGGGACTGTGCTTTGGCCATCGCTTCGTTCAATATGCGTGATTGTCACGCAGAGATCCGTGAGCGGCCAGCCAGTAAGATCGCCGCATTGCAAGGCGTTTTCAACTCCTTCCAGGGCTGCTTTGATCAATGCCTGGGGGATGATTTTGCCTGCTTCATGGGTATCTTTTGGCAAAAAATCGCCAATGCGCACTGATGTGCCGGAGCCACGCGCAAGCGGCTCAACCTTGAGGGCCACTAAGCCAATATGGCGTTCTTTGCCAAGCTCCCTGTCGAAGCTGGCTTCAGCCTCGGCCGCCGCGAGCACTGTTTCGCGCAAAACTACTTGCGCCTGTCCTGTGCGCGGGCTTATGCCATATTCGCGGCGCATCCTTTCCAGAAGCACATCAAGATGCAATTCTCCCATCCCTGAGAGCATTCTGAGTCCGGAATCCTCATCAATGCTGAGCTTTAAGGTTGGATCTTCGGCCAGATAACGCTTAAGGGCTTCATCAAGGATATTGCCTTCGTTGGCATTCAGAGGTTCAAGGGCCAGAGTGAGTACAGGCGGATAATCGCGGATCGGCTCAAGCATGAGCCTGGAATGTGGCGCTCCATAGCTTTGGCCGCTCTGGCTTGACCGCAGGCCAATAACCGCGGCAATTTCGCCAGCGGAAATTTCTGCAAGCTGTTCACGGCGGTCAGCATGCAGGCGGAAGATGCGCCCTGCGCGGTCAATTTCTCCGTTATTGGCATTTTCCAGATTGTCGCCCTCGTGAATCCTGCCAGAATAAAGGCGCAAAAAGGCGAGCTTGCGATTGTTCTCCACGAGAATCTTGAAGACCAGTGCAAGAGGCTTGGCCTCAGGATCAGGCTCAATGGCAAATTCCTGTCCCTCAAGATCATGCGCCAAAATCTGGCCGCAATCCAGTGGGGAGGGGAGATAGGCGCAAATTCCGTCCAGCAGGGGCTGAATGCCCATATTGCGCAAGGCCGATCCGCAGAATACAGGCGTCAGCTTGCGGGCCAGAGTTGCCCGGCGCAATGCCTTGTGAATATCCTGCAAGGAAAATTTTCCATCAAGCCACAAGGGCAGAAAATCATCATCGGCTTCGGCCAGTTTTTCCAGCAGTTTTTGCCGCCAGGGAAGCGCATAATCTGTCTGTTCAGGACTTGCCCTTTGGGCATGGATGGTTCTGCCCTGGTCCTCGGGATCAAAACTTAAAAATTTATCATCCAGTAAATCCAGGACACCCTGAATATTCTCTCCCTCACCCCAGGGGACGGTCAGCGCCACAGGATTTGCGTTGAGCCGCTCTTGCAGGGAGTTGAAAGCGCTTGCGAAATTAGCGCCAAGCCGGTCAATTTTATTGATGAAAGCCAATTTTGGAATTTTGAATTCTTCCGATTGCCGCCAGACTGTCTCTGATTGCGGCTCAACACCAGAAACAGCGCAAAAAACGCCAACAGCGCCATCAAGAACGCGCAGGCAGCGCTCTACCTCTATGGTAAAGTCAACATGCCCCGGCGTATCAATGATATTTAGAAGATGCCCCTGCCAGTGACAGCTTGTACAGGCAGACATAATTGTTATGCCCCGTTCCTGTTCTTCCGGCAGATAATCCATGGTTGCAGCGCCGTCATGCACTTCGCCCATGCGGTGAATTTTCTGGCTGTAAAAGAGAATGCGTTCGCTAAGTGTGGTTTTGCCTGCGTCAATATGGGCAATTATTCCCAGATTGCGTATTTTGCGAATTTTATCTAGTTTTGCCGACATAGTGTTTACCACATAGAGGCATGGTGCAAGGGATAGCAGAATTATTCTTTAGAGAGCAATGGGGCAAATTCCAGTCTGTTTTCGCAGAAAAAATCGGGATCAAGCCCCTGAAAGAGCCAAAAACCTTCGCAACCAGGGCTCAAGGTTAAGCGCACATTTGTGTTTTCCGGCTCTGCTGTTGCGTCTTTTGCATAAATTGCATCCAGAAACGAAATTTTATGGGGATCGTTCCTAAGGGCAGTTGCCGCAGCTTCGCCCTGGCAAAAACGCAAGATTTCAGGCTGAAAGGCATCAGCATCGGCAAAAAACAGTTCCGGCTCTTGCCTTTCCTCAAAAACAGGGATGCGCAATGTATAAGCCTGCTCCCTGATTGCAGGCATTTTTTCGGCGTCCAAAAGCGCAAGCCGCCCGCGTGGGGCTTCTGGGATTGTGCTTAAAAGCCGGACAACTTCTTTATCTTCAAGGGCAAAGATGTCTTCAATGCCTGCCAGTTCAAGGCTGACCAAAGCCTGGGGGCTGGGCTGGCCGCCGATACAGAACGCGCCGATCAGACGCACATCGGCAAGCTGGGCGCAAATACAGGCGCAGGTAAGCCTTGCGGCCGCGCTATAGCTTGCTGGAAACGCGATAACGGCCCAGGGCGCTGGCGATTTGCTTGCTTTGCGCAGATAGCCCAGGTGTTGATCGCGGCGCAGGCTGTGCAAAAGCCCCTGGCTTTGCCCAAAATGAAAAAAGGCCAGGGCAATACCGCTTTTGAGCGCGGCCCGGCAAGATGCCGGTGTATGAGCATAGGCTGAGCCAAGGGCGGCATCCTGAACGCGATAGCGATCCAGCCATTGCGGCCAAAAATCAGGGCTTTGCTGTTCGTAGCTATCCATCATTGCTCTATGTTTGGCGAATTTTTGGTATTAGCTGCAAACCAGGAGGAAAAGTCAGCAAGCTGCCTGGCAACTGAGTTTGGCCCTGTGCCTCCCCATGTTTCGCGGCGGCGAACGGCATTCTCGTATTCAAGAACAGGAAAAACATCATTTTCAATGCTGGGATGCAGTGCCTTGAACTGCTCAAGGCTCAGTTCTTCAAGACCCTTATTTTCTTTTTCGCACAGGGCAACAGCCTGACCAGCGATATGGTGCGCCTTGCGGAATGGCAAGCCCTTTTCAACCAGATAATCCGCCAGTTCCGTAGCGTTGAGAAATCCTGTCCGGCATGCGGCGCGCATTTTTTTATGGTTGAATTCCAGTTCCAGGAGCATGGCGGCCATAATTGTGAGTGAATCAAGGACAGTGCGATTAGCATCAAGAAAGCCTTCCTTGTCTTCCTGCATATCGCGGTTATAGGTCATGGGCAGGGCTTTCATGGTAGTCAGAAGCGCCATGAGCGCTCCATAAACCCGCCCTGTCTTGCCGCGCATCAGTTCCGCCACATCCGGATTCTTTTTTTGCGGCATGATTGATGAGCCTGTGGCAAAGGCATCCGGCAGACGTACAAAACCAAAGGCGGGATTGGCCCAGAGAATTATATCCTCGCAGAGCCTGGAGAGGTGCTGCATCAGCACGCTTGCGTCAAAAAGAGCCTCAAGCACAAAATCGCGGTCAGAAACCGCATCCATTGAATTGGCGTAAACGCCGACAAAGCCGACTTCTTCTGCCACAAAAAAAGGATCAAGCGGATAAGTTGTGCCTGCAAGGGCTGCCGCGCCTAAGGGCGAAATGCGCGTTCGCGACAGGCTGTCCTCGATGCGTCCAATATCACGGCGAAAAGCCCAGGCATAGGCCAAGAGATGCTGGGCTACACTGATGGGCTGGGCAGGCTGGAGATGGGTGAAGCCAGGCATTATTTGATCTTGCTTCTCTGCCGCTTTCTGGCAAAGGGCCTGGCAAAGCGCAAGCGCGGCCGCCTGCCATTTAATCAGCGCATCAGCCACAAAGAGTCGGAAGCTCAGGCCGACCTGGTCATTGCGGCTTCGGCCAGTGTGCAGTTTTTTGCCCACTTCGCCGACAATTTCTGTCAGCCTGGCCTCAATATTCATATGCAGATCTTCAAGATTACTGCGCCAGGTGAAAGTGCCTGATGCAATTTCTTCACGCACATGTTCAAGGCCGTCAATAAGTTTTCTGGCCTCCTCCTGCCCGATGATTCCCTGTTTTCCAAGCATTCGCGCATGAGCCTTGGATGCGCGAATATCCTGCGCATAGAGCGCCCGGTCATAGCGCTCAGAATCCGTGTAGTCAGCGACAGCTGAATGTGGAGCTACGCTGAAGCGCCCGCCCCAGGCTTGATTTGGCTGGCTAATCGAATTGGGCTGATCGTTGCAATTAGAGCCGCTTGGACTATTGGGCAAGCCTGCGTTTTTTGCCTCTGGTGTTCTTTTCTGCCCCTTTTTATTCTGGCTCACGCCTTTTTCCCCTGCATTCAGCGGCTTCACGCAGTTCCTTGCTCCTTGCGTTCATTCCAAGGCGCAAGCTGTGGAGCTTGATAAAGCCAGCGGCATCCTTGTGGTCATAGTTTCCGCCCTCAAAAGTGGCCAGATCTTCCGAAAAAAGGGAGTATGGCGATTTGCGGGCAAGAGGCCAGACATTGCCTTTATAAAGTTTGGCTTTTACCGTGCCAGTTACGTTTTCCTGGGATTTGTCAAAAAATGCCTGCATTGCCTCGCGCTCTGGCGAAAACCAGTAGCCATTATAAACAGCGTGCGAATACGGCACTGCAAGCATGTCGCGAATGGCCAGCAGTTCGCGATCCATGCAGATTCCTTCCAGATCGCGGTGCAGGGCAAAGAGTAGCGTGCCAGCAGGGTTTTCGTAAACGCCGCGGCATTTCATGCCAACATAGCGATTCTCAACCATGTCGTCACGTCCGATGCCGTGCCGTCCGGCAATTTGCGCCAGATTTTCAATAATTCCGTATGCGGAAAACTCCTTGCCGTTGATGGCATAAGGGTTGCCGCGCTTAAAAGCTACTTCAATAATTTCGGCCTGATCTGGGGCCTGCTCCACAGGAGTACAACGCTCATGACAGGACTCGTGGGGCGCATTGGCCGGATCTTCCAGCTCGCCCCCCTCAAAACTGGTATGGAGCATATTGGCATCCATGCTGTAGCGTTTTGCGGCGCTGGAGATGGGGATGCCGTTTTTCTCGGCAAAAGCGGTCAGTGCCTTGCGCGACATCAAGTCCCATTCGCGCCATGGGGCGATAACCCGAATTCTCGGAGCAAGTGCCTTGGCCGAAAATTCAAAGCGCACCTGGTCATTGCCCTTGCCAGTGGCCCCGTGGGCTATGGCATCCGCGCCCTCGGCTATGGCTACATCAATGAGCGCCTTGGTAATGCAGGGGCGGGCGATGGACGTGCCAAGCAGATAGCGGTTTTCATAGCGTGCTGCTGCCCGGAGCATGGGGAAGACAAAATCCCTGGCCATTTCTTCACGCAAATCAAGCACATAGGCTTTGCTAGCACCAGTGCGCAGAGCCTTTTCTTCAATCCCGCGCAGGTCTTCAGGCTGGCCAAGATTGGCAGTGACTGTAATCACCTCGCAGCCATATTCGGCAATAAGCCACTTGAGAATAACCGAGGTATCCAGCCCACCAGAATAGGCAAGCACAACTTTTTTGATTTCAGACATGGTTAATCCTTGGAAATTAGTCAAAAGAAGTGGAATTATTTGTCAAAATCACGCGGGATGCAAGTGCGGAATAGCCAGCAATTTTATAATCTCAAGAGTAGGCCAGGCAAGCTGTCTTGGTTAGATTTCTGCCCTTGCAACTTTGCCTTTTCGGAAATAAACTCTTTGGATTGTCTTAGATAATCTGTTTTAGCATGGGTTTTTCTGGATAAACCCATTCAGAGTCTTGGAGGTGCGCCTTGTTTGCTGATTCACTTGCTTTTGCCATGGCCCCGCCCGCAGGCGGCGCTGCCCCAGAGGGCACGGATATGCTGATGCAATTCCTGCCTTTGATCCTGATGTTTGTAATTTTCTGGTTTCTTTTGATCCGCCCGCAGCAGAAGCGTGCCAAGGCGCATAAGCAGATGCTCTCCGAACTCAAGCGCGGGGATCGCGTTGTGACATCAAGCGGGATCATTGGCCGTATTCTGGAAATTGACGATCAGCAGGTGCTTCTGGAGAGCGGCGAATCAAAAATCCGCATTTCCCGAGGTGCTATCGGCGGTTTGATGCAGCAAAATGGCCAGGCGGCTGACGATAAAAAATAATATCACGTTGCGCAGGAATCGTTTTTGGAAAAAATGCTTCTTGCGCCTTAGCGGTCAGGAAGGTGGACGATGGGTTTGCGCTGGCGTCTGGTGATATGCCTGCTGGTTTTCTTGCTCTGCGTTGTTTATGCCCTGCCAAGTGTGCCAGGCATAGGCAGCGCTCTGGAAAGATTTCTGCCAGCGAGCCGGATTAATCTTGGCCTGGATCTCAAAGGCGGCATCCATCTGACGCTGGGGGTAGATGTGGCCAAGGCCGTAAGCAATTCCCTTGCCCTGGCAGGACAAAATTTGCGCCGTGTTGCCCAGGATGAAAAAGTGGTTGTCTTGCGGCCTCGGGTAGTAGGTGGCAGCAATCTGGAATTTGTGCTTTTGCGTGCGGAAAATGAAAAAAAATTGCAGGAAATTCTGGCGCGTGATTTCCCGCAGCTTGAAGTGCAGCCCCCGCAACGGGGAGAATCCGGGCAATTACGCTATGTGGCCCATTTTTCTTCGGCAGAAGTCAAGCGTCTTGAGGATATGGCCCTTGATCAGGCCCTAAGAACTATTCGCAACCGCATTGATCAGTTTGGCGTAGCGGAGCCGGACATTCGCAAGCAGGCCGGAAACCGCATCCAGGTTCAGCTTCCTGGTGTGTCTGATCCCAGGAGGGCAGTGCAGATTATCGGCCAGACTGCGCATCTTGAGTTTCACCTTGTGCGCGATGATGTTGATCCCGGCAAGGCATTGCTCCCCGCTGGCGTTGTCGCCCTGCCTCTTCTTGAGCAGGCTAAGGGCGAGGCCAAGGCCGATCGGCAAATTGCCGTTGAAAGAGACGCCATGCTCACGGGTGAGGATGTGGCCGATGCAAGGCCCGCCTTTGATCAGATGAACCAGGCTTATGTTACCTTAACTTTCAATAATGCTGGCGGTAAGATCTTTGAGCGCGTTACCAGCGAGAATGTTGGCAAACGCATGGCCATTGTTCTTGATGGCAAGGTTTATTCCGCCCCCGTAATCCGTGAGCGCATAGCCGGTGGCCGGGCAAGCATCTCGGGCAATTTTACCACAGCCGAGGCTCAGGATTTAGCCATTGTGCTAAGGGCGGGTTCCCTGCCTGCACCTGTAAGCGTGCTTGAGGAGCGAAGCGTAGGGCCGTCTCTTGGGCAGGAGTCCATTGACAGCGGCATCAGGGCGGCCATTGTTGGCGCGGCGCTGGTGATTGCCTTTATGGCGTTCTATTACGGCATGAGCGGCGTTATTGCTGATGTTATGCTCTGTTTCACCATGCTGATCATCATGGCCGGCATGGGTGCTTTCGGGGCTACGCTTACACTGCCTGGCATTGCAGGTATTGTTTTGACAATCGGCATGGCCGTGGATGCCAATGTGCTGATTTATGAACGAATCCGCGAAGAACTGCACAACGGTCTTACGCCACTTGCCGCAGTAAAGGCTGGTTTTGACCGGGCGACAATTTCGATCACCGATTCCAACCTTACCACAATTATTGCAACCGTTGTGCTTTATCAGTTTGGCACTGGCCCGATCCGCGGCTTTGCAGTCACGCTCTCGCTTGGAATAATCGCCTCCATGTTCACGGCAATATTTGTATCCAGGGCCATTTTTATGGAATGGGCGCGGCACTGCGGATCCAAGGGCATCAGCATCTAGGGCATAAGCCAGAATGGAGCAGTCATGAGTTTTGCATTTATTCGGCATGACACCCATATTGATTTTGTCGGCAAGCGCTACTGGGCTTATGGTATTTCTGTTGTCATTCTGCTTTTTGGGCTTGCTTCCGCGCTTTGGGGCAATGGACTCAGGCTGGGCATAGATTTTGCCGGCGGCGTAATTGTCCAGGTGCAGTTTGCCAACCCTGTGGAAGATGAAGCCCTGAAAAAAAGCCTGAATGTGCCGGAACTTCCGGGCATTTCTACCCAGCGTTTTGGTGAGGGCGGCCGCGATTACCTCTTGCGCTTTTCAAGCACTGAAACGGCTGATGCCTCGTTTTTGCGTACCAATGTGGTCAATGCCCTAAAGCGTGCTTTCCCTGATAATCCTGCTGAAATTCAGCGCCTTGAGGTTGTTGGCCCAAAGGTGGGCGCGGATCTGACAAATAAGGCATTAAGCGCCCTTTATTATGCGGTTTTATTGATTGCCGTATATATTTCCGGGCGTTTTGAACAGCGTTGGATGGCTGCTGCAATTATGGCGGTGGCCCTCTGGGGCGGGATGTACCTGCTCAATTTCACTGGGATGGGCGTTGGCTGGCAGGTTCTTGTGGCTCTGGCAATCACTTTGGCAATCTGTTTTGTCCTCAGGCTCAATTTCGCACTGGGCGCTGTTGTGGGGCTTTTGCATGATGTGCTGATTACCGTTGGGCTTCTATCGCTCCTGGATGTGGAAATTGATCTCAATGTCATGGCAGCTATTTTGACCATTGTTGGCTATTCGCTGAATGATACCATCATTGTTTACGACCGCCTGCGCGAGAATCTAAGGGCCGCCCCCAAAGAGGAGCTTGGCGCTCTGATCAACCGCAGTGTCAACCAGACCCTTTCGCGCACAATCCTGACCAGCGGTACAACTTTTGTAGCCACACTCTCCCTCTATTTGCTTGGGGGTGGCGTGATTCATGATTTTGCGCTGACCATGTTGATTGGCGTGGCAGTGGGCACTTTTTCTTCAATCTATGTCTCCTCGGCAATTCTTCTGGCTCTTGGGGATACTGATTTTTATGTTCGCGCCCAGGAAAAAGAGGAGTACGAACGCCCGGGGGAACATGGAATCGTCTGATTATGGAAAATATGCTCTAAATTTTTTTGCAGCATGGCCGATAGGTCAGCATATAGCGCCCAATGCCAGCCAAAATGGCCTGGCTTCAAAGCTTGTCGGTTTGGAATGTGGCGCACCTGATCCATGGCTATTTTGAAGAAAAAATGAGGACTGCCAAATGTCGCAATCGCAAATCCTTCTCGAAGTAGGCACCAATGAGCTTGAGCTGGTTGAATTCTATATTGATGAGGCGGATGGCTATCGCGGCTATTATGGTATCAATGTTTCCAAGGTAGTGGAGATTTCGCGCTCCCAGCCAGTAACGGCCATGCCTCAGATGCCCCATCCCTCGGTGCTTGGGGCCTTTCCTTTCCGCGATGGCAGGATTGTGCCGCTTATTGACATCAGCAAGTTCCTGAATAAAGGCGGCGTGGTCAGTGACGATCCCAGGATAATCATCACCGAGTTCAACAAGACGCACACGGCATTTCTGGTTTCCGGCGTTACGCGGATTCACAGGATTAGCTGGAAGCAGGTGGAGGCGCCAACGCAGCTGCTTCTTGAAATCAGCGGCGGGTCGATTACCGCGGTTGTGCGGCTTGAGGGGCGCGTAGTCTTTGTGCTGGATGCGGAAGCCATTGTGGCTGCCATGAATCCCTCACTTTCCGTACGCATGGAAGATCGCGGGCAAGTGGAGATTGACCGCAAGTATCATATTATCCATGCAGACGATTCTGTCAGCATCCGTCACCTTGTTTACGATCTTTTGAAAAAAGAAGGCCGCTTTGAGGTTACCCAGGCCAATGACGGTGAGGAGGCGTGGCAGCTTCTGCAAAAATTCAAGCAGGAAGCCGAAGAAAAGTCTGTGCCAGTAACGAATATTATCCAGGGCATAATCAGCGATATTGAGATGCCCAATCTTGATGGGCTTACACTTTGCCGCTACATCAAGGAAGATCATGCCCTGAAAGAAATTCCGGTGGCCATGTTCTCCTCGCTGATTTCGCCGTCCCTCTCACATAAGTGCGAGAGCGTTGGCGCAAATGCCCAGTTTGCCAAGCCGGATCTTCAGGCCATCAGCGACAAGATGTTTGAACTGATCAAGGCCAATCCGGCCATTGCCTGACAGGGCTGTGCCCTGGCGGCAGGATGCTTGAAAAAACCTGCCCTCTGTCTCAGCTTTCTGGCAAGCTCCATTTACCAGGCAGAGGAGCGCTGAGCTTGGCTGTATCGCCAAGATAGGGGTTAAAATAGCCATAGCGTAGCCAGGGGCAAAGTTTTTTCAGGCGCTTCATGAACATCCCAAGCCCAAGGCGTGGACTTACGTCCATAAGATTCGCGCTTTCTGTCCCAAGCTCCCCGCCAAGCAGCTTCAAGTACCAGTCCGGGTCGATATTCAGATTGCGCCACTGGATCATGCTCACGCCGTTTTCGCCCACAAACTGTGCCAGCGCCGCTAGTTCCGCCTCAGTATCAGTCATGCCGGGAAAGAATAGCAGATTGAGCGAGACAAATAGGCCACTGCTCCGCGCCACTCTTACAGATTGGCGCACATCCGCAAAAGAATAGCCACAGGGGCGGTAATAGCGTTCATAGAGTTCCGGCCTCGCGCTGTTCAGGCTTACGCGCAGGCTTGTCAATCCTGCATGGGCCAGGCGGCCAATGACCTCTGGCCTTGAAGCATTGCTGTTCAGATTGATTGTTCCGCGCCCTGGCTTGCCATCTATTCCTTCAGCTCTAAATAGGCGCACACTTTCCAAAAGCAGTTCCGGGTTGCTCAGAGGCTCGCCCTCACAGCCTTGCCCAAAGGAATAGATCGGCTGTCTGCGTTCGCGGCCCTGATGCAGGCGCATGATTTCGGCAATTTCTGTGGCTTTGGGGGTAAAATCCAGGCGGCACTGCGGCGTATGTCTGAGGGGAGAATCAGCGCTTTGCGCGGAAATACAGCCAAGGCAGCGTGCATTGCAGGCGCGGGAACTGGGCAGAGGCGCTTCAAAACGTCCAAGCGCCAGATTGCGTGCGGCAGGACAGGCATAGCGGCTTACGCAATTATCAAGAATATGGCGCAAAAGACGGTTATATGGATACGCGGACAAAAGGCGTTTTGCGCCGTCTTCAATGCGCCTTAGAGGAATATGCCGGAATTGCTGGCGTTCATCCTGATCAACTTTTTGGGCGCAAATCCAGATTTTACCCTCAGCAAAACCAACTGCGCCATAGGCAAACAGGGGTAAAAGGGGCGCGTCAGAATCGGCAATGTAAGCCGGATGGGCAGAAAGTGTATAAGCGGGTGCTGCAAAGGCCGCCACGGCAACTTCATCCAGGGTGATGAATTTGCCGGTTTTTTTGTCAAGTCCAAGGGCATGCCTCTTAGGCAAAAGGAAGAATTCGCTTTCAGGAGGCAGCGGAATCAATTCGTCCAAACGCGGCAAGGCCCATTCAGCCCCCTTGCGGCAAAGCATGAGCAGATCAGGAGCATCGAAAATCTCGCCATTGGTGTTTGCAAAAAGCAGCTTAGGGTTTGAACGCGGGTGCATTAAAAGTGCCTTGCCCGAAAGCCCGCAAGGGTATAAAGATTTCCTTGCCCGAAATCAGCGAATAAAGGTGCTATTATGTTTTCAGTCATGCTTTTCCTTTTTCTTTTCTTCCTTGGCATAGTGGCTATCTTCTACTATCTCCTGCGCAGGCAGGATGAGCTTGGCCTGCTTTTGCGCGAGGATCTCTCGGAATTGCGCGTGCTGTTGCGGGCATTGGAATCACGCATGAACCAGCAAGCGGGCCATGCCAATGCAAGCGGGCGGCGTGACGAATATAATGCCAATAATTCTGAAAACCCAAGCCAGACTGATGCCGATATTCATGATCCTCTTTTGCGTTTGAGTTTTGATGAACCAGCAAGCAAACATTCAGGTGCTGCAAAAAAACATGACCCCGCCTTGGAGCTGCATTTCGATCCCACACAAGGGTCAAGCGCTGGCATCCAGTCCTGAAGTTTTCTCCAAATCTTGGCCACTATCTAAGCCAGACAAGCCAAATTTGCCCAGAGCCGCAGCCATAAATGCTTTTTTATGTTCAATCTGTGCGACTTCATTGGCCCAAAGCAAATAGGGCATTTTTAGGGCTTGTTCGCGAATGGCATTTTTTTGAGAGCGTCTATGTGCAATTAATGCCTTTGCGTCAGCCAGCGCAAGCTTGCGGATTTTATCGGTAAATGCCTGCGCCCGATGCTTCGCCAGATGCTTCTGCGTAACTTCTGCCTGCCCATTGCGGCGGATGCGTTCAGCAAGTTCTGGATTTTGCAGCAGGTACTCAATCTTTCTCTTTGCATCTTCTATATCGTTTGGGGAATAAGTCAAAAGATGTTCCACGTCTGTAAAGAGCGTACTCAGGCCATTGCCGATTTTCGGCGTTAAAAGGCAACCGCCGCAACCCAAAGCCTCAAATACGCGAAAATTCAGATCGCCATGCTCACAATGGTTTAGCAGGATTTGGGCTTGCGGGAAAAGCGTATGGTAATTGCCACGCATGATTTGCAGACCGGGCATGGATTTTTTCAGTTCGGTCAGGAATGTGGTGCGCTTGGGCATTGTTTCTGCATCCATGCTTCCCACAAAAAGGCAGTCATAAATTTTGCTGACTCCTGAAATGCACGGCTCATTGTCGGCTGCAAAGGGCGGAGACCACAAAATTTGTTCCAAAGAAAGGAATGGCCTGGCAAAAGCAGGGATGTAATCCGCAAGGGACACCAGGCAAAGGTCAAAGCCCTGGGCGTAATAGCGTTGCCAGGAATGAATATGCGCGTCAACACTGTAAAAAACAGTCAGGCAGGGAAAATTCTCCATGCCAAGGACAAAGGGCGGCCTGCTTTTATCCGCCACAACCACTACTTCTGGCTCAAAACCGGCAAGCCTCACTAGCTCCTGCCATGAGAAAATACGCGCATCCTCAAAATTATGCACAGCCACATTTTGCCAGCCGTAGTTTTTCAGGGAATGGGCAAAAAAAGGGCTTCCGATCCAGAGGAGATTGTTCATCTATGGGCGTCTTTTGCGAAGCACCCTGAGCGGGACTCTTGTCAAAGGGGATGAAATTAAATAATATCTTTTTATAATTAGCCTACTTAGCCGCGTCAAGGCAATCAAGAGCCAATATTTTGCGATGGTTCAGGCAAGCAGCAAAACAAAATCAAGGCCAGCACGGCCATCAAAAAGCATAACAAAGATGGTGCTTGTGCTATTTGCCTGCGTTGGCCTTTTTATTGGCGTCCTTTATTATTTTGCGCAACAAAAGGCATACCCCCTGCTGACAAAATATCTGGCTGAAACAGCCAATAAGCAGGGCTTGCAATTTAAGTGCAATTCAACTCAATTTGTTCTGCTCCCTGTACCTGGGCTGGTCATTACAGAGCCAAGTTTTGCAGGGCCAGTGTTTCAGTTTTCTGCCCAAAAATTGACAATTAGCCCTGATTTTCGCTCTCTGCTCAAAGGCGAATTGCAGTTGGGCGCATTGAATCTGCTTCGTCCCGAATTACTTGTCCACTCAGCCAAGAGTTTTGTCTCTCCAGAGGAGCTTGCCTTAGAGTTAAACAGCCTTTTGCGTGAGGCATTGACGCGGGCTGGGAGCAATTCTGAGGCCCAAGCTGCTTTTCCCCATAACATTGGCCTTGAATTGAGCAAGGGCAAGTTTGTTTTTACAAGCCGTGATGGTGCGCGACTTGATATGTCAGGTCTGCAATGTGCTATTAAACTGGATAAAAGCAACGAGTTATCGGGCCAGATTGCCGTTAGAAGCCTGATGCTTGTTGCGCCCCCGCTTTGCGGCCCAAAAGTGCAAGCCGCATACGAAGCAAAGCCATATTTCAAACTCTCCCGCGTTAATGCCTATGGGAATATTGACCTTGCCAAGCCGCTTGCCGGGCGCATTGCACTAACGCTTTTGGGAGAGCTTGAAGCGCGTGAAATAGTGCGAAATACGCATTTCCAATTGAGGCTAGAGGACAAGGGCCAGGACTTGCGAGTGCAGGGAAAGCTTGCTGGAGATTTGGGAATCGCGGCGAATGAGCGCATCCCCATCTCCCTCGACACTGATGCGCTGTGGAAACGCTCAAGCCAGGAAATTGATTTTCAGTCACTGTCCTTCAGTTTAGGGGCGGATAGCGGCAAGTTGAGCGCAGGTCAATTACTGCTACCCAATGTGCAACGCCCTTTCGCGCTAACAGGCAAGCTTGATCTGCGCCGTGCAAGCTTGAGCCAGTGGCTTGGTTTTGCCCGCAATTTGTCTCCTGGCTTGCAGTTGGCCCTGGATAATATCTTTGACGCCAGTCTTGAGTTCAGGCTGGACGGCAAGGGCTTGGAGGTTGGCAAAATCTCAGCTTACAGCACGGGAGCGCACTTTGAAGGCTCTGGTTCTGTTCCCGATTGGCTCAAGCCTGAAATTCGCCTTGATTTGCATGCAAAGTTTGTCAATCTGGGACAGGCCATTCCAGAAGCAGTGGCCAGACTTCCAGAAGCTCCATATTTTTCGCATCCCCCTTTGACGCCTGTTCCAGGAGAGCCGTCAGTTCCAGGAGAAATTGGCATTGATTATGACATTCGTCTTGGCGCGGATCGTGTCAGCTATGAGCCGCTGATTCTGGAGAACGCGCTTGTCAGAATCTATCCGGGCAAAATAGATGCCAATGGCTTTGAAGATTGCCAGCTTTCTGCAGAAGCGCGGTTTTATGGAGGTGAGCTAAAGGGCAGCTGCATTCTCGGCGGTACCAAAGAATTGCCCTATACCATTGATGTTGATGTGCGCGATGTTGATGGCGCTCCCGTGGCCAAGGCCATGCCAGTGCTTCCCCTGGAGAGCGGCAAGTATAGTGGGCAAATTCATCTTAACAGCCAGGGGCGCGAACTGGAATTATTTCTGCAGAAGTTGCGCGGTAATTTAAGTTTGCGTTCTAGTTCTGGCGCATTGCGCATTTCTGGCGAAAAGCTTCCTTTTGCCAATCTCAAGACAAGCCTTAAGCTACGCTCTGGCACTTGGTATAATCACAGGCTGGGGCTGGATGGCCAGTGGCTTTTGTCCCTGGGAAGTTCTGGCCTCTTTGCCGATGTGAATCTCGATGGCCGAATCTGGTTCGGCCCGGGCAAAGGAAGCGGCGTGAACTTTGAGAAGCTCCCTGGATCAGTTAATTTGCGCTTTGCCTCTGCAAGCGCCCAGGCGCAAAACCCAATCACGGCAAAGCTTTCAGGGAACTATTCTTGTCTGGACGATCCCGAAGAACTCAGGGTTGGCAATGCCGTCTTGGACTGTGCCGGTATTCTTGCCAAGGGCGAGCTTGTGGCCAAGGCCGGAAAATACGGCTCGGCATGGCAAGGCCGGTTTAAGGCCGAGTGCCCTGATTTATCGAGGACTATACTGCTTCTCTCAGGGGAAAAATTTGTTTTCCCGCCTGGCTTGCGCAAGCTCAGTCTTGGCGGTGATTTCAACATTAAATCCGGCGAATTGATCTTGAAAAATGTCCAGGCCACTGCTGGCAAGAACAGCCTTGGCGGGGCGCTCAGCTTGAACAAAAGGAATGCACAACGCCCCCTGCTTGAGTTCGAGATGAGTGGGGACAGCTTTGATATGCAAAATCTGCTTGGCCCGGAAGAATCCAAAGCACTGCCCAAGAAGGAGCAGATGCAGGCCAAGGGCGTTAAAGCCAAAAACTGGGATTTTGCATTTTTGCGCAAATTTGACGCCAAAGGTCAATTAAAAATAAAAAATTTTCTCGGCTGGCGTGTTCAGATGCAAAATCTGTATATGCCAATCGCCCTTGATGATGCCTTGCTCAAGATTGGACCCAGTTCGGCGCGATTTTATGGCGCACCCCTGCACAGCAGGGCCATGCTTAACTTTCGTCAAGGTCTAGCCTTTGATGCCAGCTTTGCAGTGAATGATTTCGATCTTGGGGCTGCCATGCGCGAGCGTAGCCCAGGCGGCAAACTGACTGGGAGGGCAAACCTTGAAGCAGAGATCCGCGCCAAAGTGCCAGGCCCCGGGCGTCTTCCCGCCGCGCTCAATGGCTCATGGAGCTTTCTTGCGCGGGACGGTTCATACCAAAGCCAGAATGACAAAGGGGAAGCCAAGGGCAAGCCAACACTTTTTGCCCAGGCATCCGCATCAGGGACTTTGCTTAACGGAATTTTGCAAAGTAATAATTTCAAACTGCGTGGGCCAGACCTTTCCCTGGATGGCGGGGGTACACTGAATTTGAATAATCAGGCTCTTGACTGCAATTTTAATGTGAATATGAAAGGCTTTCCCGAATTTCCCCTGCGGGTGAGCGGAACACTGGAAAAGAGCAAGAGTTCTATTGGCGCTGGCAAATTGATTTTGAACACCATCGGCGGAATCACTAGGGGATTCGTGGATATACTCGGCGGTGTTGTAGAGGGCGTTTGGAAGATATTCCGTTGATAAGGCATACTCCTCTAGCCAGCCTCGTTTTGGCTTGATTGTAATTTTTTGTTTTTCGCCAAATTATCCAAAGCCAAATCCCTTGAGGGATTGGCTCTGGATTGCTCAGATATTTCGGCCAAGTTCATAAGCTTTTTGGGGAAATGGCGTCGATTTTACTGAATTTTCCGTCCAAACTCCGGGGGCGATCACCCTCCCTGCGTCTGTCCAGCCAAGATAATTCAGAAGAACATCGTAATGGGAAGTGATAGGCATAGCCTGGCTTTGGGCCGAATTGGCATAGGTCATCAGGAGGACAGCTTTTTTGGGGATGTGAATCTGCCCGTTAAGCGCATAAAAACGGTCGATCACTGCTTTGAGCTGGGCTGATATCCCAAAATAATACATGGGCGTAGCAAAAGCGACAAGATCAGCCGGCACAATGTGTTCGCGGACGAACTCAAAATCGTCTTTGAATACGCAAGGGCCATTCATGCCACAGGAGTTGCAGGCAATGCAGGGATGGACTTTACTTTGCGCGGCATCAAAACGGACAACACTATGCCCCGCTTCTTCTGCCCCGCGGATAAATTCAGAAGCAAGATAATTGGAATTTCCGTTTTTTCTTGGGCTACCGGTCAGCATTAGGATTTTCATGGCTTTCCCCTTTATGTTCTTTTCAGAAACATTGCTTGCAGATGCCAGGTTATGGCCAGCGCCAACTATAGATCCGGCCAATAAAAACGAATACAAAAACTCACGTCTGTTCACGGCAAACCCTTATTTTTTGCGCAGTGCCAGGGCCTTGTCCAAAATAGCATCTGCCGTTGCGGCTTCATCCTTGCCAATGTTCCGTTCAAGAATGGCAATAAATTCTTTCATCTGCTTCGGGGTAAGGCCCAGGTTCATTGCCGCGCCAAGATGAAATTGAAGCTGGCTGGCGAGGCCCGGAATGCTTGCCAGAGCCGCGACCGTTGTCAGCTCGCGATCCTGGTGGCTGAGGTTGTCGCGGCTGAAAATATCCGCAAATAGATGCTCTTTGAGGAACTGGTCTATTACGGGCGCAAAAAGCTGATAGCCAGATGGCGCAGGAATGGTTTCCTGGCCTGCAAGCTTTGCGCGTACTTTTGCGCCATATTCGTCCCGATTCCAATCCTTGGGCATTGGGCTTGCCTGAGGCCCTTCCTTGTCCTGCAAACCTTTTGCTTTGCGTTCATTGAGAATGCCCATAAATGTTTGCAGGCCATTCAGGCTGCGCGGAAAGCCTGTATAGGCATAAAGTTGGACAAGGATTTCCTTGATTTCATTGATGGTCAAGCCATTGTCCAGGGCTTCATTGAGGGCATGTTTCAGCTTTTCAATTTGCCCACTGGCAGTGAAGGCGGAAATTGCAACTATATCTTTTTGCCGCTGACTCAATTCAGAACCATTCATGCTGGAAGCCTCCGCCCGATGAATTGACAGAAACAAGGCAAAGAAAACCAAAGGGAAAAATTTTAGATATGTTTTCATGCGTTCTCCTATGCTTTTATAACTGTTTTCAATACAGTTTCTGCTGGTGACACCTGTTTTTCAAATGCATGCTGGAGGGAATCTAGCGGCAGAATATCGGTCACATATTTTTCAGGATAGATGCAGCCATTGGCAATCAGGCTGATCGTTTCCTCAAATTCTTTCCGCGTGCAGGAAACACTGCCAGTCAAACGGATTTCATTGAGTACTGCACGATTCAGTTCAAAGGGGACAGTTGGTGTCATTGAGTTGCCAATCAATACAATTTCTCCTCCTGGCTTTACTCCGTCCATACAGGCGGCCAGTGATGCTGCTGAACCGACTGCTTCAAAAACAACATCGAATCCTCCATCGGATGCAGCCTGCATCTTGGTTGCGCGATTAAGGTCATTGCCGTCAAAATAAAAATCAAAATCGCCTATTTCCCGCGCTTTTCCAGTTTGCCGTTCATCAATTTTGGACATGGCAAGAAACGAGACGCCTGCCCTTTTGACCAATGCCCCGATAAGCTGGGCAATGATGCCGCTTCCGACGACAAGAACCTTATCATTGATTTTCAAGGATGATTTCCGTACAGCGTGATAGGCCACCATAAGCGGATCAATAAGCGCGGCGGCAATGTCTGACACGGTGTCAGGGAGTTTGTAAGCATTTTGTGATCTGCCCACAAAATATTCTGCAAAGCCGCCATTACATACAAATCCAATGTAATTTTTGCCATGCACCTCGCGGCAGAGTTGTTCACTGCCTTGCTGGCACATATCACATTTGCCGCAATACAAGTTGGCCCAGAAAGTTACCCGTTCGCCAATTTGAAAATCGCTGTCCCCGGCATCGACAACCTCTCCACAAAATTCATGGCCCATATAAAAATCCGCCATCGGCTCGGCGCTCCAGCCCTTGCCAGCTTTCCAGATATGGATGTCGCTTCCGCACACGCCGCAGGAGCAGACCTTGATCATCAGTAGCCCTGGGCGCATTTGTGGGAGGGAAACCTGCCTGATTTCAATCTGTCCTGGCTTGGCAAGCACAGCTGCTTTCATGGTTGTTTTTTGCATATCATTCTTCCGTCTTAGCTTGGAGTATAAAATCAGCTTCTTTGGACTTGTTTTTGCTGTTCCGCCGGGTATCTTGCACCAACAATTTCAATGCCTGAAAGCATTTTTTCAAGTTCATTCCAGTCCTTCGAATTCAGGTTCAGATTCGCAGCCCGGATATTCTCCTCAAGATGCGCCAGTTTGGTAGTGCCTGGAATGGGCACAAAACCATCTTTGCGCATTGTCCAGGCAAGGGCGGCTTGTGCGCCAGTGATTCCTCTTGGACGTCCAAAACGGTTGAGCATTTCCACAAAGAGCAAGTTTTTGCCAAGGGCGTCGGGAGTAAAGCGAGGCAGGGTATTTCTGTTGTCATTGCCGGAATCAAATTTTGTATAAGCTGTCATATCGCCGCCAAGGAATCCGCGATTTAACGGGCTGTATGGCACAAAGCCGATGCCAAGTTCCTCAAGCACAGGTAAAATGCTATTCTCCGGCTCACGCCACATCAGGTGATATTCGCTTTGCAGAGCAGTAACGGGCTGTTCCGCATGGGCTTTGCGAATGGTCTCCGGCCCGACTTCGCAGAGTCCAAAGCGCTTGACCTTTCCTTCCCGAATCAGGTCTTTGACCGTTCCGGCCACATCTTCAATGGGCACAGCCGGATCAAAGCGGTGCTGGTAAAAAAGCTCAATGGCATCCACTTTCAGCCTTTTTAACGATTCTTCCGCTACCTTGCGGATGTTCTCTGGGCGGCTGTTCAATTTTCCTTTCTGGTAAACTCCATTCACAATGCTGTGGCCAAATTTTGTTGTCACGGCCACTTTGTCTCTGAAAGGAGCAAGCGCTTCTCCGGCTAATTTCTCGTTAATCAACGGCCCGTAAACTTGGGCGGTATCAAAGAGTGTAATACCATGTTCAGCGGCATCTCTCAGCAGTTTGATCATGGTTTTTTTGTCCGGCGAAATTCCGCGGTTATAATTGGCGCCCATTACGCCAAAACCTATGGCAGAAACTTCCATGGCATATTTGCCGCTTCCAAGTGTGCGTTTTTTGGTCAATAGCGGCAGATCAAGACTGCTCTTTGAGCCAGAATCCGCGGCAATGGCGCATCCAATGCCGGACAACCCGGCCATAAAGGCAGGCGCGGTAGCAAAAGTCACGGCGGCTTTCAAAATACTGCGGCGATTAAGATTGTGCATATTCGTTCACCTGTTGTCGGGAAAGGTTATTTTCCGTTATATTGTTCATCAGTTACCTTTTCCAGCCACTCCACTACCTTGCCAGGCTCTTTTTCCTCACATACCGAAATATGCGTCATTGGGCTGTTTGGAGCGGCGCCATGCCAATGCTTCACGCCAACGGGGCAGATTATAATATCCCCTGGCCTTACTTCCTGAACAGGCTTGCCCCATTCCTGGGTTCTCCCAAGGCCGGATGTGATGATTAAAACCTGGCCCACAGGATGAGTGTGCCAGTTGGAGCGCGCTCCAGGCTCAAAGGTTACGTTGCCGCCGCTGGAACGCATTTCATTGTTGGCTGGATAAAGCGGCTCAATGCGCACATTGCCTGTAAAATATTGTTCCGGCCCTTTGCGTGAAGCCTGCTCGCCATTGCGGATAATTGTCTGCATTTTGCCTCCGTCTGCAAAAACTGTTGTTGAAAGCAAGGAAATTACTGCCAGCAGTGTTAAAAGCCCAAGTGCGTTTTTCATAAATGTTCCTCCTCCTAGACAGGCTGCTTAAAGCCACGCGAATCATTGAGTTATTATTGAATTGCCCCCAATTTATTGAGGGCTTGTGCCCGGTAAAAGCCATTATCTTTCTATTTTATTGCCTATTCCTATCAGCGTCCTGCTTGCCACTTAAAGGAATTGCAATATTTTTGAGCAGAAGCGGCTTTGGCCCGCTATGCGGCAGATCACTTCCGGCCAGATTTTTTTCGGCAAGCCATTTTTGCAGATGCTCCGCAATCTGTTCATTATTCAAGTCGGCAAAAGGGGCATGGGTATTGCCGGAAATGCCGATTTCAGGGAGATTTACAAGGCTGGCGTCTCCGCCATATTTATTGATTAAATCAACAAATTGGCGTGCGCGGCCTTTGGAAATACGCCAGACATCCACATTGAAAATCTCACTTGGCTCTTTGGCGATATTATCTCCATAAATAACGATTATGGGCATCTTGAGCAGTTGGCGGAAATCCTTTTCAGAGACGAGAATAGGCTGAAGCCTGTTGCCTGCCAGCTCGTTTTTGAAGGGAATTTTCTCCAGGGCAATATTTTCGGGAAATACGAACTGACCCGGCTCATAGGCTACCACGGCCTTGACTGTTTCAGGATTGCGCATGGCGGAAAACCAGCCATACTGTCCGCTATTTGAATGGGTAAGCAAGATCGCCGGGCCGGTGCGCTCAAGAAGGGAAGCCAGGTTTTTTGCCATAAATTCGCGGTGTTCATTAGTTCTAGGCTCTGAGCCTGTATTTGGCGTCTGTTGCCGGAAGAATTGGTCAACTGCCGCCGCGGTAATAGGAAAACGCACACCAGGGTAAACAGTGGCTTTTTGGCCCACTTCCCATTCGCCAATCCTAAAGGCATTCCAGACTCCTCCCTCCCGCGCTGTTGTTGGAACTGCCTCGCGATCATTTTCTTGCAAACGTGTATAGCCTGCACGCCCTCGGCGCGGCTGGTCTATGATATAAAGCGGCCAGTCATTGCGTGTAAAAATGCCAAGATAACCTTCGCGTCCATCCGGCGTTGATTCAAAACTTCTCCCAGACTGGCCAAGGCCGTGCCACATAATTATTGGATAGTTCCTGGAATCTTTGGGAATGTAGTATTGGGCATAGCCATGATCACCGTGGAAAGTATCGCCATTTTTGGCTTTATCCACATTGCCGCCAAAGAAAAAACTGCCCATTGTCTGTAAGATAATGGGTTTGTTTTTTGCCAGATCAGAATTGGCGGCGCAGACAAAATTTGCTTGCAGAATAATGCATAAGAGCAGGAATATTTTTGCTTGCATATCATCTCCTTGTTGTTGGTCGCTACTGAGGATTTTATTCGCAATCAGGCTAATAGGCGCAGTGTGCCTCTAAAAAGCCAGGATTCTGCCATTTTTTTGCCTATTCCTGGCTGGATTTTGAAGGGATGGTAAACATAGCTGGCGAAAACTGTGATAGCGGTTGGATTAACCATTGCATGATTATTGCAGTTCTGCTTTGTCTTTCCGCTCTGGGGCTGAGTCTCCCTAAAAGGATATGGCCCGCAACTTGCATGATGGCGGAAGATTGCTTTATCCCGCCTGGCCGCGCTCTTGGTGTGCGGGGGAAGGGCAAAAGGAGTTTTTATGCAGGACGCATTGTTTAGCGGTCTTTTTGGGGCGCTTACAACCGAACACCGAATGAATTTTATTGCCAATAATTTGGCAAACGTGAATACAGAGGGCTACAAGCGTCATACCTTGGCGTTCAAGGATACAATGGCCTATTATGCCCACGATGAAATTCGTGAGCCATTGATGAATGTGCGTTCAAAGCCGCTCTTTCCCGAACCCAAAAACATGGCAAGGCCAAGAATTGCGGTCTCAAAAATTGACTATTCCCAAGGCTCAATGGAGTTTACCGGCAACCCCCTTGATATCTGCATTGGCGGCGAGAATGCTTTTTTCCGTGTGGCTACGCCCAATGGCGAATATCTGACACGAAGCGGGCATTTTGAGCTTTCCAATGACGGCACGATCATGCTTCCAGGCGGTCATCCATTGCAGGGAATAGGCGGGGCAATCGTTATCCCGCCAGGAACAAGAAATATTGTGATCAGCGGGGACGGCCAGGTTTCTGCGGATGGGGCGGTTATCGATCAGATTGCCCTGTTCAGCGTGGATAATCCGCAAAATCTCGAAAAAATGGGTCACAACCTCTATAAGCCAAGGAATAATGTAACTGTGACCGAGGGCGATGCCTATCTGGATGGGGCGCGTCTGGAACAGGGCTTTATTGAAAAAGCCAATGTGGAAGTGGTTTCGGAAATGGTCAACATGATCGAGGTTCAGCGCCAGTTTGAAGCCTATCAGAAGGTCATGCAGACGGCCGATACCCTGGATAAGGCTGTTAATGAAAAAGTTGGCCGCCGAGTCGGCTAGCACGGGATTTGCATTATAGCTTTGAAAGTCTGCAAGCTGCATTTTGGGCCAAGAGAGCCTGAGAGGAAGGAGAATTTATTATGATGCGCTCGCTTTATACCGGAGCCACGGGCATGGTTGCCCAGCAACTCAATATTGACGTCATCTCCAATAACCTGGCCAATGTGAATACCACAGGCTTTAAGAAAAGCAGGGCCGAGTTTGAGGATTTGATGTATCAGACCATGAAGATTGCCGGTTCAATCACCGATGGCGACAATATGCTGCCGGTTGGCATTCAGGTTGGCATGGGCGTGCGCCCCACGGCTGTACACAAGTTTTTTACCCAGGGGGATTTCCAGAATACTGGCAATGCCCTGGATGTGGCCATTGAGGGTGACGGTTTCTTTCAGGTGGATGTCAATGGCACACTGATGTACACGCGCGCAGGATCGTTCAAGCTCAATCAGGATGGAACTGTGGTCACGGCCAATGGTTACATTCTTCAGCCAGAATTTGCCGTGCCGCCGGAAACAAAAAATATTTCGATTTCAGCCCAAGGACATATTGCGGCCCTAGATGCCGAAGGCCAGGAAATAGCTGGCGCGGAGATTCCGCTCTACACTTTTATAAATCCTGCTGGCCTGGATGCACGGGGGCGCAATCTATATACGCCGACAGAAGCATCGGGCGCGGAGCAGGAAGGCGTTCCCGGCACGGACAATGTCGGCACCCTGGCCCAGGGATTTCTGGAAATGTCCAATGTTGAGGTGGTGGATGAAATGGTCAACATGATTGTTGGCCAGAGAGCCTATGAGGTGAATTCAAAATCCATCCAGACTTCGGATTCCATGCTGGGCATCGCAGTCCAACTCAAGAGAAGCTAATCCGTCTTGCTTGCTCTAGGAATTTTTCGATTGGGCACTATGGCAAAAATTCTTTCATCAAGCGCATCTTATATCCTTGCGGCATTGCTTGGGCTTATCCTGGTTCAGGCTTGTGCCGTCAGGATTTGGGCGCAAACAAGCGGCGGAGTGCCCCAGGCTGTCTGGGAGGATAACGAGCGCAATCACCGCCGCTCGCCCTCGCAGATCAAGAATCAGCTTAAAGATCCTCAAGTGCGTGCCGGACGCCTGCCCCTGGCGGAAAATGCCCAGGAGCAGCGCTCGGCCAAAGTGCGCAGGCAGATTGCGGCCAATGAAGCTCTTTTACCTCAAGCGCCGCAGCAGGGCCAGAACCTGCCATTGCTTGAGCAGGGGGATTGGAGGCTTAAAGTTGCCTCTGCAGCCGTGAGCCAGGGCAATATGGTCTTATTGGGCGAGATTGCTCAGCCTCTTGGGAGCATCGCGCCGGAAATCTGGGCCAAACTCAAGGATCGTGAACTCTGGCCAGCGCCTCCTGAGGAGGGCAAGCCCTTACAGATCAGCCGCTCCAAGCTTTCCCAGGCTTTGACGCAGGCCCTTGGGCCAGATTATGCGGCACGCTGCATTTTGCCAACATCTCTTGTCATCCAGCGCGGCGGAATGTTGTTTAAGGAAAATGACTTGCGCAGCTATGTGGTCAAAAGTTTGTCACCGCAGCTGGCAGCCATGCCCGGGGAAGCGGAACTCAGCGATTTTCGCCTCCCGGAATATATCTTTCTGGCCCATAAGCAGCAGCGCATCCAGCTTGAGCCGGGCAAACTTTCGCCCGGGCGCGTGGCCTTGCGCTTTGCGGTACAGGAGGCAGACGGCACCGTGCTTAGGCGGGTTGCCGCTACCGCCAATCTCAGCCTCTGGATAACTGCCCCGGCTGCGGCAAAGCCTCTTGGCAAAGGGGAGGCCCTAAGCCCAGAGGCAGTAACCTTTATGCGCATCAATGCCGGGACTCTCAAGGACTTGCCCTGGGACGGCAAGGGCGGACCCTGGCAGCTTGTACGCTCCCTGGCATCAGGAGAGCCTATCTTGCAAAGCGATCTGGCAAGCCAGCTAATGGTCAGACGGGGAAATATTCTGACCCTTGTCTATAATAAGGGCAATTTGCGCATGAGCATCCAGGCTGAGGCCCTGGCCGATGGCGAGCCAGGGGCGACAATCCCGGTACGGAACTTGCAAACTAAAAAGCAGGTTTACGCCACTGTCAAGGATGGCTCAACTGTGGAGATTCGCTAGGGATGTGCAAAAGCTTGCCATCCCGGGAGAGGAGAGATGAAGAAAATATTGACCCTTGGTCTTGGAGTGCTGTTCATGTTTTGTTCTGCCTGCGGCGGGGGGGCATCCTACAGGCGTCCGGCAATTCAGCAGCCTTTGACCCAGCCCCAGGAATACCGTCAGGAAGTAAATGGCCGCGATAATCCGGGTTCGCTGTTTGCGGCCAGCGAGGAGGAGACCCTCTTTGCCGACAGCCGCGCCCGCCGCGTGGGTGACATCGTGGTGGTCAAGCTGGTGGAAAACACCAAGGCCCAGAACAAGGCCGAGACTTCTGCAAGCAAGGATTCCAGCAACAATTACGAAGTTGCGAGTATGTTCGGGCGCAAGAAGACTGGCTTCCTGCCTTTTGTGGCTCTTGGGCCGCAGGCTGCTGTGGGCCTGCCAATTCTGGACACCAGTTCGGCCAGTGGACTTTCCGGCACTGGCAAAACCAAGCGGGAGAACTATGTTACATCCTCCCTTGCGGCCAGGGTGCTTCGTGTCCTGCCTGGCGGTCTGTTGCAGATTGAGGGCGCACGCGAGATTCGGGTAAACGAGGAAACCGAATACATGGTTGTGCGCGGGATGATCCGCTCCCGCGATGTGGATGCCGATAACAGCATCCTTTCCACGCAGATTGCCGATGCGAGCATTGAGTATTACGGCAGGGGAGTTCTTGCTGACAAGCAGAAGCCGGGATGGTTTACACGCCTGATGGACAATATCTGGCCTTTCTAGGCATTGTGAAAAGATCATAAAAAACTGGTCTCCGCCCTTGTTGGAGACCAGTTTTTTACACAAGCGCAAAGCTATTTCGTGCCAAAAATGCGATCCCCGGCATCCCCAAGGCCGGGCAGGATATAGCCTTCGCCATTGAGTCCCTTGTCCACAGCGGCAGTATAAATCTCCACATCCGGGTGCAGGGCTTGAACTTTTTCAATGCCCTCAGGCGCGCAAACCAGATTCAGGCTGCATATCCTGCGGCAGCCATTTTTTTTCAAAATTTCAATGGCCGCAATCAATGAACCGCCAGTTGCCAGCATGGGGTCAAGGATTATTGCCTCGCGCTCCTCAAGGTCTTTTGCCAGTTTGACATAATATTCTACGGGCTTGAGCGTTTCTTCGTTGCGGTAAAGCCCGATGACGCTGATTCTGGCAGCCGGAATCATGGCCAGAACTCCATCCATCAGGCCAAGTCCAGCGCGAAGGATGGGAACAACCGTCATTTTTTTGCCCAGGATTCTAGCCACTTCCACAGTTCCGGCCCAGCCCTGTACAGTGCTTTTTTCCACAGGGAGGCTCTGGCTGGCCTCGTAGATCAAAAGCCCGGCCAATTCATTGGCAACATGACGAAATTCGTTGGTCGGAGTATCCTTTGCCCGCAATATGCCCAATTTGTGCTGCACAAGTGGGTGGGTAATGATATGGACAGCCATCTGTTATTCCTTTTGTCTGCGGTTTTAAGCTTGCCGATCTTCGGCGAACTCTTTGGCAGCTTTGATAAAGTCACGGAAAAGCGGATGGGGGCGCATGGGCCTGGACTTGAATTCCGGGTGAAACTGGCAGCCAAGAAACCAGGGATGCTCAGAAAGCTCCATGATTTCCACGAGTGAATCATCCGGGGCTGTTCCGCTGAAAATCATTCCTTTTTCTGCCAGGCTATCTCGAAATTCATTATTAAATTCATAGCGGTGGCGATGCCGCTCACTGACAAGCTCTGTTCCATAAGCAGCGCAAGCCTTGGTGTCGGGCTTGATTTTGCACGGATATGCACCTAGGCGCATAGTGCCGCCCTTGTCACTGGCTACATCGCGCTTTTCCAGATTGTGCGTGCGAAAATCAAACCATTCCTTCATCAGATAAATAAGCTTGTGTTCCGTATTGGGCGCGAATTCTTCAGAATTTGCATCAGGGATAGCGCAGACATTGCGGGCAAATTCGATCACCGCGCATTGCATCCCAAGGCAGATGCCAAAAAAGGGCAGCTTGTTTTCACGCGCATAGCGGATAGCCGAGATTTTGCCCTCCACCCCGCGATAGCCAAAACCGCCAGGCACAAGGATGCCGTCACAGCCGGAAAAAATCTCCCTGGCATTTGCATCATTGACATTCTCGCTGTTGACATAGCGCAGATCCACCTGGACGCGGTTGGCGATTCCCGCATGGATCAGGGCTTCATGCAGACTTTTGTATGCCTCTTTCAAATCGACATATTTGCCAACGATTGCAATGCAGACCTTGCCTGTAGGGTTGTTACTGTCGTGGATCAGTTTTTCCCAGGCATCAAGGCGGGCATTGCGCGCTGGCAGGCGCAGCATGATTGCGACTTTCTGGTCAAAGCCCTCCTCATAGAATTTTAGGGGGACTTCATAGATGTTATGTACATCCACTGAGGAAAAAACCGCGTCTTCGTCCACATTGCAAAAGAGGGCTATTTTTTTGCGCATCTCTTGCGGGATGCTCTGTTCGCAACGGCAGAGGATGATGTCTGGCTGGATGCCAATGGAGAGCAGTTCCTTTACGCTGTGCTGCGTTGGCTTGGTTTTATGCTCGCCCGCCGATTTCAGATAGGGCACAAGGGTAAGATGGATATTCAGGCAGTTGTCCCGCCCTAGATCCGAGCGCAACTGGCGGATTGCCTCTAAAAAAGGCAGGCCCTCTATATCCCCGACAGTGCCCCCGATTTCGATGATTGCCACATCTGGCGCATCAGTGCCTTCTGCCAGGGAAAGGATAGTCTGCTTAATTTCATCCGTAATATGCGGAATAACCTGCACTGTTCCACCCAGATAATCGCCGCGCCGTTCCTTGGCGATGACATGATTATAGATGGCGCCGGAAGTGGTGTTGTTTTTGCGCGACATGGGCACATTGAGGTAACGCTCATAGTGCCCAAGATCGAGATCTGTCTCTGCTCCATCGTCCGTAACAAAGACTTCGCCGTGCTGGAAAGGATTCATCGTCCCGGGATCAACATTGATATAGGGATCAAGTTTCTGAATGGTTACGGAAAGTCCGCGGGTCTGCAAAAGCGCCCCAAGGGACGCTGCGGCGAGGCCCTTTCCTAGGGAAGAAAGAACGCCGCCTGTAACAAAGATGAATTTGGTTTTCATGCGCTTGGCTATCCGATCGCTACGGCTGATTGTTCATGGCAGATTTAATCCCAATCGCTTAAGGCTATCAGCTTCATCCATTTTTGGCTAGGTGCTGGCGGATGATTTTTATAAATTTGACTAAGAAGCCCTGTGCATATAGTGTACTTTTCCTTTTTGACTTGTTCTGGGGTAAGCAAATGGCTCTTGTGCGCACCATAGTCATCACGGGTTACGGAACGAACTCGCATCTTGAGACCGCACATACTGCAAGGCTTGCCGGCTCAGAGCAAGTTGATCTGGTTCATTTTTCGGATATTCTCGCTTGTGAATATTCTCTTTGCGATTACCAGTTTTTGATATTTCCTGGCGGCTTTCTGGATGGAGATGATCTGGGAGCAGGGCAGGCCGCATCCGTGCGCTGGCGTTATTTGCGTGATGCGCATGGAGTGCCGCTTATTCAGCAGCTTGAGAAATTTCTCGATGCCGGGGGCTTGATCCTTGGGATATGCAATGGTTTCCAGCTTCTGGTCAAACTTGGCTTGCTCCCCCATCTCAATGCGGGCAGATTTGAACGCCAGGTCTCTCTAGGGCATAACGATTCGGCGCGTTTTGAGGATCGCTGGGTTAGCCTTAGGCCAAATCCTGCGAGTCCCTGCATATTTACACGCAACCTTCCAGAAATGACCATGCCGGTACGTCATGGAGAGGGTAGGCTTGTGGTGAATGAGTCTTCCCTTTTGGCTGAAATTGAAGCAAAGAATTTGATTGCACTGCAATATGTGAACCCGCAAACTGGCATGGCAACCCAGGAGTATCCTTATAATCCAAATGGCTCGCCACTTGCGATTGCCGGGCTTACCGAGCCTGGCGGTCACATACTGGGCTTGATGCCGCATCCTGAAGCCTTTCACCATGTAACCAATCATCCAGGCTGGACGCGTGGCGAAATGGACGCCCCAGGGACGCTGCTTTTTGTCAATGCCATCCGTTACTTGCGCGGCTCAGGCCCAGAGGCTTAGGCATTGCCATGGTAAAAACTATGGAAGTTTCCGAGCTTATTGCCATTATAGAATCAATTGCGCCTCTGGCCGCTTCCGCAAGCTGGGATAAAAGCGGCGTCCAGGTGGCGGCTTTAAGGACGAGAGTAAGGCGCATTGCCGTATGCCTGGATCCCACGCCTGAAAGAATTGCCGAAGCCATAGCGCAGGATGCAGATTTTATCTTAAGTCACCATCCCTTAAGTCTTGCCCCAAGGCTTCCAGCGGTGCTTGATGCCTGGAATGAATCTTTGCGCCTGCTTTTCAAGGCGGACATTGGCCTTTATGCAGCGCATACCTCTTTGGATGTCAATCCCCAAGGCCCCGCTGGCTGGCTTGCCCGCGAGCTTGGACTTAGCGAAGTGGAAGTTCTTGAAGCAGTTGAAAATCCGCAATTATTGGCCTATCAGCCCCTTGGCTATGGCTTGTGCGGCAACTTGCCCGAAGCTCTTGATTTTGGGCTTTTTCTTAACAGGCTTGCAGCCTGTTTCAAGGTTGCCGGCGCAAGAATCTGCGGGCCGCCCCCGTCTTGGATCAGGCGCGTGGCGTACTGCCCTGGCTCTGGGGCTTCCCTAATCGCCCTGGCAAAAAACAAGGGCGCGGACATTTTCATTACTGGAGACGTAAAATATCATGCTGCCCTGGAAGCGGAGATCCCCACACTGGATGTTGGGCATCACGCCCTTGAAGAAGAAATGATGCGGCAGATGAGCCTTTTGCTTCAAAGCAGGCTTCCGAAGATGGAAATAATATTTCTGGCCTCTGAATCGCCTTTGCACGCAGTCAACTTAAATATGCAGGAGAATTCTGATGAGTGACGCAGTATATTTGGATCAAATCAAGCAGTTGGTGGAGTTGCAAAAAGTTGACGATGAAATTCACGCCGTGCGCCTGGATATGGAAAGCGCACCCCAGGAATTGGCAGAATTGGAGCAGCAGTTTGCGCAGGTGGATGCGAGGCGCAATCATATTCTGGACAAGCTGGCTCATCTTGAAGATCAGAAAAAAAGAATTTCTCTGGAAATAGATGACGACTCTGCAAAAATTAAAAAAAGTAAGAATAAAATGATGCAAGTGGGTAATACCCGCGAATATCATGCAATGATGCGTGAAATGGACAGCATGGAAAAAGTTAATCGCACCCGCGAAGAAGAAAAAATGACCTTGCTTGAGGAATTGCAAACTCAGAACAAGGCTCTTGAAGTGATCAACGAAGAATATGCCATAGTGAAGGCAAAACTGGAAAGCAAGCGTGAAAATCTTGAAAGCCGGGTTGCTAAGGCGCGGGCTGCGCTTGAAGAACTTAACGGCAAGCGTGCAACTGTTGGCAAGGTCATCCCTAGCCCGGTATTTATGCGTTATGAATTCATTCGCCAGCGTTTGGAACACCCGGTGATCGTGGCGGTATCGGAGGGAATCTGCTCTGGCTGTAATATTTCGGTTCCGCCGCAGTCTTTTATTGAGCTTCAGCGCGGCCAGCAGATTTTAAGCTGCCCCAACTGCCAGAGGCTTATTTTCTGGTGCGAGCATTTTGAGGAATCAGCAAATGGCAGCAGTCGTTCACATCGCCGATTGCCGCCAAAAGTTCACGAAGCAGAAACCGAAGACGTTGAAGACATTGATGAGGCTGAGGAAACCGAGGAATAATTTAAGGAAATTCAAATTGGGAGTCGGACAGGCCGTCGCCACGGACTAGATCCGTGGAGGAAAGTCCGGGCTCCACAGGGCAGGACGCTGGGTAACGCCCAGGGGGGGTGACCTCCGGAAAGCGCCACAGAAAGCAAACCGCCGCATCCTTGCGGTAAGGGTGAAACGGTGGGGTAAGAGCCCACCAGATGGCGCGGTGACGCGCCATGCTCGGCATACCCCGTTCGGAGCAAGACCAAATAGGGAAAGCGGCTGGCCCGGCCATGCTTTCCGGGTAGGTTGCTTGAGGATGTGGGCAACCACATTCCTAGAGGAATGACGGTCACTGCGCAGGCAGTACAGAACCCGGCTTATCGTCCGGCTCCCTTTATTTGATGCCCGAATACGCGCACAAATCATCAGGTGTCACAAGCCCATCCAGGCCATGGCTGATCCTTTTGGCAGCAGGCGAGGGGCGCAGGCTTGGCGCTGATCGCCCAAAACAGTTTCTCGAATGGCAAGGCCAGCCGCTCTATTGGCATTCCGCCAGGGTAAGCGCCCAAAGCGGGGTCATTGGCGGCATAGTATTTGTTTTTCCCAAAGCACAGTTATCAGAAGAAAGTGCCAGACTGGAACGGGAGGATTATGGCCCTGCCCTGGGTATTCCCTGGCTGGCAGTCCAGGGCGGGACTTTGCGTCAGGATTCGGTACGCCTGGGGCTTCAGGCTGTGCCCTCTGGTATTCAAAGCGTTCTGGTGCATGATTCGGCACGGCCTTTTTTGAGCGCGGCTTTGATTCGGCAACTTTGCTCTGCCCTTGCTTCTGGCCTTGAGTCAATAATCCCGGTTATAAAGCTTACCGATACCATCAAGCAGCTTTCAAGTGACGGAAAGACAGTTGAGCAGACGTTGCCCAGGGAACACTTATGCGCAGTCCAGACCCCGCAGGCTTTTCAACTCGCCCTGCTTCGCAAGGCGCATCAACAGGCAGTCCAAGATTGTCTTCAAGTGACAGATGACGCATCTTTGCTGGAAATCTTAGGCTTGCCTGTTCATACCATTCCAGGTGATCCGCAAAATATTAAAATAACAGGGCCGGGTGATCTGCGTTTTCTGGATGAGCCGAGCAAAAAGGCACGTTTTTGCGTGGGGCATGGCTATGACGTGCACCTTTTCGGGTCTGGGCGTCCGCTGAAACTGGGGGGCATTGCCATTCCAAATGCCCCGGAAATTGTGGCCCATTCCGATGGCGATGTATTGCTGCACGCCCTTATGGATGCGCTATTGGGATGCGCTGGCCTAGGTGACATCGGGGAGCATTTTCCTGATTCTGATTCCAGGTTTGCAGGAATATCATCCGCGCTCTTGCTGGATCATGTACTTGATCTCCTGCGCGAAAAGGCGGTGATTCCCTGTCAAGTTGATCTGACAGTTGTTGCCCAGAAACCGCATATTGCCCCCTGGAAAATGGGAATTCGCCGCAACGTGGCCAGGCTCTTGAGCCTGGGACAGGAATCGGTCAATATTAAGGCTACCACTGAGGAGGGGCTTGGATTTACCGGGCGCATGGAGGGGATCAAAGCCTACGCAGTGGTTTCTGCCCTGAAAAATACCTCTTTATGAAGGAAGATAGATTGCTGAAACTCAAGCAAAAGGCAGGATGATGCGTGGAATCGCCGCTTAACCGTCCCTGGCTTGCAAATTATGAAAGCTTTGTTCCCAGGGAAGTCAGAGTCTGGGATCAGCCCCTGCATTATATGCTCGATCAGGCTTCCGAACTGTATCCAAGGCGCAAGGCAGTAATTTTTCAGAATACGCGTTTAAGCTACAAGGCATTACGTCAAAAAGCCGAACTTTTTGCCGGAGCATTGAGGCGCATTGGCATGAATCCGGGTGAGCGGGTTGCGATTATGCTCCCAAACCTTCCCCAGACAGTTATCGCTTTCTGGGGAGTGTTAAAGGCTGGCGGCATCGTGGTCATGGTTAATCCGCTCTATATGGAAAAAGAATTGCTCCAGAATCTCTGCGATGCCGGAGCAAAATATATGCTTATTCTGGATCTGCTCTGGCCAAGAATAGCGCCTTTGCGCAATAAGCTGCCAATAAATAGCTATATTGTTACAAGCATTGCGGATGGGCTTTCTTTTCCATTGAATTTTTTATACCGCATCCGCCAGAAGAATAAAAATAGCCCCATCCCCAGTGAACCGCCGCACATTCAAAGCTGGAAAACCTTTTTGCAAGGCGCCCCCTCCTGTTCCACGGATATTGAAAATCCCAGGGAGAGCATTGCAATTCTGCAATATACTGGCGGCACGACCGGGATTTCCAAAGGAGTTGAACTTACCCACTCCAATTTGGGCACAAATTGCAGACAGGTTTTGGATATTATTAACGTCAACGCAAGCGAGCATCAGGTATTCATCGCAATTCTGCCATTTTTCCATGTCTATGGGCTGACCATAAGTCTGATTATTCCCACATATCTTGCTTCAACAATTTTGCCCATGCCGCGCTATGTGCCCCAGGATGTTCTGCAATTGATTGCGCGTTTCAAGCCAAGCATTTTTCCTGGCGCTCCATCCCTTTATATGTCCTTGCTGCAGCAAAAGAATTTGTCCAGTTTTGATCTTAAAAGCATTAAAATCTGCGTTTCCGGCTCAGCGCCCTTGCCTGAAGAAATTTTCCGCCGTTTCCATGAAGCTACAGGCGCGCCAATCCTTGAAGGTTATGGGCTTACCGAAGCTTCGCCCATAACGCATTGCAATCCACTTGGGCTTCAGGGGCAGAAAATCAATTCCATTGGCATGCCAATCCCTGGCACTGACGCGCGTATTGTGGACATGGAAGGAGGATCACTAACTCTGCCACCGGGCAAAATTGGCGAATTGATTGTGCGCGGGCCACAGGTGATGCAAGGCTACTGGCAGCGGCCTGATGAAACAGCAAGCGCCTTGCGCAACGGCTGGCTATATACAGGCGATCTGGCCACTATGGATGAAGACGGATATTTTTACATAGTGGATCGCAAAAAGGATATGGTTATAGTCGGCGGTTACAATGTCTATCCGCGCGAAGTGGATGAAGTGCTTTTGACGCATCCCAAAGTGGCCGAGGCTGTTGTCGTGGGCATACCAGATGGGATGCGCGGCGAGGTATTAAAGGCTTTTATTGTGGCCACGCAGGGGGAGAAGCCTAGCAAGTCCGAGCTTTTAGCTTGGTGCAGGGCCAAGCTGGCAAGCTATAAAATTCCGCGGCATCTGGAATTTCGTGACGAATTGCCAAAAACCATCGTGGGCAAGGTTCTTCGGCGGGCCTTAAGGGATGAAGAGGAGCGCAAACGCCAGCAACATTCAGAATGAGGCATCCCAGCCTCGCGCAAAAAATATCAAAACTGATATAAAAATAATGGGCTTTGGCTATTCTGGAGGCTTCTGCCCAGGGCTTCTTTGAGATTGGCAAGGCTTCCTTCCAGTTCAGAGGGCGAGAGGAAAGAGAGAAGCCCGTCCAGGAGGCGTTGTCTGGCCTTTGGCCTGAGCAGTAGCTTGCGCTCAAGGGGGACGCCAGTTTTTTCGCAAAGCCATTTCTGGGCTTCATCCTGGCCACCAAGCTCGTCCACAAGCCCGAGATTTTTTGCTTCCTGGCCTGTGAAAATTTTGCCGCTGGCAAGCAAGCTTGCCTTGTCACGGCTCATCTTTCGGCCCTTGGCAACAATTCCGACAAATTGTTCGTGCATATCCATGAGAACTTTTTCAAAATATGCGCGATCTTCCGGGCTTAGAGGTTTGAGATAGGAGGCCGCGTCCTTGAATGGCGCAGTTACCAGCGTCTCCTGGCCAACACCGATTTTTGACAACAATCCCTGCAATTGGGGAATATCCATGCGCACACCAATAGATCCCGTGATCGTGGACGGATTGGCGAAGATGCGTTCAGCGGCCATGCTCACCATTAATCCGCCGGATGCCGCAGTAGCTCCCATGCTCGCTGCGATTGGCTTGCCTTGGGCTAGCCTTGCCAGGGCGCTGTAAATTTCCTGTGATGCCGCAGCCCCTCCCCCCGGGGAATCCACGCGCAGCAAAATTCCTTTGACTTCTGCCTTGCGTTCAAGAGTGCGCAACCATTCAAGCACAGGTGCAGGATCAATGATTGGGCCGCGCACACTGACCAAGGCAATGCGTCCTTCACTTGCAAGCATTTCCCTCTCGCTAAAACTGCATCGGCCAAGGGCAAAAAGGCAAAGCGCAAGAAGCAGGATTATGATCCAGAATATCCAAGGATGCCGCTGGCGAAAACTTGGCTGAAAGATTTTTTTCCAGACCGAAGCCGGAATTTGCGCCAGAGGGCAGTTCATGGCGCAAGAACTGTTTTGAACAGAGCCATTCAAATTTGTGGGCTTGCAAGGGGATTGCGCTTGCAGACTTGTATCGGCTTCTGGCATGGCAGTGATTTCCTAACTGAATAGCTCCCGCTCCATTTTACATCAACGGAATTTATGAATTTTGCCGTTGGGGCAAATTCGGCGTTTTCATTGGGTCTAATGAAAGCACAACTCTCCTGAGAAGTTGCCAAACTCCTCAGCTAAACTTTTTCGATCTGGTATTCCCGTGTGCCGAGGCCAATTTCCTGCCCATAGCTAAGCTGTACATCAGCGCGGGTATGCGGCCAGCGGGCAGTAAATTTATCCGTCCCTGCGGCCTTTGAATCCAGGCTTGGCGCAGCGCTGACAAGATCAAAACAAGCATGATCCAGGGCTACAGGATCGGTTGAGGCCAAAATGCCAATGTCTGGCACAAGCGGTGTGTCGCTCCAGGATACACAGTCGCAATCCGGCGTGACGTTAAGGACAAAATTGATGTAGCAGATTCTTTTTTGCCGCCCCTTTACGACACCATAGGCATATTCCGTCATTCTTTCCACAAAGGGCACCATTTCAGTACTCCAGTCAATGCTGATGGCCTTTGTGGGACAAACGGTAATACATTCAAAGCAGCCAATGCACTTTGCCAAATTTACATGACATTTTTTTTCCACAAGGCTCAGGGCTGACTGAGGACAGACCTTGACACAACGCCCACAGCCCACACATTTTTGGCCTTCAATCTGGACATGTGTGCCATGCTGTTCGCGTTTGCCGCGCACTGCAGCGCCACCCATGGCCAGATTTTTGATCGCGCCGCCAAAGCCAGCCATTTCATGCCCCTTAAAGTGGGAGAGGACAATAAGCGAAGGCGCACGGCGGATGGCATCAGCGATATACACATCCTTAAAATGCTTGCAGTTGATCCGCACCGGGGTATCATTTTCACCATAGAGGCCATCGGCAATGATTATGGGCGCGGCAACTACAGCCTGAACAAATCCATGCAGGCAGGCCACATTGAGATGATCTACAGCATTGCGGCGCATGCCGGAATACAATGTGCTTGAATCGGTCAGAAATGGATTGCCTCCGGCTGCGCGAACCTTGTCCACAACCTGGCGCACAAACATTGGCTTGATATGGCTGTCATTGCCATATTCTCCAAAATGGAGCTTGATGGCGGCAAGATCATTGCGCCGGACAATTTTTTTCAGATTCAGGGCATCGCAGAGCCGGGCGATTTTGACGCATTTATTGGTTTCAACTGAACGGCAGTGCAAACCTGCAAAATACACAGTAGCTGGCATGGATTCCTCCCTGGCGGAACTATCCGTAGATACCCTGAAAAAAGGGCGGGCTAAGGCTGAACAAGATGCCTACTGCCTATCGCATAAGCATGACTCTGTAAACAAGAGCAAGATGGAAGCAGCCTAGGAATCCGGGATCTTTTTTTTCAGCCTGATATTTGTTAGAAAGTCTAAGGAGGATTTATGCAGACAATCATTATGTGTGGAGGCAAGGGAACTCGCTTGCGCGAGGAAACGGCCATTAAACCAAAACCCATGGTGGAGATTGGCGGCCGGCCAATCCTCTGGCACATCATGAATATCTATTCGCGTTTTGGCTATCGTGATTTTGTCCTGCCGCTTGGTTACAAAGGGGAGGTCATCAAAGAATATTTTTACGCTTACCGCAGCCGAAACAGTGATTTTACCGTAAACCTTAAAAGCGGCGAGTTGAGCTATCATCCAGGATATGTGGAGGATTGGCGCGTAACCCTGTGCGATACTGGCGCAGAGACACTCAAGGGGGCGCGCTTGAAACGAGTTGCCAAATACATTGAGGGCGAGCGCTTCATGGTAACTTATGGTGACGGCCTTGCGGACATAGATCTTGAAGCGCTGCTCGAATTTCACAAAAAATCAGGAACCATCGGAACATTTACAGGCGTGCGAATGCCTTCGCGCTTCGGCACTGTGCGCACTGCCTCGGATGGCAAAATTATTTCCTGGGAAGAAAAACCCTTGCTTGATGAATATATTAACTGCGGTTTTTTTGTTTTTGAACGCAAGTTCCTGGATTACCTGAGTGAGGATGAAGCTTGCGATTTGGAAAAAGAGCCTTTGCAGCAGCTTGCTTCAGAGGGTCAGCTTTCCATGTACCCGCATCCTGGCCAATGGCAGTGCATGGATACCTTGCGCGACTCCATAAAACTCAATGAGCTTTGGGATCAGGGCAGGGCATTCTGGGCATGACAGGATTTCAGAACAAAAATTCCTCCAGCATTGGCAAAAAGGTGTACGATGTTTGCTGAGCAATACGCCAATAAAAAGATTTTCATCACCGGGCATACGGGCTTCAAAGGAAGCTGGCTTTCAGCCTGGCTGCTTGCGCTGAAAGGCAGGCTTTGCGGCTTTTCCCTGAATTTGCCCACCAAACCGGCCTTATTTGAGGCGCTTAGGATGCAAGAAAAAATGCTGGACTTGCACGGCGATGTGCGCAATCGCGAAAGTCTGGGCAGAGCCTTGAATGATTTTCAGCCGGAGATAGTTTTTCATCTCGCCGCCCAAGCGTTGGTGCGCAGGTCTTATGTTGACCCCGTAAGCACCTTTGAAACAAATATGATTGGGACAATGAATATTCTTGAGCTGATCCGTGCATGTCCCTCAGTGCGGGCGGTGGTGGTGATAACTTCGGACAAGTGTTATCGCAATGATGAGTGGGTCTGGGGCTACCGCGAAACCGATCATCTTGGCGGGGCCGATCCCTATTCCGCCTCCAAAGGCTGTGCAGAATTTATCGCCCATTCCTATTTTCAGAGTTTTTTTCGCGCAGATAGTTCACCTGCCTGCGCAACTGTGCGCGCTGGCAATGTAATAGGCGGAGGCGATTGGGCAGAGGATCGCATTGTCCCCGATTGTGTAAGAGCCTGGACATCAGGGGACGTAGCAAAAATCCGCAGCCCCTGGGCCACACGCCCGTGGCAGCATGTACTTGAGCCGCTTTCAGGCTATCTTTGGCTTGGCGCAAGACTGCTGGATAATTCTGCGGGCAGCGGTATCAGCGGAAATCCGGCTTTTAATCCAAGGGGGCAGGCATACAATTTTGGGCCGCCAGCTGATGTCAATTACCCGGTTCGCGATTTGGTCATCAGCCTGGGTGATTATTGGGAGAAATTCCATTATGCCTTTGACGCTGCTGAGGAGACTGCAAAGCGCGAATGTACCTTGCTCAAGCTGTGTTGCGATAAGGCTCTTGCGCATCTGAACTGGAAAGCAAGCCTTGATTTTAATGAAACCATGCGCTTTACGGCGCAATGGTATGCCTATTATCGGCAAAATCAGGATAATCCAGCCAGGCTTTTTGACTATACCTTGGCCCAGATTGAAAACTATGCAAGCCTTGCTTCAGAGCGCGGCCTGGTTTGGGCCAGATGCTGAAAAGCCGCAAGGGGTGTGAAACATGGATCTTGCCGCTCTTGAGATTGAGGGCGTTTTTCTCCACGCTCTCAAGGTAATTCCGGCCCAGGGTGGCCCGGTTTTGCATTTTCTCCGCAAGGATTCGCCAATTTTTAAGACGCTGGGCTTTTTTCCACCAGGTGAAATTTATTTTTCAGAGATTGAGCCGTGCGCAATCAAGGCATGGAAGCGGCATAAGCTCCAGAATCAGCTTTTTGCAGTGCCCTGGGGCGCAATAAAGATTGTTCTTTATGATGGTCGGCCCAAGGCGCAAAGTTATAAGACATTGCTAGAACTAAAGCTTGGGCGTCCAGATAATTATGCGCTGCTGCGTATTCCAAGCGGTATCTGGTATGGTTTTCGCTCCTTAAATGGCGAGAGCGCCTTAATCTGCAATTATGCGGATCGAGCGCATGATCCCGAAGAAGCGGAGCGTCTGCCTCCTGATAGTTCGCTTATTCCTTATTCCTGGCTTTAAGCAAGTCAAGCTTGCCTTCTGAGAGGCAAAGGCCAGCTATGGTTAAGCTTGCGCCAATGAGAGAGAAAGCGGTGAGAGCTTCGTTGAGCATGATTGCGGCTCCGGCAACGGTGATTACCGGGACAAGATAAATATAGGCGGAGCTTTTGATTGCGCCAAGACGCTTAATTGCGAATGTCCAACTGGCAAAGCATAATGCCGAAGCCCAAAGGCCAAGAAACAGCAGATTGATGGCGTTGACAGGCTTGATCAATTTTGAAAAGCCAAACTGGCAGTCCCCAAAAGGGAGGATCGGCAGCATAAGCACAAGACCCCAAAAGAATATTTCGCGCGTTGTTGTAATACTTCCATAACCGTGCTTGCCAAGCTTGCGGGTGAGAATGGAATAAAAAGCCCAGGAAATTGCTGCCAGCAGGGCCAGCAAATCACCAGCCGGATTTAATTCCAAAGCCTGCCCATTGAGGCTTACCAAAGCCACGCCGATCATCGCCAGAATACAGCCAACAAAAAATGAGCCTTTTGGCCGCGTACCGCCCGCCCACCAGGCAAGAAACGCAGTAAAAATTGGCGCAGTTGTCACGATCAGGCTCACGTTCGAAGCAAGGGTATAGGTTAGAGCGATATTCTCAAGCAAAAAATACAGGGTTACGCCGGTAAATCCAGCCAGAGCAAAGAGCAGGCGGTCTATGGGCTGGTGTACTCTAATCCGTTTTGGCGCGGCCAGCCAAAGCGCAATCCAGCCAAGCAAAAAGCGGATGAAGAGTATTTCTTGTGGGCTGAAATCCGTAAGCAATATTTTTGTGGAGATAAAGGTCACGCCCCAAGCCAGGACTGAAAGAAATGCGGCCAGGTGACCATAAAACTCAGTATGTGACATCTTTAAGGCTTGGATTTCCCATGCGCCTCAAGCCCAAGAGCAATAAGCGTTTCGAGCAGGCTTTCAAAATCAATTCCCGCCGCCTTGGCTTCCTGGGGCACAAGGCTTGTGGCGGTCATCCCAGGCAAGCTGTTGATTTCCAGAATCCAGAAATGATCCTCGCTATCGAGGATAAAGTCGGTGCGGCTATAGCCTGACAGGCCAAGGGCAAAATGGGCACGCAAAGCTAGCTCTTCGGCTTGGCCGAGAAGATCGTCCGCAAGCGGCGCAGGGCAGATTTCGTGTGCCCCTCCTGGCAGATATTTGCTTTGGTAGTCGAAAAAATCCCCGGCCATCGGTTCTATGAGGATCGGCGGAAGCGCCTTTTGCCCAAGAACCGCGCACTGGATTTCGCGCCCCTGGATCTCCGGCTCAAGCAGGGCGCAATCACCGTGGGCAAAAATATTTTTAAGCGCGCCAAAGAGGATTTCTCTATTATCCGCACGTCCAAGATTCAGGGAAGATCCGCCGCTATTGCTTTTGACAAAGAGCGGATAGGGTAGGGCGGGCTGCCAATCAGAATCAGGCATTGCGCTTAAAAATTGCCAATCGGCTGTGGGCAAGCCCGCATTGCGGAAAATTTGCTTTGCCGCAGCCTTGTTCAAGGCCAGAAAAGAAGCCGCAGGCCCGGAGCCCTGATATGGACAGCCCACGCGCTCAAGCATGGCCTGTACCAGGCCATCCTCACCTGGAACGCCATGAAGATTGATGAACGCGAAATCATGCTTGGCCGCTTTATCCAGCAGTTGATTAAAATCGCTTGTCAGGTCAAAAAAGCTCACTTCATGGCCAAGGGAACGAAATGACTTTTCAAGAGTTTTGGCCCCGCTAAGCGAAACCTCGCGTTCAGGCGACCAGCCCCCTGCGATCAAAAGAATCTTCATTAAGTTTCAATCCTAATTGTGCGCCAAGCGCATCTTCAATGTTTTTTGCCTGGGCAAAGGCTTCGCGGATAGAGTTGCGGCTTTGCTCGCTTTTTCCATAGCGCTCAAGCAAATCCTCAAAGCGATCAGCAAGTTTGACACAAAGATCGTGTTTTACGCGCTTGTCAGCATAAATAACGAAAAAGGGAAGTGTGCAAATATCTTCGTCTCCAGGAATATCCCAAGGCCAATGGACATGCAGGAGAACTCCCTGGGCAATTCCGAAATGCCCTGTTTCCTGGCGCACCCAGGATGCGCCAAGCTGGGCATGGCTTCCGCCATGGCGCAGGCTGTAACTCTTGGCGAGGTCGTGAAGCAGGGCGCTCGCACGCACAGAAGCCACATCAACTGTAAAGCCCTTATTAGCAGCCATTTTTGCCAGGCTAGTCGCTATTTCTGCAACCGCAAGCGAGTGGCGCTCCACATTGGAAAGCATGGCATATTTGCGCCAGAGAGTGAAACATTCATCGTCAGTAGGGGGCTTGGGCCAGCTTTGGGAGGAATTTTGCCGCAAGCTTGAAAGTTGTGGCAACATGTCAAAGGGAATGTGCGCAGAGGGCTTAGGCAGAGATGCCTTGTTATTTTCAAGGGCCATTGTCCACGGATTATGCCACTGAATTTCTGGATTTTCAAGGAGCGAAGCAGATCGCCCCGCCTTGAGTTTATGGCAAGGCGGGGCGATCCAACGGGAAGCAAGCCGGACGCCGGTTTATGATTCCGGCAAGATTATGGACAAATATCTCTCACGAATTAGGCGGATTCGGAAATATTGCCCATTTATTGCTATCGGTTGCATCCAGCAAATCTTTAGATCTTTTCTTGGGATTTATCGGCGTCTTCGTCTGCGGCTTGCTCGCGTATCTTATAGTGCATGAGCTTGCCTGTGGCTGTATGCGGCAATTCCTTAACCAGTTTGTAGGATTTGGGGCGCTTGAAAGGCGGAAGCATTGGATGCCCAAGACAATGCTTCCGCAATTCTTCAACTGTAAGGCTTTCATCGGCAGGGACAACATAGGCTACGACGCATTGACCATGCAGGCGATCCGCCCTGCCAACAACCGCGCTTTCAGCAACTTTGGGATGTTCATTAAGCACGGCCTCAATCTGCGTGGGATAAATATTTTCGCCTGCACAGATAATCATGTCGTCCTTGCGGCTGACCACAGTGACAAATTCGTTCTTGTCCCATGTCCCAAGATCGCCGGTATAGTGGAAGCCTTTGTAAAATTTCTGCTGGCTCATTTCGGGATTGTTTACATAACAGCCAGCGGATTTAGCCGGAGCGCGGATGATGATTTCGCCAATCTCACAATTGTCTTTGGCAACCAATTCTTCCGGCTCTGCATGACTCCCATCGGTTTTGACCTTGACAATGCGCACATCGTCATCAGTGCAAGCCTGTCCTGCGCTTCCAGCCATTTCTGGCAAATTATACGGGCGCAAAAATGTATTCCAAAAAGTTTCAGTCGTGCCGTAGCCGTTGAAGATATTGGCCGTGAACAAGTCGCGGTATTCTTTGCAAGCCTTTTTTTCAAAAGGGCTGCCCATGGTCACAATGCCGCGCAGAGCAGTGAGCTTTGCCGGATTGCGTTCCTGGGCGCGGGCGAGAAGGGCAATGATTGAAGGCACACCGATCATAAAGGTCACGCCTTCTTTTTCTGCAATTGCAAGGCAGCGTTTGGGATTAAACTCTCTTAAAATGACAACTCGGCCGCCTGCATAAAATGTGGGCGTGATGCCGCCAGAATGCAATCCGCCACGGTGAAACCAGGGCGTCATGTTCATGGTGCGATCAGTGGAATTAAGCGGGAAGTGCATCATAACATCGTGGGCGGAAAGAACCTCATTGATGCAGTTAATGGGTACAGCCTTTGCGGCATGGGTTGTCCCCGAAGTATAGAGCCGCGTGGTCTCGTCATAAATGTGCGGCCTGAAGTCAAGACGAGGATTTTCCTCGGACTTGCCAAAGACATAATCTGCATAGGGAGTGCCCTCATGTACAGGAGCTTTCTTCAGGCTTACGGCCACAATCCGCCGAGGTTTGTGGCTGGCTTGCGCAAGGCCATTTAATGCGCTTTCGGCAAATTCGATGTCATAGACAAAAATTTCCGGGCGGCTGTCATCAATCTGGAGCGCCAATTCTCCTGCTGAAAGCCGATAGTTTACCGGGCAGCTGATTGCGCCAAGCTTATGAGAAGCTATGTATGAAAATGCAAATTCAGGACTGTTGAAAAGCATGAACATGACCACTTTGCCATGGCTGAGTCCATCAGCCTGAAAGGCGTGCGCAAGACGATTGGCTTCGGCATTGAGTTCGGCGTAAGTCCAGCTTTGCTCTGTTTCAGGATAAATCATGGCTTCGCGGTCACCAAAACGGCCAACATTGCGCAAAAAACCGTTAAGCCAGGTGAATTCGTGTTCAAAACAGTCCCTGAAGCCTGCCAAATCATAAGTTTCTGTCACAAGTCACTCCTCAGAATAGCGCGAAACAATGATACTGGAATTCTGCCCCCCAAAGCCCAGCGAATTGGACATTGCTGAGCGAACCTTGGCCCTGCGGGGATGGTTAGGAATAAAATCAAGGTCACATGCTGGATCAGGATTATTTAGATTGATTGTCGGGGGAAGCAAGCTTTTGCCGATGGCAAGGACGCAGGCAATGAGTTCAGTAATGCCGCCTGCGCCCATCAGATGCCCTGTAGCGCCCTTTGTGGAGCTGATTGGCGGGGCAGAATTATTGTTGCCGAAAACTGCCTTGAGCGCGTTTGTCTCCGCCCGGTCGCCGAGAGGCGTGGATGTTCCGTGGGCATTGATATAATCAATGTCTGTGGCTGAAAGCCCTGCACATTCAAGAGCGCTTTTCATACACTTTGCGGCCATGCTCCCGCAGGGGTCAGGGGCAGTGATGTGGTGGGCATCCAGATTGTTAGCCCAGCCGCGCAATAGTGCGAGAATATCAGCGCCTCTCTTTTTTGCGTGCGCTTCTGTCTCAAGCAAAATTGCGCCCCCGCCCTCGCCAATAACAAAGCCGTCCCGTTCAAGGTCAAAGGGGCGGCTGGCATCAGAAGGCTCCGCGTTGCGGCGCGAGAGGGCCTTGGCTTGTGCCAGGCTTGAAAGCACACTGGGGCAAAGAATGCTTTCGCCGCCCATTGCCAGCACTGCATCAGCCTGTCCGGCCAAAAGTAAAAGCGCGGCGCTCATCACGGCATCAGCGCCAGAGGAACAAGCTGTATTCAAAGTTAGTCCTGGCCCATGAATCCCCAGGCTGATGGCCAGATGGGCAGAGGGCATATTTCCCAAAATCTGGGGCACAAAATGGGGGCTGACCTTGCCGTTTTTTGCATGTTTTGTCCGGGGGCTGTCGCTCTCGGCTATTCCGGCCATAGCAGTGCCCATGGTCAGTCCAAGGCGATCTGCTGTTCGCATAACATCCAGCTTTGCCTGTGCCAAAGCCTCAAGAGCCGCAAGATAAGCGTATTGGGCGAACCTTGCGCCGTGGAGCGCGAGGGAGCGCGGAAGATTGGTTTTGTTGTCAAAATCCCTGATTTCGGCCGCAATCTGCACTGGCAGGTCGGATGCATCGAAACGGCTTATTGTTCCTACGCCAGAGATGCCGGAAAGAAGATTTTGCCAGTAATCCTGAACGCAAAGCCCGATGGGCGTGATCGCGCCCATGCCCGTAATGACGATTCGCGGCCTGGTCATGCGCCCTCTCCTGGGCGAGACGCCTTGCGCTTTTCGCGAATAAGATCACTTAGGGCCAGAATGGTATTGGCGTATGTCTGAGAGTGGTTGTAGCTCATCAGTAAACGGTGCTGACGCGCACGGGAAAGACCGGGCCTCCAGCCATGTTTGGCCAGATAATTGGCAAGGCTGGCAACAGCGTCATCAACTTCAAATAGATCAATGCGTCCATCGGCATTGCCGTCAGCGCCGTATAAAGGAATATTTGAGGGCATGAACTGGCAAAGTCCAATTGCGCCATAAATCGAGCCAGGGTAGGCGTTAGCCGGACGTTTATCCTCAATCATCTGCCTGAGCAGGGCGCGAAGCTCCTTGTAAGCCCAATCGGAACGCTGGCGCATTGTCGTTTCAATCCAGTCCAGATGATTTTCATAGTCATTGAGACGCGGCAGCCATTCACTGATATTTTCTGGCTGAACGCTTACGGCCATGCTGGCAAGTGTAAAAAAAGCATTTTCAGGCAGATCCCCAAGCACCTTGCCAAGTCTGGTTTCCACATAAAGAAGCGCCGCTGCAATGGCCGGAGACACTCCATAGCGCGATTCGGCGCGGACAAATGCAGAACGATGGGTTGCAATAAACTGGCGGCATAACTCTGCGCTATTCTGGTTGACAACGCCCTTATAGTAAAGCGGCGCTTTCTTTGTTTTGGGAGCAGGGAAAAAGGCGCGTTTATAAAGCTCACTAATTTTACGGCCCATTGGGGACTGGGTGGGGCTTGGGCCGAGTTCGGCAAAATAGGCCGCAATTTTTGAGGGATCAAGCCCATCGGCGTTAAGGCGCATGAGCAGTGGCTGCCATACAGGGGCTATTCTTTCCCCCGTAGGGCTTTCTGCTATTTGGATATTTGAGCTTTGTGCCGCTTCCGCAACTTTCGGAAGATCATAAATTTCCGCAAATAGGCAAAAAAGACAAAATGCAGGGAGGCAAAAGCCAATCCTGTAATTGCACAAAGGCATGCTCCAAAATTTCAAAGCTGAACCAATTATTTTATTGCTGATTGCGTAGCAAAGGGGTCTCATTGGTCAGAACCATTTTGCTATTGTCGTTTAAAGACTTGCGCATGGCTTCAAGCCAGCGTTGATAGGCGTAAAAATCTGGAGATTTCGTGTAGGCTTCTGCATAGGTGGCGGCCGCTTGCGCATCGCCTTTGCCGCGCTCAACCTGGGCTTCGCGGGCAGCTTCTGCAAGGATCAAGGCGCTTTGGCGGTCAGCATCAGAACGAATTCTGGTGGATTCTTCCTCCCCCTCAGAGCGATACTGCTTGGCTTGGCGTTCGCGTTCAGCGCGCATTCTTTCAAAAATTGCCCGCTGGTTTTCCTGCGGCAGATCCGTGCGCTTGATGCGTACATCAAGCACTTCCACGCCGAATGGTTTCATAAGTTCGGATACCTTATCGGTCACTTCTTTCATAATTGCGGCCCTGTGAGACGAAACAACCTGGGTAAGGGTATATGCGCCCACAAGCGCCCGCAACTGCGAATAGACCACATCGTCCAGGCGGGCTTGCGCCCCGGGTATGCTGCGCATTGTCCGATAGAACTGGAGCGGATTGATGATCTTCCAGCGTGCATAATTGTCCAGAACAATGGCTTTTTTGTCCACCGTGAAAGCTTCCCTGGAGCGGGCTTCATAATCAAGAACGCGAGAATCAAAGTAAACCACATTCTGGATAAAAGGCAGTTTGAAGTGCAGTCCAGGCCCATAGACTTCGGAAAGCGGCTCGCCCAACTGGAGAACCAATGCCTTCTGGGTCTGATGGACGGTGAAAAAGCACTGGCTTCCGATGCCAGCGATAATCAGGATGAGAATAACAAGAAACACCGGGCTTTTGCGCATTTTATTTCTCCACCGCTTTCTGGCTTTTGCCCTGGCTTGGCGCGCCAGTTTGTGCGGAATCGGGCTTTGGAGCGTTCAGGCTTGGCAATGGCAGGTAGGGCAGGGCGCGTTCGGCAGACTTGCTGTCCAGGAGAATTTTTTCGCCGGACTTGGCAAGAATATCTTCCACAGTTTCATAGTAAAGCCTCTGGCGCGTGACTTTTGGCGCTTTGTCATGTTCAATGCGCAAGGCGTCAAAACGCGCAGCGTCACCCTCTGCATTGCGCACCCTGGTTGCGCTGTAAGCTTCGGCCTGGTTGCGCATGGCAGCGGCCTGTCCGCGGGCTTTTGGCAAAAGTTCGTTGCGGTATGCTTCAGCCTGGTTGATGATTCTGCTTTTGTCCTCACGGGCGCTGGCAACATCCTTGAAAGCGTCAATGACTTCCTTCGGGGGATGAACATCCTGAAGCTGCACGGCAATGACCTGGATTCCTGCGCCATAGCGGTTGAGAACCTGTTGCAGGAGTTGTGTGGCCTCGCTCTGTATTTTCAGCTTGCCGTCAGTGATTGCGGAATCAATCTCGCTATTGCCTATAACTTCGCGCATGGCCGCTTCCGCTGCATTGCGCACCAGCGCTGTGGGTGCGCTGACATTAAAGAGATATTGGACAGGGTCGCTGATTTTATATTGTACGCTGAACTGGACATTGACGATATTTTCGTCTCCAGTGAGCATGGATGCCTCCTCCGCAATGGTGCGTACCTGACCCTGCTGAAAAGTGGCGCTTTGGCCGACTGAGCGGAATCCCACCTCACTGCGCAGAATTTGTGTGACCTGGGGCTTGTAAACAGTTTCAATGGGCACAGGCAGGGCGTAGTGCGGGCCGGGATCTACAGTGCGGTCATATTTGCCAAAACGCAGCACAACTCCCTGTTCATCTGGGTTAACAATGTAGATGCCAGAAAGCATCCAGAGGCCGAAAATGGCCAAAAGCACAAGCAGAAGCGCCCGCGCATTGGGCTTGCGCATCTTGGAAAGCTTCTGGAAAGGATTTTGCGATCCGCCATTAGGCTCGTTGAACAGATAGCGCTGATGTTTGCTTGTATCCTGTTCGGCTCTTTCTTCGTCTTCCAGGTCAGGGTCTTGCTGCGGCGGCTGCACGGGCCTGCGCCCGCTCTGCTGGCGCTGGCGTTTTTCCTGTAATTTATCCCAATCCCAGTTCATTGGCAGAAGAATCCTTTGCCGGATAAGGGCGTCGATGTTGTTATGGTAGAATATATAAATATATCGTTCTTAATCTTGTTAGGCTAAGCCAAGCATTGCGGCTAGTCAAGGAGAAAGAAGATAATAACTATGCGGACTTGGCTGATGGAAATTCAGCATGATTTCTATAATTGCATCTCTAAAAAGCATGGATTATGCTGAACAGCAATATTGTCGCACTGAAATTTGGCACAGATTGCGGACAAGTTTGGAGGCGGAAAATTGCGGCGTTTTTATCAAGAAAGCTGGCAGGGCATACCTTTTACAGCATTCACGCATATTTCATTCTTTAAGCTTGCCGAGCCGAAATTCTACGCCAGCTTTTATGAGGAGCTTTTTCGCCGCTACAAGAACTGGGATGATCTTCCGCATAGTTGGCGGGAGAATAAGAGCAAGGATGCAGTATGGCTGGCTGCACGTTGCCGCCAGGCTTCCGCCTCCATGCCGGATGAGCAGTTGCGCGTACTCTCCATCGGCAGTGGTGTCGGCTACATGGAAAAAATGCTCCTCGATTCAATGCCAGAGCTTGAACTGCATGTTAACGAGCCAAGCACTGTAGGTATGCGCTGGATGCGCAGGCTTTTGCCTGCTGAGCGTATTTACATTGGCATACCGCCGCTCTGCCTGCCTTCGGACATCAGCTATAATCTGATTTATCTTTCGGCAGTAGATTATGGCATCCCCGCGCCGGAGTTGCGCCGTCTGCTTGAAGCACTGCGGGCGCAACTTGCACCTGGGGGGGAACTTGTCTGCATCTCAGCTTCTCTGCTTGAAGAAGATTCGGTAATTGGCAGCTTTGTGAATGCCATAAAAATAATTATTCGTGGTTTTTTGCATTATGGCGGAGTGCGCAAACAACAATTCTGGGGCTGGCGGAGAACGCGGGAAGAATATCGCCGTCTTTTCCGTGAGGCTGGATTTGATGCCATTGAGGATGGCATACTGGATGATGGTTTTGAAAGTTACTGGATTCGCGGGAAGTAGAGCCGAATTTCATCAACGGTGATATATTTTCTATGCTTTCAAGCAAAATCTTGTATTTTTGAAGATTCAATTAAAATTCTGATTTTATTTTGCAAAAGCCTTTAACATATCCTGGGTAGCTGTGCGCCCTCAAGCATGCCAAGGATACGGCTTCCGCCGATACGTGTTTTCAATCTAAGCTCGGCGCGAGTACCTTCCTTGACCAAGCCGATGCGCGCTGCCTCCTTGCCATAGGGAGATTGGCGCATGGCCTTAAGCGCTTGTTCAGCCTTATCTTGCGGGAGGATGCAAATTAATTTGCCTTCATTTGCCAGATAAAGGGGGTCGAGTCCAAGAAAAGAGCAGCCGCTACGCACCGATTCATGGATCGGCAGTGTGCTTTCTTCAATTTCAAGGCATAGCCCTGATTGTTCGGCGATTTCGTTGAGCGTGGTGGCCAGGCCGCCGCGGGTTGGATCGCGCAGAACATGCACCTCTCCGCAGGCTTCGATAATGTCCGCAACCATTTTTGCCAGTGGCGCTGAATCTGAGCGCACATCACTCAAGAAAGAAAGCTCATTTCGTGCAGCCATAATTGTCAGGCCATGATCGCCAAGGCTTCCGCTGACTAGAATTGCATCTCCAGGCTGGGCCTTATGTCCCGAGGGCGCAGGAACGGCATAAATTTCACCAATGCCAGTTGTATTGATGAACATTTTGTCACAGACCCCCTTGGGGACTACCTTGGTATCGCCTGTGACAATTTTAATATCAGCCTCGTGGGCAGCCTTCGCCATATCGGCCAGGATGCTTTCAAGCTCAGCCAGCAAAAACCCCTCTTCCAGAATAAAAGCACAGGAAAGCCAGCGCGGTTTTGCGCCAAGCATGGCCACATCATTTACCGTGCCATGGATGGCAAGGCTTCCAATACTTCCGCCTGGGAAAAAGAGCGGCGATACAGTGTAGGAATCGGTACTCATTGCCAAGGGGCGTTCTGAGGCTGGAAGCAGTGCGGCGTCATCCAGATTGGTCAGGATGGGATTGGCAAAATGGCGTAAAAAATATTCCCGGATTAAGCGCTGCGAGGCGCGGCCCCCGCTACCCGCATCCAGAAGCAAGCTCGCGCTCATGCGTCAGCCTCAGCATATTTGTAATAGGCCGCGCAACTGCCTTCGCTTGAGACCATGCACGGGCCTAAGGGTGTGGCCGGAGTGCATTTTTTGCCAAAAAGAGCGCAGTCAGGCGGTAGGTTCTGTCCTTTAAGAACAGAGCCGCAACGGCATCCAGGTAGGGGCGCGGCTTCCTTGATATTTAAGGCGAAGTATTCTGTTGCGTCAAAATCAACAAATTCCTGGCGAAGTTGAAGGCCGCTTGCAGGGATCTGCCCAATGCCGCGCCAAAGTGCATCTTTTGCCTGAAAGACCTGCGCGAGCAAAGCGCGGGCGCGGGGATTGCCCTGCGCATTGACTGCACGCGTGTAGCAGTTGCGCAGTCGCGGAATACCCGTTTGATGTTGTTCTGCAAGTTCGCAGAGCGCAAGCAAAAGCTCAGCAGGTTCAAAGCCGCCTACCGCTGCCGGAATTTGATAATCACTGACCAAAAATTCAAAGGGTTCAAGGCCACTTACTGTGGCAACATGCCCCGGGAGCAAGAAAGCGTCTAGCTTGCAGTCTGAATCTTCCAGAAGCGTACGCAAGACAGGCGGCACAAGTTTGTGCATGGAAAAAAGCTTGAAGTTTTTGAGCTTGCGTTCTCTTGCGGCAAGCACTGTCGCGGCCATAGCCGGGGCAGTCGTCTCAAAGCCCACCCCAAGCAGGATGACCTGCAATTCTGGCTCTTTTTCTGCAATGCGCAAAGCATCGAGTGGGGAATAAATAATGCGGATATTTGCCCCCTGTGCCTGGGCATGCTTGAGGCTTGCGCCTTCCGGGCCAGGAACACGGATTAGATCCCCAAAAGTTGCGATGCATACAGCATCTTTTTTGGCCAGTTCCAGAAAAGCGGCAACTTCTGACTCATGGGTCACACATACAGGGCAGCCAGGCCCGGAAAGGTGTTTGATTTCTTTAGGCAAAAGCGAACGCAAGCCGCTCTGGAACAGGGCAACAGTATGCGTGCCGCAAACCTCCATGAAGCGCAGTGTTTTTCCGTCTAGTGTTCTTTCAAGACGGCGGAGAAGCCCCGCGCAAAGCTCGGGATTCTGGTAGGGCGAATCTTTTTGCATGTTAAAGATGCGCTCAGGGCAGAGGCGCAAGCAGTTTCAGGCCAGTGTCAGGCTCAAGGCCGCACATCAGATTGGCATTAGCCAGCGCCTGGCCTGATGCGCCGCGGCAGAGGTTGTCAATGGCAGAGATAATGATCAGCCGTCCTGTGCGTTTGTCCAGGGCAAGGCCAATATCGCAGAACATGCTTCCGCGGACATGGCGCGTTTCAGGGAATGAACCAAGAGGAAGCACCCTGACCCAGGGATGCGCTTCCCAAGTGGCAGAAAAAATTTTGTGGATTTCTTCAAGCCGCATAGCCTTGTCTCTCAAACTGGCATAAATGCTTGAGAGTATGCCCCTGCTCATGGGCACAAGATGTGGGGTAAAAGAAACGCGTATTGGCTCATCGGCAATATGGGAAAGCTCCTGCTCGATTTCCGGGGTATGCCGATGACGCGGCAGTCCATAAGCGCGGAAATTGTCTGCGACTTCACAAAATAGGCTGGTCAGAGCAGCCTTGCGCCCTGCGCCGCTTGCACCAGACTTGGAATCAATGATGATGCTGGCAGGCTCGATGAGCTTGTTTTTCAATGCGGCAAACAGTGCAAGAATGATCGACGTGGGGTAGCAGCCGGGGTTGGCGATAAGCCTGGCCTGGCGAATTTTTTCCGCGTAGATCTCCGGCAGTCCGAAAACCGCACTTTCAAGGTATGAACGCGCTTCATGCGGGATCTGATACCATTCTTCGTAGATATTTGGATCGCGCAGGCGGAAATCAGCCGAAAGATCGACCACGCGATTGCCGCCAGCAAGCAGTTGCGGCGTGATCTTCATGGCTGTGCCGGAGGGTACTGCCAGAAAAACCAGATCGCAGTTTGCGCAAAGCCTGCTTGCGTCAAATTGGCTGATTTCCAGATCGGCAGATGGAAGATGGCGGAGAAAAGGATAAAAATCACCCAACTTGCGTCCCGCCTCAGTGCGTGAAACAGCGCTGCTCAGGCGCATGGATGGGTGTGCGCACAAAAGACGCGCAAGCTCCATGCCAGTATAGCCGCTGATCCCGACAAGGCCCACATTAATCAGGCGCGCATTGCTGCCTTCCATCTCATCCCCCTAAAAATGGCCGTGATTGCCTAGACTTTGTCAGCGTCTGCACAGATCACATATTTCAGGCGAAGTTCACAAAGCAGGTTTTCGAGCAGCTTTCGTTCCTCATGCTCCAGACAGCCTGATGTCTTTTGGCGCAGCATTTCCAGAACATCAATATTATGCCGCGCCAAAAGGAGATCGCGGCTTGTCTTTCCTGAAGCTGGGTCGGGCACTTCGCCCAAACCGACAAGGGCGGCAGAAGCAAGCGAAACAATAAAAGTGGAGAAGCTTACCTCCGGGAGCGGCATGGAACTGCTATCGGCACAGGTGCATTTTGTTTTGCTCATTTTGACCTCAATGAAGTCTTTAGCATGGAAAAAAGGGCTTACGGCTGATTCCCCGAGATAATAAGACTGATTGCTTATGGAGCAAGGGTATCGCCGGTGTTCAACTGCAAATCCGCGCTTGCGGGATGGCCGCTCCTGGGCGGCCATCAAGGGCAATTCTATAAGCCGCCATTGCTGTTTCCAGATAATCGCGCGCTGCAGAATATCCGCCCAGAGCCAGCAAACTGCGATTCAGCGCATATAAGCCTGCCAGAATGTCGGACCAGTCCACCCAGCCCATGTGCCCGATGCGGACAATTTTTCCTTTAAGCTCATCCTGGCCTCCAGCCATGCAAACACCATAATGCTCAAGTGCATATTGAATGAGATCCTGTCCATCCAGACCGTCCGGGAGGCGGACGCTGGTAACACCCCAGGAAAAATCTTTTTTGGCAAAAAGTTCAAGGCCCATTGCCGTTACTCCCGTGCGGCAGAGCATGGTCATGGCCCACTGCTTTGCGTATATCTTTTCAAGCCCCCCACCCAAAAGCAGATCAAGGCTGGCATCAAGCCCAACAATAAGATTGACAGCAGTTGTAAAGAGGGTCTGGCCCTTGCTTAGCGCCTGGCGTTCGCGGGGCAAATTAAAATAAAAACAGCCGGAATCTGTTTTTTCAGCCTTGCTCCATGCCCGTTCAGACAGCGCGAGGAGCGAAAGCCCGGGGGGAAGCATCAATCCTTTCTGCGATCCTGTGAGCAGGCAATCCAGCCCCCAGTCATCCAGAGGGCAGGGCGTTATGCCCACGCCTGAAATTCCATCCACAACAAGCAGTTCCTTGCGCCCATGCAAGGCTTTTGCGAGAGCTTCGATGGGATGCTGAACGCCAGTAGACGTCTCGCAAAGCTGGATTAGGACGCCGCTAAATTCTGCGGCTTGCCCTTCATGCTTTGGAGCTTGCCCAAGGGCTTGAATTACGGCTTCCGGCTCGACAGCTTCACCATAGGGGACTTGCAGGCTTTGCACTTGCAGGCCGCGCTGTTGGGCAATTTTTCGCCAGCGTTCGCCAAACTTCCCTCCATCAATCACAAGCACTTTTTCACCCGGGGAAAAAAGCCCGGAGACTGCCGCAGTCATCGCGCCTGTTCCAGAACATGCCAGAGGAAGAACAGGCTCTTTTGTGCCAAAAAGGGTTTGCAATTTTCTCTGCACGGCCAGCATCAAAGCCTTAAAATCCTTGCTGCGGTGATGGCTCATATCCCTGGCAAGGGCCAGGCGCACAGTTTCAGGGAGCGGGGTTGGCCCAGGTGTGAGCAAACGATTTTTATTGAGCATCTTTCTTCTCTGGCTGTTTGTTTGCGGGTAGAATACTTAGGATCAAGTTTTTCAATTCCGCGTGCGTCATGTTTGTAAAGTTATGCCTGACGGTGATGGCAGCCAAGGCTATCTTGATTGCGCATGGCCGCCTGGGTCACAACATAAGCGGTTTGAGCGCCATGGAAAAGATCAATGAGCCGCCTGGAAATGGGCGTATGCTTGTAAAAATCGTGAATATGGCGCACGAGATCGCGCAAATCCTCAAAAGCGCGGCGCAAGCGTGCGGATGTTCTGGAAATGCCAACATAATTCCACATCGTATGGCGGATATTGGCCCAGTCCTGAGCAACAAGGGCGGGGTCATCACGTTCATCGCCGCCATCGTGATGCCAATCGGGAATGGCCTTGGCCAGGGCGGTGGAGATTCCCCGTCTGCTGTTCAGGTTGCGGGCAATGTCTTGTCCGCTGCTCACGCCCCAGACCAAGGCTTCCAGGAGTGATGTGCTTGCAAGCCTGTTTGCGCCATGAAGCCCGGTACATGCTGTTTCGCCGATGGCATATAAGCCCTGGAGGGAAGTGCGTCCATGCTTGTCCGTGAGAATGCCGCCGCAAAAATAATGGGCGGCGGGCACTACAGGAATTGGATCATTTGGGAGATCCAGCCCGATTTCGCGGCATTGGCTATATACCGTGGGGAAGCGTGATGGCAAATCCTCCTTGATACCCTTGACATCCAGAAAGAGACATGGTGCGCCGCTACGCTGCATCTCTGCAAGCATGGCCTGGGCGACAACATCCCTTGGCGCCAGATCTCCGCGCGGATCATGGGCCAGCATAAAGGGTTTGCCCTTGCGGTCAACAAGTCTGGCGCCCTCCCCGCGCATGGCTTCGGTAATCAGTGGGCGGCGCAAGCTGTGTTTTTCGTAAAGCGCTGTTGGATGGAACTGCATGAACTCAAGATTTTCCAGGGCCACACCGGCGCGAAAGGCCATGGATATGCCTGAGCCAACAGCGCAGGAAGCGTTTGTTGAGTGCAGGAATACCTGCCCTACACCCCCTGTGGCTAAAATTGTCCAGTCAGCGAGGATTGTCAGCGGTTCGCCCTTTTGCTCATCAAGTACATAGGCCCCAAGGCAGCGGTTGCGGACTTCGTAACGGAATTGGGAGCCTCTGGCATGGTGATGGGCGGTGAGCAGGTCAATGGCTGAATGTTGTTTGCGGACGGTGATTCGCGGGTGCGCCGCAACCTTGGCTGCCAAAGCATCCATGATCGCCTTGCCGGAATAATCAGCAACATGGAGGATGCGCGGGACGCCATGGCCGCCCTCACGGGTAAGATGAAGTTCGCCCCTGGCATCCTTGTCAAAATTGACCTGAACTCGTTTGATGAGGATTTCTTCCACGCAGCGTGGCCCTTGTTCGCAGAGCCAGCTTACTGCCTTGCGGTTATTATAGCGATGCCCGGCGACAAGGATGTCAGCAGCCAAAGCGCTGGCATCGGAGGATTTTTCAGAGGGATTCCTGGAATCAGCGGAAGTCCTGGCCTGGTAGATTATTCCGCCTTGGGCAAGCGCTGAATTGCCATCGTCAATTGCCGGATCGGCATGGATCAAAAGCACGTCATGGCCGCTGTCGGCCAAGGTCAGCGCTGCCGTGCATCCGGCTAGCCCTGAGCCAATGACCAGCACAGGGACATGGAGACGAACGCCGCTCATTGGCTATCCTTTTTCCGGGACAAATTCTCGGGCTTGGGGGAGCTTTCGGCAAGCATCCTTTCAAGGGCGGCACGCGCTGGCGCATACAGTTCTTTGCCTGGCTCTATGGGCTTTTCCTTGCAGGATTCAATACCGCGCAGAGTTTCAAGCAGCTTTTTCGCGCTTACCTTGGCCATGTGTGGACATAGTGAGCGCCCAAGACGCTGGATATTACATTCTTTGCTGTGCCGCTTGGCCAGGCGCAAGACAAGGTTGTCCTCAGTGCCAATGACAAGCGTTGTCCCAGGGCTTTCAGAGGCCACGCGCTGAGCTTCTTTAATCAGGAAAGATGTTGAGCCTGCCGCATCACACTTGTTTACGAGTTCTGGCGAACACTCTGGATGAACGATTATCCGGCAGCCTGGCCATTGCGTCCGCGCGTTGGCAAGCTGGGATGTTTTTAGGCGCGCATGAATGGCGCAACAACCAGGCCAGAGCAGAAGTTTTTTATCAAGGGCTTGCGCATCAGGATTATCAATGCCTTTAGCATTCAGCCTAAGGAGATGCCAGTCATCTTCACAAAGGCCCAGCTGGCTTGCAGCATTGCGGCCAAGATGCTTGTCCGGCAAAAAAAGCACGCCATCGCCATTGTCGAACGCCCACTTGAGCATTTTTGCCGCATTGGCCGAAGTACAGACTGCGCCCCCATATTCCCCGACAACAGCCTTGAGGTCGAGCATTGTATTGACATAGGCCAGGGGAATGATTTTGCGGCCCTGCGCCTTAAGTTGCTCAAGCACAGCGCGTGCAAGCCGTCCTGGAGCCTGCAGGGACATCATGCAGTCAGCGTCAGGCTCTGGAAGATAAACTTTCTGTTCAGGCCGCGTTAGGAGTGCCGCCGATTCCCCCATAAAATAGACGCCGCAGAAAATTATTGCCTTCGCGTCAATTTGTGGAACAAGCCTTGCAAGCTCAAGGGAATCGCCCTGAAAATCGCAGTGACGGATAACATCATCATTCTGGTAATGATGGCCCAAAATGGCTATGTCTTTCCCAAGCCGCTTGCGCAGATCTTCAATTTCAGATGCGATACTGTCCATTACTGCCCTTTTACGGCGTATTATCCGCAGTTTTGGCCAGGGTCATGCTGAAATCAGCAGCCACTGCCGAATGTGTCAGACGGCCAACTGAAATAAAATCCGGCTGGCGAGGGCCTGTCCGGGCAATGGCCCGGATATTCTCAAGTTTAACACCGCCGCTGACTTCGGCTTCAACTGCGGGGGGAATCATTGATAACGCTTCGCTAAGCAGGCCCAAGCCCATATTGTCTAGCATGATCCTCTCTGCGCCGCTGGCAAGAGCGTCTTCAACATCTTCAAGCTTGCGGCATTCAACTTCAATGGGCGGGCATGGCTGATAGGTATTGCGCAATTTTTCCACTGCTTTTTTGATGCTGCCTGCTGCATCAATGTGATTATCCTTGAGCATCAGCATTTCTGTGAGATTGCGGCGGTGGTTTGTGCCACCGGCAAGCTGCACTGCGTATTTTTCCGCCCAGCGCATTCCGGGCGTGGTCTTGCGCGTATCCAGAAGGCGTACGCCAGTTCCCGAGAGTTCTGCAACATAGCGTGCAGTAAGATTGGCCACACCTGAAAGATGGGTAATAAAATTCAAGATTACACGTTCAGCCTTGAGCAGGGGGCTTGCCGGGGCTTCAATACAGGCAAGCTCGGTAAAGGCAGGAACAAATGCCCCTTCCGCTACAAGCGGCTTCCACGAAAATGGGCATTGCAGTGCTTTCAATGTGAGGCCAATCAGGGGAAGCCCGGCCACAAGGCTATCTTCCTTGCTACGGATTAGCGCAGACAAGCGTTCATCAGGGGCAAAAATTCCTTCTGCCGTGAGATCCGGCCCATCTTCCGCAAGAGCAAGCTCAATGCATTCCTGCATGAGTTGGCTTGCTTCAGGGGTAAAAAATCTGGCCCAGGGGATAAACATTTTATCTTGTACCGTTATTTTTGCCATGCTAGAGCTTTTAGGCGTCAATTCCTTTGCGCGGGCAAACAAAGGGTTTTGTTTTCTTGGGCCTAATTCATAGAATGAGCTGCTTTGCCCGTCAAGCTGCATAGCCCATGCGCTTTTTTTCATTTTTAAGACTGTTTTTGGAAAGTCCTGAATGAAGAATTTGCCAGACAAAAACGTATCCGAAAAACAATCAGATGAAGCCGTTATGCAAGCAAAACCCGGGGGTACGGGCCAGGAGTTGCGTCCGCGTCCGGCATCTGGTGAAAGCCGCAGCCTGACAGTGCCTGAAATTTGCCGCGATGGCGCTGCTGAGGCCGAGTTCATTCATCCTGCGGACCTTGCGGATCATCTTGAAAACCTGAGCCTTGAAAAACGTGTCTGTGCGCTTCGGAATATGTCCAAGGAGGACGCAGCCGAAGCTCTTGCAGAGCTTGACGGCAATGCGGCAGTTGACGTCCTTGAAAACCTGGATGCCGATGTTGCCGCGCAGATTATTGCCGAAATGGCACCCGATGATGCTGCGGATGTCCTGGACGATCTGGACGCGGATCACCGCGATGTCCTGCTGGAAAAACTGACGCGCGAAGATTCTGAAGAACTGCGCAATTTGCTTCATTTTGACCCGGATTCGGCTGCCGGTGTCATGAACACGGAATTGATCCTTTTGGAAAAAGATCTGACCGTTGATGAGGCAATCGCGCATATCCGGCATGAAATGGAGGATAAGGAAAGCCCATATTATGGCTATGTGGTTGATGAGCATGATGTGCTGGTGGGCGTGCTTTCTCTCCGCGATCTCATGCTGGCAAGACCGGGAACAATTGTTGGCGATGTGGCCGCTGGTCAGAATGTGGTAAGCGTTACTTATGATACGGACAAGGAGGAAGTGGCCAATCTTCTCTCCCATTACAATTATCTGGCCATGCCAGTTGTGGATTATGAAGGGCACATAATGGGTGTCGTCACCTATGACGACATCATGGATATTATCCATGCTGAAGCCAGCGCGGATATGCTCGGCATGGTGGGTGCTGATCCCGAAGAAAGTGTCGATACTCCCTGGTTTGAAAGTGTGCGCAAGCGCTTGCCCTGGCTTGTGGTCAATATGCTTAATTCTGCTTTTTCGGCCTCAGTGGTCTATCTCTTTGATGGCAGCATTGAGCAGATGGCTGTACTTGCAGTGCTGATGCCCATGGTAGCCAACCAGGGAGGAAATACAGGCCAGCAGGCATTGGCGGTGATGATCCGTCAGCTAGCCACAGACCGCTTTGACCACAAAAAAGCCTGGAAAGCCGTTCTCAGAGAAGGCAAGATTGGCCTGGCAACCGGACTTGTCATGGCCCTGGCTTCATTTCTTGGGGCATGGTGGTTCACGCGCAATGAAAAAGTTGGCCTGGTCATGGGCGGTGCTATACTGTGCGATATGTTTCTCGGGGCCATTGCCGGCGGCTCAATTCCGCTGACATTCAGGGCAATGGGCCGTGACCCGGCACAGGCATCAAGCATATTTTTAACAACTTTGACGGACGGCGCAGGCTTTTTTATCTTTCTTGGCCTAGCTACGCTGATTTTGCTTTAAGAAGAATGGCTGTTTTTATTCAAGCCTGACAAGATCGGATATTTTTAAATCAACACCAATTTTTTGTGCGCCTAAAGCAGGGCGGCTTCTTCCGGGTAAAGCGCAAGCATTTTTGCGACAAAATTATCCAGTTCTCCTTTCAGAATTGCAGTGCGCGCCTCGCGTACAAGGCGCAGATAATAAGTCAGATTGTGCAGGGAATTGAGGCGGAAAGAGAGGATTTCTTTAGATAAAAAAAGGTGACGCAAATAAGCCCTGGAAAAATTGCGGCAGGCATAGCAGTCACATTCGGGATCAAGCGGTGCAGGATCATCCGCGTATTCGCGGCGCTTGATATTGATTTTACCAAGGGAAGTATAAAGTGTTCCATTGCGGGCATTGCGCGTGGGCAATACGCAGTCAAACATATCCACGCCAGCCTGAATACCCAGGGCAATATCCAGAGGAGTGCCAACGCCCATTAGGTAGTGTGCGCGATCCTCAGGGAGCAGTTTTGCCGTATGCCGCAATAGTTCGTGCATTTCCGCCTTGCTTTCGCCAACAGAAAGGCCGCCGATGGCATAGCCGTCAAAATCCAGACTTATGATTTCCTCTGCTGAACTTGTGCGCAAGTCCTTGAAAAAACCTCCCTGGACTATGCCAAAGAGCAGGTTTTTCGTGTTATCCCGGGACAAGGCTTCGCGTGCCCGCCTGGCCCATGCGCTGGTCAGGTCCACAGATTTTTGCGTGTATTCGCGCGCTGCGCCATAGGGCACACATTCGTCAAGAACCATCATTATATCTGAATTGAGCGCAAGCTGAATCTCAAGGACTTTTTCCGGCGTGAAAAAGTGCCGTGAGCCGTCAATGTGCGAACGAAACTCCACACCATCATCACGAATTTTGCATAGATTGCCCAGGCTAAACACCTGAAAGCCGCCGCTATCGGTGAGCAATGCGCCTGACCAGGAGGCAAAGCCATGCAGGCCGCCATGCCTTTTGATTAGCTCCGCGCCCGGGCGCAAATAGAGGTGATAGGTGTTTCCAAGAATAATTGGTGCGTCTATTCGGGCAAGGTCATCGGGCGCAAGGGCTTTTACTGAACCTTGTGTGCCCACGGGCATGAAAATTGGTGTTTCAATCATGCCGTGGGCAGTTTGGAGCAATCCTGCGCGGGATTTGCCGGATTTGTGGATTACTTGGAAAGGGTTGCTACGCATCCGCTTAGACTAATGATTGGCAACGACTGATGCAGGTTACGCCGCTGGGTTTAATTTTTGAAGTGATTTTTTTACAAGTTTTGCAAATTGATCCGTTTCAGCCATTGGGAAATTTCCTGTGCTGAGTTTTCTGCAGCGCTTCCGCGCAGAGCTAGAACAGGAAAAATTTTTGATTTTGGAAGCAGTTTTTTTATCTCTTGGGCGCTTTGTCCAGCGCCACCCCCGCCGTGGGTGCAGAATGGCATAACAGGCTTGCCTTCAAGACCTGCCTTTTCAACAAAGCTATAAACTGGCATGGGCATACTGCCCCACCAATTTGGATAGCCCAAAAAAATTCCTGCATATTGTCTGGTATCAGGCAGTTCGCCTTTAAGCGCTGGCCGTGCGTTTTGGCGCTGCTCCGTTTTGGCCTGGTCAACGGTTTTTTGATAATCATCTGGATAGGCTTCAAGCGGAACAATTTCAAAAAGATCAGCCCCAAGCTGTTTTTGAATTTCGTGTGCCAGCTTGCGCGTGTTTCCTGAGCGGGAAAAATAGGCCACAAGAAATTTGGCCCGATCAGAAGCCTCTTTTGTCACGTTGTCCTGGGATGCTGCAATGACGCTTCTTGCTGGAGCGAGGCAGGAAGATACAAAGCTTAATAAGGCCATTAAAAGAAATGTGCGCCGACTGCCCTTTGGCTGAAAAATATTCATTTTTGGCATTTTTTTCCCCGTCTATTAAATGTTTGTGTTGCTTAACGGGTATATTCTATGCCCAAGGCGGAGATTGCAAAGATCCATTGGCGGCAAAAAATTGCCTGATTATCGCAAAATCTTTTTGAAACGCTGCGCTTGCGGTTTAATAAAGCCCCAAAAGCTTGGGCAGGAATGTGGAGATGGAAGGAAAGATTACAATGACCACCAGTGAGAGTAGGGCTGCAAAGATAAACGGCAATGCCGCCTTACTGATTTGCTCCATGCTCAGACCACTGATGTTTGCGCCCACATAGAGATTCACGGCCACAGGCGGAGTTACCTGGCCAACGGCGAGGTTGATGGTCATCATGCAGCCAAACCAGACGGGATCCCATTGGAAATGATTCATGATCGGAAGCATGAAAGGAAGAAAGACATAGTAGATGGAAATGGCGTCAAGGAGCATTCCGGCTATGAGCAGGATGATGTTGATCATCAGCAACACAACCCAGGGATTGTCCGAGACTGAAAGGAGAATGGCTGATCCCCGTTCCACAAGGCCAACTGTGGAAGCCACCCAGGAATAAAGTCCGGCGCATGTAACCACAATCATCACCACAGCAGTGGCTTTCATGCTTGCGCTGAAGATTTCAAAAAGAATTTTCAGGCTATTGATTGTTCTGTATATGAAAATACCTACAAAAAGACCGTAAAATACAGCCACTGCTGCCGCTTCTGTGGGCGTAAAAACGCCGCCATAAATGCCGCCGAGAATAACAGCCGGGGTCAGTACGCCCCAAAAGGCTTCCCTGAATGCCTGGCTGGCCGTCAAGCCAGTTTTTTCGCCACGATAGCCTCTGCGCCGCGAGATCATGTAAACAGCGATCATGATAAATGAGGCAACGAGGATGCCTGGAATGAATCCTGCGGCAAAAAGCGCTGGCACTGAGACATTGGCAATGCCGCCATAGACAATGAAAGCGATACTTGGCGGAATGACAATGGCCAGGCCGGAGGTTACGGAAACTGTGGCCGCTGCAAAATCGCGGTCATAGCCAGCGCGTACCATGCCAGGAATGAGGATCAGCCCCAAGGCAGCAACTGTTGCCGGGCCTGATCCGCTTACAGCACCCCAGAAAGTAGCCACAGCAACTGTTGCAACCGCAAGGCCGCCAGTCATGGTCCCGGTCAGGGTCTCCATCAGGGCGACAATGCGCGAGGCAATTCCGGCGCGCTCCATGATATAGCCAGCAAGAATAAAGAACGGAATAGCCAGAAGCGGAAACTTGGCAATTCCGGCAAAGAAATTATAGGAAATCATGCTCAGGCCCATGTCCCATTTCCAGACTACCACAAGAGCAGCGAAACCAAGGGAAAGGGCAATGGGAACCCGCAGGGCAAGCGGTATGATAAAGAGAATGAGCAGCCAGAGAGCCGGATCTTGAAAAATACCGCTCAAGTTGAGATCCTAAAAATGTCCCGAGCTTAAATCTGCCCAGGAGCGTTGAGCCATACGCCAGACAATCAGCAGGGAGAAAAGCGGCGTGGCCATGGTGTACCACCAGACTGGAATTCCTAGAGATTCAGAAATGGATTCCAGCGCATATTCATCAAGAACTTCAAGTAGCCCGGTCCAGAAAAGCGCACCAAAAAAGATCAGGCAGATTGCACAGCCAAAAAGGTAGCAAAACAAGCGTCCCTTTTTCGGCAATGAGTCATAAACAATGGTCATGCTCAGGTGTGCGCCTTCGCGAAAAGCGCAGGCTGTGCCCAAAAGCACTACCCAGACAAAAAAATTAACTGTCATCTCCTCGCTCCAGGCAAAGGAGAATGAGCTTAAATAGCGCACAAGCACATTCAGAAAGGCAATTACAGCCATCAGCGCAAGCAGGAAAGAACCCAAAACTTCTTCAAAATGGGCATCAAGAAAATGCAAGCCATGCCTGAAAGAGTATTTCATCAATAAAATCCAGTTCTGTGCTGTAGCAGCATCATATTATGGCTCAGAGGAAGCCGTATCTGTGACACGGCTTCCTCTGGTTTATGTTTAGCGTACCTTGGCCATGTCATCCTGGGCGGCTTTAACCAGTTCCGGGCCAATCTTCTGCGTCCAGTCCTGGCGCACCTTCTCGGTGGCCTTGCTGAATGCTGCGATTTGCTCTGGGCTGAGCCTGGTTACCGTCATGCCCTGTTTTTCCATATAGTCATAAGGCGCAGTAACAGCGGGTAGCTTGCCAATCTTCTTGAGATAGGCTTCGGATGCCCCGCCATCCATGCCAAGGCGCGAGAGGGCCTTGCCATAGGTTTCTGCCTCTGCGGCACATTCCATGAGTAATTTTTGATCCTGTGGGCTGAAACTGGCCCAGACCTGGGGATTAACGCCAAGGAGCAGGGGATCAATGATATAGTGCCAATCGCTGTGATGCTTGTGAAAATCCCAGATTTTCAAGGGGATATTGATGCCGTTTGTGGGATTTTCCTGACCGTCCACCACGCCTTGCTGGAAGCCAGTGGTAGCCTCGCTCCAGTTCATGTTCACAGGATTTGCCCCAAGCTCGCGGAAAGTTTCGATGAAAATGGGGCTTCCCACCACCCGGATTTTCAAGCCCTTGAGATCCTCCGGGCTTTTGATCGGGCCTTTGCTCGTGGTTAGCTCGCGGAAGCCGTTTTCTGCCCAGCCGATGATCTTAACGCCTTTGTCCTCAATGGCCGCGACCATCATTTTGCCGGATTTTCCTTTCATGATCGCATCCATGGCCTTGTAGCGGTCAGGCTCCATTGCCAGGAGGAAAGGAAGGGCTGTCAGGTTGAGTTCCTTGATTTGCGGAGACCAGTTGATGGTTGAAGCCAGGGCAAAATCAATAGCCCCGTTGCGCAACATTGAGAACTCGTTGGTCTGCTTGCCGGAAAGAAGCTGGCTTGACGGATAAACCTTGATGTTGATCCGCCCATTGGAGCGTTCGCGCACTAGATCGGCAAAATATTGCGCGGTCATTCCCCAGCCGGAAGTTGCGCCAGGCACCACACTTAGCTTGTACTCACTCTTGTAGGGCGTTGCAGCCTCGCTTAGATCGGCCAGAGGCAAGGCCAATAGCCCAAGGCACAGGGCAATGATACCCAAAAAAAGACGGCGTTCCATTTTTCCCTCCTGATTTTATCCGCGTTACACGCGGGCTTCAAAGCATTGGCAATACAACGAGCAATAGAGGCAAGACAAGTACTAGCGCAAGTGTGCTGTAAATCCAGCAGGCATTGGCCAAATCAAGGTTGAGGTCAAAAAGGGCAGGGGGCACAAGCGAGGTCATGGCTACGGGCATTGCCGATAGAACGGCAACAACTTTCAAGGGCAGGCCATTTTCAATCTCGCCAAGGCCAAGACTGCGCGCAAGCGATGTAATGAGTACCGGCACACCGATAAATTTGATCCCGCATATGGCCAGGCTTTGCCTGGCATAGCCCTGGATTTTCAAGAGCTTAAGGCCAATTCCGATGGTAAAGAGCAAGGAGACAGTTGCTGCAATTACAAGCCAGGATGCCACGCTACCAAGGCTCTGCGGGCGTTCAAGCCCAAGAAGATTAAAAGTGATCCCTAGCAAAAGCGCCCCCAAAATAACTCCAAGCAAGGGATCGGGCTTGAACTGGCGGAGACTGAAAGACTGGTTATTATTCTCAGGGCTGTACCACTGCGCCACAGGGATGGAAACACTGAAAAAATAAAATTCTTCCAGAAGTCTGTAGAGTGCGACCAGGGCAATGGAATTTTCGCCCAGAAAAAGTACACAGACCAAGCTACCGACAGCGCCTACATTGGTGAATGTTCCGCAACAAAAAAGGCTTCCCGTTTCTGCGCGGTCAAGGCCAAGCCAGTGAGCGGCCAGAATGGCCAGGGTTCCGCCACAAAGATAGGAAATCAGGCCAAGCAATGGCAAGATGAGCAGAATGGGTTTGGGAGTGGGCAAGCCCCAGAGGGAGAGCATGGCCGATAGGGGCATCAAGATATAGATGGCACAGGCTTGCAAGCGCTTGCGCAATGGCCCTTGGACAATCTCTGGATTTGCCAGAAAACCATGCTCGCTAGCCAGGCGCAAGGCATAACCGGCGAAAAGGCTGGCAAAAATGATTGTCAGGGTAAGCAAGAGCCTGTCCATAAAACCTGGATTTCTGTCGAATGTTTCAGCGCGAAAGGACAGCATAGATTGATATGCGCTTCTTGTCAAAAGAGTTTGCAAGATTCTCTTGACGTATAGAAATGATTGGAATACTTTTGTGTGCAAAATTTCACATTGCCATGGGATTAGCCAAAGGCTTAAAGTGCTTTTTGCCGTATTGGGTTCATGGCGGCCCGAGGGAAAAGAACTTTTTGCGTTTGGGAAAAGCCAGAGTCCTGCGCCATGCAAGGCGGACAAGCATTTATGTGAACGGAGTTTTGTCAGAAAGTTTATTTGATTGCAGCCAGCAAGGGGAAAAAATGGAAAATTTTCGCAATCATAAAATACAGCCAGAGGAAATTACGCCGAGCCGCAGACAGGTACTCAAGTGGCTTTCAGCATTTGGAGTTGCCGCTGCCTCGCCGCTTGGGCTTGGGGCGGCGCTTCCGCATGGCTTGGCCCGTGCTGCAGAGGCTTATGGCAAGGGTGAGAAAATGTTCCACTCTGTATGCACGGTTAACTGCGGCTCAGCCTGTTTTCTCAGGGTTTTCACCAAGGATGGCCGGATTACGCGCATTGAAACCGACAATTCGCAAGATAGCCCAACTAATCGCGGCAACCGCGCCTGTTTGCGCGGGCGCTCCATTCGCCAGCTTGTCTATTCGCCGGATCGCATCAAATATCCCATGCGCCGTATCAAGGGCACAAAGCGTGGCGAGGGCAAGTTTGAACGGATCAGTTGGGACGAAGCACTGGACACCATTGCCAGAGAATGGCTGCGTGTACTCAAGGAATACGGCCCTGAGTCCGTTTACCGCAAGTATGGCTCAGGCACCACTGCAAGCGGAATCACCAACAGGAATGAGTTCTATCGCCTGGCAAATATGCTTGGTGGCTCCTTAAATGAGTATGGAACATATTCTACGGCCCAGATTCGCGCCGCCGCGCCCTGCATGTATGGCGAGCGCACTGGCAACAGCATATCGGACATGGTCAATTCGAGGCTTATTGTCATGTTCGGCAATAACCTCTTTGAAACCCGCGCTAGTGGCGGCGGACTTTCATATGAGCTTTTGGAGGCCATTCAAAATGGCAAAGCCCGGGTGATCATGATCGATCCCCGTTATTCGGACACGGCAGCCAAAATCGCAGACTTGTGGATTCCCATCCGGCCTGGCTCAGATGCTGCGCTTTGTGCTGGGCTTGCCAATGTGATGATCAATGAAAATCTTCAGGATCAGGAATTCCTCGACAAATACTGCATTGGCTTTGATGATGAGCATTTGCCAGAGGGCGTGCCCGCAGGGGAGAGCTATAAGGCTTATGTTCTTGGCCTTGGCCCGGATGGCATAGCCAAAACCCCGGAATGGGCCGCTGCGATCACCGGCTGCCCGGCTGAGCAAATTGTCAGGCTTGCGCGTGAAATCGCCTCAAGCAAGCCGGTGTGCATCCATCAGGGCTATGGCCCGCAACGCCATGCCAATGGCGAAAACACGGCTAGGGCAATCTGCATTCTCGCCGCCATGACTGGCAATGTGGGCATCCCTGGCGGAAGCACGGGCCTTGGAGAAGGCACTACCCAGGTTGCTTTTCCCAAACTGCCCACAGGCAAAAACCCGGTAAAAACTTCCATCTCCTTTTTTGTCTGGGAGGATGCTATTACCAATCCCGAAAAAGTGACCAAGACCGGGATGGGCCTTATGGGCAAGGACAAGCTTGAGCATGGGATCAAGTTTATGTGGAATTCAGCGGGCAATACCCTGACTAACCAGCATTCGGACATTGCCCACGCCACAAAAACCCTGGAAAATGACAAAGCTTGTGAGTTCATTGTGGTGGTGGATACGCGCATGACCGATTCCGCGCGCTTTGCAGATATCCTTCTGCCATCGGTGACAGTGGTAGAAAACGATGATCTGGTACGCCAGGGCTCCTCAATCAACCAGAGCTCCATTGCCATATCGCGCCAGGCCATAAAGCCTCTTTTTGAATCCAAGACGCAGTGGGACATCTGCAATGAATTGGCCGGAAAAATCGGCCAGCTTTTAGGCCAGCCAGATTTCCAGAAGCGCTACAATGAGGGCTTGGATCAGCTCGGCTGGGTAAAAAATCTTTATGGCAAATGCCGCAAGCTCAAGCCGGATCTTCCGGAAGATTTTGAGCTTGCCAACGAGATTGGCTGGTTCAAGTGGCCCAAGCCCAAGCCTTTTGTGGCGTTTAGCAAATTCAGGGAAGACCCTGTGGCCAATCCGCTAAAAACACCATCGGGTAAAATTGAAATCTTTTCCAATAAGCTCAACGAGCTTAGGAAGACGTGGGAGTTGCCCGAGGGCGATGCACTCTATCCCTTGCCTGTTTTTGAAAATACCTGGGAAGGGCCGGCTGATGAAAAAACACGCGGGAAATATCCTTTCCAGCTGATCGGGCATCATTTCAAGGGCCGCGTTCATTCATCTTATGTTGGCCTGCCGAGGCTTATGAAAGTTGCCCCGCAAAGGCTCTGGATGAATAACCGCGATGCGGCGGAACGCGGCATCAAGCATGGTGATTTGGTAGAGGTGTTCAATGATCGCGGCCGTGTGCGCGTGCCTGTCAAGGTTACGCCGAGGATTATGCCCGGGGTGCTCAGTCTGCCCCAGGGAGCCTGGTACAAGCCCGATGCCAACGGCGTGGACACGGGAGGATGCATCAATGTGCTGACAAAAATGCACCCCACGCCTCTGGCCAAGGGCAATCCACAGCATACCAACCGCGTGGATGTGGTTAAGGTGAAAGGTTAGAACCTGTATATTTCAAGCTGTTCCATGGGGAGCAGGCTTGGCAGAATAGTGGCAATATTCAGTTAATGATTGGGGGTTTAATGCAAAAGAAGCGTAGCTTGCAGGGATCACCACCTGCCTTGGCGTCAATGGGACGCCGACAGGTGCTCAAGTGGCTGACGGCGCTTGGCGCTGTGGCCGCTTCTCCTCTTGGGCTTGGCGGGGGCTTGCCTCACGGGCTTGCGCGTGCGGCAGAGCCTTATGGCAAGGGCGAAAAAATGTTTCATTCCGCCTGTACGGTCAACTGCGGCTCTTCCTGCTATCTGAAAGTTTTTACCAAGGATGGCAGGCTCACACGCATTGAAACCGACAGCTCGGAAGATACATCCACAAACCGTGGCAACCGGGCCTGCCTGCGTGGCCGCTCCATGCGCCAGTTGGTCTATTCACCGGACCGCATCAAATATCCCATGCGGCGGGTGAAAGGCGCGAAACGCGGCGAGGGCAAGTTTGAGCGCATAAGCTGGGATGAGGCCCTGGATACGATTGCCAAGGAGTATTTGCGCATACTCGAAAAATACGGGCCGGAATCCGTTTATCGCAAATACGGCTCAGGCACTACGGCCAGCGGAATTACCAACCGCAATGAATTTGTCCGTCTCTCCAATATGCTTGGCGGCTCGCTCAATGAGTATGGCACATATTCCACAGCCCAGCTCAATGCCGCAGCCCCCTGTATCTATGGCCAGCGCATTGGCAACAGCGTTGGAGATATGGTCAATTCGCGCTTGATCGTCCTTTTTGGCGTGAACATGCTGGAAACCCGCGCTAGTGGCGGGGGGCTTTCCTATCAGTTGCTTGAAACCCTGCGCCAGGGAAAACCCAGGGTAATCATTATTGATCCGCGCTATTCCGATACTGTAGCCAAGGTGGCTGATGAATGGGTGCCCATTCGTCCTGGCTCAGACGCCGCGCTTTGCGCTGCCATTGCCAATGTGCTGATCAATGAGAATCTGCACGATCAGGCTTTTCTCGACAAGTATTGCGTAGGCTTTGACGATGAGCATCTCCCGGAGGGAGTGCCTGCCGGAGAGAGCTACAAGGCTTATGTAATGGGTCAGGGCGCGGATAAAACGCCCAAGACCCCGGAATGGGCGGCAAAAATCACAGGTCTGCCAGCAGAAAAAATCGTCAAGCTTGCGCGGGAAATCGGCCAGACCAAGCCTGCCTGCATTATCCAGGGCTATGGGCCGCAGCGCCACGCCAATGGCGATACCATAGTCAGGGCCATTGGCACACTAGCCGCCATGACGGGCAATGTGGGCATTCCTGGTGGCGGCACTGGCATGTCGGAAAATGTGCAGCAGATCGCTTTTCCCAAATTGCCCACAGGCAAGAATCCTGTAAAGACGACAATTTCGTTTTATACCTGGGAAGATGCGATTACTGATCCCAAATCGGTCACGCCCACCAAGCTTGGCCTTAAAGGCAAGGACAAGCTGGATCATGGGATCAAGTTTATCTGGAATTCATCGGGCAATACCTTGACCAACCAGCATTCGGACATTGCCAGGGCCACGAAGACCCTTGAAAATGACAAAGCCTGTGAATTCATTGTGGTGGTGGAAACGCGCATGACCGATTCAGCGCGTTTTGCAGATATTCTTTTGCCATCGGTTACAGTGGTGGAGCAGGATGATCTGGTAAGGCAAGGCTACCAGATTGACTATCCCTCGATCCTCATTTCGCGAAAGGCCATTGAGCCATTGTTTGAGGCCAAGACTCAATACGATATCTGCAACGAGCTTGCTGGCAAAATCGGCCAGCGCCTAGGGCAGGCTGATTTCCAGAAACGCTATAACGAAGGCCGCACCCAGCTTGACTGGGTGAAGCATCTTTATGCCCAATCGCGCAAACTCAAGCCGGAATTGCCCGAAGATTTTGACAAGGCCAGCGAAATTGGCTGGTTCAAGTGGTATCCTGCGCCGCAGTTTGTAGCCTTGAAGAAGTTTCGCGAAGACCCAGTGGTCAATCCGCTCAAAACGCCTTCAGGCAAGATTGAGATCTTTTCCAACAAGATTAACGAACACAGGAAAACCTGGGAACTGCCAGAGGGGGATGCCCTTTACCCGATCCCGGTTTTTGAAAGCACCTGGGAAGGCCCGGTGGATGAAAAAACACGCCAAAAATATCCTTTCCAGCTAATCGGGCATCACTACAAGGGCCGTGTTCACTCTTCCTATGTTGGCTTGCCCAGGCTGGAGAAAGTCGCCCCGCAGATGCTCTGGATGAATAGCCGCGATGCGGCTGAGCGTGGCATCAAGCATGGCGACATGGTTGAGGTGTTCAATGACCGCGGCAGGGTGCGTGTGCCTGTAAAAGTAACGCCAAGAATAATGCCTGGAGTGATGAGTCTGCCCCAGGGAGCATGGTACAAGCCAGATGCCAATGGGGTAGATACTGGCGGCTGTATCAATGTACTGACAAAAACACATCCCACGCCGCTGGCCAAGGGCAATCCCCAGCATACCAACCGCGTGGATGTCATCAAGGTGGGAGCATAGTATGAAACAGCCAGCCTTTTATGTTGATCTAACAGCCTGTTCAGGCTGCAAGACCTGTATGATTGCCTGCATGGACGGGCATGATCTGCCAGAGAATGTTGTCTGGCGCAGGGTTGCGGAATACGCGGGCGGTGACTGGGCGCCACAGCCCAACAACTGCTTTGACCAGAATGTCTTTGCCTATTATATTTCGCTATCCTGTAATCACTGCAAAAAGCCAATTTGTGTGCAGGTCTGCCCGACAACGGCCATGCACAAGGATGCCAATGGCATTGTCAGTGTTGATCCTGATAAGTGCGTGGGTTGCCGCTATTGCGAGTGGCATTGCCCCTATTCCGCGCCGCAGTATAATCCGGCCATAGGCAAGATGAGCAAGTGTGATTTTTGCAAGGATCGCCAGGATGCAGGCTTGAAGCCTTTGTGCGTTGAAGCCTGCCCCATGCGGGCCATCGACTATGGCGAATATGAGGATTTGCGCAAAAAATATGGCCCTCAGGCCCATATTGCGCCAATGCCCGATCCGGCTTTGACCGAACCCTGCATTTTTGTGCGCCCCCCGAAAAATGCTCAGCCAGTTGGCAGCAAGCTCGGAATGATCTGCAACCCGGAGGAAATGTAATGAATGCGGCTTCTGAAATTCCCTTGCTTGCCTTTACCCTGCTGGCGCAGATGGCAGTGGGCATAGTGCTTGTTGGTCAGTTGGCTGTTGCTGGTTTTACCGATGGCCAGGTGCGCACAAGATTGCAGAACCAGTCCTTTTTCGCCCTGCTTTTTGTGGCAGTGGCCGCGCTCTTAAGCTTCTTTCATCTGGGCACGCCACTGCATGGGCCATTCACGCTATCCAATATCGGCTCCTCCTGGCTTAGCCGCGAAATTGCGATGGTGATCGCAACCGGCGCTGGCCTGGCGGCTCTCGCATATATGCGCTGGAAGAAGCCCGAATCCTCGGCCAATAATCCGCTGGCTCTGCTGGTATGCGCTCTGGGCCTCATTTTCATTTATGCCATGAGCAAGGTCTATAGCAGTCCATTTCTGCCAGGCTGGGCCGGGAGCAGCACTTTCTTCCTCTTTTTTGCCTCCACGCTCATTTTGGGAAGCCTCTGGCTTGCCTGCTCCCTTGGCACAGCCAAATTGAGTGAAGGCCCGGCATACAATTCGGCTTTCTGGCGGATATTCTTCTTTGCAGTGGCCGGCTTTGTGCTTCTGGCCATTTGCCAGCCGATGGCCGGGGCAGAGAGTGTCGGGGGTCTTAATCCTCTAAGCCGCGAAAGCAGTCTGGAAACTATTTCCCTGCTTCAGGGCTGGCATGCCTGCTTAAGCGGTCTTGCGATCATGCTCTTTTGCGCCGCTCTCTGGCAGATGGTGCGCAAGCGGCCAATGGCCGGAATCCTGATTGCCGCGCTTTGCGTTGCCATTGCAGGCGAGGTGCTTGGACGCCTGGCTTTTTATATGTCTTATGCCAGAATTGGAATGTGAGCCTTTGCGCCAGGAAGATCAGGACTTGCTTGCCCTGAACTTCCTGGCGCGTGTCTTTCAGGAAGCTCCTGACAAGGATTTTTTGCTTGAGCTTGCGTCGCTTGCGCAAGAATTTTCCAAGTGGCCGCGTCTGGATTGCAATGCCCCGCAACTTTATACGGAAACAAATTTAGAGGCTTGCGTAAAGGAGCTTGCGGCAGAGCATCTGCGCCTTTTTTCCGGCCCATCACCCCTTGTGCCGTTCTGGGAATCGGTTTGGCTTGAGCGCGAAAAGCTGCTCTTTGGTGAACGGACGGATCAGGTTTATGCCACTTATGCCGACTGGGGCATAGCCATCAGCAATGCTGGCCATGACCCGGAGGATCATCTGGGCTTGGAGCTTGCTTTTCTGGCTTATCTTCTGGGCTTAAAACAAACTGATCCCAACGCGCACTCTGCTTCGGGCGTCCCCATTGATGCGGCAATCAAGGAATTTTTGACCGTCCACCTTTTGGCTTTTGCCCCCCAAGCCCTCGAATTGGCCCAGAGCCATGCCCAGACAGATTTTTATAAGGCATCTTGCGCACATTGCCTTGCGCTTTTGGAGAATCTGCGTTGCGATTATGCTTGAGTTGTTTCAAAAAATATTAATCCCGCAATAGTAACATTTTCCGTTTTGAGAATGGTTAGAAGCGAAGGAAGGCAAGCGCAAGCAACGCTGTTCATTAACTGAACGTGTATCAAAAAATTACTGAGGCCATGCCTGACGCAAATCAAGGCATGGCCTCAGTAAAAGTTTACAGTTGACCCGCGGCATAGGCGCTTGCGCACTAGCGCCCAGTTCGGGGTGTTCCTCTCAGCTTGTAGAGGTATTGCTTTTACGCCCCTCCAGGCGGCCGCGGAGAATGCTGACTGGATGCACAGCTTTCATGCCGCTACCGTGGGTAATCTGAACCCGACAGGTGCCGCACTCGCTTGAGGCCACAGTAGCCCCGCTTTCCTTGACTGTGCGGAATAGTTCCGCGCCAATTTCCTGGGCAATGTCATATTTTTCTTTTTTGAAGCCGTAACTTCCCGAGATGCCGCAACAACCCGCATCCGCGTTTACGGTTTTTATTCCTGGCAGAAGGCGCATGAGCCGCAAGCCAGGAAGTCCATTGCCCTGAGCGCGTAAATGGCAGGGGGTGTGATAGATGATTATTTCTTCCGGGAGTTTCGGGGCATTTTCAAGCGTCAGTTCCCCGCGTTCAACACAATCAAGCAAAAAGTCCTGCGCGTCCTCAAGAACTCCTGCTCCGTGGGTTTCAACCAAATCGGGGAAGAAGTGTGGCAGTTCATCGCGGAAAATCAGGGCGCAACTGGGACAGCCCGTGACCACAGGCACATTCTGCTCACGCCAGTGGGCGATTTCTGCAAGGTTGCGATGCGCCTGAGCCTTGGCATCTTTCCAAAAGCCATTGGCAATCATGGGCAGCCCACAACAGCCAAAGTCATCAGGTGAGATAACCTCATAGCCTGCACGATTAAAAGCCCAAACCATGTCCAGGCCGGTTTGCGGATCATAGACATCCACAAAACAGCCCGGGAAAAAGACGACCTTGCGCGAAAGTTTTGGCTGCTCCACTGTCTTTAGCAGTTGCTTGAATGTTTTTGGCGCAAAAGGCGGCAGTGGCGCTCGCTTGTCGATACCAATCTGGTCAAGGATGATCCTTGTGAGCGGATTGAGCATGCCAAAGTTTTTCAATGCAGCTGGGATTATCTGCAGGAGCTTGGCCTGAAGCTCACCGTGGGCCAGAACCCAGTCGCGCAGACCTGGCCAATGTTCGCGGCATTGTTCTGCACGCGCAAGCATATTGATGCTTGAAACAGGCACATCCTGCGGACAGGTGATGTCGCAGTTTTTACAGTTGGAGCAATATGTGAGCGAGGCATCTTCAGCAAGGCCAAGTAGGCGAAAGCGCTCATAAGCAGGGCCAATCATCCGCGGCCCAAGGAATTTTGACGTAGCTTTAGCCACAGGACAGTTGGCTACACAGGTTGTACAGGCAATGCACCTGTCTGGGGTGATGCGAACTTTCATAGCCTTTCCTCCCGTTGACCGGCGCCGCGCAGGAATTCCGCCGCCTTGCGTCCGGCTTGCCAGCCGCTGGCAATAGCCACGCCATGACCGCTTTTTTCGGAGGCAAAATCATAGCCTCCGAGAGTGCGTCCGGCAAAAAAGACATTTTTGAAAAGCGCTTTTTTGTCTGAATCCTGCACGCGCATATCGGAATCTACCTGGACTCCCAGCCTTGTGATTGGATGCTGGCCAAAAATTTCGGCATTAGTCCATTGATCCACATTTTCCGGCACAGGCAGATTCAGGCCAAAGACAGCTTCTTTGGCAGTGCCTTCGCCAAGCTCAATGCCCCCGGCAAGAATACCGCCGGTTGCCAGCACAAAGGCTCTGGCTTTTTTCTGATATTCACGGCCAGTGGCTTGGATGGTCAGGGATTGGCAAAGTCCATCGCTCACATTGGCGCTGATTGCCCTGGCATTTTCGACAAATTCCACATCAAGGTTGCGCAGTGCATGGATCAGGGCGTCTCTGAGCCTTAATCCGCCAACTCCGGGTGGCACGGCGAGCATTTCGATCACTGCACATCCGGCTGTCGCACTCAATTCCCTGCGCAACGTACTTGAGGCGCGATCTCCGCAAATTGGCGGAATAAGAATCAGATCAAATTTTTGCCCCTTATCTTTAAGTGCACCCAAAAGCCATTCGCGGCCATGGGGGCGCTCAACAGCGCGCGCCAGATCCAGGGAATTGAGGCTGCGCTTGGCATCATTAAAAGGACAGGGCAGATGGAGTTGCGAATATTGCCTTTGTCCAAATCCTGGATAGCGGCGCAACTGATCGATGATCAGCCCAGGGCGGCAGTCCCTGAATCCCTGGACACCGATAACCAGGATACGCTGGGCCTTGTCCAGCGCAGAAGCATCGTAATCCTCCGGCACAAGATAGCTTGGTTTTAGCGTGCCCATAATTGTCGGAACAAGCACATTGCGGGGCTTGCCCGCGCTGTCCTTGACTGGGCAAAGCTTAAGGCCGCTTGCGGCAATGCTCTCGCAGGTTTCATCCAGGGCGCTTTGGATGTTTTCTTCGCCAAGCAGGGAATAGGGGTGATCTTGTGCGAGAGTCTGCATTCCTTGCCAGGGATTGTCCAGACGCTGGCCAAGGGAGTCGTAGCCCAGGAGGTCAATATAGCCCCCGCTAAGTGAGAGGCTGCCCATGCCGTCCGATAGCACACATACATTTTGGCCGCGCTTGACTGCGGTTAAGGCCGCCGTAAGACCGGCCAGGCCGGAGCCGATCACAAGAAGATCAGTTGTTTTGCTCATGCATGGCTCCGTCAATGTTGAGAAGTCCGGCATAGATCGCCCGCCCCAGTTCCATTTCCCGCGCTTGCTGGCCCCAGAGGGCGGGCCTTAAGCCTTTCCAACGCTCCTGCAAAAAGCGGCATACGCTGTCCGTTGGCGCAAATTCAAGCTTGATTCCATGCTCAACCAGTGAGCCAATGCTGCGAAGGGAACAAAAAGCTCCCTGGCAAGTGCCCATGCCCAGGCGTGTGCGCAGGCGAATATCCGTCAGTGAATGGGTTGAAGGCGCCTTGGCCACATATTCAATTTCCGCCTGGCTGACCATTTCACATTCGCAAATCAGGGGATTGCCGCGGCCAAAATCACCTGTATCAGCGGTATTGGCTTTTTGGGCGCAGGCATAAGCCTGTTCTGCATCTTCAAGCACCGGCGCAAGGTCATCACCAAGGCGGTCAGCCATTAGGTGCAGGGCATGAACAGGGAAATGCTTTGCAGCCCGCTCAAGGAGAGCCGGATCAACAGGCGCGATCATTGCTTCCTCGGCAGTACGGCAGGGTGCGGTCACTCCAAGATGCTTGCAGACAACATCACTCACGCGCTCAGCCATGAGCCGATAGGTGGTTAGTTTGCCGCCAAAGATGGAAACCATGCCCTGGAGTCCCTCATCAGAATGATCAACAACCTGGAAATTGCGCGTGGCCTTGCGACCTGATGCGCCGCCAGGCGTGTAGAGCGGCCTTGTACCTGCAAAGGCGCGCAGGATACGGTAACTGCGCACTTTCGGGAACAGCGGCTCGCCAAGATCGAGAAGCCTGGTGACTTCCTGATAGGTAGGCCGTGTGTCGTCCGGGCGGTCTGTGGGGATGGAAGTTGTGCCGAGGATTGTGATTGAGCCGTGCGGCACAAAAATGTCGCCATCGGAGCTTGGGTGCAGGCGATTGACCACTCTCTGGGTGAAGCGGTGGTTAAAAGCAATCAACGTGCCGCGGTCGGGAGTGATTGCGGCCTCCAAGCTCGCAAGGGCTGCCACCTCTCCGGCCCATGAGCCGGAGGCATTGACCAGATATTCACAGGCAATATTGACTTCTTCGCCTGTTAGTTTGTTGACCGCTGTAACGCCTGTGACCTTGCCCGATTCCTGATGAATTGCCGTCAGCTCGTGGTAGGTCATTGCTTTTGCGCCATGGCGCTCGGCGGACATTCGGTTGTGCAGGCAGAGTCTGAATCCATCCACACAAGAATCTGGCACGCGGTAAACCTGGCGGATATTCGGGGTTAATTCCGGCTCTATGAGCAGGGCTTCTGCCAAGGGCACTTCCTTCGTTTCAATTCCGGCATTTTTGCAACCTTCTAGCCAGGGCTTGACGAAAGCTGGATCGTCCTCAGCGGTAAGCACAAAAAAGCCGTCTGTGACCTCAACGCATTGCTTGCCAATACGTCTCAAGATCATGTTTTCTTCGATACACTCCCGCGCTGAGGAGGGATCGTTGACGGCGTAGCGTGCGCCGCTGTGCAAAAGGCCGTGAAAACGCGAGCTTGTGCCGTGGGCTAAACCGCCCTGTTCCAATAAAATGGCGGGTACGCCGCGCATGGCCAGGTCGCGCAGCGTGCCCATGCCGGTAGCGCCGCCGCCAATGACGACAACAGTGGTTTCCAGCATGGAGCCTCCAAAAATTTTTGCCGCGCTCCTTGCGTTCAAGGCTTGTGAAGAAAAGTTTCACAAATGCGGCCAGGAATGTTTGGTTTTAATCATTTATTTTTTGGGGACTTTCGTCAAGATGAAGAATAAAAAGTTTTGATGAGGCAGATGGAGGGCGCATGGCAATAGTGGCATGCCTGGATTTGCTTTTTTGAACTTGCAATTGTTGAATCGCCGGGCAATAAATTGAATAAAAGCTGTTTTTGGGATAAATACATTCTTGAGAGGCCATTCTGGTTTCGGAGAAACAAAAAATATTTGGAAAAAATTGTTTTGCTAACACCGTAACATGCGCAAGAAATTTATCCCGGATAAAATATATGGCAAAAATTCGTGAAGTTTTTCGCTGTTCGGTTTGCGGAGCGCAAAGTTTCCAATGGCATGGACAATGCCCGTCCTGCCACGAATGGAACAAAATGGAGGCTGTGCAACTTGGTAAGAGTTCAAGAGAGCTAAAAAAAAGCGCGAATAATTCTTTTGTTCCCATTCCTTTGGCCCAGGTCAGCGGTACAGACAAAGCCGCCTATTCTTCCGGCCTTGCGGCATTGGATCGCATCCTTGGCCTGGGTTTAATGCCAGGCGCGGCAATCCTGGTGGGCGGTGAGCCTGGCATTGGCAAATCAACCTTGTTTTTGCAGGTGGCGGCCAAGGTTGCGGCACTTGGCAAAACAGCGCTTTATGCCAGTGGCGAGGAGTCCCTGGGCCAGATCATGTCAAGGGCCGAGCGCCTTGGGATTTTGCATCCCAATCTTCATGGCCTGGCAACATCCAGACTAGAGGATATTCTCGCAGTCTTGGAAAGTGCAAATTCGCCAGATCTTTTGATTCTTGACTCGGTGCAAACAATAGTCAGCCAGGAGGCGGAGGGCTTGCCTGGAAACGTGAGCCAGGTGCGGGCTGTCTCATCCGCGCTCATTGAAGCTTGCAGACGAAGTGAAACAACGCTTGTACTTATTGGGCATGTCACTAAGGATGGAAGCTTGGCCGGTCCGCGGATGCTGGAACATATGGTTGACACAGTTCTGGCTTTGGAGGGGGACAGGCGGCAGGTTTTTCGCTTGCTGCGAGTGTTCAAGAACAGGTTTGGACCAAATGAGGAACTCCTGGTTTTTCGCATGGGCCAGAGGGGCATGGAAATAGTTGAAGACCCGGCAACATTTTTCCTTGATACACGGGATACTTCGCTTTCCGGGACCGCCGTTGTCATGGCAGTTGATGGACAGAGACCTCTGGCGGTGGAAGTGCAGGCCCTAGTCACAAGGACTTTTTTGAATTTTCCGCGCAGGGCCGCGCTTGGCTTTGATGCTAATCGCCTCCATTTGCTTTTGGCAGTCCTGGAAAAAAGGCTGAAGCTCAGTTTTGCGCAGGTGGATATTTACGCCAAGGTAGGGGGAGGAATACGCATTCAAGATCCTGCTCTTGATTTGGCACTGGTTGCGGCAGTTTTATCCTCCTACTATGACCGCCCCCTGCCGGAAAAAAGTATTTTTTGGGGCGAAGTTGACCTCAATGGGCAGATTCGGCCTGTATCAGCCCAGAATCAAAGATATGCTCAGGCCACACGCCTTGGCTTCTCCCCTATTATCCAGCCAGAAAGGGAGCTTGCCCTGGGAAATGCAGGCTTTGTCTCTGGCGTAGCCGAACTGCCGAAGAAATTGTTCAGGTAGCTTTTGGAAAGACAGTCAATATTTTTTATCAATGTGATGAGATCTTTGAACCGTTGCCTTTGACCAGCGCAAAACGGACATAGATCAGTTCATAAAATCAGATAAATGCCCAGGGTCGGGCCTTGAGGCTTCAGCGATCATTGCATCAAGCATTTCCCCTGGACGAACTCCCAATGCATTTGCAAGCAAAATAAGCATGTCAATATTAGGCACACTTCTGCCGGCCTCCAATGCCGAAATAAAACCTTTGCTCACACCGATGCTGTCTGCAAGCTTTTGCTGCGACATCCCGGCGAGTGCCCTGTAGCGCCTGATAATTTTGGGCATGTGTGCGCGTGATATTTTTTCATCCGCATCCATGCCTTGTCATACTGCTTGACATCAATTTTTCGAGTAGCTATAGCTACTCGCAGAAGAATGATTTTCCCATTGGCTGCGATGAACTGGCGCATGATTCAGTATTCTAGAAAGTGCTTCTAAAAATTTAGACAATCGAAACGCCTGTGACAAATTGTCGATATGTGAATCGTTATGAATTGAAAAGTTATTGATTTATACAAAATATTTTTTTGATTCTATTTATTGGCATACATTATATATGTTTTTTACATTAGATAAAGTTTAAGTCTTCTAAAAAAATTATCCTGTGGGGCTATACAAACTCATCATTGATATATGCAGAGAATTTTTTCTGAAGCATCTATTAACTGTATCTGAAAGAGAACAATAATGAATGACATAAAAGTAGTGATGCTTTCAAAAAAAAATATATTTTGTAGTTATGCGGAGGCAATATTAAAATCTACTTTTAATAGTGATGAAATAGTTATCGCAAATGGGGATGTTGGAGATAAACTTGATGATAATTTGTATTGGTATAATCCAGAATATATCATATCCTTTTTATCACCATGGATTCTGCCCTATAAAATTATAAAATCTGAACGAAAAGCTGCAATTAATTTCCATCCTGGCTCTCCAAATTATCCTGGGACAGGTTGTTATAATTTTGCGCTTTATGAAGGCAGTAAACAATATGGAGTTACAGTTCATTACATGAATGAAAAAGTAGATACAGGAGATATTATAATGACGTCTTATTTTGACGTTGCACGATTTGAAACAATTGAAACTTTGAAGCTTAAATCAATGAATCATTTATTATATTTATTTGAAAAAATTTTATCTTTGATCTCATCAAATAATCTGTTGCCAATATCGAATGAAACTTGGCAACGTAAGCCATTTACTAGAAAAGAAATGCTTAATTTATTTGAAATAGATTCAGAAAAGCATGATCAAGATGAAATAAAAAAACGGATTAAAGCATCAAGTTATCCATCAAAATCTGGAGCTTTTGTAACAATTTGCGGTTACAAATTTTATCTTCCACAAGTTAACAGTAAGCCATTGTCTTAAATTATGTTTATACATGATAGTTGCTACTTTAATAAAATTTCTATAATTTATATTTAAAAATATTAAATTAGCAATAATTTTGCTTAATTTTTACTTCTCTTTTTGATATAAACAAATATCCAATGCAATCCAAATTTAATTTTTCCCGGCTACCCATTACCCTATTCGGGGATTTCCACTTCTCCTGTGTCGCGCACAACTTCAAGGATGTCCTCTTTGGCCCTGATATTTTCAATTAGCTGGTATAGCTGGGTTGAATCGCGCACTTCGATGGTCATGCGCAAAACAGCCCGTCCGTCAACCTTACTTTCCATATTCATGGCTACAATATTGACGTTGTTTTGCGCAAGCACGCTTGTCACCCTGGCTAGGACGCCATGCACATTTCTGGCGATTACAAAGATGCCGGCCTCATAAGGTTTGTCTTCTGTCTTAGCGCCATCCCAATGAACAGAAATCAGGCGCTCCGGCTCCATGTTAGCAACATTGGCACAATCGGCCTGATGCACGGTGATGCCCATGCCGCGGCTAATGTAGCCAATGATCGGATCTCCAGGGACAGGGTTGCAGCATTTGGCGAAGCGCATCAGCACGCCATCCACGCCCGAGATACCTACGCCATCGGTATTGCGTTGGGCGCTCTCCTTACTTTCTTTAATGCTTGGTGTCTCAGGAACAGCGCTTGAGACCATCTCAGGGTGAAGTACTGCATAAAGGCGGTTGAGTACCTTGCGCGGAGTCAGATGGGCATAACCTACTGCGGCAATCAGATCGTCCAAACTATCAAAATTCAATTCCTGGGCAACGATGGCAAGCTGCCCCTCCTTGATGGCCTTGGCAACATTCAGACTGACCTTGCGCCCCTCCTTTTCAAGCAGATCCCGGCCAAGGCTCAAGGCATGTGTGCGTTCCTCAGTGCGCAAATAGCGCTGGATGCGGCTGCGCGCTCTGGCTGTTTTTACAAGTTTTAGCCAGTCACGGTTGGGCTTGCGTGCCGCATCGGTTATAATTTCTACAACATCACCGTTTTTTAGCTCTGTGCCAAGGGGCATCAGCCGCCCGTTGATTTTTGCCCCGGCACAATGGTGGCCAACCTTTGTGTGGATGTGAAAGGCAAAATCAAGGGGGGTGGCGCCCTCTGGAAGTTCTTTTACATCTCCAGCAGGAGTATAGACATAAACTTCGTCCTTGAAGAGATCCATTTTCAGCGAATGCATGAATTCGCGCGAATCGGCCTCTTCACTCTGACGCTCGAATATTTCCCTGAGCCAGGAAAACTGTTCCAAATCCTTGCTGCTGACACGCCCTTTTTCTTTATATAGCCAGTGCGCCGCCACGCCATGTTCGGCCTGGCGGTGCATGTCTTCTGTGCGGATTTGAATCTCAATGCGCTCGCCGTCAGGCCCGATTACCGTGGTATGTAAACTCTGGTATCCGTTGGTTTTTGGCATGGAGATATAGTCTTTGAAGCGCCCATGCACCGGCTTCCACTGCGAATGAACCAGGCCGAGGACGGCGTAGCAATCCTTGATGTCCTTCACCAGCACACGAAAAGCCATAATATCGTGCATTTCATCAAGAGTGAGCGACTGGGACTGCATTTTCTTGAAAATACTGTATTTATGCTTGATGCGTCCGTAAACCTGGCCTTCAATTTTGTTCTCGTCCAGAATTGTGCGCAGCGAATTGACCACATTGTCAATAATGTGCTTCTCAACAACCTGGTGTTCATCTAGCCAGTGTTCAATCTGGTTGAAGATGTCCGGCTTAAGGTACTTGAAGCTCAAGTCCTCAAGGCGGCGCTTAAGGACGTTAAGCCCGAGGCGGTTGGCCAGCGGGGCATAGATGTCCATAGTCTCCTGGGCGATGCGCCTGCGTTTGTGCTCTTTCTGAAAATCCAGAGTGCGCATATTGTGCAGGCGATCAGCCAGCTTGACCATTAAAACGCGCATATCGTGGCTCATGGCCAGGATCATTTTGCGAATATTTTCAGCCTGGGCTTCTTCCTTGCTTTCAAAAGGAATCAGGCTGATCTTGGTCACGCCGTCAACAATATCAGCCACTTCCTCACCAAAGTCTTCGTCAATATCTTCTATTGTGGCCTTTGTATCTTCCACTGTGTCATGGAGCAGGCCAGCGGCAACAGTAGGCTCGTCAAAACCCATTTCTGCTAGGGTATCGGCAACAGCAAGGGGATGGGAAAGGTATGGCTCTCCTGAAAGGCGTGTTTGCCCCGCATGGGCAGTGGCGGCATAAACATAGGCATGCTGGATTAATTCAAGGTTGGCATCATGGTTGTTGGCGGACACCTTGTCGAGGATTTCCTGAATACGGATCATGCTCCCCTCAAAATCATCATTGTTGATTAGAAAAAAGACTTGTGTAGCAGATCATGCAGTTGCGCTTGTAAAATCGCGCAGCAATTTTTGTCTTGCCTGGGAATATATTTTATTTTCAGGCAAATCTTCAATAATTCTCCAGATATGGCTGTCAGAAAGAAATTTTCTGCGGCTCGCGGGGAAGTGCAAGTCATAAAACCATGTCCCAAGGAGAACACGAAAATCATTTACACTTTGCAAATCAGCATAAGCCGCGACACGGCCATTCAGAGCATCTTCGATCACTTTGCTGCTGCCTGAATCCTGTTTGTCAGGCAGGCTAAGCACAACAGTGGGGTTGTATCCACCACTATCAGCAAGATGGGCATCCATTATTCTGAGAATATCCAGCTTGTCGGCATCGCGGATGATCCAAGCTGCAAATTCAATTTCCCGGGGAAGGTTTTGCGGGAGTCGAAAGCGATTGTGCAGAATAATGGCGGAACGGGCAATTTTTTCGACGGGCTTTTTTTCAGGATCAAGGCATTGCTTTTCGCGCAAAACTTTTAAGGAAAGGAGGGCATGATTGCAGGATTCACGATCCTTGAAAGTATGAAAGTCAAGGTACTGCCGAAAGCGGCCCAGATCGTGATAAAGCGCGGCTAAAAGACAGGCCCTTTGCAAATCAGGAGAGGGCCTTTCATCCGCAAGTATGTGCCCGGTCAGATTAAGGACGCTCAGGCTGTGTTCAAGCTTGAGCTGCATGGGTGATTTGTCAGCCTGCTCAAGAGCGCACATCTCTCGGGCATAGTTTTTGAACCATTCACAATGGCTGGAAATATTGGAAGTCATTGGCAGTATTTACGCTTCCTTATAGCGCTTGACAAGAAATGAGGCATGGCTTGCCGCATACAAAATCAGGCGCAAGAAACACGCTTGCCGGAGGATGCCCTCTGCCTTAAACTTGAGCCAGAGATCAAAACAAGGAGTCGGGATGGCTTTTATCGGAAGTTCCTGCAGTTTTACGCGCTTCAGAATACTTGATCCTGTTCCAGATGCGCTATTGCTGGAAGTGGCGGAGCGCTTGCGCCTATATGCCTTCAAGGACATCGACAATCTGCCGGAGATGCAATCAGTTGGCTGGGTGTCCTTTGATGATCTGCTTGATACAGAATGGAATTATCTTCCCCCACAGCGTGCGGGCTATATTCTTTTTTCCTTGCGTTTGGACACAAGGCGGATTCCGGCCGGTGTGATAAAAAAATATTATGCCCTGGCCCTGAAAGACGAAAAAGAGCGCATGCGGGCGCAGAATAAAAATTTTATTTCCAAGGAGCGCAAAAAGGAGATCAAGGAACAGGTGCTTTTGCGCCTGCGCGAACGTTTTTTGCCTGTGCCTGGCGAATTCAACGTGATTTGGCTTGTAGAAAAAAAAGAGGTTTTGTTTGCCTCCACCCAGGGCAAAATGATCGATCTTTTCATGGAAGAATTTCTCAAATGTTTTGGCTTGCACCTAGAACAGTTGACGCCCTATGGCCTTGCTTTGCAGCTTTTGTCTGAAAGCGAGCAAAGCGCCTTGGACAAGCTTGAAGCAACGCAATTTGCCCTTACGGCTAACGACGAGAGATAATATGCCTGCAACTGCGATCAGCGATTCCAGTGATGTGATTTTGGGCCAGGAGTTTCTGACCTGGCTATGGCATCAAAGCGATATTGCGCCCCAATCCTTTGTGCATCAGGATGGGGAGAGTTTTTCCGTTTCCCTTGAGCAGCGCATCGTGGTTGAGGGGGGCGCAGGAGAAAGCCGGGAGACGGCCTCGGTATCTGGCGCGGTTTCCCCCTTGCGCGAAGCCCGCTTTGGCCTGCGCACTGGCAAAAAAGTCAGCCGGGCGCTGATCCGTTTTGAAAAAGGGCCGCTTAACTTCCAGTTTAGCCTGAATGCAGGCGATTTTTCCATTTCAGGCTTAAAAACCCCAAAGCTGGATAAGGAAGACAAGGATGATGAGCCAGATGCGCTTCTTCTGGAAAAAATCTATTTGATTGAAAGCTGCCTGAGTTTGCTGGATGGCCTCTATGCACGTTTCCTGAATTTGCGCCTTGGGCCAAAATGGCAGCAAACAGTGGGCGAAATCCAGGCATGGCTTAACGAACAGGCATAGAAATTCCAGAAAATGAACAGTTCGGGGTTCACGCCTTTGGCCGCATGGATGCATCTGCTGTTCGCCATTGCCAAAAAGTTTCTTTGGCTTGTTCTGGTGCTTCTTGGGATCACGATAATTTCTTTTTGGGTGATCCATCTTGCGCCAGGCTCGCCTACGGATATGGAAACAACGCTTAACCCGCTAGCAGGGGAGGCAGCCCGCAAGCAGCTTGAAGCGGTCTATGGGCTGGACAGGCCGCTCCATGTCCAATATTTCGACTGGCTGATGCGGATTTTGAGAGGGGATTTTGGCAATTCCATGTCCGCAGATTCGCGTCCTGTGCTGGACAAGATTTTGGAAAGGATGCCCCTTACTGTATCCATGAACCTGTTCTCGCTTTTTCTGACGCTACTGATTGCTGTTCCCGTTGGGATTATTTCTGCCTTGAGGCAGAATTCACTTCTCGATCGCAGCATTACTGTTCTGGTGTTTTTGGGTTTTGCCATGCCATCGTTCTGGCTTGCCCTGCTCCTGATGCTTTTTTTTGGCATTGACCTTAAATGGCTGCCTATTTCCGGGCTTACTTCTCTAGATTACGCAAGCCTTAGCCCCTTGGGCATGCTCATTGACCTGGCCAGTCATCTGGCCCTTCCGATTACTGTTTACACCATTGGCGGCCTTGCAGGCATGTCGCGCTATATGCGCGCCTGTATGCTTGAAGTGTTGCGCCAGGACTATATTCTTACCGCCAGGGCCAAGGGCTTGCCGCCACGGCTGATAATCTGGCGTCATGCCTTGCGCAACGCGCTCCTGCCGGTCATAACCCTGCTTGGCCTTGCAATCCCTGGCCTGATTGGCGGCAGCGTGATCATTGAATCCATTTTTGCCTTGCCTGGGCTTGGTCAGCTCTTTTATGCGTCAGTCATGGCGCGGGATTATACGATGATTATGGGGAATCTTGTCTTGGGCGCCATTCTGACCCTCCTGGGAAATCTGCTTGCTGACCTTGCCTATGGACTTGCTGACCCGAGAATCCGCAAGAGCGGGAGCAGCGCTTGATGAAGCCGCGCCTTTTTCTTCGGCAAATCCTTGGGCGCAATCTTATGCTGTCTTTTGGGCTTGGGATTGTGCTTTTTATGTCCATTATGGCTTTGGCTGCCCCGTTGCTTGCTCCATATCCGCCCAATCTGGAACATCTGAACAATATTCTTGAGCCGCCTTCGGCGCGTTTTCTGCTGGGGACAGATCGTCTTGGCCGCGATGTACTCTCGCGAATGCTTTACGGTGGCCGGGTGTCTCTTTGGGTAGGTTTTGTAGCTGTAGGCATATCGGTGAGCATTGGCACTTGCCTTGGCCTGATCAGCGGTTATTTTCGCAAATGGGTGGATGAAGCCATCATGCGCTTTGTGGACATCATGCTCTGCTTCCCGTCTTTCTTCCTCATTCTTGCTGTCATTGCCTTTCTTGAGCCAAGTCTAACGAATATAATGATTGTCATTGGCCTGACCTCCTGGATGGGAGTGGCCAGACTTGTGCGCGCAGAGACCCTGAGCCTCCGGGAAAGAGAATATGTGGCTGCGGCAAGGCTTGCTGGTTGTTCCACGGCGCATATTCTTTTGAGGCACATTCTGCCAAATGCCCTTGCTCCTGTGCTAATCACTGCAACTCTTGGCATTGCAGGCGCCATTCTTGTGGAATCAAGCCTGAGTTTTCTTGGCCTGGGTGTTCAGCCGCCCATGCCAAGCTGGGGGAATATGCTGATGGATGGCAAGGCAACATTGGAAGTTGCTCCCTGGCTTTCCATATATCCCGGTCTGGCTATTTTGGTCACAGTGCTGGGCTACAATCTGCTTGGTGAAAGCTTGCGCGATCTCTGGGACCCGCGCCTGAAGCGCCAATAGTCTTTGTTAAGCAAATCTATTCAATCAGGTAGCTCTATGCTCGAATATTTGCGTATCCAGAATTTTGGCCTCATCGAAGACATGGAGCTTGAATTTGCGCCAGGAATAAATGTGCTTACAGGTGAGACAGGCGCAGGCAAAAGTTTTATTCTCAAGGCATTGGGTTTTGTCCTTGGCGACAAGTCAAATTCGGAGATTGTGCGCCAGGGGAAAGATAAGGCCCTGGTTGAGGCCTTTTTCTCCACTGCTGGTGAAGAATTGATCCTGCGCCGCGAACTCCATTCCGCCAATGGGCGCAGCCGTTTCTTTCTCAATGACTCCCTGCATTCCCAGGAGAGCGTGCGGAGCATACGTGCGCGCCTTGTGAGCCACACAAGCCAGCATGATCAGCAACAGCTTCTGCAGCCAGGTTTTCAGGCCAGCCTGATCGAAGGCTTATTCCCTAATTCTGCCATGCTTGAACAAAGAGATGCAGAACTTGCAGAACTACAGAAAATTTCCCGCACAAGGGCGGATCTTGCCGCAAAGCAGAAAAATTTGGCAGAACGGCGTGAACTTTTGGAAATGCAGCAGCTTGAGATAGCAAAAGTTGCACCCAGGCCAGGAGAGGAAGAAGAACTGGAGGCGCTTCGCAACTCGGCCAGAGACAGGGAAAATACGCTTAAAAATTGCGCACAGATGAGCAGTCTCCTGCATGGCGAGGGCTTCCCGGGCTTGCTGGATTTAACGGCTGATCTCGAAAAGCTTGTCAGGCGGATGTGTGCGCAAAATTCTCAGCTTGAAGGGAGCGCCGCTTCACTTGTTGCCTTCCGTGAGGAACTTTTTGAGCTTGAGCGAATGATCCGTAAGCCGGGCGCAGAAAACGAAAAAATAGATTTGGATAAAATTGAAGGGCGTCTATTTGCATTGGCGCAACTCAAACGTAGGTTAAAACGAAATCTGCCGGAAATTTTGGCCATGAGCAAGGAAATAGAGGATAATCTTTCTTTTCTTGATGAATGTGCCCTTGATCTGGCTCAGCTTGCCAAGGAAGAGAAAGAAGGGCTTGCGGCGCTTGAAACAAGCATAAAAAAAATTTTGCCTTTGCGGCGGGAAGCCGCAGCCAATTTTGCCCGCAATCTGGAGGCGCAGTTGCGCGGCCTTGGTTTCTCGGAACAGATTAAGGTAATTCCAGATTTTCTGGCCCATGAGATTTGGCCTGGGGTTCACGATGAACGCGCAAGGCTTCTCTGGACGCCAAATCCTGGCCAAAGCCCCCAGCCTCTGGATCGGATTGCTTCAGGGGGTGAACTGTCAAGGTTTTTACTGGCCTTAGTGAGTCTTTCTGCCGGGCCAGACAGCAAGACTTATATTTTTGATGAGGTAGATGCCGGAGTAGGCGGCCTTACCCTGCACAAACTTGCAGACAAGCTGGAGGAGCTTGCCGGCAGAAGCCAGATGATTCTGATTACCCACTGGCCTCAGCTTGCAGCCCGCGCCAAAAGACATTTTCAGATAGTTAAAGAGATTGTATCTGGCGATACCTATACACATTGCAAAGTTCTGGATGAAAGAAGCCGCGTCCTTGAGCTTGGGCGTATGGCCGGAGGCGGACAAGCGGGAGAGATGCTTGCACACAACTATCTGAAAAAATAAATCCCGGTGCAGGGGCAAGCCTGTTTTGTGAAGGCAAAAAGCCAGGGAAGATCAGGATATAGGGCCAAAATCGAGAAAAAGCTTGACGGCAAAGGGCCTTTACCTTAATAAAACCACACCTCTTTGTAGGAGCGTAGCTCAGGTGGCTAGAGCACTTCCTTGACACGGAAGGGGTCAGCAGTTCAAGTCTGCTCGTTCCTACCAAGCAAATTAGGGGATTTCCCTTTAACATAGTGGCGCACTGTGCGCCAAAGATTTGCATGGGGAGTGCCTTGACTCCCCATTTTTTTGGCGCTTGCGCCAGGAGTTGGGAATGCTTGTCCACATTGATGGGCAAAATAGGGATTTGCCGGCGGGTTTGACCTGTGGCGAAGCCCTCCGCCAGGCCCTCAGTGCAAAAAAATTCAAGTCCGTGGTGGCTGCCAGGTGTCGTATTGCTCCTGTTGAGGAGGAATCTTGCGCTGGTGAAGCGCTGCTCCTGGATCTCTCGGCGCATATTCCAGCTTCCTGTGCGGTGCTTGAGCCAGTTTATGCTGATTCTCCAGAGGGATTGCAAATTATCCGCCATTCGGCAGCCCACCTTATGGCGGCGGCAGTTCAGAGGCTTTTTCCCGAGGTAAAAGTTACCATTGGCCCGGCCATTGCTGATGGATTTTACTATGACTTTGATGCTGCAAAGCCTTTCTCTATTGCTGATTTTCCGGCAATAGAGGCGGAAATGGACAAAATTGTGTCTTCCAACGCGCCTTTTTTAAGAGAAGAAATGGCTAAGGGAGACGCAAGGGATCTTTTTGCATCCAGGGGCGAATCCTATAAGCTTGAATTGCTGGATGCCATCCCTGCTGATCAGGTTTCAATATACCGTTGCGCGGATTTTACCGATCTTTGCCGTGGGCCGCATGTTCCCCATTCTGGTTTTCTCAAAGCAGTAAAATTGATGAATGTTGCCGGGGCATACTGGCATGGCGATGAAAAAAATCCGATGCTCTCCAGGATTTATGGAACTGCTTTTGCGGATAAGCCAGCGCTTGACCACTATCTGCATATCCTGGAAGAAGCAAAGAAAAGGGATCATCGCAAGCTTGGCAAGGAACTGGATTTTTTTGCTTTCCATGAAGATGTGACCCCGGGAATGGTCTTCTGGCTTCCCAAGGGAATGCTTGTCAGGACAATTCTGGAAGATTTCTGGCGCAAGGAACATCTCAAGCGCGGTTATGAAATAGTTCAAGGCCCGCAATTACTCAGGGCGGAAACATGGCAACGCTCAGGGCATTATGATCATTACCGTGAAAATATGTATTTTACGGAGATTGAGAATGATGTTTATGGCATAAAGCCGATGAACTGCATCGGGCACATGCTGATTTATAAACATAATATGCGCAGTTACAGGGATCTCCCCCAGCGCTATTTTGAGCTTGGGCTTGTGCATCGGCATGAAAAAAGCGGTGTTCTCCACGGTCTTTTGCGGGTGCGCCAGTTCACGCAGGATGATGCGCATATTCTCTGCACGCCAGGACAGTTGGAAGACGAAATACTGGATGTGATATGCCTGATTCGCGCCTTAATGCAGCTTTTTGACTTTGAATACAAAGTTGCAGTTTCAACAAGGCCAGAAAGCAGTATCGGGACGGATCAAGACTGGGATCTGGCTACCAAGGCATTGATTCAGGCTGTGGAAAAAGCAGGCTTGCCTTATGAAATCAATGCCGGTGACGGGGCCTTTTATGGGCCAAAAATTGATGTTCGGCTTCTTGATTCGCTTGGACGCGAGTGGCAATGTTCGACAATCCAGGTTGATTTTACCTTGCCCGAGCGCTTTGCGCTCGAGTATGTCGGGCAGGATGGCGAACGGCACAGGCCGGTCATGGTTCATCGCGCCATTATGGGGTCAGTGGAGCGCTTTATAGGCGTGCTAATTGAACATTATGCTGGTGCTTTGCCGTGCTGGCTTGCTCCTGAACAGGCCAGAATACTGACTGTAAGCGATGCAGTTGCTGAAGCGGCGCAAAAGATGCGCGCTCAATTGCTCAGCCTTGGAATTCGTTGCGGAGAGGATCTCCGCAATGAAAAGCTTGGTTATAAGGTGCGCGAAGCCCAGTTGGCTAAGGTGCCTTATATATTGGTTGTTGGGGAGCAGGAAGTGGAGTCCGCGTCTGTCAATGTGCGATTGCGTGGCGGAAAAAGCCTTGGGCTGAAAAAAATTCCAGAGCTTGCCGCCCTGATCCGCGAGGATTCCCAAAAACCTTTCAAGCAGGGAGGAATGGCCTATAGTTTCGCCTAATCTGCGCATGCGCCGCGAACAGCCACAAGATGGAGTGCGCCGCAACGAAATGATCCGCGCTCGGGAAGTCCGCGTCATTGGCGCGGAGGGAGATCAGCTTGGCATCCTGCCGCGAATGGAAGCTTTAAGTCTGGCCAAAGAGGCCGGGCTTGATCTTGTGGAAGTTGCGGCTACCTCTGATCCGCCTGTCTGCAGGATTATGGACTATGGCAAATTTAAGTATGAGCAGCAAAAAAAGAAAGCCGAGGCCAAGAAACGACAGAGTACGGTGCAAATAAAGGAAATCAAGGTTCGTCCCAAAACTGATGACCATGATTATGAAACCAAATTGCGCCACATTCGGCGTTTTTTGCAGGAAGGGGATCGCTGCAAGGTAACAGTATTCTTCCGCGGGCGGGAAATTGTGCATAAGGATCGCGGCCTTGCCATCCTTGAAAGGATGGTTCAGGATTTGAGCGAAGACGCCAAAATGGAGCAAGAACCGCGTGCAGAGGGGCGTACCCTGCAGATGCTTCTGGTGCCCAAAAAATAATGACTGTACAGGGCTTAAAATTTTCTGCATTCAGATGCCTTTGCAGAGATGAACTGAAACAGCTTTCAGGAGAATAAAGCAATGCCCAAGATTAAAACTAGACGCGCTGCCGCAAAACGTTTTCAGCTTACAGGAAGCGGCAAGTACAAGCGGCGGCGTCAGAATATGCGCCATATTCTGACCAAGAAAGCTCCTGGGCGGAAAATGCGCCTTGGACATGCCACCCTTGTGGATAGCGCAAATGAAAAAGCAGTTCGGCGCATGTTGCCCAATGGCTGACAAAAAGGAATTTTAGCGCTGCTTCTTATGCCTTGTTGATCAAATTAAGATAAACTTTTACTTGTCGCCGCTCTTGCCTGTAGAGAGCGTGAATTAAGTGGAATTTGCAGTACGGAGCAGGCCGTATTGCCATCTAGGCGCGGGAGGCTGCCTCCGCCTCGCCCGTCCAAGGAGGGATTGCCCATGCGTGTGAAGAGAGGACTAACCAGCCATCGCAGGCATAAAAAATTTCTGGATGCCGCTAAAGGTTTCAGAGGTGGGCGTAGCCGTCTGTATCGCACGGCCCGAGAAGCTGTTGAACGCTCTATGCAGAATTCTTTTTATGGGCGCAAGCAACGCAAGCGCGATTTCAGAGGATTGTGGATTTTGCGCATTAATGCAGGCGCTCGTCAGAACGGCCTTTCTTATAGCCGCTTTATGCATGGTCTAAAGCTTGCAGGCATTGCCTTGAATCGCAAGACCTTGGCTAATCTTGCAATAGAGCAAAAGGCCGACTTTGCAAGCATTGTTAACTTGGCAAAGGCAGCCTTGAAATAAGCGACTGCTATTTGCGTTTCGATATGCCAGTTTGCCGTTAACGGGTAGCCAATGGATCTGAGTAACGCATTACAAAGCCTGGTTTCAGAACTCCAAGAGGGTCTGAACCGGGCTTCTTCTTTGGAAGATCTGGAAACTCTAAGAGTGGATTTTCTGGGACGCAAAGGCAGGCTTGCGAAAATTATGGCATTACTGCCTGAAGCGGATCCTGATAAGCGCCCGGCCATAGGAAGGCTGGCAAATGAGGTCAAGGAACATGCTCTCGGATTATTTGTTTCCCGCAAGGATTTGATTGAGAAAGAAAGAGAGAGCCTAAGCCTTGCCCGGTTTGACCCAAGCATGCCAGGCCGGACGTTTTGGCAAGGCTCCCTGCATCCGGTCAGCCTTGTTATGGAAGAAATTTGCGCGGTATTTAAGGGGCTGGGCTTTGAAGTTGCTTCAGGGCCAGAGGTAGAGATAGATCTTTATAATTTTGAGTCGCTGAACATGCCTCCTGAGCATCCTGCGCGTGATATGCAGGATACCCTCTATATCAGCGAAAAAATCCTGATGCGTACGCATACCTCCCCTGTGCAGGTCAGAACCATGCTTGCGCAAAAGCCCCCCCTTGCCGTCATTGCCCCAGGAAAAGTTTACCGCAGGGATTCGGATCTCACGCATACGCCCATGTTTCACCAGATAGAGGGCCTGATGGTTGCCAAGGGCATCAGCATGGCCAATCTGCGCGGTATTCTGACCGCTTTTGTGCGTACTGTTTTTGGCCCTGAAACGCGCACACGATTCAGGCCAAGTTTTTTCCCCTTTACAGAGCCATCAGCAGAAGTGGACATATCCTGTTGTCTCTGTGCTGGCAGGGGGGAAATCAAGGGTGAAGCCTGCCGCGTATGCAAGGGAACTGGCTGGGTCGAGATTCTGGGATGCGGCATGGTTGACCCAAATGTTTTTGAAGCGGTGGGCTATGCAGCAGATCTCAGCGGCTTTGCCTTTGGCTTGGGCGTTGAACGCGTGGCCATGCTCAAGTATGGCATAGGCGATCTCAGAATGTTCTTTGAGAACGATGTCCGTTTTCTTGCGCAGTTTGGACAGTATTGCTAATGCCATGAAAAAAAAAGCATCGGGGCGGACTTTCTTTGCTCTCGGCTTGCTCTGCCTCGTCTGTTTTTTTCTCTATTCTTCACTTGCTTCAGAAGCTGAGGCGAGATCTGCTTTCAGTCCGCGCCATTCCGGCATGGAAGCTCCAGGAGGCCCAAGACTCATGCAAGGCTTGCCCACGCGCTCGCCTTCGCGCACGCAGGAAGGGGGCATGGGATACACGGATGCCTATGGCAATACTGTGAGCCCGGAACATAGAGAGGAAAAAAAGGCTATTAACAGATTGCGCGGCGCAGGGGATAATGCCTCAAAAAAACAGGAGGCATCAGGCGGTTCAGTGTTGCCTATGGAAAACAGGCCGCCGCTTTGGTCTTTTCGTTAAGGCGTTGTCACAGTATTCTGTTTTTATCGTTTAACAATCCAAAACATTGGTGAAACATGCTTCTTTCCCTTTCCTGGCTAAAAGAATTTACTCCTTATGAGGGCAGTGCGGAAGCTCTTGGAGACAAACTGACCATGCTTGGCCTGGAGCTAGAAAATATCCTGCATCCTTTTGAAGATATAAAAGATATTGTTGTGGGTGAGGTCCTTGAGTGCCAGATGCACCCTGCTTCAGATCATCTGCACTGTTGCAAGGTAGATATTGGGTCAGGGGAATTGCTGAGCATTGTTTGCGGCGCCCCTAATGTGGCGGAGGGCCAGAAAGTTGCGGTTGCCCCTATTGGCGCAAGGCTTCCGGGGGGAATGGTCATAAAAAAGGCCAAACTGCGCGGCGAGCCATCTTTTGGGATGATTTGTTCCGAACGTGAGCTTGGCCTAAGTGATGATCATGCAGGCATTCTTATTCTGCCTGACTCAGTTGTCGTTGGCCAAAAGCTGATTGATGCCCTTGCTCTGGATCAGGAAGTTCTAGATTTGTCAATTACTCCCAACCGCGCTGACTGTCTTTCGGTTTTGGGAATAGCGCGTGAAACCGCACTGGCCTATGGCTTGCCCTTGCATATCCCTGAACTGCCGCTCCTTTTTGACAAGAAGCTGGTGAATCCTGAAGTGCCTGTGGAAATAACGAATCCCGAGCTATGCTGGCTTTATTCAGGCAGAATTGTCTCACAAGTCAGGATTGCTCCTGCGCCAATACGCATGCGTTACAGGTTGCATGCCGTTGGGGTGCGGCCTATTTCCAATGTGGTGGATGTGACAAACTATATCCTTTTGGAGTGCGGGCAGCCTTTGCATGCGTTTGATCTGGACAAGCTCGCCGGGGGCAGGATTATTGTCCGCCCTGCAAAAAGCGGGGAAAAGCTTGTTACTCTGGATGGCAAGGAACGACTGCTCAGTCCGCAAGATCTCTGTATTTGCGATGCCCGGCGTCCAGTTGGCCTTGCCGGCGTGATGGGCGGAGAGAATACGGAAATTGGCCAGGACAGCAGGAATGTATTTATAGAAAGCGCTGTTTTTCAGCCGCAAAGCGTTCGCAAAACAGCCCGGCGTCTTGGACTTTCTACAGAAGCATCATACAGATTTGAACGCGGTGTGGATCAGCAACGGACAATATGGGCGTTGAATCGTGCAAGCGCGTTGATGGCTTCTGTTAGCGGCGGCCTTGTTCTGGATGCTTTTTCGCTTTCAGAGCCAAGGCCGTTCAGGCCGCAGCAGATTCATTTCTGCCCTGAGCGTACAGATACCTTGCTTGGGATAAATTTGAGCGCGGATTTTCAAAAAGATGCGCTTAAACGGGTTGGTTGCGCTGTAGAACATGATGAAGCCAAAATCTGGCTTGTGCAACAGCCATCCTGGAGGCCGGATCTTACTCGTGAAGTTGATTTAATAGAGGAAATTGGCCGCATTTATGGCCTTGATGCCATTGAGCCAAGCCTGCCAGCCGTTCAATACGACCCTGATCGCGGAATCCGGCAGGAATCAGACTTTGATTTTTGGCAGCGCCTTAGGCACTGGGGCGCAGGACTTGGGCTTAACGAAGTAATCAATTACAGTTTTGTGGGGCATGCGGATCTTGATTTGTTGAGCCTTTCAGAAGGTGAGAGAATTTCAATCCTCAACCCCTTATCCGCAGAGCAGAATTGCCTTAGAACGATTCTTGCCCCTGGCCTCTTGCAAGATCTCAGGAACAATCTTGCCCAGGGCGTCCAATCTGTGCGCATTTTTGAACTGGCCCACAGCTTTCATGCAGATTCTGCCAGCGAAACAAGCGCAAAGGAAAATGGCGTTTTGGCTTTGCTGCTCTATGGAGAACGGTATGATGACGTCTGGCCTAAGCAGCCAGGAGAACTTGATTATCCAGACATCAAGGGCATTGTTGAAAACCTTTTAAGCTTTTTGCATCTTGGATCTTCCCAGTATGCGTTATCTGCAAAAAATTCCTTTTTGTCACCAGGAATCGATCTGCATCTAAATACAGAATATTTGGGTTTTATAGGACGCGTTAAGCCGGAGATTGCCGAAACTTTTTACGCCCGCAAGCCAGTCTGGATTGCCGAACTCGGCCTTAACGCTCTGCGACGTCTGCACGATCAGGCCCTAATACGCTTTCAGCCTCTGCCAGTTTTTCCGCCTGTGCGCAGGGACATAACAGTAATTGCGCCGCTTGCTGTCACTGTTGGACAAATTAGGGAAAAAATTCTTGGACTGCGCTCCCCGCTTCTTGAGTCAGTATTTCTTGTTGATTGTTATGAGCCTGATAAGGGTTGCGACAGGCATCTGAGTTTTCGCCTGACTTTCCGCCATAATTCGCGGACACTGAAAGATGCTGAAGTGGACAAAGAGAGAGAGAAAGTGGCAGAATTTCTTAAACGCGAAATGAACGTGCGGATTTAAAGTCACACAACCGCCAGTTTTTTTGCCATAGTGGGGAGGGGCTGATGAGTGAACGTATGTATCGCATCGGCGAGGCAGCCGAACTGCTCAAGCTAAAACCCTCTGTTTTGCGCTTTTGGGAAACGGAGTTTCAGCAACTTGCGCCTTTGCGCACGGATAAAGGCCAGCGCATCTATACAGAGCAACATCTTTCCTTGCTAAGGCGAATCCAGCAGCTTTTGCACGAGCAGGGCATGACTATTGACGGGGCACGCAGGGTGCTCAATGGGGATGAAGCTTCTGAACGCCAGCCAGCCAGGAATGTTGCAGTAATATCAGAGAAAGCTTTCTTGTGCTTTTTGCGTGAGGAGCTTTCTGCAATGCGTGCCATTCTGGCCGCAGAGCTTGCACCTGTAATGATTCGCCAAAGCACACCTATCCAGGGAGGGGGGGCTTGATACTTTCACCATCCCTGCTTTCTGCAGATTTTTCCCGCCTTGGTGAGGAGGTGCAGGCCCTGGAAGATGCGGGCATAACCTGGCTACACCTCGATGTCATGGATGGAGAATTTGTTCCAAACATCAGTTTTGGCGCAACTTTAATCAGTGCCTTGCGCAAGAGAAGCAGGCTTTTTTTTGATGTGCATCTGATGGTTGAAAACCCGAGACGCTATTTCAGGGATTTCAAAGAGGCAGGCGCAGATTTGTTAGTGATTCATGCCGAGGCATCTGAGCATCTTCAGCTTGCCTTATCCGAAATCCGTGCTCTTGGGCTTAGATCCGGGCTGGCCCTGAACCCCGATACAGATATTTCAAGATTGCGCTGGCTTTTGCCTGATATTGATCTGCTTATGCTCATGGGCGTGAATCCAGGTTTTTCCGGCCAGCGCTTTATCCCGCAGACCCTTGAAAAAATCCGTGCAGCAAAATCTTTTCTATGTGAACAAAAATTTGCCAGTCTGCCCATTGAAGTTGATGGCGGTGTGAATCGTGTCAATGCGGCTGCCATATTGGAAGCAGGAGCAGACATTCTGGTTTCCGGCTCTGCTTTTTTCAAGGAAGCTTCCTACCATGATGCGCTGACTTTTTATGAAAGCGTTGCCTTAAATAGTTCGCAAGCCAAGGAATTTGCACTTAGCTGGAAACACCAGCGCCCAGAACAAGCATGAAGGACGCACAGATGCCAACTCGCCGTGAATGTGCCAATGCCATCCGCACCTTGTCCATTGATGCCATAGAGCAGGCTCGCTCAGGTCATCCTGGAGCGCCCCTGGGCATGGCCGATATGGCTGAAGCCCTCTGGCGGCATGGTTTTAAGCATAATCCTGCCGATCCAATGTGGGTTGACCGGGATCGCTTTGTTCTTTCCAATGGTCACGCCTCAATGTTGCTCTATGCTGTTTTGCACCTCACAGGGTATGATTTGCCGCTGAAGGAAGTGAAGAATTTCCGTCAGCTTGGCTCTGCGACACCAGGCCATCCTGAAAGGGGGCAAACCCCAGGCATAGAGATGAGTACAGGCCCACTTGGCCAAGGCATTGCATCCGCCGTTGGCCTTGCGCTTGCTGAGGCCCTTTTAGCCTCGCGCTTCAACAAGCCAGGTCACATAATCGTTGATCACCATACTTACGCCTTTTGCGGAGACGGCTGCCTGATGGAGGGGGTATCCCATGAAGCCTGCTCTTTGGCAGGAACATGGGGGCTTGGCAAGCTGATTGTCCTCTATGACGCCAACAGCATTTCTATTGATGGGAATATTGAACCCTGGTTCAGCGAGGATGTGGGCAAGCGTTTTCAAGCCTACCATTGGCAGGTCATTGGCCCAATTGATGGGCACGACTTTCACGCTCTTGACGAGGCGCTTCAAAGTGCCCGCGAAGAAAGAGCGAAACCAAGCCTGATTATCTGCAAGACGCATATTGGTTATGCTTCGCCCAAAGAAGATCAGGCCGCAAGCCACGGTGCGCCCCTTGGCGCGGAGGCGATTACGCAGACCAAGGCCAGCCTTGGCTGTAAAGATGAACCTTTTGCAGTTCCAGAAAATGTTTATCTGGCCTGGGATTCCCGGAAGGAAGGCAAAGCCGCCCAGGATGCCTGGCAGAGTGCATTTTCAGCGTATCAAAAGGTTTATCCTGAACTGGCAGAGGAATTTGCTAGGCGCATGCGCGGAGATCTGCCGAAGAACTGGCCGGAAATTGCCCGCAAAATACTCAAGGCGGCAACAGCCGGTCAAAAAGCAACTGCTACGCGCGTTCTATCGCGCATTGTCTTGGAAACACTGGTTAAGGACTTGCCGGAAATGATAGGAGGCTCAGCGGATCTTTCAAGCTCAGTGGGTACGCAGGTGGCTTGCTCCGTGCCCTTTGATCCGGCTTCCTGCACTGGCAATTATATTTTTTATGGCGTGCGCGAATTTGCAATGGGCGCAATCATGAATGGCCTTGCCGCGCATGGGGGCTTTTTCCCCTACGGCGGAACTTTCCTTGCCTTTTCGGATCAGGCCAAAAATGCCATCCGCCTGGCGGCCATGATGGGTTTGCGCGAGGTGTGGCTATTCAGCCACGATTCCATCGGTGTTGGGGAGGATGGCCCAACCCATCAGCCAATAGAGCAGCTTGCCTCCTTAAGGCTCACGCCCAATCTCAATGTCTGGCGGCCTTGTGATGGCACGGAAACGGCCATTGCCTGGCAATCGGCAGTTGAAGCCCATAAGCCCAGCTGCTTGGTGCTTTCCCGTCAGAATTTGCCTCAGCTTGAGCACCCTGCCTCGCAAATCGCTGATATTCGCAAGGGAGCTTATGTTATAAAGGATTGTCCAGGTGAGCCGGAGCTGATTTTTATTGCCACTGGCTCAGAAGTGGATTTGGCGCTCAAGGCTGCCGAAATTCTTGTTTTAAGAAATCATAGGGTACGTGTTGTTTCCATGCCCTGTGCGGAAGTTTTCGCTGAGCAGGATGCGGCTTGGCGCGAAAGTGTATTGCCTGGACATATAGGCTTACGAGTAGCAATCGAGGCCGGAGCGCCTGATTACTGGTACAAATATGCTGGAAGCAAGGGCCTGGTATTAGGCATCAAAAGCTTTGGCCTCTCTGCTCCAGGTGTCAGGCTATATGATTATTTTGGCCTCACAGCGGAAAAAATTGCGGACAAGGCTTTGGATTTGCTCAGTAATGCCCAGGCCGGGCAGTAGAAATATTTTATTCACCAACAAAGGAAGGGAGAATATGTCCATAAAAAAGCTTGCTGACATTGATTGCAAGGGCAAGGTTGTTGTTATCCGCGAGGATCTCAATGTGCCAATGAAGGACGGTAAAATAAGCAACGACAAGCGCATCCGTGCGGCGCTTCCCACAATTCAGATGGCGCTGGATAAGGGGGCGGGCATTATCCTGCTCTCGCATCTTGGACGGCCAACGGAAGGCCAGCCGGAAGATATTTTCTCACTCAAGCCTGTGGCCGAACGGCTTGGAGAATTGCTCGGCAAGCCTGTAACATTGCTCAATGACCTTGCTGCGGCAAAGGTCAAGCCTGGGGAGATTGTCCTGCTTGAGAATATCCGTTTTTTCAAAGGCGAGAAAAAAAATCTTCCTGAACTTGCCGAAAAGCTGGCCGCACTAGGCGATGTCTATGTGATGGATGCCTTTGGCGCGGCCCATCGGGCGCATGCCTCAACTGATGGGGCAATCCGCAAGGCCAAGATTGCCTGCGCCGGGCCTTTGCTTCTCGCTGAACTGGATGCCTTTGCCAAGGTTCTCGATCAGCCCAAGCGCCCTCTTGTTGCCATTATCGGCGGCTCAAAAGTTTCCACCAAGCTGGCCCTTCTGGAAAATCTTTTAGGCAAGGTTGACAGCTTGATTGTTGGTGGCGGCATAGCCAATACCTTTCTTGCGGCGGAGGGCTATGACGTTGGCCAGTCTCTCTATGAGCCGGATCTGATTTCGGAAGCAAAAAAGATTTTGGCCAAGGCCAAGGCGGAAGGGAAGGCCGTGCCCTTGCCTGTGGATGTGGTCACAGCCAAAAAACTGGAAGCAGGTGAAAAGGCAAGCGTTCATCCTGTAAACGATGTGCCCAAGGATGAAATGATTCTTGATATTGGCCCGAAGACTCTGGCGATCTATGAAAAAATTCTGGCAGATGCAGCAACGGTAGTCTGGAATGGGCCAGTTGGAGCCTTTGAGATAGAGCCTTTTGGCGAGGGTACAAAAGCCCTTGCCAAGGCCCTGGCAGCATCCAAGGCTTTTGTGGTGGTAGGTGGCGGTGACTCAGTTGCTGCTGTGGAAGGATACGGCCTTGCTGATAAAATGGGTTATATTTCCACAGGGGGCGGCGCGTCCCTGGAGCTTCTGGAAGGCAAGATTTTGCCATCTGTGGCGGCGCTCATAGACTGCGCATAGGTATTGGTTCAATTTATGAGGACTGCATGAACGAAGATTCAAGCGCTCTCAAGCATCGTTGTGGCTGGGCGGCCCTTATGGGCCCGCCCAATGCCGGTAAATCCACATTGCTCAATGCCCTTTTGGGACAAAAGGTAACTATTGTCACACCAAAGCCGCAAACTACACGCAATCAGATCGTAGGCATCCTGACGGATAAAAACGCGCAAATTGTCTTTATGGACACGCCGGGCATGGCCCAGCAGCGCGGCAAACTCAGCAAATCCATGAGCCAGGCGGTCTGGCAGAGCCACCAGCAGGCAGACGTGATTTTGCTCCTGCTAGACGCGCATCTTTATATTCGGCATCCGGAATATCTTGAGCGCGATCTTTTGCCCCTCGCGGAAGCTCTGGCCAAAGAAAACCGCCCCTTGCTGGTGCTTCCGAACAAGATTGACCTTTTTGCCGATAAATCCAGGATGCTCCCTTTGCTGACCAAGATCCAGGAACTTTGGCCCAAAGCCGAGATTTTCCCCATTTCTGCCGAATCAGGAGATGGCCTGGACACTCTCAAGGCGCTCATTGAGTCCCGCTTGCCCGTTGCCCCGGCACAGTTTCCCGAAGATCAGATTTCCACAGCCTCATTACGCTTTATGGCGGCAGAGATCATCCGCGAAAAATTATTTTTGCGATTGCATCAGGAAGTTCCCTACGGCACTGCAGTAGATGTGGAAAGCTGGCAGGAAGATGCGGAGCGCAAGCTTACCGTCATTCATGCGGTTATCTTTGTGGCCAAGGCTATGCACAAAGCCATGGTCATTGGCAAGGGCGGTGAAAATATCAAAGCCATTGGCAGCGAGGCGCGCAAGGATATTCAAGAATTGATTGGCGAAAAGGTTCACCTTGAACTATGGGTAAAGGTGCGTGAACATTGGAGCGAAGATGAATCTTTTCTGTGCGGGATGAATCAAAGGGCAGAGTAGAGGTGCTTCAAGCCATACAGACAGAAAAAGAAGATTACTGCCTTAGCGCCGCTGAGCGCCTGGAACTGAAAACCCGTTATTTAAGCTTGCTTGAACGGATTGATCGGGCCTGTGCCAAATATGGCAGAAGTAATACGGATTTGCGCATTATTGCTGTTTCCAAATTACATTCTGCCTCAGCCATAGAGGAACTTGCCGCACTTGGTCAAAAAAATTTTGGTGAAAATTATGTCCAGGAGGCCATGCGCAAGCGCTCAGAGTTAAAGAGCGGATCTTATGCTGGCCTGGACTGGCATTTTCTTGGGCATATTCAAAGCCGCAAGGCTGGCCTTGTTGCGGGAGAGTATTCGCTGATCCACAGCCTTGATTCACGCAAGCTGGCTGATTGCATGGAAAAAAGCTTGCAGCAAAAGGGCCTTGGGCAGGCTGTGCTTATTGAGGTCAATATTGCTTCTGAGCCTCAGAAATCAGGCATAGTTGCAGAGGAAGCCGAAGCCCTTGCCAAATATGTGCTTGAGAAGTGCCCGCGCCTGCATCTTTGCGGATTAATGTGTCTGCCGCCAGTTTTCGATGCTGGTGATGCTGTGCGGCCATATTTTGCGAAGCTTAGGAAGCTAAGGGACAAGCTTGAGTCCAAAATTGGAATTTCCTTGCCTGAACTGTCAATGGGCATGAGCGGGGATTTTGAAGCCGCGATTGCTGAAGGCGCAAGCATGGTGCGTATTGGAACGGGCATTTTTGGAGCGCGGCCGATAAAAGTTTCGCTCTAAATATTTGGCATGATCAATGCAATGTATTAAGAAATATTGCTTTAACTTCCCTTTTTTGATGTATCAGGGAGCGCTGGCAGATGGCAGCAAAGGATAAAGAGGCTCAGGCACTTCCGGAAGGGCAGGCAGAAAAGCCCAAGAAGAAATCGCGTTTGAAACGCTGGGTCATAATTTTGGCTATCTTGATTATGACCCTGGGCGGAGCTGGACTTGGAGCTTACTGGTGGCTTTTTTTGCGTACCCCGGCATCTGACAGCGCTCAGCCAGCCACGGAAGCGCCGGCACAAAAGAGCCAGGGAGAGAATGGCGCAAAAGCGCAGGCCAGCGCCAGTTCCCAAGGGCAGGGGGCTTCTGCAACTGCCAAGATCGAAAGGCAGAGTGAGCTTCCGCGCAGTTCCGGCCTGGTATTGCCCTTGCCGCCGATTACCGTGAACCTTTCTGATCCTGCGGGAAGGCGCTATCTCAAGCTGGGCATGGAAGTTGAAGTCAATGCCGATGTTTCGGCAGAACTTAAAAGCAATAGCGCGCGCATCCGCGATGCGATCATCATGCTTCTGGCCGGAAAAAGTTACGGAGACATAGCTACCCCTGATGGAAAGATTCTTTTCAAGGCAGAAGTGGCTGCAAGGCTGAACCAGATTCTCGGTGCGCAACGGGTGGTCAGGATTTATCTGACTGACTTTGTGGTTGAATAAGCAATTCATAAGAGGCTGATATGTCCCAAGACGATCAGGAAGCGCTGGCCGCACAGTGGGCCGCACAGTTAGAAGCGGATGAGGGTGAAAGCCCTGATCCTTTTGAGGCCGCCCAGAATTCGGCGGCAGGCGCAGCGGCTCAGGATGATGAAGCACTGGCTGCGCAATGGGCTGATGCCCTGGCCGCAGATGAGGAAAAGCGTGGCCCGGCAACTTTTGGCAATCCTGCTGGCGGCGGATCTTCAGGTACATTCAGCGCCCAGGCCACTGATGCCCGCTTTCAGGACATGACCGAGATGTCCCGCCAGCCGCGGGACAATAACCTCAAGCGCGAGCTTGATTTTATTCTGGATATTCCTCTGGATGTTTCAGCCGAGCTTGGCCGCACGCGGCTTCTGATCAATGAACTGCTTCAGCTTGGCCAAGGCTCAGTGGTGGAACTGAACAAGCTTGCCGGTGAGCCTCTCGAAGTCTATGTCAACGGCAAACTGGTAGCGCGAGGCGAGGCTGTGGTGATCAATGAAAAATTCGGCGTACGCCTGACCGACATCATCAGCCCCATTGAGCGGGTCAAGCAACTTGGCTGATCTTACTCTGGCTACCTCAGCAGTGCCGGAAACGGGACTGTCCGGAAATGTGGTGCGCGGTGTGGCCGAAAGCGCTACAGAGGCGGCTAAAATACCATCAGTGGCAGAAAGTGCCGCCAATCTCGAAGCGACCGTCCGTCTTGCTACTGAAGAAATTATCCGTGGCCTTGATCTTGCGGGCAAGGCCCTTGGCCAGACTGTCAGCCTGGTTTCCGACAAAGCTTTTGAAAGTGCCGCAAAAATTTCTCCAACAGGCACTCCTTCATCTCTCGCTTCTTCGGGCCTGGGCCAGCCGGCTTTCAACTGGAGCGGCTATATTCAGGCAATCGGTATCCTGTGTATTCTTCTTGCAGCGCTCTGGCTGCTGGTCTGGCTAGTCCGGCGCTACGGCAAATTTAATTTTTTGCCGCGGCCAGGAGGCTTGCCCAGGGATGCCCTGATCATGGAAGCGCAGTTGCCGCTTGGGCCGCGGAAGGGCTTGATGGTGGTACGTTTCTTGAATAAAAGGTTGCTTCTGGGGGTTACAGAGCATCAGATCACCCTGCTTTCGGAGGAAAAAGCAGCCAATGTGCAGCGTGAGCAAAACAGCGGACAATCCATGCCAAGGGTGTCAGAATCCTTTGGGCAGATATTTGAGGAGGCTGAGCGGCTCAACCCTATGGGTGTTCGGCCTACTGTGCCTCCTGCCTGAGTTTTTTCCTGACCTGGCATGCGCGGCCCAGGATCTGACCATGCCCAGTATGTCGCTGACCCTTTCTGGAGGGGCAACAGAGCCTTCCAAGGTCTCAGTGCTTCTGGAAATTCTTTTTCTGCTTACTGTTCTCTCCATTGCCCCAGCCATAATGCTCACTGTGACCAGCTTTACAAGAATAATTATTGTTTTCAGTTTTCTGCGCCAGGCCATGGGTGTGCAGCAATTACCGCCCACACAAATTCTCGCGAGCCTTGCCATCTTTATGACGGTGGTGATTATGTTCCCCGTTGGACGGCAAATTAATGACGAAGCTTTACAGCCATATCTCAATGAACAAATTGATTATAAATTAGCCTTGGATCGCGCCCAGGCGCCTTTGCGGACTTTCATGTTCAAGCATACCCGCGAAAAAGATCTTTCGGTTTTTTACGCCATTTCGCAGATGGAGTCACCGCGCAACAAGGAAGAAGTGCCAACAATGATGCTGGCTGCGGCTTATGTAATCAGTGAGCTTAAAACAGCTTTTACCATCGGTTTTTTGATTTATATTCCGTTTCTGGTCATGGATATGGTCATTTCCAGTGTTCTTTTGGCAATGGGGATGATGATGCTTCCGCCGATGATGGTTTCCATGCCTTTTAAGCTCTTGCTCTTTGTCATGGTTGATGGCTGGAATTTGCTTGTCGGTTCTTTGGTAAACAGTTTTCTATTATAATCCTTTTTTCCAGTTTTGGATTTCCCTCGTCAAATCCCGGGGGATTTTTCTGGGGCTAATCCTGAACTGGGAGTTTGGCTATAAAGCCAGTGGCAAGCGTTGGCGGCGCAATATGTCGCGGTGCGGCGGCTGGCCGAACATTTTTTTATATTCCCTGCTGAACTGGGTTACACTTTCATAGCCAACAGAAAATGCTGCATTGGCCGCTCGTTCGTTTTCTGTAAGCATCAGGCGTTGCGCCTCATGCAGGCGCAGTTGCTTATGGTATTGCATGGGACTCATCCCGGTGACCAGCTTGAAATGACGATGCAGGCTTGAAGCGGACATATTGACCTTCCTGGCCAAATCTTCCACTTTCAATGGGCGGGAAATATTTTGTTTCAGATGGGTGATGATATTTATAATCTGGTGATTTTTGCCGCCTAGGCTGTAAAGATCATGGATTAAGCCTTTAAGAGGGCCTGCAAGCAATAAATAGTGCAATTCACGCAAGATAAGCGGTGCGCGGATTTTAATCTGCTCCGGCTTGTCCAGGAGACGCAGAAGCCTAAGCATACCTTCCATGAACTCTGGCTCGGCATCACAGATGCCAACCCCGGGGAATTCATCGCCGGGCAATGGCTCAGTTTTTTGCTCCATGAGCAGATCTGAAAGAACCTGGTGATCAAGGCTGAAAAACATGGACAAAAAGGGATGGTTTGCTGAAGCGTTAAGCAAAAGCGAATTGCTTGGCAGATCAACAGCAGCAACAACGCTTTGATTCTCTGAAAGCTCAAATTCGCTTGCGCCAATCGTGGTGCGCTTTTTACCCTGAACAATGAGGGAAGCCAGCGGGCGTCCAAAACCATGCACCACGCATTGTTTATCCTCGCGCCTGACGATAACAAAGCCTGGGATTGCCGTTGCCTGAAATTCCGGCGCTGGCAAACGCTGCAAGAGAATTTCTTTGATTTCACCATTCAAATCCTGGATTCGCGCCTGTTCGTTTTTGGGCATGGCTTTGCCTTTAAGGGAATTTTTTTGAATATTCAAAAATCATCCAGATAGTAATCCATATCAGATAGGCCAGTTTTCTAAAACACGAATTTGCGAGAATAAAGCAATTTTTTGCCAGGAAAATGGAAGAACGCTCCCTTAATTTTTTCTTGTGAAGTGCTTATGATTGGTGAATCAACATAAAATGTTGAATTTGAAAACACGAAATTGAAACTAGGCATCCTATTGATTCAGGTTATATTGTCGCCATGGAGGAAAAGCCCAAAGACGGGCGGAGGAGGAAAAATGGCCAATTCAGGATTGTCGAGGCGTGAGTTGCTCAAAAGCTCTGCGGCTATTGCCGCAGTTGCGGCTGTTCCGGCTTATGCTCTTGCGGGCGAAGCAACAGCCCAAGATAAAGCGCAGATGGCAGGCTTTGCGCAAAAAACACCGATTATTGGTTCAAAAAAAGTGAAAGGCGCAGCTACAAAAGAGGCTGTAGCCAAGGTTTATTTTTCCCCTGAAATCAGTTCCGCAAGCCTGATCAAACTTTACCGTCTCGTCAATTCCGGGATCTACGGCAAAGTTGCCATCAAGCTGCATACGGGCGAACAAAACGGGCCGAATATTCTGCCGCGTGACATGGTCAGGGAATTTCAGGCCCAAGTTCCAAATAGCGCCATTGTGGAAACCAATACCCTTTATACTGGCGGCAGGGACACAACTGCCAAGCATCGCAAGACACTGGAGGTCAATGGCTGGACTTTTTGTCCTGTCGATATCCTGGATGAGCATGGCGAAGTAAATCTGCCAGTAGCAGATGGCTTTCACCTGAAGGAAGTGGCAATGGGCAAAGGGCTTGTGGACTATGATTCTATGATCGTCCTCACCCATTTCAAAGGTCATGCCATGGGCGGTTTCGGCGGCTCAATGAAAAATATCGCCATAGGCTGCGCCTCTGGTCAAACTGGCAAGCGCCAGGTGCATGGCGTTGCAGGAACTAACAATACTGACTTTGGCTCATGGCCAGTAAAAGAAAAACTGATGGAACTCATGGCCGATTCAGCCAAGGCTGTTGCAGATCATTTTGGCAAACGGATTACCTATATCAATGTCTTGAGGAATATGTCTGTGGATTGTGATTGCGCTGGCACTCGTGCGGCCAAGCCGACTATCAAGGATATTGGCATTTTGGCATCCACGGATCTTCTGGCCATTGACCAGGCATCCTGCGATTTGGTTTTTGGTCTTCCGGCATCGGAAAACCGCGATCTTGTGGAGCGGATTGAAAGCCGTCACGGGTTGCGTCAGCTTTCCGCAATGGCTGAAAAGAAGATGGGCAATCCGCAATATGAATTGATAGTGGTCTAAAGGCTGTTCAGCTATAAAAATTCTTTGGAGGCAAAGAGGGGGCAAGACCTGTTCAGGTCTTGCCCCCTTTGGTAATGAGGTAAGCTGAGATTAGTGGGTAGCGACAGGCGTACCTGTAATCTGGGCCATGGCTGCAAGCTGTTTGGCCTGTTCAGCGCTGCCTTGCGCGATTGATGGTGATTTGGATGTGGACATGAGATAAATCTCATGCGGATCGAGAATCAGGATCACACAGCCGTCTCCCATGATCGTTGCGCCTGAAATACCCTTCAGATCGCCAAGATATGCCCCCAGGGGCTTGATGACAATTTCCTGGCGCTCAAGCAGCTGATCAACCACGAGTCCAAGACGGCGTTCATTGTCGTGAATAACCACTACTGAGAGAACTTCCGGGGGCGTCTCCATTGAGCTTGGCAGACCAAGCATTTCTGCAAGCTCCACTATGCCCAGCACTTCTCCGCGCAGGGTAACGGCCTTGCGTCCTTTGACATCAGTAAGGCGCACAGTTTCAATCTTGGTTGTTTCTGAAACGGCATCCAGCGGGATTGCATAGGTCTGGCCCGCCACATTGACCATCAGGGCGTCAATGATAGCAAGAGTCAGCGGCAGACTAAGGGTAAACCGTGTGCCTTTGCCCACTTCAGAATAGGTGTTCACACTTCCCTTGAGATTCTTGATGTTCGTGCGCACCACATCCATGCCTACGCCACGGCCTGAAATATCTGTGATTTTTTCGGCTGAGGAAAAGCCAGGGGCAAAAATGAGTTCTATGGCTTCACGGTCATCAAGCTGGGCTGCTTCTTCCGGTGTAATAATACCCTTTTTAATTGCTACTTCGCGCATCTTGTTGGGATCAATCCCCTTGCCATCATCTTCAATCTCAATGGCCACGGAATTGCCCTTGTGAAAGGCGCGCAAAGTCACACGCCCCTTGGGGGGCTTTCCGGCTGCAATACGCTGATCTTCTGATTCAATGCCGTGATCAACTGAATTGCGGATCAGATGAACAAGCGGGTCGCCGATAACTTCCACTACGCTTTTGTCAAGCTCTGTTTCCTCGCCCTCCATCACCAGATCAACTTCCTTGCCGCTCTTGCGTGAGAGATCGCGCACAAGGCGCGGAAAGCGCGAAAATACTGAAGAAACAGGAACCATGCGCACTTTCATGATCGTATCCTGAAGATCATCGGAAATGCGCGCCATGGCGTAAGTTGTTTCCGAAAGGCTCTGGGCAACTTCGGCAATATTCACATTTTCTTCGTTGGCTTCCAGTGAGCGGGCGATCATCGTGTAGCGGTTGCGGTTGATAATCAACTCGCCAATCAGATTCATCAGATGATCCAGGCGCTCATGATCCACACGAATGGTGGAGGAACTCTTATGCTGTTCACCTGTTTGCTGCTGAGGCGTGGCTGGAGAAGGTGTCGAAGCAGGTGCGGCTGGCTTGGCCACAGGCGCGGAAACTGGAGCTTTGGGTGCGCTTGCGCGTTCTTTTGCGGGCGCTGTGTCCTTCGGCTGTTGGCTTTGGGTCGGGCTTTTAGGAGCTTCGGGGCTTGCCGAAGATGTTTGTGCTTGAGGCGCTGGTTTCGATGCCGCTGCTTCTTTTGGCGTGGCGGCAGCAGTACTCTGGGGCTTTGTTTCTGTGGAAGCAGGGATTGAGGACGCCTGGGCTGGCTTGCTTTGAGCGTCTTGAGGCTTTTCAGCGGGGGCTTCGGCTGTTACGCCAATTTTACCATCAGCAAGGGCCTTTTGGATCATGTCGTCGATGATCCCAACTTCCTGGCTGAGCAGATCGACCATCAGGCCAAAATCAATTCCGCTTGTCCGGCCCTGGTCAACAATTCCCGCAGTACGGTCTGCATAAACCTTGATTTCATCCTGGCCAACAAAGCCGCAAGCATTTTTGATGGCGATCAGACAACGATAAACTGCATCAATTGAATCCTTGTGCGAGCCGTCCTTTTGCAGCGTAGCCAGAGCCGCCTTGATTATCTCCATCTGCTGCTTGACAGTAACCTTAAATACACTGGCATCGTCGCTTTCCAGGCCCACAGGAATAATTGTCGGATTAACGACTTCCACCTGGGCTGCCTGCTCTTTGGGAGATGGTGTACTTTCTGGCGTAGCCGGGGCTTGCGCTGCCTGCTTGGATGCAAGGAGTTCAGGAGGCAGCGAGATTCCCTCTCCTGCAAGCGCAAGCCGGAGTTGCTTGAGCATGGGATTGATGTCGAAAGGCGCGGCCTGCCCACTGGAGATCTCAATTTTTTGTACCAGCCCCTCCATAACATCCACAGCAAGGAGCAAGAGATCAATCAGTTCATGACTGGGGGTTATTTTTCCCTGGCGGACATTGTTCAAAAGGGTTTCAGCTTCATGGGTCAGCGCGTTCAGCTCGTTATACCCGATGATGCCGCTGTTGCCTTTCATGTTGTGGAAATAGCGGAAAAGATCGTTTACCAGGTCATCCCTGCCAGTGGGATTTTCTTCAAGCTCAAGCAAGCCGCCGTTGAGGTTCTGGATAATTTCATAGGATTCATCAATGAAGTCCTTGAGATGCCCTTCCCCAAAAGCGGTCAGGGCATAGGCTGGCAGGGGCGGCAAAGAGAGAACCCAGTCCTTGCTGCTCATGCCTGAGACTTCTTCTACAGGCTCTTGGGAAGCAGCTTGTTTTTCCGCTGGCGTATCAGCTTCCGCACCAACAACCGCACTCTGGGCAGGTTCTGTCGTGCCTTGTGGGGCTGAAGAATCTTCAGAGGCTACAACTTCGGCTTCAACAATAATAGGTTCTTCTGAAATAGGTTCTTCTGAGGGAGCTTCCCCAGAAGGGGCATCGGCATCTTCTTCCGCCGGTACTTCTTCAGGTGAGGGGTCTGGGTGGCTTTGTGCAGGGCTTTCACCAGCCATCAGGGCATCAATCTGGGCCATGATCGATTCAGTCTCAACATCGCCTTCGGAATTGCTTCTTTCGAGATTGTCGATCATCTGCCTTAAGGCATCTGTAGAGGACAGGATCACATCCATAATCTCGGAAGTAACCTGCATACTGCCCTTGCGCAATTCATCCAGAATATTTTCGGACTTGTGCGCGAGATGATTGATGCGGTTTAGGCCAAGAAACCCGGAAGCGCCTTTAAGGGAATGCATTGGCCGAAAAATATCATTGAGCAAGGCCAGATTGTCAGGCGTTTTTTCAAGCTCAAGTAAATTTGGCTCAATGGTTTCGAGATGTTCCTTGGCTTCTGTGATGAAATCCGCAAAAAGTTCCGGATCAAAGAATTCTTGGCTCATATCCGTACCTTTACATGGCTGAAAAAGCAGTGCGCCACTCGCGCAAGTTACTGCCTTTCTTATCGGCTAGCCAAGAAGCATCTTTATATTTCGAACCATTTTTTCAGGCTGTGCTGGTTTGACCATATAAAGATTGGCGCCAATGCTCATGCCAGTCTGGATATCCTGCTCCTGGCCTTCGGTGGAAAGGACGATGATCGGAATATCCTTGTAGGCATCCTGCGTGCGCAAGGTTTTGATAAATGTAAAACCATCCATGCGCGGCATGTTCACGTCTGAGATAATCAGATCGACCGGCTCGAGGTTGTAGAGTTTTTCAATGGCATCAAGGCCATCCTCCGCAGTACTTACCTTAAAGCCCTCCGCCTTGAGAACAAAGGCCACAAGATTGCGGATGGTCTTGGAATCATCAACTACCATAATGTGCTTCATTTCTGCGCCTTTTCCTGTGGCTGTCAGCTTTACAGATTCGAGCAAAGATTTTTTCTGGCCAAGTTTACAGGCTTACCCTATTCGGCCTTGCGATAGAGAATTGTGCCCTTGTGATGTTCAAGCTGAAAAGCGCGGCTGATATTGTGCAAGGACTCGGAATGGCCAATGAGCAATACCCCCTTGGGGAGCAGATTGTCGTAAAAGGCATTGATTACCTTGCGTTTCATTTCATCATCAAAATAGATGATTACATTGCGGCAGAAGACAATCTGCGATTTTTCAACTCGTTTTAGCTGCTCTTTGTCGCTTAGGTTGATCTGGCCGAAAGAGACAAGGCGCTTCAAAGAACTATCCAGGCGGTAGAGATTTCCTTCCTTGTGAAAATATTTTTCAGCAATGTCTTTTGGCGTGGTGCGCAAGGCATATTCATTGTAGATGCCGCGCCTGGCTGCTGCCAGCACAGCTTCAGAAAGATCATTGGCGGTGATTTTAATATCCCAGCTGGCAATTTCGCCTTTGAGAGCTTCATGCAGAATGATGGCCAAAGTATATGGCTCCTCACCGGTGGAGCAGCCTGCGGACCAGATGCGCAATTTTTTTTGGCCGGTGCGCCGACATTCGTTGATCGCTTCGCCAAGGACAACGCGCTGAAAAACCTCAAGCTGAGGTGGATTTCGGAAAAAGCTGGTTTCGTTTGTGGTCACTACCTCAAAGAGCTTGTTCAGTTCATCGCGGCGGCTACCGTCAAAACGCAGAAAATTATAATATTCATTGTAACTTTTTAGGTTAAGCTCCTTTAGTCTGTTTGAAAGGCGGTTTTCAACCAGATATTTGCGATTTTCAGCAATGAAGATTCCACATTGCTGGTAGATAAAATCACGCAGGAGCAAAAATTCCTCATCCGAGATTTTAAGATCTTTACGGAAAGGCGATGCTGATTGCCGCGGTGCGCCGGGGTCTGCTTTTGCTGCATTTGGCATAGAGGTTGGCGCTGGGGAAGCGAAACGCGATGCCAGAGTACCAGGACGCTGGGTTGTCGCGGGCTGGACGCCAACAGCAGTTGCAGCAGGGCGGTTCAGACAGGAAAAACGCGAAGCTGTGTTTGTGGCATCGGGAGTTTGGGCCATTGCGCGCAAGCTTGCAAAGGGGCGCGGACTGCTTGCCTGGGAAGTTGTCGCCGGGCTGTCTTTGACTGTGCCAAGCGTTGGCCTTGGCTTATAAAGCGACGTTGGCTTTTCTTTCGCGGATGAAGTCCCGGCACTGTCAGTGCTTGATCCAGAAGCCGCGCCAGCGGCCCTGAATGGAGATGGCTGGTTTGGGTTTGGGGGAATCGCCATACTTACTCCTGTTCAGCCTGGATGGCGGACACTGCCTCGGCTGCGGCATGCTGAATTTCGGGGTCTTCGTGATCCGTCATACTCAATAGGATGCTGAACGCGGCATTGCCGCCTATTCTGCCAAGAGCTTCAATTATCCTTAAAGAAATCATGGGGTTTGCAAGCTCAAGCATATGGGCCAGAGTTGGCACTGCTTCGGCATTTCTGTTCATGCCAAGGGCCTCAATGGCACGAATGCGAACCCAGTCATTTTCATCGCGCAAGGCCGTAATCAGATGCGGCATTACCGATGAAGTGCCAATTTGACCGAGGAGGTCAACAAGCGCGAGGCGCACATCCTTGTCCTCATCAAAAAGACGTGGCAAAAGCCGCGGCAAATAGCGCTCAGCCGCGCCGCCAAGATTAACGAATGCCTCCACGGCCACACGGCGTATTGCTGGATCGGGATCTTCAAGGGCGGCGGTGATCTCTGTAATATTCTCCGGCACACTATAACGCCCAAGAGCATATACGGCCATCATGCGCTGCATGGGATCGGCGCTTTGAAAACGCTCTTTGAAGCGCTCGTTGAGCATTGGGCTGTGCAGATTGATGCAGGCTTCAAGCGCCATTTCCTTTACATCGACATAACGGTGCTCAAGCTGGCTAAAAACAACGTCTTCGATGTCTGCGCAAGCGTGCTGGTTGCCAAAAAAGGCCAGAACACTTTTGAGTACTTCCGCGTCATTACATTCGTCCATTACAGAAAGGAAAAAAGGCGCATCCGTACAAGAGCCAAGCTGGGCAATTTCTGCAATGGCTGCCCGTTGCAGTTCCCGGCTCACACGCCAGAAAAGATTTTTGAGTTCTTCGAGGGGCTGCTTGTCATCCATAAGCTGGCAAGCTTCCATGGCAATCGTAATATCCAGTTCATCTTCACTGCGCAAAGCATCGCGCACAACCTGATTATAGCCTATGGCAGCCAAAGCCCGGATAGCCGCTTCGTAGAGTTCGGACTTGCGCTCTGGATCTATGGTTCGCGCCAAGGACAAGATGTCGTTGCTGGCTTCAACTGTGCCAATGGCAGAGAGACCTTGCAAGGATGCAATCTGGATTTCCTCATCGTTATCCGAAAGCGCCTCGAGGAGATATTCGCGCAAGCGATCCTGCGACTTGGGCGCAAGCAGGGAGAGGGAGCGGCCACTGAGGATTTGGACAATGGCTTTTACTATCTTGTGCCTTAAAACTACATTCACATTTTCCAGTGAATTGAAAAGCATGGGCACTGTTTTGATGTCACCAAGCTCTCCCAATGCGTCTATAATTGCCGAGCTTACCAGGATGGAGGAGAGCGGTAGCAATTTGATCAACGCACTGATGGCTGAAGGGTCGTTAATTTTTGCCAGGGCTTCAACCACAGCAAATTGCACCCATTCCTCATCGTGCATGGCCTGGCAAAGGGCGCCAACAGACTCTGGATAAGCCAGATTGCCTATGCTTACAGCAGCCTGATAGCGCACGTTAACTTCAGGATCTTTCAAAAGCGCGTCAGCAAGCATGATTGCTGATTGGTGGCTACGGCAAAAACCCAGGATGTCAGTGATGAAGATGCGCAAATCTGTGTCTTCACCGCGAAGGTATGGCTGCATGCTTTCGATGCCGTCAACGCCTATCTCGCGCAGAATGTCCATGGCCACATTGCGCACGGGTGCGTCATCACTGCCAAGTAGAGGCAGGAGGGCTTCTATGGCTTTTGGGCCACGAATTTTGCGCAAGCCATATTCTGCCGCCTCCTGGACGCCGATGTTGTCGCTTTTGATTTTTTCACACAAAAGGGGCACGGCTTCTTCAAGGCCAAGATCCCCGGCGGTGAAAGCCGCACTTCTGACAACATCGTTATTGCCCGAGGCCAGGGACTCTAAAACTTGGCTTAAATCATACTGTGGATTTTCCATGTTCATGACATTTTCCAAATTCTGGTTAGCCTTTGACAGTGCTTATGATTGCCTGGGCAATATCATCGGCGTCAAGGATAAGATTGGCTAGGTTGGCGTCAATTACAGCCTTTGGCATACCATATACGACGCATGAAGCTTCACTCTGGGCAATGAGCAGGCCGCCTTTTTCACGCAAAACACGCGCCCCGTCAATGCCGTCTGACCCCATGCCCGTTAGCATTACCCCGAGTGTTTTTCGGCCCATGACTTTGCCTGCGGTCTCCATCAAGACATTTACAGTTGGTTTATAGAGGGCACTTCGGGGTTCATCACTGACTGAAATTTCCGGCAGCGGGCCATTTAGGCGGATGCCCATATGCTTGCCGCCAGGGCAGACATAGGCATGCCCGTTTATGAGCCTGTCCCCATCAACAGCCTCCGTAACCGTGAACTGGCTTACGCTGTTCAGGCGTTTGGCAAAAGGCCCTGTAAATGTTGCCGGCATATGCTGGGAAATTAGCACACAGGCTGGCAAATTCTTCGGCAAGGCTGCAAGGATTTTTTGAACAACAGGGGGGCCGCCAGTTGAAACGCCAATTACCACCAGATCGCGTGGCCCTGTATTGCCTTGAGTGAATACAATAGGGGCTTTTGCTGGAGAGGCAGTTTTTGCCTGAGCCGCTTGCCCAAAAGAAGAATGGCCTGCGCCGCCTTGCGTCTGTGCAAGGTTATGCCGAAACTTGAGCCTAAGGATGCTTTTGCGGCGGGCAACCGCTTTTACCTTGCGGCGCAATTCTTCGCCAAAAAGCTCCTTATCGTTGCTCATGTTTTTGGGAATGAAATCAAGCGCGCCGTATTCAAGCGCCTTGAGAGTCGTTTCAGCCCCGCTTTCAGTAAGGGAACTGACCATGATCACCGGTGTGGGGTGAACCTGCATCAGTTGCTTGAGAGTTTCAAGGCCGCCCAAACGCGGCATTTCCACATCCATGGTGATAACGTCAACATCCAGTTCGGCTGCCTTGCGCAGGGCTTCCAATCCGTCCTTGGCGGTATCGACAACCTTTATTTCCGGATCTTTCTCCAGCAGGGAGACTATGGCATGACGCATAAAGGCGGAATCATCCACAATCAGGACACGGATCATGAAGCAGCGCTCCAGAATGCTTTTTAACTGCAAGATATATTTGCTATCTTAGCGTAAAAAGAGGGATTTGACAAATAAAAAAATGCTTGCCAATGTTATGATAATAAATTATATTGACCAATTAACGGGATGTGGCTCAGCTTGGCTAGAGCGCAGCGTTCGGGACGCTGAGGCCGCGCGTTCAAATCGCGCCATCCCGACCAGAGATTCCGCCGCGAGCTTTCGCGCCTTTTTTTGTGCGTTTTAGACAGTCGTTATCTTCTTCCCGCTCACAAAGCATTTTTTTCCATTTTGTCAGTGTTTCAAGCGCCTCAAGCGGAGTCATTCGTTCAGGCGCAATCTTCGTAAGCAAATCCAAAATGCTTTGTGCGGCGGGGATGATTTCGTTTTCTCTTCCCCTTATGGACATATTTTGTGAATTATCTTTTGTTTCTACCTGTGCTTCTTTTTCAAGTGATGCCAATCCAGGCAGGGAAACGGTTTTTTGCATCAACTTTTGTGGCGCAGGGTCACGCTTGTCTTCAAGCTGGGTAAGAATTGCCAAGGCGCGCTGGACAATGGGCGCGGGAACACCGGCAAGCCTGGCAACTTCAATCCCATAGCTTCGGTCAGCCGGGCCGGGCAATAGCCTGTGCAAAAAAACGATCTCTCCATTATGCTCCCTGATTGCCGTGTTCATGGTGAATACGCCTTTAAGGATGCCCTCAAGCGCAGTCAGTTCATGGTAATGGGTGGCAAAGAGCGTTCGCCTTTCGCCGCCAAGGCGGGTTACAAGATCTTCAACCACTGCCCAGGCTATGGCCAGGCCATCATAAGTGCTTGTTCCACGTCCGATTTCATCGAGAATGATCAGGCTGCGCCGTGTTGTCTGGCGAAGAATGCGGGCGGTTTCCATCATTTCCAGCATGAAAGTGCTCTGGCCCTTGGCGGGATCATCAGAAGCGCCTACGCGTGAGAATAAGCGGTCAACCAGTCCGATGCGCGCTTTGGCTGCCGGAACAGGCGCTCCCATCTGGGCCATGATGCAGATTAGCGCACTTTGCCTTAGAATGGTGGATTTTCCAGCCATGTTTGGCCCGGTTAAAAGGCAGAGCCGATGCTCCTGGTCAAGGCAGAGACCATTTGGCACAAATTCAGCGCTACCAAGAATTTCTTCAAGCACCGGGTGTCTGGCCTCGGATAATTCCAAAACGGGTTCTTCAACAAGTTCCGGAAATATCCAGTGGTATTTGCGTCCTGTTTCTGCAAGGCACTGCCAGTAATCAAGCTGGGCGATTAATCCTGCGATATGCATAACTCTGTCACGCTGCTTGGCAACATGCGCACGCAAATCGCAAAAGATCTGATACTCAAGCTGGTTGCGTTCTTCAGAGGCGGAAAATAGCTCTTGTTCCAGATTTTTCAGTGCCTCTGTTGTGAAACGGTCACAGTTGCTTAAAGTCTGCCTGGGGATAAAATGTTTTGGTATTTGGGTGGGCAGGGACGCTTTGGAAAGTTCATAATAGTAGCCAAAAACTTTGTTGTAACCCAGTTTTAACTTCGGCAATTCTGAGCTTATGCGTTCATTTTCAAGCAAGTCCAGAAGCTTCTGCTCGCTATGCTCCACAAGATCAAGTAAATGATCTAACCGCGTATTGAAGCCTATACGAATCATGCCGCCAGAATTTGGCTGGGCTGGTTGCTGATCGAGCAAGGCTTGCCCAAGAAAACTGCTTAAATCAGCAAGATCATCCCAAACGCTCAAGAGACTGCGCATACTGGTGGGCAAATTTTGGCCAAGTCCCTCATTTTCAGTGGGGTAACTGCCATCTGGCGGAAAAAGCAGCGCTTCGCGCACAAGCGGCAAGGCTTCCAGACTCTGCCTAAGGCTAACAAAATCGTTGGGAACAGCGCGGCCAAGACAAATTTTTGTGGAGAGACGTTCAAGGTCACCCACCTTTGCAAGAGCAGTTCGCAGTCGGCTCCTCCGTGGATCATCTACCAAAAGGAAGCTGACAGCCTCCTGAATATTCTTGATTGGCGTAGCTTCTCGCCAAGGGTGACGCAACATATCCTCAAGCAGACGCCCTCCCATGGGCGTGAGCGTCATATCAAGGAGATGACGCAATGTGCCTTTGCCTTTTTTGCCATTGAGTCTGGTAAGAATTTCCAGATTTTTTTGCGTGACTTCGTCAATGATCAGCCTTTTGCCAAGATCCAGCGGGCGAAATGGCAGGAGATGCCCTGGGCTGCATTTTTGAGTTTGTTCCAGATAATAGAGGAGGGCGCCCAAGGCTCGGGTAAGATTGTCTTTGCCCTCTAGGCCCAACGCGGCAAGTTCCTGGACTTTCTGTATTTTGAGCAATTTATTTATTGAAGCATCAAGATTAAAGGCTGCTTTGCCCAGGCAGACTAGACGAATGCCATCAAGATGACTCTGCCCAGATGAATTTTGTTGCGGAAGCTTTTCAGGCAGAATCAGTTCACGCAGCCCAAGCTTGTGTACCCATTGCCAAAGATCTTCCTGGCGGCGAAATTCTGTTCCAGACCATTGGCCGGTGGAGATGTCCACCCACGCGAGGGCCGGATGTTCACAATCTGGAGAAGAAAAAAGCGCCCCGAGCCAGTTGTGTTCTTTAACATTAAGATTTGCGTCATCAAGAATGGTGCCAGGTGTAATGACGCGCGTAACAGCGCGCTGCACAAGCCCCTTGGCTTCTCTGGGATCTTCGATTTGATCACAGATTGCGACAGAATAGCCTTTGTCAAGAAGCTGGGCCAAATATGTCTGCGCCGAATGCCAGGGCACACCACACATAACTACGTCTGACCCTGGTGTTTTGCCGCGTTTTGTCAGGGTAATCTGTAATTCCTTGGAGGCTGTGACGGCATCTTCAAAAAAAAGTTCATAAAAGTCGCCCATGCGATAAAAAAGCAAGGCATCGGGATAATCTTTTTTGATTTCTCGATATTGCTTGAACATCGGCGTTAATTTTTCTTCAGTTTCTGGCATTGGAGAAATATTTTGTTGGAGACTGAAAAAGGGGAAAAATCAAAAAAATGCCCCGGACCTGGAATATCCGGGGCAGGGACTTTGCAGCTTAAGCTTTGTCAGGGTCAGGGGCAACAATGTCCTGCGGTTGTGGCAGGGGCTTATTAGCTTCTTCTCTGGCTTCCGCTTGTGCCTTGGACTTGGCTTCGATCTGTTCTTGGTCAAGCTGTTTCTGGAGTTTCTTTACCTGCCCCTGAAGGCTTGAAATCTGCCACTTGGCTTTCATTAGCCGGGCAGAGCTATTGAAGCGATCCCAGAGCAGACAGCAAAGAGCCAAGAGGATACCCACAAAAAAAGAGGCGATGACCAAAAAATAAAATGGCAAGGGAATGGAAGTCATTGGCGGGATGAAAAAGAGGTTGAGCGTGAGCGTCATCTGCTGTGACAGGGGGGCTTGGTTTTGAAAAAAGAAAACCAGCGCCAGAAAAAAGATCACCGCGAGCAAAAAAACCTTGATATAACGCATAAAATCTCCTCTGATTTTCTTTGTTCCCAGTTCATGCGCCAGACTTGCCGTACTACTCGTTGCCGGAAAGCTTCTATTTCTTAGCCAAAGCTTGAAAATAGGGCAAGAGCGCCATATAGCTCTCGCTGATATGTTGCGGCATACTGCGCACATCATCAAGGACGGCAATAAAGGACGAATCGCCGTTCCAGCGGGGCACAAGATGAAAATGAAGGTGTTCGCGAATGCCTGCTCCGGCAGCTTTGCCCTGATTTAAGCCGATATTTAATCCCTCGCATTGGAAATGTTCTTTAAGAATTTTGCAGCAGACCTGCATGAGATGCATCAGTTCTCTGCTTTCTGCGGGTGTCAGGTCTTCAAGATTCATTACATGGCGATAGGGACAGATAAGAAGATGTCCATTATTATAGGGAAACTTGTTCATAAGCACAAAACAATTTTCGCCGCGATGCAGAATCAGGCGTTCCTTGTCTTTTTCGTTCTCCTTTGGGATACAGAAAATACATTCATCCGGTTTTGGCCCGAGAATGTAATCTATTCTCCATGGTGCCCACAGTTGTTTCATT
>QLIP01068875.1_pt1 | contig 168725 bp, 150 predicted proteins | sample 1769771 | NCBI WGS metagenome assembly QLIP01 (sample SAMN09428762, study PRJNA476227) | Gut metagenome, whole genome shotgun sequencing project. | isolation source: cecum | host: Rhizomys sinensis | place: China: Jinsha town of Minqing, Fujian Province | collected 2013-09-23 | reverse complement strand
TCCACTTAAAATTAACAATAATTTTTAAACACGCTCTAAGAGCATGTTTTAAAAATTCTTGTTAATTGCGTCGGGATGCACCAATGGAGTAGGCAAGTACGGCGCAGTAGGCCACGCAGGGAACAATAAAGGCGGTCGACATTGAAGAGTTGCTTGCAACCCAACCCATTAGCAATGTGCCGACAGCACCGCCAAGGGGGGTCATCATTAAGAATGACGATGCTATTTTGGTCGACTTGCCGCAACCGCTAATCGTGATGGCAAATATTGTGGGAAACATGATTGCTTCAAAAGCAAAGCACATAAATAGGCCAACCTTAGAGACAATGCCGATGTTCATTGTAACAAGCGCCGAGCCGATCACGGTCATGACAGCACAGACTGTAAGTACCTTTTCGGCCTTAATGCGGCTCATAACGGCACTGCCCGCAACTCGAGCCACCATGAAAAGCCCCAATGCGCCAAACGAAAGCACGGCCGATGCAGTGAGCTTATCCATCCAGCCATCGTCAGTAACATAGTTGATAAACAAGCTGTTTATGGATATTTCGGCAATTTCGTAGCAGAATAGAGCCATTACTCCAAGACGAAAACGGCTGCTGCCCCAAAGGCTCTTTACAGATGCTACAATTCCTACCGGCGCTTCGTCGTTGCTGTAAGATGATGTATTCGATGTAATTTCGGGCAACTGGACACGAGTGAAAATTAGAGCCACAAAAAGCACGATAACACCCATTATGGAGTAGGGCAAAGCAACGGAAGAATTCTCACCGGAGAAAAGAAAACCTCCAACAAGCACCGGCCCGAGAATACACCCGAGGCCGTTGAACGATTGGGCAAGGTTAAGACGGCCTGCTGCAGTCGAAGGATCGCCCAGCTCTGCGGCATAAGGATTGGCTGCCGTTTCAAGCACTGCAAGTCCGCATCCTATTACGAACAGTGCGATAAGAAACAAAGCAAATGACGATATCGCTTCGCCCGGTATAAACAACAAGCTCCCAAGTCCGAAAAACAGCAATCCAAGCACAACACCGCGGCGATAGCCGTATTTAGTAATGAATATGCCGGCAGGCAGAGCCATCAGAGCATAGGCAACATATGTAGTGGCCTGCACCATTGTAGACTCTAATATGGAAATGTCCATCGACTCCTGGAAATGTTTGTTGAGCACGTCGAGAATGGCTCGTGCAAATCCCCACATGAAGAAGAGCGATGTGATGAGCACAAACGGCAATATATACTGTTTGTCGATTAGAGATTTTTTAACATTTGACATATCAAAACAACTGGTTTTCGGTAATTCGTGGGTGTTTGGGCTTTAAATTGCTTTACAAGTCGCAAATTTAGGAAAAAAATCCGAAAAAGCCCTATTAAATTTATTTAACAAGTAAAATATAAGAATAATTTAGAAAAATTAACCCGACCATCGTATCTTGATGGCCGGGCTATTCAAGTTATAAGGAAAAGTCTTTTATTTAGTATGATGCTTGTAACCTTTGACCTTGTTCCATGCGCCGCGTGTAAAGTCGGGGAACTCAACTGGAGCGCTGTTGTTTTCGATCGATATGCGTGAAAGTTCGCCAAATGCCGACCATTCAGCTGCATCGTATACATCCTGGTCGAGAGGCAGACCATTGAGCAGGCAATATACAAGGCGATAGTCCATAATATAGTCCATGCCGCCGTGGCCGCCTACCTTTTTGGCTGTTTCCTCAGTTTCGATATGGATAGGGTGCTTGTATTTTTTCATCATGGCCTCCATCACATTGTCGGGAACAAAGCTGTGGCTTGAGAGGTTTTCATGGTCGGGCATGCCTTCAAAGTCCTGTACCTGTGCAAAAGCGTACCCTTCAACAGGATATTTGTTGGCAAAACCTTCCGTGCCGGTAACCTGATACATACGTGTATAGGGACGGGGATTCATCACATCGTGCTGTATGTGCATTGTCTGACCGTTTGCAGTCTGCACCATGCTCATAGTGTGGTCGCCGTTTTTAAAGCCTATCGATTTGCGACCAAGATGCTTCTCCACCATTTTGGGGCCGGTGAGGGCCTTGGAATCCATGGCAACGATGTAAGTCATACGATTGCCGCGATGAATGTCGAGAAGTTGACATGCAGGCCCAACACCGTGAGTGGCATAAATGTCACCGCGATTCTTTTCGTTGAAATCAAGACGCCAGTTGCCTTCGTAAGCACTCCAAAACTCGTCAAGGTTGTGAATATAAGAGCCTTCGACGTGTACAATGTCGCCAAAGAGACCTTTCTGAGCCATGTTAAGGGTTGTAAGTTCGAAGAAGTCGTATACACAGTTTTCGAGCATCATGCAGTGGCGTCGTGTCTTCTCGGCTGTGTTGACAAGCTGCCAACATTCGTCGAGAGTCATAGCTGCAGGAACCTCGATGGCAACATGTTTGCCGTGTTCCATTGCATAAACTGCCATGGGAACGTGATTTTTCCAGTCGGTAACAATATATACAAGGTCAATGTCGGGGCGCTGACAAAGCTGTTTCCAACCTTCTTCACCGGAATATTCCGCGGCAGCTTGACGGCCGGCTTCAGATAAGAAGCGTTGAGGCTTGGCAAGACGGTCGGCATGCTTGTCGCAGATGGCCTTGATAGATGTGCGGTCGATGTGGCTGAATCGCTTCACGGCTCCAGGGCCGCGCATGCCCATTCCGATAAAGCCTACACGCACAGAGTCCATAGGTGCGGTACGAAACTCGATAAGGTCGGTTGCTCCTTTGGGACGCGGAGGAGTTTTGGTGCGTATGATGTTGTCGGCGGCACTCATAGCCGGCACGGCGATTGCAAGCAGCAGAGACGCTGCTAAGGTACGGATAAATGATTTCATTGATGTGTGATTGATTTATAGCGAATCGACAAATTGCTCCATTTTATCAAAATGGCGATCTATTTCTGTAAGTAGTTTGAGTTGCGCACGAGTGCGTACAAGGTTGTGCTCCGGATAATTGATTTTGTAATAAATGTCTCCATTAATATAATCGGTGAGGAACCGAACTGTTTGCATGTACGTAAGCAACTTGGCACCAAATGGCAGAGTGTGCTTTTCTGTGGGTGTAAGGAAAGATGCACTCTCAACATATCCTTTCGCAAATGAGCGGAAGATGTCCATATTTAGACCTACGTTAGACAGCTCGGGATCGTCCTCAAGACCTGTATTGGCGGCAGTACGCATAAAATCACCGAAATCAGACATTACAAAGCCGGGCATAGTTGTGTCGAGGTCTATAACACAAAGTATAGATCCGTCAGTATCAAAAAGGATGTTGTTAAGTTTTGTGTCGCAGTGAGCCGTGCGTTTTGGAAGAGTGCCAGTGGCATTCATCTTGTTGGCCAAAAGCATTTCGTCTTCGCGAGCAAGCAGAGTGTCAACAATATCTTTTACTTGAGCAAGACGGCCTGCACTGTCGGTAGCCACGGCATCTTTGAGCTGTTGTATACGGAATGCGATATTATGAAAATCTGGAATTGTCTCTCCAAGTACAGGCGCATTGGGCAGTGCAAAATACTTGTGAAAATCGCCAAAAGCCTTGCCTGTAAGATATGCCATGTGGGGCGAAATCGTTTCCTCGGTGTGCGAGCCTGTTATAAAGGCAGTCATGCGCCACACACCGCTGCCGGGGATATTCACAAACTCTTCTCCCGATAGTGAGCGAATGGGTGATAGTGTACGGCGTTCAATGTCGGCAACACCCTCTGTGGCAAGCACGCCGCGAATATGATCGGTTATCAGTCGTATGTTCTTCTGCAACAATGCAGGATCACGGAAAATAGCAGTATTGATGCGCTGCAGTACATACTTAGTGCCAGTGGTTGTAGTGACAGAGAAAGTGTCGTTGATAAGCCCATTGCCGAGTGGAGCAACAGACACTATTTTGCCGTCAATATCGAACAACTGTGCGATAGATTCTTTGGAAGTGATATTTGTCATGTGATAAATCTAAAGTAAATGCAAAATTAGTACTTTTTTTTATTTTATTAAAATGTACATGCAAAAACTGCAGTGGTTTTGATATTTCCCCGAAAATTAGTAACTTTGCAGTCTTAAAAAGCGAAAATAACCTCATCATAAGGAAAAATATAAACTATTTATGGCAACAACTGCTGATTTTAAGAATGGTATGTGCCTCGATATCGATGGCAACTACTTCTTCATCAAGGAATTTCTCCACGTTAAGCCTGGCAAAGGCCCCGCTTTTGTCCGCACAAAACTCCGCAACGTTAAAACCGGTCGTATCATCGACAAGACCTGGAACTCGGGTGTAAAAGTAGAGGAAGTTCGCATCGAACGTCGCCCCTATCAGTACCTCTATCAGGACGATATGGGCTACAACTTCATGCACACCGAAACATTTGAACAGGTAGCTATCCCCGGTGAAAGCATCGAAGGTGTACAGTTCCTCAAGGAAGGTGACGTTTGCGAAGCTATGGTTCATGCCGCTTCCGAAACCATCCTCACTTGCGAAATGCCCACATCCGTAGTGCTCGAAGTTACCTACACCGAACCCGGCATCAAGGGCGATACAGCCACCAACACACTCAAGCCTGCCACTGTAGAAACAGGCGCTGAAGTTCGCGTTCCTCTTTTCATCAACACCGGCGACAAGGTGCGCATCGACACACGCGACGGTTCGTACGTTGAACGCATCAAGGCTTAATTGCTCTTAAGCATAAGCATAAAAAATAATGACTCGGAATTTTTTTTGTTCCGAGTCATTATTTTTTATGCTATCTGATTATTGTTCAGCAGCTTCAATTTCAGCCTCTTCTGCCGATTTGATATTGGGCAGTTCAAGACCATAACCTTTTTTCTTGTCAATAGCCTTGAGCCACAGTCCGAAGAAGAGGGCCAAAACGCCAAGAGAAGCAAAGACGGTCATTGTAACGGTATAAGTATAATCTGCGGGGTTAGTAACGCCTGGATTGGAGGCTTCAAGAATAGAACCTATGCCCTTGCGGAAACCATAAAGACCGATGTTCTGAATCCAGAAAATAACAGCATAAGCCGAGCCGAGGAGCTTGGGTTGTATGAGTTTGGGAACCGAGGGCCACAAAGATGCAGGTACAAGCGAGAAAGAGATGCCGAGAAGAATGATTGCAATGTAGGCAAGCACGATCGACTTGCACACAGGCAGGATATAGGCAAATGTGCCGTGACACACAATCATGAGGATAGAACCGAAGATGAGCATCGAAGCGCCCTTGCCGTGACGGTCAAGGTAGTTGCCGAGGAAAGGTGTAATGGCAGCAGCACCAAGAGGGAATACAAAGAAAATAAGACCAGCCTCCTGCTCTGTGATGTTAAGGGTATTCTGCAACATCATGCCGGCATAGTTCTGGAAGGGGAAAATGGCTGAGTAGTATAAAACGCAGAGTAGCGAAACAATCCAGAATACTTTTGAAGAAAATATTTCTTTCAGGTCTGATATTTTGAATGGGTCGTCCTTTTCTTCAGATGCGCCTGTTTGCTTGTCGAGAGCCTTATCCATAAAACCATAGGCGATAAAGCTGATTAAGCCGATACATACGAGTAGCAGGGCAAATGCAACGGGACGTGCCACATCAATAGTTCCACCAAGCTTCACAATCCAGGGAGAGCCAAAGAAAACTACAGCAACACCTACACGCGCAATGGCCATTTCTACGCCCATCGCGAGTGCCATTTCTTTACCGGCAAACCATTTAACGATACCACGGCTCACAGTGATGCCAGCCATCTCTATACCGCAACCAAAAATCATGAAGCCGAATGTAGCAAGCTTGGCGCTGGCAGGCATCCCCGCAACCCAGGGGGTAATATTCCACCATGCCGAGGGAAGATTCAGGATGCCGTCAAAGAAAGATGCGAGTGAAGAGGCTGCAAAAGCGTCGGTCATGGCATACCAGTTTATGGCACCACCGGCCACCATTACAGCGCCCGATAAAACGGCAGTGAAACGTACACCCATTTTATCGAGGATAATACCTGCAAAAATGAGGAAGAAAACAAACACATTAAGGAATGTTTCCGAGCCGAAGTAGTTGCCCCATGCAACAGGATCCCAGCCCTTTTCGGTCTGAACATAGCTTTGGAGGGGTGACAGGACATCAACAAAGATGTAGCCAAAGAACATGGCCGATGCCAATAGCACCAACGCAGTCCACCTCACCCAAGCCTTGTCGTTGAGTAGAACTTGAAGTTGTTTTGTCATTGTAGGATGGTTTATTTTGATTAATATTTATGTCTATTAACTTACAAAGTTAAGGATAAAAATCAAAAATACCACATAGGGTAAAGAAAAAAGCGCCATAGACGGCGCTTTTTTATGAAAAAATGAAAAAAATGAGTTATAGCAGTGCAAACGACATTACTTCGTCTACAGTTGAGACGTAATGGAAAGTCAGGCCTTTAAGATAATTTGCAGGAATATCTTCTACATCGCGCTGATTGTCTTTGCTGAGAACGATTGTGTCGATTCCAGCTCGCTTTGCAGCCAGGATTTTTTCTTTGATACCACCAACAGGCAGCACTTTGCCCCGGAGTGTGATTTCGCCTGTCATGGCTATTCGTGGGCGTACTAATCTGTCGGTGAAAGCCGATGCTATGGCGGTGGCTATGGTAATGCCGGCAGAAGGACCGTCTTTGGGGATCGCACCTTCGGGGAAGTGTATATGAAGGTTGTTTTTCTCAAATTTTTCTGGGTCGATACCCAGCTCGACAGCATGGCTCTTGACCCATTGCAGGGCGATAGTGGCCGATTCTTTCATCACGTCGCCGAGGTTGCCTGTGATCGACAGTCGGTCGCCCTTGCCACTCGACAGTGATGCTTCGGCAAGGAGTATCTCACCGCCCACCTGTGTCCATGCAAGACCTGTAACGACACCTGTAAAGTGATTGTTTTCGTATTTGTCTTTATTATATTTAGGCAGTCCGAGGAGGCCTTGAAGATCTGCAGGCTGGATGGGAGATGGAAAAGGCTGCTTGGACAGGCGTGCAAGGATTTGCTTGCGCAGCAGGGTTCCAATAACCTTTTCGAGTTGTCGCACACCGCTCTCGGCTGTGTAGTTTTCGATTATAGCTGCAAGAGTGTCATCGGGCAATGTAAAGTCGTAGTCGTTGTCTACGCCATTTATGGCTTTGACCTTGCCAAGGAGATGCTTGCGTGCAATTTCAACCTTTTCTTCAAGAAGGTAGCCTGAAAGCTCTATGACCTCCATGCGGTCGAGAAGCGGAGCATCGATTGTCGATACTGTGTTGGCAGTTGCAATGAAAACGACTTTCGACAGATCATAATCAATGTCGAGGTAGTTGTCGTGGAAAGCGTGGTTTTGTTCCGGATCGAGTACTTCGAGCAGAGCCGATGATGGATCGCCTTTGTGGTCGCGGCCGAGTTTGTCTACTTCGTCAAGGAGCAATACAGGGTTGGTGCAACCTGCTTCTTTCATGGCCTTGACGATGCGTCCGGGCATTGCACCGATGTATGTGCGGCGGTGTCCGCGGATTTCAGCCTCGTCATGCACACCGCCGAGCGACACGCGCTTGTAAGTGCGCCCCATCGCTGCAGCAATTGAGCTGCCAAGCGAAGTTTTGCCCACGCCGGGAGGGCCTACGAGGCAGATAATAGGTGCTTTGGCGTTGGGGTTGTTGATGAGGACGGCGATTTGCTCGAGAATGCGTTTTTTGATACGGTCGAGTCCGAAGTGTTGATCTTCGAGATACGAGCTGGCAACGCCCATATCAACTTGAATGTCTTTAGGTTGCCAGGGCATATCGACGAGAGTGTCAAGATAAGCGTATTCTACAGAGTAATCAGGTGTAGTGGGATTGAGTCGACGGAGCTTTGCGAGTTGCTTGTCAAACATTTTGCGCGCGTGTGCGGGCATGCCGGATTCGTCGGCCCGGTTTGTTAGATTTTCAAAATCATCGTCATCGCCATCGCCGTATAGCTCTTCGCGTATCGCCTCCATCTGAGTTTGGAGAAACGCAGTGCGCTGGTTATCGCCCATTTTAGACTTTGCGCGATTGAGTATTTCTTCATAGATTTGCACCTTTGCCTCGCTTTCATATAGCATCTCAAGCAGGAGTGAGGCGCGTTTGAGCAAATTGGCACTGCGGAGAAGTTCAATTTTACGTTTGGGCTCTTCGGGGAGGTTGGTGGCAATGAAGTTGAGACGGTCAACGGAGTTGGGCAAGTCGCTTATGGCCCGAGACAGACCATTGTCGCCATTTTGCATTTTGGCTATAATCTTTTGGGCAATCTCCGTAATTTTATGAACAATGTCGTTGAAGTTTTGAATTTTGTCCTCATCAATTTCATCGTTTATGGCTGTAACTCGAGCTACGAGGGGATGAAGAACTGTTTCGGCATCGCGATTGCGTCCGGTGATGCGAAACACGTTGCGGGCCCGCACAATTGCAGTGTAAGACCCGTCGGGGAGTTCGAGCACTTGGAACACGTCGGCCACTACGCCATACTTATGAAGGTCTGTCATGTGGCGCGGGGTGTCGTTTTTCGGATCGATTTGACACACTATCCCCACAGGATATTTTTGTTCGGAGGCGTCTCGGGCGAGGGCAATTGATGTTTCGCGCCCAAGACTTATAGGAATATTGACCCCTGGAAACAATACAAGATTGCGCGTGGCAAGCAATGGAAGTGCGTCGGGATTGATGTCGGCGGTAAATTCTTCGGGTTTAATTTCGATGTGACCTATCTGCATTATTTGCTCAGGTTGGTTGTTCATAATTATATGTTTTAAAAAATCCTTAAAAATTTGTACTTGTGTAAAAATGCAAAAACCATGCCGAAAGATTGGCATGAGCTCAATCTTTGTGCAAAAATAACGAAATTTCTTAAAATAAGCAAGCCCTTAGGCTTCGGAGAAGTTGGAATAGGGACCAATGTGTCAGTTGGCATGAATGGTTTGTGGCAGAAGTTGCCAAGCTCTATACGCCTCGCCAAGAGTGCGGACAGCGCGATGCCAGTAATGGTCGCCCTCGCCTTGAAGAATGTCGGGACTTGCAGTAGGTTCTGGTATTACAGCCCACGTATCGTCGTGCACTTCACGCATAAGTTGCCCCGATGTCCACCCACTATAACCAATGAAAAACCGAATAAAACCCTCGACTGGATAACCTTGATTAATATAGTCGACAGCAGCGGCAAAGTCGCCGCCTATCCATAATCCATTGCCATAAAGTCGTGCGCCGGGTATGATACCGTCGCCGAGGGTATGAATGAAAAATAGACGGTCGTGCCCAAGCGGGCCACCGCAGTAGATCGTTATGGGGTGGGGGAGCGTAATGCCGTCGAGCACATCGGCCAGCGGTGTGTCGATGGCGTGATTGAGAACCACCCCCGTTGTACCATCCTTATCATCATGGTCAATTATAGAAATTACCGAGCGGCAGAAATAAGACTCGTCGAGAAATGGTTCGGCTACGAGTATATCGCCGGCATTGACGGGTAACTTGGCGGTGGTTACTTTGAAAAATGTTGTATCTATGCCTTTCATAGCTCTGTGGATGGAAGGATACCTGCGTGGTGCAGGAGGGTTGCATAATATGCGGCCTTTTTGTCTATGGCAAGGGGGTATGCACGAGATGTGGAAGGCATTCGCCATATATGTACGTCACGGTCGGGTGCCATGTGCCATATAACGGATTGGCCCATTGCGGGTGCAACTGTGCCTGTGAGCGAAGCAATCACATCGGCAGCTTTCTCGCCGGTTGTGGCAATATGTGCGCATAGCGGTATGTGCGACAGGAGTACAGCCGGGTCGTTGCCTTCTACCACTTCAAGATACTTATCTGAAGCGTTGCCTTTAAGCCGACGGGCACGTTTAACTGTGTCGCTCATGGCAATGCCGTATTTTGTTGTGAGTCGCTTTATTCCATTGAGATCGAAAGTTTTTGTGGAACGGTCGTATAGAGCCTCCTTGTCTCCAATGAGCAACATGCTCATTATTCGCCAGAAATCGTTGATGGGATTGGGGTAGTAGAAATCCATCGACCACCTATGTGACCCCGGTGGAAATGTACCCATAAACAATACTTTTGCATTTTCAGGCAACCATGGTTTCCAAGGATGCTCTTCGATGGGTGTAAGATCTATATTGTTCATTTTGAGCCAAAATAGTTGATTATGAAAAAAACACCGCACACTCCCAATAACAGACCCGCAGCAGTGTGGAACCCTGTTGCTGCGGAGATGCCAAAGAGAGACATGAATCCACTCACAACGGCACAGAGACAAACTAACACAAGTACCAATACCTTGCGATGATCAAACAACTGCACAATTGAGCGGCCCGACACCAAAGCATACACAGCAACCAGAGCCGTAAAGACTATTGCTGTGGCTTGGTGGGCAGAGCGCATAAGTTCATTGCCTCCGTTCATAAGCATAGCAAAGGCTAATGTCATGAGAAACGAAAGCGAAAGTACAGCCGTATAACATGCCATGAACGGCGATGTGAGATATATCTTGCGGGCGTGTTGCATAGTTTAAAGTTTTAAGTTAAAACACTTAATACGGCCTCGGTGTTCAAATATGGAATGGCTATCACGACTGAAGCAACTCAGAAACCAGAACAAATGTACAAAAAAAATACTATCAATTTTAGAAATTAGATTATTTCTTTAGCATTGAACCAAACTCTACATTGTATTATTATGAAAAGGGTGGCGTTTAACACAACTTTTCAGTGCTATTTGTGTATTATTTAATAGAAAAGTTGGTAAATCCGCTTACATATCGTAACTTTGCACAAACAAATTACTCATAAAGAGAAAATATGGATAATCAGCAAGAACTTTTAAAGCAAGTAACAGAAAAAGCCGAGAAATGGCTTTCTGAGAGCTACGATGCCGAGACTCGTGCAGCCGTAAGCGCAATGCTTGAAAACGAAGATAAAACCGACCTTATTGAGTCGTTTTACAAGGATCTGGAATTTGGCACAGGCGGCCTGCGTGGCATTATGGGTGCTGGTAGCAACCGTATGAACATCTACACTGTAGGTGCTGCAACTCAAGGCCTTGCCAACTACCTGAAAGAAGCATTCAAAGACCTCCCCGAAATTTCGGTCGTAGTGGGTCACGACGTGCGCAACAATTCGCGCAAATTTGCCGAAATCGTTGCCGATATATTCTCGGCCAACGGAATCAAAGTGTATCTGTTTGAAGACTTCCGTCCCACTCCCGAACTATCTTTTGCCATCCGCAAACTCGGTTGTCAGAGTGGCGTGAACATCACTGCGTCGCACAACCCCAAAGAATATAACGGTTATAAGGCATACTGGAGCGACGGAGCCCAGATCATAGCTCCCCACGATGTGAATATCATCGATCACGTGAATCGCATCAGCGATGTCTCGGAAATCAAGTTTAACGGTGACAAATCAAAAATTGAAATCATCGGTCAGGAAATGGACGATGCGTTCCTTGCAGCCATCAAGACTCTGAGCCTTGATCCCGAAATGATTAAGCGTCACGCTGACTTGAAGATTGTGTATACACCTATACACGGTACTGGTGTAAAGATTATTCCCGATTCACTCAAGAATTACGGTTTCACCAACATAATCCATGTACCGGAACAGGATATCCCCTCAGGCGATTTCCCCACTGTAGAATCGCCCAACCCCGAAGTACCCTCTGCAATGGCAATGGCAATAGCCAAAGCTAAAGAAGTTGGAGCAGACCTCGTAGTGGCCTCCGACCCCGATGCCGACCGTATCGGTGCTGTGGTACGCGAAGCAAATGGTGAGTATAAGCTCATTAACGGCAATCAGATCGTGCTCATTCTCCTTAACTACATTATGATTCGCAACCGCGAACTGGGCTTGCTTAAGGGTAACGAGTACATTGTGAAGACAATCGTTACGACTGAAACCATCAAGGCTGTAGCTGATAACAACAACATCAAGATGTACGACTGCTACACCGGCTTTAAGTGGATTGCAGATGTAATCCGCAACAACGAAGGCACTATGCGTTATCTTGGTGGCGGTGAAGAATCGTATGGCTTCCTTGCCGAAGACTTCTGCCGCGACAAGGACTCTGTATCGGCTATCTCGCTTATGGCCGAAATTTGCGCTTGGGCCAAGGACCGCGGTATGGACTTCAACGAAATGCTACTCGACATCTACCAGAAGAATGGTTATAGCCTCGAAGAGGGTATATCGGTAGTGCGCAAGGGCCGTACCGGAGCCGAAGAAATCAGTGCTATGATGGTTAACTTCCGTAAGAATCCTCCGACAGAAATCGCGGGTTCTAAGGTCGTAACTATTAAGGACTATGCCGATCTTAATGTTACAGATACAGCTACAGGCACCATTTCCAAGATGGACTTCCCCACCACCAGCAACGTGCTTCAGTTCTTTACTGAAGACGGCACCAAGGTCTCTGTTCGTCCTTCAGGTACAGAACCCAAGATTAAGTTCTACATCGAAGTTCACGACAAGATGGCCGACCGCAATGACTATGACCGCTGCTGCCGCGATGCAGCCGCAAAGGTTGAAGTTATCAAGAAAGAATTCGGTATCTAATCTGCATTAGAACAAACAAAAGACAGACACCTAAGCCTTAAATTGCGTAGGTGTCTGTCTTTTATGTATTTACTTGCCCCAGCGTTGTTGTTGGCGAGCGGAAATAGTGTCTTCGGCGGGGTTTTGGCAGGGATGCCATAGCTTAAGGCTTTGCAGAGCATCAGGTAGAAATTGTTGTCTAACAAAATTGCCAGGGTAGTCGTGAGCGTATTTGTAGCCAACTCCATAGCCGAGTTTTTTCATAAGTGAAGTAGGCGCGTTGCGCAAATGCAGCGGTACCGGAAGATTGCCGCTACGCTCCACTTCAGCAAGCGCTGAGTTTATTGCCATATATGCAGAATTAGACTTGGCGCTTGTCGCAAGGTAGATGGTACACTCCGACAAGGGAATTCGCCCTTCTGGCATACCTATTTTGAGAATAGCGTCGTATGTGGCATTGGCGAGTAATAGCGCGTTGGGATTGGCGAGTCCTATGTCTTCGGCAGCTACTATGACGAGTCGACGGGCTATGAATTCTGGGTCTTCACCACCAGCAATCATACGTGCAAGCCAGTAAACTGCAGCGTCGGGGTCAGACCCGCGAATACTCTTGATAAATGCAGATATTATGTCATAATGCATTTCGCCGTCCTTGTCATAGGCCTGAGGATTGCGCTGTAGACGTTCGGTCACAACCTGGTCGTTGATAACGAGCGGCTCTCCAACAGCAGTCGATTGGTCGAGAAGATCGAGTATGTTGAGTAGTTTGCGGGCGTCGCCTCCGGAGTAGCGAAACAAAGCAGTAGTTTCTTCAACTTGAACATTACGAGTGCTGAGTACTTTGTCGTTGGTTATGGCATGTTGAAGGAGTTGGTTGAGCTGAGGAGCATCGAGCGGCTGGAGTGTATATACCTGTGCACGCGATAGGAGCGGTCGTATTACTTCAAATGAGGGATTTTCGGTAGTAGCACCGATGAGAGTTATAGTTCCGTCTTCTACAGCTCCGAGGAGGCTGTCTTGCTGACTCTTGCTGAAACGATGTATTTCGTCAATAAAAAGAATTGGCCGACCAGTGGAAAACATGCCGGACGCCTCACGTCGGCATTTTTCGATTACTTCGCGCACTTCCTTTACACCGGCAGTTACGGCCGACAGAGTGTGAAACGAACTTTTTGTAGCATTGGCAATTATGCGCGCGAGGGTAGTCTTGCCCACACCCGGAGGTCCCCACAGAATGAAGGAGGCAAGATTGCCCGATTCAATCATACGGCGCAGAATACGACCTTCGCCGACGAGGTGTGTTTGTCCGATATAGTCTTCGAGCGATTGTGGTCTGAGTCGCTCTGCAAGGGGTTGGAGTGCCATGAAGCGAAGATATTTTATAAAAACGGAGGGTGCCGCCAATTCTGACCACACCCTCCGCGGTTATATAGAAAAATTAGTTGAGTTCTTTATAAAGAGCAGAGTATTCAGCAGCCTTGTCCTTGTTGGGTTCTACGTCGGAGTAGAACTTAACGATAAACATGTAGCCTTCTTTATAGAGAGCTTTGTTGTCTTCGTTGAGGGCGGCCTTGTTGGCGTTTTCGGGCTGAGCGTTGAGCAGTTCAAGCATCTTCTGGTATTCGGCTACAGCAGCTGCATTGGGAAGGTTGCGGTTGCCAGCCATAAGCAGACGAGCCTTGCGCTGATAGAGAGAGGGGTTGCTGGGAGCTTGTTCGATAACTTTGTTGATGAATTCAACACCCTTGGCTGAAGCGGCAGAGCGGAGAGCTTCGTTGTCACCGGCAGTGGCGGCGGCGTTGAGCCAGCGACCGGATGCGGAGAAGAGGTCGTTGAGCGAAGGCTCGGCAACGGTAGCAAGGTACTTGGTATATGCTTCGGCAGCCTTGTCATATTTCTTATCCTTGGTGTAGGCAGAGCTGAGGAGTTGCTGAACATCTCCATTTTCGGGGAACTTAACTGCGGCTGCTTCGAGCTTGAGAACAGCAACAGAGTCGTTGCCTACAGCAGCGTAGGCATCGGATAGTGTAGTGAAGTCGTTGACGGTGAAATAACCGTTGGGGTTGTTTTTGAAGAAGGCTTCACCATCGGCTATGGCCTTGTCGTAGTTCTTCAGCTGAGCTTCGTTGAGAAACACTATGCGCTGCATGAGGAAGTTGTCGGGAGTCTGCTTGAGAACTTCCTGAGCAACCTTGAGCGACTGAGGATAATCTTCACCGTAGTACAGGAGCACGGAGTAGCGAGCCTTGTCTTGGGGGAAGTGGTTGGGGTTCTGGATATAGGCGCCATACTGTTCGGAAGCCTGTTTCCAGAAGTTGCCTTCATAGAGTTTTTCGGCGAGTTCGCGCTGAGCGAGAGCTGAGTTGGGAGCGAGTGTTAAGAATTCTTTGAGCTTGTCAATGGCAAACTTGGGGTTAACGCCAAAATATGCGTTGGCATATTTTACGTAGCCTTCGGGGTTGCCCTTGTCATAACCTGTGGCCATTTCGTACTTGGCAGCAGCGCTACCACCATCCTTCTGGTCCATGAGCATATCGCCCTCGAGGATATAGATGGAAGGTTCGAGATGCTTGGAGTCCTTGTGTGCCTTTGCAAGGTATTTCTCAACCATGGGAGCATTGCCCACCTTGTCGGCGTTGTAGTATGCGCGAGCTATGGCAACGGTGATTTCGTGGTTCTTCTTGGCAAGTTTCTGAGCCATTTTGAAGTTTTCTTCAGCACCTTTGGCGTTTTTGGCCAGAAGATCGAGGGCACCGAGTCCCACGTAGTTATAACCGTTGTCGGGATTGGCAGCAATACCGGCCTTAAAGTACTTCTCGGCTGCGGTTTTGTTTCCGAGTGCGAGTTCAGTCTGACCGAGGTAGTAGCTTGCGAGCGACTGGTCGGTGGTCGACTGATTCATAGTGTTTTTAAGAATAGTCTTTGCGTTTTCAAACTGTCCGGCCTTGTAGTACTCAATGCCGTCCTGGTAGCCTTGGCTTTGGGCAGCAGCTCCGAGCACACCGGCGAGGAGGAAGATAGAAAGTGCTTTGATTTTCATAATTTATCTGATTATTTAGTTACTTTTCCCATTTAATTAATACTGACGATTAGTTGCCGAGCTCCACTTGAATGCGTTGCATGCGAGCAGGCAGTATACCTGTTTTTGCAATAATCTTCTGTCCTATGTTGCCGCTTACAAATGCATAGAAACCGCCTGCGAGGCTACCTGACGGGCCAGTGGTGATCATATACATTGAGCGGAAGAGCGGATACTTGCCGTCGAAGATATATTGCTGGTAAGGCTTGTAGGCGCGGGCGTCTTCGTTGGACAGCTTGTCGTTGTAGAGGGCAAGAACTTTTACATCGTTGGTAAGAGTGGCGCCTTCTACGGGCTCATCACCAAGGACAGATACGGCAAGATCTTCCTTTGAAATATCTGCTGAACCAAGATCGGAGGTAAGCCAGCTTACACCAACCACGCCAATGGCATTTTTAGACTCTTTTACAACCTTGAATACATCGGCTACCGAACCTTGTGCATAAACATTGGCACCAAGCGGAGCTCCGTTGAGCAGTGAGTCGCGCATGTAGGTGACGAGGCTGGATGATTTATTGTCGAATACTACCGAAATCTTGCCAAGGTCACTGGGCCAAATGTCGTTCCAATCGGTCGACGAACCGGAAAGAATCTGGCTAACTTCCTTAAGCGCAAGCTTACCTACTGGATTATCGGGATTGACAATCAAAGCCACTGCATCTACGGCTATCTTGATGGAGCGAGCTATGCGACGCTTTTTCTTTAAGGAGTCGCGTTCCTTTTCAGTAATATCTCGCGACACAACGATGGTCTGTGTGTTGAGCGACATGAGCGAGTCGAAGGCTTCGGCTTGTGTGGCATAGCGTGCCAGGATATGAGCGTCGGGGTATTGGTACTCAAACACATCAACCTCCTGCTTCATAATGTTTTCGAAAGTATTGTCGCATACCATTGTGGTTGTGCCTGTGGTGTGCGAATTGGCTTTCTTTTCATATTTGAGGCAGCCGGCGGTGGATGTAGCCAAAAGGGCTACTGCAGCGATTGACAGTAGTTTGTGAATTTTCATAATCTTGATTCTAAACAGATTATTCTTCAGAGTCGTCGTATCGAGTTATGTCGTTGAAAGCACGATATCCACGATATATGCCGTAGATGATGAGGACCACACCTACTATCCAGCGAGTCCAAGCCCAGTTGGTGGTCCAGCCGAAGTAGTTGATGAGCATGAGAATGCCCATTCCTTCGTAGACCAAAAACATAAATATGCCGAAAACCAGTCCCAGGATTTTGCGGGGGCTGAAGTTGGATGTGAAGTTGTTGCGGCGAGGATGCTGCATATCGTCTGTGTATTTTTTGTCGTTATCCATAATAGCGTTGTTTAAAGTTTTTTGAAGGTGATTTGTAATGTAGCTATACAAATTTAACACTTCAGTACATTATATGTTCAACGCCTGCGGAGAGTGGATTCAAAGTTAGGCATTTTAACGCAAAATGACAGCGAAATTTGTTAAAAAAAATCTTAAAAACTGATTTTGATACAAATTTTATACAAAACTGCAATTCTCAAGACGGGCTCCGCGTACAAAAGAGGCGGCATCCATACGTTTCTTGCCAGCGGGGTGTACTTCTATCAGCTCGATAGCCGAGTCGCTCAATGTGCCAACTATCATACGTGACTTATCCACCAGAATTTGGCCTGGCGCGAGGGTGAAACCTTTGACTACTGCAGTACGGAGTATTTTGAATACCTCTGTTGTGCCATCGCTGTGTTGCAACGTGGCCCGTGCTGCGGGGTAGGGGGACAGACCGCGCACCTGGTTGTGAATATCTACAGCTGGACGTTTCCAATTTATCATACAGTCTTCAGCAAATATCTTGGGGGCCGGACAGGGCTCGATATCGCGAGCCAGTTCGTCCTGAGGTATGGGGCGAAGGTCACCTGCGATAATGTGCTCAACAGTATCGACAGTGAGTTGGGCACCGATAGTCATAAGACGGTCGTGCACGTGTCCGACATTATCGTCGGGGAGAATTTCGACCTCTACTTGTTGCAGGACGTCGCCTGTGTCTATTTCATGCTTGAGCATAAACGTCGTAACACCTGTGCGTGTGTCGCCATTCATTACGGCCCTGTTGATGGGCGCGGCTCCGCGATAACGGGGTAGGAGAGAGGCGTGAAGATTGAATGTGCCGAGCGGAGGCATGGTCCACACAACTTCTGGCAGCATACGAAACGCTATGACAATAAATAAATCTGCTTGTAGCGAACGCAGTTCGTCAACAAATTCGGGTGCTTTGAGATTGACTGGTTGCAAGAGATGAAGTCCGTGAGCCTCAGCATATTGCTTTACAGGAGAGTGTAGTAGTTTATGACCACGGCCGGCAGGCTTGTCGGGCATCGTTACGACTCCAACGATGTTATAACCGCCTTCTACGAGCGCGGCAAGTGAAGTGACGGCAAAATCGGGAGTGCCGAAAAATACTATTTTAAGATCTGATTTTGTCATTGTAAAGAGTTGGCTAAATCTGTCCACACGCGCTCGTCGGGAACGGGTGCTTCGACAATGATATGTTTATGGCTTACAGGATGTTCAAATTCGATGCGACGGGCGAGTAGCGAGATTGAGCCATCGGGATTGGAACGCTTGTCTCCATATTTGAGATCTCCCTTAATTGGACAACCTATTGCCGAAAGCTGTACACGAATCTGGTGTTTGCGGCCTGTTAGCAAAGCAATTTCCACAAGATGATAGCTTGTGCCGGAGGCGAGTAGTTTGTATCGCAGGCGGGCTTCTTTTGCACCGTTGCGAGGGCTGGGGGAAGCGTAGCTCTTGTTGTTCTTTTCGGTTGTCGTAATATAGTGCATCAACTCGGCTTCAAGAGGCTTTGGTATGTTACGTGTGAGAGCCCAATATGTTTTGTGAATTTTGCCGTCGCGCAACATCTCGTTGAGGCGTGTGAGTGCTTTTGATGTTTTGGCAAAGATTACAACACCACTTACGGGACGGTCAAGTCGGTGTACTACCCCCAGAAATACGTTGCCGGGTTTGGAGTCACGCACCTTTATGTATTCTTTTAATGTTTCGACCAATGGTTGGTCGCCAGTCTTATCGCCCTGAACTATCTCGCCGGGCGATTTATTAACAATCATAAGATGATTGTCTTCGTATAATATATTCATATTTAATCTACTACGTCGGGACGCGAAAGTCGCTTTGACGTTAGGTTTGTTTCGGATGGCAAGGCCATTTTTGAGTGTTAGTCATTCTACGTTGTAAAATAACAAAGAAATTTTCAAATTTCAAAATTTTTCCCTTGAAAATCACTGTTGATGATAGAAGAATACAGCGATTCAGTGTTATAATATATATGTATAAAATTTTTGAAATATGAAATATCCGATTATGGTATTGTTTCTGCTTAGCAGTTGCGCCGCAACGCCTGTAGAACCGCAGTTGCCCGAAGAGCCCAATAAGCCAGGTGATAGCGATGAATGGGTGCTCGAATGGAGTGATGAGTTCAATTCTGATACTCTCGACACATCTGTTTGGAGTCTTTGTGATCGAGGCAAGTCTAATTGGAACAAATATATGAGTAAGGATGCTTCGATGATTGAATTCCGCGACGGAACCGTGGTGTTACGTGGCGTAGTAAACACTCATCAGGATACCGACCCTGTACCATATCTCACATCTGGTATAACGACTATCAATAAAAAGGCATTCCAAGGTGGACGGCTTGAAGTGCGTGCCAGACTGCAGGCCGCACAAGGATCGTGGCCTGCTATATGGATGTTGCCGTTTGAATATAAAAAATTCCCTTGGCCTACAGGTGGAGAGATCGACATTGTCGAGCGCCTGAATTTTCAACCCAAAGTGCATCAAACAGTTCATTCGTATTATACATACGAGCTGAAGAATAAAAAGAATCCGCCGGCAACAAAGGCTTCAGCCTTTGAACCCGACGAATTCAATGTGTTTGCAGTTGAAATAGATTCGACTCAAGTGTCATTCTTTATTAATGGCGAACCATCATTTAGCTATCCATGCGTGAATGGCGGGGCACAGGGACAATTTCCATTCATGAATCCAATGTATCTGATACTTGATATGCAACTTGGCGGTAGTTGGGCAGGCAATGTAAATACTGCCGACTTACCCGTAGAGATGCAGATAGACTGGGTGCGCTATTATGTGCGTCCAAAGACACGTCCGTAGATGGCGGGTGTTGTTATTGCAAAGCGCATAGCATAAGCGAGTAGGGCTGCGTAGAGTCCACCAATTGTGGCACCGGCAAGGAGGTCGGTGGGATAATGTACGCCCAGATACATGCGCGAGTAGCACACAATGATAGCCCACGTCGACAGGAGTATTGTCCACTTGCGTGAATTAAACTGCATACTTAGAAATACAGCCAGTGCGGTACAGTTGGCTGCATGGCACGAGGGGAATCCGTATCCGCCACCGCGATAGTCGTTGACAATATGTATCATTGCCGAGAGTGGATTGTCAAGGTTGGACGGGCGCAGTCGTGCTACAGAAGGTCGAATAAATGTGGCGCAGGTCTGATCGGCGAGTGTTATTAGAAGCCCTATTGTGAGTAGAGCCATAAGTGTGTAGCGCCAACCTTTCGTGCGATAGAGCATTGTGGCGAGGAAACAATAGAAGGGAATCCAGAACCAACGGTTGCTTATCCACCACATTACAGTGTCGAAAAAGGAGCTGTGGTTGCCGTTTACAAACAGCAACACAGCTTCATCAATTTGAGTGAGGAGTTCGGTCATTTGTCGTTTAATCCGTGTTTTGAGTAATTGAATCCAGCGGCGTCGTAGTGGCGCACGAGGCGTTTGAGACGCTGGTTGAAGGCGTTGTAGTCCTTGGGGGCCGAAGACCATTGCACTTCGCTGAGCGCGGCGAGTCGGGGCAGAGCCATGTACTGCATGTGGCGCATATTGGGTATGAATTCTGACCAGAGATTGGCTTGAACACCAAGTATGTGTGCGGCTTGCTCGCCTGTGAAATCTGAGGGGATGGGTTCGTACCCATAGACCTTTTCAAGTGTTACAGGTCCGCCCCATGAGGCGGCAAGCGGTTCGCTGTCGCGGTTTTCGGTTTGGTAGAAGTCGAAATACATATAATCACAAGGAGTCATGATAGCATCGTGGCCCATACCGGCGGCTTTGATGCCGCCTTTGACGCCACGCCACGACATAACGACGGCACCGGGAGAGAGCCCTCCTTCCATAATTTCGTCCCAACCAATGATTTTTCGGCCTTTGGATGCAAGAAAATCGGAAGCAAAGTGCATAAAGTAGGATTGTAACTTTTGTCCTGCTGTGCTGTGTTCGTCGTCCTTGAGGCCCAGTTCCTTCATTTTTGCCTGACACTTGGGGCAAGCAGACCATCGCACTTTAGGGCATTCGTCGCCACCTACATGAATGTATTCAGAAGGGAAAATGTCTGTAACTTCGGTTAGCACGTCCTTAATGAACGTGTATACACTGTCGTTTCCGGCACAAAGGACCTCGTCAGAAACGCCCCAGTTTTTCCACACTTCGTATGGGCCGCCTGTGCACCCAAGGTGGGGATAGGAAGCAAGAGCCGATTGCATGTGGCCGGGCATATCCACTTCAGGGATGATTGTTATGTGGCGGTCGGCAGCATAGCGCACGATGTCGCGCAACTGCTCCTGGGTGTAATATCCGCCGTGGGGTATGCCGTCAAATTTTGTTTGGTCGCGGCCAACCATTGTTTCTGAGCGCATCGAGCCTTTGGTTATAAGCTCGGGGCGGCTTTTGATTTCTATGCGCCAACCTTGATCTTCGGTTAGGTGCCAGTGCATACGATTTACGTTGTGAAGTGCAATCATGTCAATGAACATCTTCACGGAGTCGGCAGTAAAGAAATGTCGTCCGCTGTCGAGGTGAGTGCCTCGATATGCAAAACGTGGCTGGTCGCTTATCGTACCGGCAGGGAACATCACATTGTGCTCCCCGGCTTCGGGTATCGACTTGCGCAGGGTTTGTATGCCGTAGAAGTTGCCAGCAGGGCTTGCACCATTAATGGTTATGTTTTGTTTGTTTATAACAACGTTATATGCCTCAGGATTGGAGCTTTGCAGCTTGTCTGAGAGGATAATGGCATTGCTACTGTGTGTGTCTGATACAATTTTGAGACTGAGGCCGGTAAGAGTCTTGAGATAGTCGGCAAGTAACTCGGCATTGCGAGTCATTGCGCTGTTCGATGACTCAACCGCAATAACTGTTTTGGAATTGAGTTTGAAGCCTGGAGCGACAGTGTCGGAAGCTATGGTTTTAGGCAGGGGTACTACGTTGTAGTTGGCAGTGACAATATCACGGCTATTGCAACTCCAGCATAGCATAGCGGCCATTACAGGCAGGATGCATTTGAAATTCATGGAACTATGTTGTGGGGTTTATATTGTACTGATATATAACGTCCAGGACTGATAAATATTGTGCAAAATTGTTAGATAAAAATAGTGCTAAATCCAAAAAAAAGTCGTAACTTTGTGGCCGTGAAATACCCGCTTAAGTCCTTGTATAGCTTAAGCGGCGATAAATCAATACTTTATATATGATAAACATAACTTTTCCCGACAATAGCGTGAAGCAATTCGAAGCAGGAGTTACTCCGCTCGAAGTTGCCAAGTCTATCAGCTCTCGTCTTGCTGAGGACGTTCTCGCTGCCAGTGTAGACGGTCAGGAATGGGATCTAAGCCGCCCAATCGACCATGATGCCGCTATCAAACTTTTTAAGTGGGATGACCCCGAGGGTAAGCATGCTTTCTGGCACTCGTCTGCACACCTTCTTGCCGAGGCTCTTCAAGAGCTCTATCCCGGTGTTAAGTTTGGTATAGGTCCAGCTATCGAAAACGGATTCTATTACGACATAGATACTGCCGGCCACAATATTACATCTGAAGATTTTGCCAAGATTGAAAATAAAATGCTTGAACTTGCTCGTGAAAAGCAGGAAATCAAGCGTGCCGAAATTTCTAAGGCTGATGCACTGAAATATTTCGGCGATCGAGGCGAAGAATATAAGTGCGAGCTCATCTCTGAGCTCGAAGACGGTCACATTACAACATACACACAGGGCAGTTTTACCGACTTGTGTCGTGGTCCGCACCTTCCCAACACATCGGCCATTAAGGCTGTGAAGATTACATCACTTGCTGGTGCATACTGGCGTGGCGATGAAAAACGCAATCAGTTGGTACGCGTGTATGGTATAACATTCCCCAAGAAGAAACTCCTCGATGAGTATCTTGCGTTGCTCGAAGAGGCTAAAAAGCGTGACCATCGTAAGCTCGGTAAGGAAATGGAGCTCTTTGCGTTCTCGCAAAATGTAGGTGCCGGCCTGCCTCTGTGGCTCCCCAAAGGCGCTGCATTGCGCGATCGTCTCGAGCAGTTCCTTCGTCGTATACAGAAAAAATACGGCTACCAACAGGTTATTACCCCTCATATCGGTAATAAGATGCTGTATGTGACGTCGGGCCACTATGCTAAATATGGCAAGGATTCATTCCAGCCTATTCACACCCCTCAAGAAGGCGAGGAATATCTGCTCAAGCCCATGAACTGCCCCCACCATTGCGAAATTTTCAGAGCACTTCCCCGTTCGTACCGTGATTTGCCTCTGCGCCTCGCTGAGTTTGGCACAGTGTATCGCTACGAGCAGAGCGGTGAACTTCATGGTCTGACTCGCGTTCGTGGCTTTACACAGGATGATGCACATATCTTCTGTGCTCCCAATCAGATTAAGGAGGAGTTCCTGAAGGTTATGGACATTATATTCTACATCTTCAAGGCCCTAAAGTTTGAAAACTTCGAAGCTCAGATTTCTCTGCGCGACCCCAAGAATAAAGAGAAATATATCGGTAGCGATGAAAACTGGCATCTTGCCGAGCAGGCTATCATCGAGGCTTGTGCCGAAAAAGGCCTCAATGCACGTACAGAGTTGGGCGAAGCAGCCTTCTATGGTCCCAAGCTTGACTTCATGGTGAAAGATGCAATCGGCCGCCGTTGGCAACTTGGTACAATTCAGGTAGACTACAATCTTCCTGAGCGTTTCCAGCTTGAATATACCGGTGCCGACAACCAAAAGCATCGACCCGTCATGATTCACCGTGCCCCCTTTGGCTCGATGGAACGCTTCGTAGCTGTGCTTCTCGAACACACAGCCGGTCGCTTCCCCCTTTGGCTCACTCCCGATCAAGCGGTAATACTTCCCATCTCTGAGAAGTTTAACGATTATGCCCGTCAGGTTGCAGCCGAGCTTGAAGCCCAGGATATTCGTGTAATAGTAGATGATCGTAACGAGAAAATCGGCCGCAAAATCCGCGATAATGAACTCAAGCGTATCCCCTATCTGCTCATCGTAGGCGAAAAAGAACAGGCCAATGGTGAAATTTCTGTAAGAAAACAGGGCGAAGGTGATAAAGGTTCGATGAAAATTGCTAACTTTGCGGAACAAATAGCCCACGAGGTGAACGAATCAATTAATCAATAACCCCCTGAATGGAGAAAAAACCCCACTTTACCCCCGGACCCCGTCCACAAGGTGCCGGCCCCCGAGGCCCTCAGCAGCGCGATCGTCGCCTGCCCGACCACAACGCCAAAGATCCCAATAACATCAACGAGCATATTCGTGCCCGTGAGGTGCGACTTGTTGGCGATAATGTAACCCCCGGCATCTACACCATTCAGCAGGCTCGCGCTATTGCCGATGAACTGGAACTCGATCTGGTCGAAATCTCTGCCCAGTCCGATCCTCCCGTTTGCAAGATACTTGATTACCAGAAATACCTCTATCAGCAGAAGAAAAAACAAAAGGAAATCAAGGCAAAAGCATCGAAAGTGGTAGTTAAGGAAATCCGCTTCGGTCCCCAAACTGATGACCACGACTACAACTTCAAACTCAAGCACGCCATTGGCTTTCTTCAGGAAGGTGCAAAAGTTAAGGCCTATGTATTCTTCAAAGGTCGTTCAATCCTTTTTAAGGAGCAGGGCGAAGTACTTCTTCTACGTTTTGCCAACGACCTTGAAGAGTATGGTAAAGTAGAATCGATGCCCCTTCTCGAAGGCAAGCGCATGATTATCATGCTCGCGCCCAAAAAGAAATAAAAAACTGATAACAAGAAAAAGAATGTCACGCGTTGACATATTTTATACAACTCCAAAACAATAACAAAATGCCGAAGATTAAAACTAATTCCGGTGCCAAAAAAAGATTCGCTCTTACCGGATCAGGAAAAATCAAGAGAAAACACGCTTTCCACAGTCACATCCTCACTAAGAAGACCAAGAAGCAAAAACGCAACCTCGACCACTTTACCCTCATCGCTAAGGTGGATGAACCCGCAGTAAAGGCTCTTCTCGCTCTTAAGTAAGCTACGGCTGTACAAGCAATCGATTCTCACGATTTAAAACAACGAGAGTTCTATAACCCTTATTTTATTAACCGAATGGTCAGCCACAAAGTGCAATAAACAGCCGCTGACATTCAAAATGTAAAAAGAAAATGCCAAGATCAGTCAACCACGTTGCCTCGCGCGCACGTCGTAAAAAAATCCTGAAACTTACCCGCGGCTACTTCGGATGCCGCCGTAATGTGTGGACCGTAGCCAAGAATACTTGGGAAAAAGGTCTTACCTACGCCTACCGCGACCGCAAGGACAAAAAAGGCAACTTCCGCGCTCTCTGGATTCAGCGTATCAACGCTGCTGCCCGTCAGCACGACCTTAGCTACTCTAAGCTCATGGGTCTTATCCACAAAGCCGGTATTCAAATCAACCGCAAAGTCCTCGCCGACCTCGCTCTCAACAATCCCGAAGCCTTCAAGGCTATCGTAGATGCCGTTAAGGGCTAATCATCGCACGACGACGAAGCAAAACCAAGGCCATCCGCAAGGATGGCCTTGTGTTGTTTATAACCGAGTGTGTTATTGAAACTAAAGATGAAATAGCGATTCCAGGGCCTTAACCCGGTTGTTATATGTCTGGATTTTTTCGTTTTGTGATTCAGTCAATCCATGTGTATCAAGTCCGCAAGAGCTATTGGTGCAGTATACAGTGTCTGGAGAATTACGATGACCATTAGGACAAATATACTTTTGATTACTACTGAAGACACCTTTAATAGTCTCGATTCTGCCATGGGTGGGGAGATGAGATAGTCTCATGGCGAGGCTTTTCATTTGTTCTAAGTCTTTGTCTGAATATTCAGGTTGATACACATCAATTATATCTACGGCCTGCGAAATCTTACCCTTGTCAAGAAGAATACTAATCTCTCTGGCATCGAAAAGTTGAAGCTTTCGTATCAATTCATTACTTTCGGATGGAGCAGTAGTAAGGTCGGAATATACTGCCGCAATAGCTTCGCTGCGGTCGATTGATGCGAGATACTGTGGGAATTCTTCTACTGCAGCGTCGTGTAATTCATGCCGGTCGGAGTCGTCGGTGGTAAGAGCGATCAGATATTTGCGATATAATGCATCGGCCAAACCATGCATGGCAGTTTTTGTGATAAATTGCCAATTAGCTCGGGTAGGGAACACATCAGGCCGGTTGATTAGTTGCAAATATCGTTGTCGCAACTCTTCAATACGTAGTTGTTCAGCACTTATATACATAATGTGATGATTGGTGAGGATGTTAGAGTATTACCGACATTTAATAATACCTTGATCGGTGATCACGTAATGCACCGGTATATCGTATTCATCGGGCTCTAAATCATCGCAGAGTTGGCATGAATATGCCACGCCAATTGTTGTGGCTTTCGTACGGTGAAGTAAGCGGTCATAGAAGCCTTTGCCACGCCCCAGACGGTTGCCTTGCGAGTCATAGGCTACACCTGGGACAATTATGAGTTCCATGGCCGCGGCATCTACAGTATCGCATCCATCGGGTTCTTCGATGTTGAATGCTCCGAGGTGTAATTTACTACGATCATAGGGCAGTATATCGAGATCCACTCCATTGACTCGAGGTAGATAGAAATGCTTGCGTGAGCTCCAACGCTCAATAAAATCGTGAGTGGACACCTCATCAGGGAGCGAATGATACATAAGTATATGGTCGGCCAGCATAAATGCCGCGGTCTGTTCGACCAACTCAAATACATGCTTGGCAGCCATGTGTCGCTCTGCATCGCTTAGAAGGCTTTTGCGAGCTTTGACTCGCAGACGGATACTGTCTTTGTTCATCTCTTATTCGATGATTTAATTGCTGTTTTTTGTAGGCTCGTTGAGTGTGGGCCCAATGCCCTTGCGAATTTCCTTGATGGCAGTGCTTACAACATTGTCGTTGCGGTTGAGAACTTCATAGTAGGCGTTGAGACCAAGAATGTCGCGTGCAATGAGAGCCTTTAGTTGGTTAACAATTAAACTGGCCGAATTGTTGATGTAATACCAACGTCGGGGGATTCCATTGTCGGCCGCATATTTGACAAACGACCATAGTAATACTTCACGAGATGGTAACTTGGCAAGGAGTTGGTCGATATTTTTTGATTTGGTTAGTTCTTCTCGGTTTAGGTCGGCATACTCGTAGGCAAACTTATTGAGCAGACCTGCATTGGATACTTGGAAAAAATATGAAGTGAGTCCCGTAGTATCTGATGGAACGAATACGTCGGGGGTTATACCTCCACCGCCATATACCTTTCGGCCACCCTTGGTAGTGAAAAGCTCATTTTGCTTAAACTTAATAGAGTCGGCATTGAATACCTCGCCTGACGAATACCTGTCGACAATTTCCTTGTCGTATTTATCGTTGTCGCCACGAGTAAAATCTTTTTGTATACAACGACCAGAAGGAGTGAAGTAGCGTTGCACTGTAAGACGCAATTGGGAAGAGTCGGGTAGGGTGATTACTCGTTGCACAAGGCCTTTGCCAAACGACCTGCGACCCAAGATAAGTCCGCGATCGTTGTCCTGGATTGCACCGGCCACTATTTCCGATGAAGATGCTGTAAATTCGTCAACGAGTACCACGAGGTCCTGGTCTGTAAAGCTTCCTGTACCGTCGGCCATCCAGTATTCGTTGTCCGAGGATTTACGACCGCGAGTTTCTACAATGGCTTGAGAGGGCTGAAGAAACTCATTAGCTACCATAATTGCTTGCGGAAGTAGGCCGCCAAGGTTGCCTCGGAGGTCAAGAATGAAACTCTTTGCACCACGGGCCTGAAGGTTGCTGAGAGCCTGGGCGAATTCATTATAAGTCTTGGGGGCAAATTTGCTAAGACGAATGTAGCCAATGTCTCCGTCCATGATATATGAAGCGTCAATAGACACAACAGGAATTTCTCCGCGTACAAGGTTGTAAGTGACGAGTTTACCTTTAGACGGACGAAGGATTTGAACTTTTACTTTGGAATCCTTTGCACCGCGTAGCAATGATTCCATTTTGTCAGTTGTGATGTTTGGTTCAATAGGCTTTCCGTTTATAGCCACAATACGATCACCGGGAAGGATGCCTGCACGTTGAGCCGGCCCCCCAGGTATTACTTCTACGACACAAACCGAATCGGATAGGAGCTGAGTCTGTGCCCCGATACCATAAAACGAACTTTCGAGATCGCGATTGGCATGATCGAGCTCCGAAACTGGGATATAAACTGTGTGAGGATCGAGATTTTTAAGGAGTTGGGGCAGAGTCATCTCTACAAGAGAATCTGTGCTGATATCGTCGACATAATCGTTTTCGAGCAAATCAAACACGTCGCTTAGTTTTTGCTGAGCTGGAGAAATATTGTCGCCACCTGCAAGCAGGTAACCTGTCCACATGCCGCCAACAGTGAAGCAAGCACCTATCAGAGGGAGCCAGTACTTCAGACGGCTTGATTTATTAGTCATTGTGATTTAAATCGCTAATATGTACACATTCCACGCCGGCACGCTGCAGTAATTCAATGCCGTCGGTTATTCGGTAAAGTTCATTAAAAACTACACGCTTTATGCCCGATTGAATAATCAGCTTGGTGCATTCAAGGCAAGGCGAGGCTGTGATGTAAAGAGTGGCGCCCTCACTTGAATTATTGCTGCGAGCAACTTTTGTTATAGCATTAGCCTCTGCATGGAGCACATAAGGTTTGGTCATTCCCGATTCGTCTTCGCACACATTTTCAAATCCGGCAGGAGTGCCGTTGTAGCCGTCAGAAATAATCATCTTGTCTTTGACGATTATAGCTCCGACCTTGCGACGCTTACAATATGAGTTTTCGGCCCAGATGCGAGCCATGCGCAGGTATCGACGATCTAAAACTTCCTGTTTATGATTATGCATTTGATTTCTTCAAAGAGTCGAGTTTAAAATTTATACAAAAGTAGCAAATAATCTGAATATTCGCAATACAGCTGATTGTTTTGAATAAATTACTTACCTGATGGTTTGAATATATCAAAACTCTTGTCAGTATAAAACACCATTATGGATTCGATTTGTTTGGACGCATTAGCTGAAGCTAAATTGACGATTGTTGCAGAATTCCCAGTTGAATTATTCGAATTGGCAAACTCGGGTGCTATGTCGGATGCAAAAACTGTAGATTGTCTCTTTTCGTTGAAAGAACTTCCAACAACCGCAGATTGTTCAATTTCCTCTGTGGCAGTTGTTTCTGATTGTGATGAGGGTTCTAAAAGCCCTTTTTGAGTCTCGGAGATTTCAAAATTTTCATTCGTTAGCATATTACCCTCGCCAAAAAGCAGCCACATTACGTTGAGGCTTGGGAATGCAGTGTGTAATCTGCTCGTAAGGTCATCGCTCAGTCGTTTGTTGCGTCCATTGAGAAATTGCGAGAGAGTAGGGCGCGGTATGCCAGCCATGTCGGCAAATTGCGAGTTTGTATATCCAATATGGTCTCTAAATTTGATGAGACGATCAACTATATCCATAAGAAGCAATTTAGAAAGTGTCTGTTTATCAGTACAAATGTAAACATAATTATTTAGATATGCAAATTTACGTTTGAAAAACCAGATTATACAAATGCAAATTTAGAATTCAAATATGAATTCCCTATTGTAAACCAACTATTTACTTTTGTACACCAATATTATAGTTAAACTAAAACTTTAATGCTATAAATATGTAATATACAGCATAATAATAATAACTTATCAAGGTTATCAGACTATAATAAAAAATAATGCCAGAATTAGAATAGATACTTTAACTTATAGGCATAATATGCATGAGGAGTAGTATATTATATGAATAGTTAAAATTAACTAAAGCTGCTTTTTTTGCGAATGCAACACCATGTTGCGAAATGTAAAAAAGATGTAGTGACACCTATGATTTGTATCAGCGTTTACAAAAATGAATCATAGAGTATGTTTGCAAACGTATATTTACAAATTTATATGAGAAAATATAATATGATTTTGTAAACAGTGTCTCATAGATTTCATAAAGATATTTCTTTCAGGGATATATCGGAGTTTTATCTCCAATATTTATTGATATAACAACTTCTTTATTATTTTAGGTTTTAATAGAATGTTAAAGACCAAATATTTAACATTCTATTTGAATATAGTTAAAGGTGCTGCGTTGTACTCTGTTGTTATTCTCAAGTTCTATGCCGTTTAATATTTGTTGGTAAAGTTTTTTTGGTATCTTTACACCATGGTTATAGATAGATAGGTATTGACAATTACTAAGTACATTAAAGGCGTTTTGGACAGATACAAGACGCTTTACCACATAATATTTGGTGGACATCTTTTGACTAAGTAAGCGAATAAGAGCAGGCAGAATAAGCATCTTTGCACTAAAGGTCGAACAAAAACGGCTGACACAAGGGAAAAATTTATCTCGTATAAATTTAGGTATTACGACATTAACAACCTTATCTCGTACCTTTACTTTAATTTTACCGTCTATAGAGTTCATAACATCTTCTTCAAGGTCGTTGATGTAGAGACCTCCAAGGCCTATTTGATGAGGGCCACGAATAAAGCACTTATTCTTACCTGCAGGGACATCGCAATAAAATTGCTTGGTTATATACTTGCAGATGTAACGCGTAGAGGCCTCGAGATTATGACATATAGAGTAATTGTCCTTACTGTATTTAGTTTTAAACCATTCTGGGCTACATTCCCAACAAGCATTCCAAATAGAGAGAATATGATTAAATTCAATTAAATCAAGGTACCGATTGTAAAAAAGTATACCGTGGTAATGAGGACGGCCACTTTTACGGCCATACTCACCACAGTACAGGACTCGGACGGACAAAGGCTCTTTGTTAGAGGTCTCGTTGTAGGTATCTAATCTTCGACGGAAACGCTTTATATGTGCTGATATATCATGCGTGTTAACTCCGACTACAGGTAAATGGTCATCATCGTAGGTTAGCGTGAAGAAAACACATGTACCACTATAGGAAGCTTCGATGAGTGCGCGGTTAGTATATTCATGTTGTCTGTCTACACAACACTCTATGCATTTAGCACACGGAGCAGTAATATAAATTGGAATGCGAGAGCCATTAAGAGTAATAAAATTGCTTTCGCATATGGTAAGTATTTCTTCTCTGGTATAGGGGTTATTGCATTTTTTACAGTGGATTGCAGAAAAAGAACCACGATTATAATCAACACCAGTAAGGTGACCAGTGTGAAAAACATTGAAAATAGAATTGATGACAGGTTCAGCAGGGGAATAAACAGTACCATTGAAAACATAGTTATCTGCGAGTTTAAAACAACGTATAGCTGTAGGATTATACATTAAAAAGGGTTGTAAACACATAACGAAAATATGATAATGATATTGTTCTATAAATAAAGTTTTTGAGGAACGTGACTACAACAGATTCTCCAATTCGAACATCTTGCTTGATTTTATCAGATGTCCATTGGTAAAAAGTCATTTGACATCCTTTTAAGTCTACATCTTTGAATGCGTTATCGGCATTTGCATTGTTCAAGCGGATACCAGAATCGAGTAATGTCTAATGTTTTGAAGTACATGTCTAATAATTAATATTATGTTAAATTGATATTTAAAAGTTCATCCCTATTCATAATCTCCCCTCGCGGCACCGATAACAGCGGGTATAGATGTTCGTTCTTTAATCGCATCAGTTTGTAAACCTTGTTTGTTTTCTACGGCGCGGGCTTCTCACGCTCGCAGCACAGAAGGTCAAGCTCGCTGTTTGAGGATTCTTTTTCTCTGGCATGATACGAATGCGCCTGCCTCAATGGGCTTGCTGCTATGTACCGTGCGCCCAGACCTGCCATCTTTCATAACATCCTCCTCCTCGGCTTCGAGTATTACCCTACTCATGCCCCCTACTCCATCTTCATTTTTTACTTTAAGAAACTAACTTTTATTTAATAAAATTTGTTATTTTTGCAGATGATTTATTTTAACTTACTTATTAATGAAAACACTTTTTATTCGGGTCGTAGATTTGTATTACGATGGATTTAGATCGATGACTGTAGGAAGATCTCTGTGGTTGTTGATTTTCATAAAATTAGTTATTATTTTTTTAATTTTGAAATTTTTTTTCTTCCCTGATAAGCTTGAACAAGAATATGATAATGATATACAACGGTCTGATGCTGTGCGTGAGTCGTTGATACTAAAGTAAGCAATTTCTTTAACCTAAAAATATCTAATGATTATGGATGAATTAATGAGTGTTACGGATTGGTCGAGAGCACAGTTTGCCTTGACTGCCATGTATCACTGGCTGTTTGTTCCTCTAACCATTGGTCTTGCTCTCATTGTAGCCGTGATGGAATCGGTCTATGTGCATACGGGGCAAGAGCGTTGGAAGGGCATCACCAAGTTTTGGATGACACTGTTTGGCATTAATTTTGCCATTGGTGTTGCAACCGGGATAATCCTGGAGTTTGAGTTTGGCACAAACTGGTCAAACTATTCGTGGTTTGTAGGAGATATTTTCGGAGCTCCGCTTGCCATAGAAGGTATCTTTGCGTTCTTTATGGAAGCTACGTTTGTGGCCGTTATGTTTTTCGGTTGGAATAAGGTTAGTAAAACCTTTCACTTAGTATCGACTTGGATGGTGGCACTCGGTGTTGCACTGTCGGCTTTATGGATTCTTGTTGCTAATGCATGGATGCAGAATCCTGTGGGCATGGAATTTGATCCTGAGCAGATGCGAAATGTAATGGTTGATTTCTGGGCTGTTGCCATAAACGGTGTCTCAATGAACAAGTTTTTCCATGCCGTAGCGAGCGGTTGGTGTCTTGCCGGCACGTTTGTTGTTGGTATTAGTTGCTGGCTATTGTGGCGTAAATCTAATGTTGAGGCGGCCAAACTGTCGATTAAAGTTGGAGCGTTGGTTGGCCTTGTAGGTATTGTATTCACAATGTGGACCGGTGACGGTTCTGCCGTTCAGATTGCTAAAGTACAACCTATGAAACTGGCTGCTATGGAAGGCTTATACGATGGAAAATGTGGAGCAGAACTCGTGGGCTTTGGTATTGTAAATCGCGACAAGAAACCGGGCGACTCCCAGCCTGCATTGAAATATGAAGTTTCGATTCCTTACGGCTTGTCTATACTTGCCAATCATGATGCCAACAGTTTTGTTCCGGGTATCAATAATTTGCTTTATGGCTATGAGCTCGATGAAAATTGCGATACAATCCGCACGGAATCGTATGCCGACCGTATCGCTGTAGGACGCATGGCCCGTGTTGCTTTACAAGATTATGACAAAGCCCGAAAAGCCAATGACAGTGTTGCAATGGCCGACGCATCTCAGCGCATCAAAGAGAACTTCAAGTATTTTGGTTATGGTTATCTAAAGAGCCCTGAAGATGCCATACCACCTGTTGCGCTTACATTCTATGCTTTTCGTGCTATGGTGATGATTGGAGGTTATCTGATGCTTTTCTTTGCACTTGCTATTATAGCTTCAATATGGAAGCGACAATGGCTTGAAAAGTGGTGGATGCAAATTATTGGTATGATATCTATACCGTTAGTTTGGATATGCAGTCAAGCTGGCTGGATAGTAGCCGAAGTTGGTCGCCAACCATGGGTTATACAAGATCTAATGCCGACAAATGCAGCTGTTTCGGCTGTCAGCACTGGTTCTGTGCAATTTACGTTTTGGATGTTTGCTGTTCTTTTTACAGGTCTGCTTGTTGCAGAATTGAGTATTATGGCAAAGTTCTTGAAGCGCTCGCTGAAAACAAATATTGAACAAGTTCACTAAAAATATCCGGCTATGACAGAATTACAATTTTATCAAGCCTATTGGTGGCTTCTGATCGCAGTGCTGGGTGCTACGCTCGTATTTCTTATGTTTGTGCAAGGTGGTCAATCAATGCTTTATTGCGGCCGTGCCACAGACGAACAACGCTCACTGATGATAAACTCGCTCGGTCGTAAATGGGAACTTACATTCACCACATTGGTTGTGTTTGGCGGAGCATTCTTCGCATCGTTTCCATTGTTCTATTCTACAAGCTTTGGCGGAGCTTACTGGCTGTGGATGTCTATTCTCATTAGCTTTGTTCTTCAAGCCGTAAGTTATGAATACCGCTCAAAAGACGGCAATATATTCGGTACACGTACTTACGATACATTTTTACTTATAAATGGTTGTGCAGGCTGTGTGTTGCTTGGAGTCGCATTGGGTACACTGTTCTTTGGAGGCGACTTCGAAGTGGTACGTACTAATCTGCTCGACCCTGCTAATCCTGTTATATCACGTTGGGCTCCGACTCGTGGATTGGAAGCTATAGCTTCGTGGCAATGCCTGTTGCTTGGCGTAGCTGTATTTTTCCTCGCGCGAACTCAGGCAGCTTTATACTTCATCAATAACATCAAGGCTGATGCGGGCTTCGAAGGTCGTATGCGTCGCAGTGTGCTCATTAACGGTGCTATATTTGCAGTCTTGTTTGTTGCATGGATGTTAGTTTTGATGCTCGCTGCAGGTAAGCAGATGTCTACTAACGGTGAAATTGTCGAAGTAGAAAACTTGTATTTCAATAATTTTATATCCATGTGGTGGTGGCTTATTGTATGCCTGCTGGGTGTAGTATTTGTACTTAGTGGCATAGCTATGGGCGCATTTAGCAAAGCACGCTGTGGCATTTGGTTGAGTGGCATAGGTACAGTGCTTGTAGTAATTGCACTCTTCGCAGTAGCTGGGTATAACAACACTTCTTACTTGGCATCGAACACCCACATTCAATCCTCACTGACACTTGCCAATAGTTCGTCATCACTTTACACTCTCAAAACGATGAGTTATGTAAGTCTGTTTATTCCTGTAGTGATAGGTTATATAGCTGTTGTATGGCGCAAGATGAACAAAGGGGGATTGAGTGAAACAGATCTGAAAAACGACGGGCATATTTATTGAGTGCCCTACTCCTTCCGATTATTGGTAAAATAAAAAAACCGGCTATGAAGTATAAATCAGAGTCGGTTTTTTTATTTGTTATAGGAAGGGCAGATCTTAGCCGCACTTGGATGTTCCACATGAAGTGCAGATCAAGCAGCCCTCTTGATAAATAAGAGTTTCATTGCCACAATTAGGACAGCGCTGGCCGGAGAGTTTGGTGCCGTTGGGCAGGTACTTTTTCAAAGCACGTTCAACGCCCATTTTCCAAGTATTTATGCTTTGAGAGTTGAGGTCAAGGCCACTAACCAGTTTTAGAACTTGGTCGATTGGCATGCCGTATCTAAGTACGCCAGAGATGAGTTTGGCATAGTTCCAATACTCTGGGTTGAATTTGTCGGACAATCCTTCTATGGTTGTTTTATAACCGCGCTTGTTTACAAACTGGAAGTCGTAACGCTTCACACCATCTGCTCCGATTGCTTTAATAATCTTGCCGTGAGAAACCGATTTGGGACAGAATATGCCATCTTCATCATCGACCAAGCCGGTGAATATTTCGTAGGGTTTGCCGTTGAGGAGGCCTACAAAAGCAATCCATTTCTCTTTATTGTTCTGGAAGCGTACAACATCTGCATCGAGCTCTATGGGGCGCTTGGCGACATGGTGTTCCGGGAAGCCGGTGGTAGAGCCATCAGACGTGCTCTTTTTCTTCTTTTCCATAGCGACAAGTACACCGGAACGGGAACCGTCGCGATATACAGTGCAACCTTTACATCCCGATTTCCATGCTTCAAGATAGAGACGGTTGACAACATCTTCGGATACATCGGCAGGGAGATTGATAGTTACAGAAATAGAGTGGTCGACCCACTTCTGGATGCGTCCCTGCATGTGCACTTTTTCGAGCCAATCGATTTCGTTGGCTGTGGCTCCGGCATAAGGCGAACGAGCCACAAGGGTGTCAATTTCCTCCTGTGTATAGTCGTCTTTCACTTCAATGCCTTGTGACTTCATCCAGTCGATAAACTTGTGATGATATACGATATATTCCTCGAAAGCATCACCAGTTTCGTCAACGTAGTCTATGCGAACATCAGGATCGCCGGGATTAACTTTGCGACGACGCTTGTATATAGGCATAAATACAGGTTCAATGCCCGAAGTGGTTCGTGTCATCAGCGATGTGGTACCGGTAGGTGCAATCGTGAGGCAGGCAATGTTGCGGCGGCCATACTTCTTCATATCCTCATACATCTGAGGTGCTGCTTCAGCAAGGCGTTGCATGAAAGGATTGTTTTTTTCTCTTTCAAAATCGAAAACCTCAAAGGCGCCACGAGTACGAGCCATATCAACTGAAGACGTAAATGCAGCCACAGCCAGTGCACGATGCACTGATTCAGAAAACTCAGTGGCCTCGGGTGTGCCGTATTTAAATCCGAGTGCTGCCAGCATATCGCCCTCGCCCGTTGTACCCACTCCAGTACGACGTCCTTTGGCAGTCTTTGATTTTATCTTGAGCCAAAGGTTGCGTTCGGTCGATTTTACTTCTTCTGTTTCGGGATCAAGATCTATCTTACTGAGGATAAGGTCAATCTTCTCCATCTCAAGGTCGATAATGTCGTCCATTATGCGCTGAGCCTTGCCAACATGAGCGCTGAACAAATCGAAGTCGAAATAGGCCTCGGGGGTGAAAGGGTTCTTTACATAACTGAACAAATTGATTGCCAGCAGACGACAAGAGTCGTAAGGACACAGTGGAATTTCGCCACACGGATTTGTTGAGATGGTTTTGAAGCCAAGATCAGCGTAGCAGTCGGGCAAAGATTCGCGAGTAATAGTATCCCAGAACAATACTCCAGGTTCGGCCGACTTCCAGGCATTATGAATAATCTTGGACCAAAGGGCTTTGGCATCAATTTCCTGAGTGGTAAGAGGCTGTTCGGCATCGATAGGGAAACGCTGTATATAAGGCGTGCCACTTTCGGCTGCTTTCATAAACTCATCGTCGATGCGAACAGAGACATTGGCACCGGTTACCTTGCCCTCTACCATCTTGGCGTCAATGAATGCTCCTGAGTCGGGGTGCTTTATAGATACGGTCATCATCAATGCACCGCGACGGCCGTCCTGTGCCACTTCGCGTGTAGAGTTGGAATAGCGTTCCATAAAAGGAACGAGACCGGTTGATGTTAGGGCCGAGTTCTTGACAGGCATACCTTTGGGACGGATGTGAGAAAGGTCGTGCCCCACTCCACCGCGACGCTTCATAAGTTGTACCTGTTCCTCGTCAATGCGAATAACCCCGCCGTATGAGTCGGGAGCTCCGTCAAGTCCAATAACAAAGCAGTTAGACAGCGAGCCCACTTGCAGGTTGTTGCCAATACCAGTCATCGGACTACCTTGCGGCACAATGTATCGGAAATCGCGCAACAATTCAAATACCTCGTCGTGCGACATTGGCTCGGGATATTTATTTTCTATTCTAACTATCTCGGCAGCAATGCGATGGTGCATGTCATCAGGTGTAAGCTCAAACAGATTGCCAAAAGAATCTTTAAGAGCATACTTGTTGGCCCACACTCGGGCGGCAAGTTCGTCTCCGCCGAAGTAGACTTTGGAAGCTTCATAGGCTTCTTCAAAAGAATAGTGTTTTTGTTCCATATCGAATGCAAAGGTACGCTAACTTTTTTATTTTTCAAACAAATTATATGTGATTTTAGATTGAGTTATTGACATTTTTGGGTAACTTTGCAAAAAATAATAATTAAAAAGTTTTTCAAAAATGAATAACTATTTCTCAAATCGTTGCACAGTAAGACAATACAGTGACCGAGCTATCTCGGATGCAGAGTTAAAGAATATGATAGAGGCTGCCACTCATGCGCCAAATACTGGTAATATGCAGTGGTACAGTGTGATAGTAACACGAGATGAAAATAAGAAGCGACAACTCGCCCCAGCGCACTTCAATCAACCATGCCTTTCGCAAGCATCTGTTGTGCTCACATTTTGTCTTGATTTAAATAGATTTGAGCATTGGTGTCGCATCAATGCGGCACTCCCCGGTTTTCAAAATTTTCAATCGTTCGTAGCTGCACTAATTGATACGAGTCTTTTTGCCCAGCAGTTCGTAACAATAGCAGAGATGCAAGGATTGGGTACGTGCTACCTTGGTACCACGACTTATAATGCACCTCAGATATCGGAAGTATTGCAGTTGCCACAACGTGTTGTTCCTGTAACAACAGTGACCGTGGGTTATCCTGTCGAAGGCTTTGAGTCTGTTCCAACAATGCGTCTACCCGTAGAGTCTATTATGCATGCAGAAACATATCGCACTCCATCGGATGCAGAAATTGCCACATGGTATGCTCCTACAGAGCAGGCTTCACAGAGATTTGTATCTGGCAACGGTAAGGAAACACTGGCACAGGTATTCACTGATGTGCGTTATCCAAAAGAGTCTGCCGAATATTTTTCCAAAATATATAAAGATTTCGTCAATCAAAACGAATTTAATATCTGATATGAAACGAACAGCTGTTTCAGTGCTTTTATGGCTTATGGGAGTTTCAGCCATGTCAGCGGCTACAACGATAGATAGATGCATTGAACTTGCACGAGAAAACTATCCATTAATAAAAAAACACCAACTTTTAGAATCGCTCGCAGATGTAAATATATCAGACATTAATAAAGGTTGGTTACCCAATATAGCTTTGACAGGCCAAACCACCTGGCAAAGTGCAGTACCTACATTCCCCGCGGCACTTACAAATATGATGGATAAACTCGGTGCTAATATGTCGGGCCTAAGTCCTTGGCAATATCGCACTGGCATAGAAATGCAACAAACAATGTGGGATGGTGGCGCATCTCGACACAGACGACAAGTTGAGAAATCTGTAAAAAAAGTAAACGAAGCTTCGGTAGAGGTAGAACTTTATGCTTTGCGTCAGAGAGTCGAAAGCCTATTCTTTGCTATATTGTTGATCCATGAACAAATGGCCCAAACACAGCTCACAATAGACCTTATGCAGGATAATTTATCACGTATGCAAGTCTTTGTGAAGAATGGAGTAGCTCTATCCTCAGATGCCGATATGCTCGAAGCCCAGATACTTACTTATCGTCAACAATTGGCACAAGCTAAGAGTGCCGAGGAAGGATATTGCAAAATGCTTGAATTGTTGACAGCTACAGAAATCAAGGCCGATAACCTTGAATGTCCCAATGTTGACCTGCCTACAGACTATAATGCGCGCCGACCTGAATTACAACTCTTTTCTGCACGTCAAAATGCCAATATAAGCCAATTGCAACTATCTAAAGTGTCAATGATGCCTAAATTCAGCCTTTTCGCCCAAGGTTTTTATGGTAATCCTAGTCTTGATAACTTTAAAAGCATGATGGACCGAAAAGGGTCGTTTAATTTGATCGGTGGTATAAAAGGCGTTTGGAATATCGATGCTTTTTATACTACAGCCAATTCAAAACGTCGTATTGCGCTCGCCAATCAGATGATTGATGCCGAACGTGAAACTTTCGAACAGAATGTATCCATCCAAGCTGAATCCCAAAAACAGGCCATCGATGGTGTAAAAGCTGTAATTGCACAAGATTCTGCAATTGTAGCCCTACGGCGCAACGTGCGAAAAACTGCCGAATCACAGTTGCGCAATGGTGTGATCGATGCGACTGCTTTGCTGGCCAAAATCACTGACGAGAACGCGGCGGCCCTCAATGCACGATACCACAAGATTCAGTTAATACAAGAAATATATCGATTGAAATACACTCTCAACCAATGAATAAAATCCTTGTTCCTTGCCTGTGTGCGTTAGTAGCTACGGGTTGTGCCAAAACCGATGATTATGACGCATTTGGAATATTTGAAGCTAACACAGTTACAGTATCGGCCGAAACAACAGGCCGACTTTTGCAACTTGCTCCGATGGAAGGAGATAATGTATTTGATGGACAGACACTTGCAGTTGTTGATACAGTGATGCTCGTTCTACAGCGTAAGCAACTTGCCCAGCAACAGCAAGCCATTGAGAGTAATGCTCCCGATGTGGCTTCGCAAGCCTCGGCTCTACGAGCGCAAATTGCTCATGCACAGCAAGAACTCGACAGAGTGCAACATTTATATTCCGATAGTGCGGCAACTAATAAGCAACTCGACGATGCTCGTGCTCAGGTGCGTGTGTTGCACAGTCAGCTTGAAGCTCAACTTTCGAGCCTCGATAAAAGTCGTGCAGCTACATCTGACAATGCTCTCGGCATACAATATCAACGTGAGCAAGTAGAAGAACAGATTGCCAAGTGCACTGTTACATCTCCTCTTTCCGGTTCGGTTCTTTCCAAGTTTGCCCAGCCGGGTGAATTTGTAGCTCCTGGAAAAGCATTGTATAAGATAGCTGATTTGAAGCATATCTATCTCCGTGCTTATTTCACATCGGCACAACTTTCTGATATCAAATTGGGCCAAGATGTTACTGTTATCGCGGACTTTGGCGCAGATAAAAAGTTTGAATATCCCGGTAAAATTAGTTGGATTGCTCAAGAGAGTGAGTTTACTCCAAAGTCTATTCAAACCGATCAATCAAGGGCAAATTTGGTATATGCTGTAAAAATAGCAGTAGAGAATGATGGACGCATCAAGCTGGGTCAGTACGGGGAGGTTCGTTTATAAAATAAGCACATATGATATCGGTACATGACATTTCCAAACGCTTTGGATCTGTTGAGGCTCTGCATGGCGTGAGTCTGGAGGTGGCGCATGGTGAGTTGTTCGGGCTTATCGGAGCTGATGGAGCAGGAAAGTCTACTCTATATCGCATATTAACTACTCTAATCAAACCGGATGAGGGGCAGGCTTCGATAGAAGGATACGACATAGTACGCGATTATCGTCAGATAAGAAAGTCGGTGGGATACATGCCCGATAGATTTTCTTTGTATCAAGATTTAACCGTTATGGAGAATCTTGAATTTTTTGCTTCGCTCTTTGATCTAAATGTACGCGACAATTACGAACTCATTAAGCCGATATTTGTGCAACTCGCTCAATTCCCAAATCGCAAAGCCGGGGCTTTATCGGGTGGCATGAAGCAAAAACTCGCATTGTGTTGCGCACTTATTCATCGCCCGAAAATTCTACTGCTCGATGAGCCCACTACGGGTGTCGATGCAGTATCGCGATCGGAATTTTGGCAAATACTGCAACAATTGCGCGACAACGGTATGACTATTATGGTTTCGACTTCATATATGGACGAGGCTACACTCTGCGACCGGGTAGCACTGATAGATCATGGAAAAATTATAGCTAACGATACTCCTGCGACACTTGAAAGCATGGTCGGAAATAATCTTTATGATGCTTCGGCCAATGATATGTTTATGCTACTAAAGGGATTGCGAAGCCTTGAGGAAGTGGAATACTGCTATACTTTTGGTGCTACGATTCATTTTGTAGCTCGACAGAATTTTTCTGTAGAAAGTACCTTGTCTGCCCTTGGTAATTTAGGTCTGTCAAATGTGGATATAAAACCAGCCAAAGGCAATATTGAAGATTTATTTATAAAACTTGTGGGAAATGAACAGTGAAGTTGTAATACAAGTGGAGGGGCTCACTAAGAAATTTGGCAACTTTACCGCAGTCAATGATATAAGTTTTAATGTGTATCGAGGCGAGATTTTTGCCTTTCTCGGTGCCAACGGAGCGGGCAAGACCACAGCAATGCGTATGTTGTGCGGGCTTAGTGTCCCGACTTCAGGCACTGCCGTTGTAGCAGGAATTAATGTATCGCAAAGTCCCGAGCAAGTTAAGCGAAACATTGGCTATATGAGTCAGAGGTTTTCTTTATATGAAGATCTCTCGGTTGATCGTAATCTTAAGTTGTTCGCCACCATTTATGGTATGGGCAGAAAAGAAATAGCTGAAAGGTCGAAATTGCTTTACAAAGCTCTCGATATGGAATCAATGCGCAACAAGCGTGTGCGAGAGCTACCCATTGGATGGAAACAAAAATTGGCATTTCTTGTTTCAACCATACATAATCCTAAAGTTGTGTTTCTCGACGAGCCCACCGGAGGTGTAGATCCCGTTACCCGACGAAAGTTCTGGGAGTTGATTTACAAAACGGCCTCAGAAGGCATGACAGTGTTTGTTACCACTCATTATCTTGAGGAGGCTGAGTATTGTCATCGAGTTTCAATAATGGTCGATGGCCAAATACGGGCTCTCGACATACCAGCCAATCTTAAGCGTATGTATAATGCCGAGACGATGGACGAGGTGTTCAGAAAACTCGCTCAAGGAGCTGAAAGAACAGAATGATTATGAGCACATTTTCTACAATCGTAAAAAAAGAATCAATACACATACTGCGAGACCCGCGCACTATGCTTATCAACATATTCATGCCGCTGATATTGCTGTTACTTTTTGGGTTTGCCATATCCAACGAAGTGAACAATGTGAGAATAGCTGTATGCGCCCTACCCCATAATGAGGATACACGCCTTGTGGTCGAAAAAATCAATGTCAATCCTTATTTCGATTTTAAGGGCATAGTTACATATAGTGAAATCTCCCCACTTATGCGTCAAGGCCAAATTGATGCTGCAGTTGTTATGCAACCGACTGTAACAGGCATGAAGAGTCAGATAATAGTGGATGCATCCAACGCAGTGACTGCACGTAGTGCGGAAATGTATATAAAAGGTGTTATGGGTGCATCCGGCTCGACAGCTTCCGTTGTGACTCGTACACTATACAATCCTGAGCTAAAAAGTTCGTATAATTTTGTGCCAGGCATTATGGGTATGATTTTCATTATGATATGTGCTATGATGACATCGGTGTCGATAGTGCGTGAAAAGGAAACTGGTACGATGGACCTCTTACTCATATCGCCAGTACGTCCGCGTACGATTATACTTGGCAAGCTTGTTCCGTATTTCATCCTGTCCTGTATTATCTTAACTATAATGCTCGTAATGGCTTATACGGTGCTTGGATTGCCTCCAACTGCTGAGATAATCAATGTAGTATGGATTACGTTGCTGTATGTCGTACTTTCGTTGGCTATCGGTTTGTTGGTGTCGACAATTGTCGACAATCAGGTTGCTGCGCTTATGCTCTCGGCAATGGTATTTATGGTGCCGGTCATAATGTTCTCTGGAATGTTGTTCCCAATCGACAATATGCCGCTTCCACTGCAATGGCTGTCGTCGATAGTTCCAGCCAGATGGTATATCAGGGCTATTCGAAAACTTATGATACAGGAATTGTCATTAGATTATGTAATTAAGGAGGTGATAATTCTACTAATGATGACTTGTGCATTGATTACAGTATCCATAACTAAATTTCGTAGTCGGTCATGAAAACTAAGCTTCGTATATTGATGGCATTATTGCATAAGGAAATTTTGCTTATGCGATACAATCCTCTTGTGCCTCGAGTCATTTTTATGATGCCGTTAGCTGTGATGTTGGTAATGCCACTGGTTGCTACGTTCGATGTGGAACATGTGGGTGTCGCAATTGTTGATACTGACAATTCTGCGTTGTCAAGAAGAATAGTGTCAGATATGAATGCTTCCGGTTGGCTCGAAGTTGATACTGTTACAGCTATCTATACAGCAGCAATGGAAAGCGTCGAGCAAGGAACGGCCGACGTAATTGTTTCGTTGCCACGCGATGTAGAGAAAAACTCCAATGTTATATCTGTAGAAGCCAATGGTGTGAATGCTACAAAGGGAGTGCTCGGTGCTCAGTATGCCACACAGTCGGTAATGAAAACCATTACACAGTGGCGTCGGGAGCAAGGAATGAATATTGTTGATAATCAGCCAAGTGTCGTCAACCTGTTCAATCCAACTCAAAACTATCGATTTTACATGATACCGGCTCTGATGTGTATGCTTATCATCGTGATATGTGGCTTTTTGCCCGGCTTAAACCTTGTAAGTGAAAAGGAGTCGGGTACTATTGATGCGATGAATGTAACCCCTGTAGGCCGATTGTCTTTTGTATTGTCCAAGTTGATACCGTTTTGGATAGTAGGCATTATAGTGATGTGTGTAGGCATTGTCATCGGCAAAGCTGTTTACGGGCTCACTCCTCAGGGTAGTATCGGGGCCATATTGCTTGCATCTATATTGTTTAGCCTTGTGATGTCGGGATTTGGTGTAGCTGTTGCCAATAAGTCCAATACATTGATGCAGACAATATTTGTGATGTATGCTGTAGTAATGGTGTGCCAGCTAATAGGCGGCTTGTTTACACCTATAAGTTCCATGCCAGTATGGGCGCAATATATAACTTATGCAGTGCCTCCGCGATACTTTATTGATATAATGAGAGCCGTGTATCTGAAGGGCTCTTCCATATCGGATTTGTGGTTTGAATACGTAATGCTCACACTCTTGGCATCGTTCACATGCGGATTAGCAGCGATTACATACAGGAAACGCGCATAAAAATCGACAAAAAAAGCTGTGCGGTTTGCACAAATTGATATAATTCTGTAATTTTGTGCTTGATTTAAATCAAAAATTGAAAATGCAAATCATTTCATCAGTTGCGGCGTTACGCGAGGCTGTAGCCCAGGCGAAGTCTGAAGGCAAGACAGTAGGCATGGTTCCTACCATGGGAGCGCTCCACGCCGGACATTTATCGCTTATTGAACGTGCTCGCCGCGAATGTGGATTCGTGGTAGTGAGCATTTTTGTCAATCCCACACAGTTTAACAATCCAAACGACCTGGCGACTTACCCTCGTACCGTTGAGGCTGACTGCGCTATGCTTGAAGAAGCGGGAGTTGACGTTGCATTTATTCCTACAGTTGAGGAAGTATATCCCGAGCCAGACACTCGTGTTTTCGATCTAGGCTCAGTAGCCGAAGTTATGGAGGGTGCTATGCGCCCAGGTCATTTCAATGGTGTAGCTCAGGTAGTGAGCAAACTGTTTGATTTTGCCAATCCAGACAAGGCTTATTTCGGAGAAAAAGATTTTCAGCAAATTGCGGTGATACGTCGCATGGTTGAACTCGAAGGTTTTGATGTAGAGATAGTCCCCTGCCCCATTATGCGCGAAGTCGATGGATTGGCTATGAGTTCGCGAAATGTGCGCCTTACTTCGGAGCAACGAGCTCTTGCTCCGGAAATACATGCTTGTTTGCAGTCCAATGTCGAACTTGCAGAGCAAGGTCTCGATTTGGAATCTCTCCGCAACATGGTTATCGAGGAAATCGATTCTATCGAAGGCATGGAAGTGGAATACTACGACATTGTAGACTCTGTAACACTACAACCAGTCGAAACATGGAACGATACCCCTAATCAGCTCATAGGCTGCATTACTGTGTGGATGGGCGATGTGCGATTGATTGACAATATTAAATACCCCCTGAAAAAATGAACGTAGAAGTTTTAAAATCAAAAATACACAGAGTTACCGTCACCGAATCGCGCCTTGATTATATAGGTAGCATAACCATTGACGAAGATCTGCTCGATGCCGCCAACATGCTTGCTGGCGAACGTGTATATATTGTCAACAACAACAATGGTGCGCGACTCGACACATATACCATTCCAGGTCCTCGTGGCAGTGGTGTAATATGCCTCAACGGCGCAGCTGCCCGCATGGTGCAACCTGGAGATATCGTGATTATCATGTCGTATGCATCAATGACTTTTGAGGAAGCTCGCACATTCAAACCTACAGTGATCTTCCCCGACACTGCAACTAATCGTCTCTAACCAACCGTCTCTAACCGACACACTATATGTTTGAAAAACTAAGCGACAGGCTCGAACGGAGCTTTAAGATATTGAAGGGTGAAGGCAAAATCACCGAAATCAACGTTGCCGAAACCCTTAAAGACGTGCGTCGCGCTCTTATCGATGCCGACGTCAACTACAAGGTTGCCAAAACCTTTACCGATACCGTAAAGGCTAAGGCTCTCGGCCAAAATGTGCTCACCGCAATACGCCCCGGCGAACTCATGGTTAAGATTGTACACGATGAGCTTACAACCCTTATGGGTGGTGATGCTTCGGGTATCAATCTCAAAGACCGCCCGTCGGTCATTCTGATGTCGGGTTTGCAGGGTTCTGGTAAGACCACTTTCTCCGGCAAACTTGCTAAAAAACTTAAGAGTGAAAAAGGCATGCGTCCCCTGCTCGTGGCGTGTGACGTATATCGTCCTGCGGCTATCGACCAGTTGAAGGTGCTTGGCGAGTCGATAGGCGTGCCTGTATTTACTATTGAAGGCTCAAAAGACCCCGTCGACATTGCCCGCAAAGCTATAGAGTATGGTAAGTCCAATCATAACGACCTCATAATCATCGACACAGCAGGCCGTCTTGCCGTTGATGAGCAGATGATGCAGGAAATCGAAAACATCAAGAAAGCCATCAAGCCCAGCGAAATACTTTTCGTAGTTGACTCAATGACAGGTCAAGATGCTGTCAATACGGCTCGTACTTTCAACGAACGACTCGACTTCGACGGAGTAGTGCTTACAAAGCTCGATGGTGATACACGCGGTGGTGCCGCTCTTTCCATTCGCACAGTGGTTACAAAGCCAATCAAGTTTATTGGTACTGGCGAAACACTCGACGGCATTGATGTGTTCCATCCCTCCCGTATGGCCGACCGTATTCTCGGCATGGGCGATATCGTGTCGCTCGTCGAAAAGGCTCAACAGCAGTTTGACGAGAAGGAAGCGGAAGAAATAGCCCGCAAACTGCGCAAGAACCAATATACATTTGTTGACTTCTACAAGCAGATTCAGCAAATCAAGAAGATGGGTAACATCAAGGATCTTGCAGCTATGATTCCCGGCCTCGGCAAAGCAATTAAGGACATTGATGTGCCCGATGATGCATTCAAGGGCGTTGAAGCAATAATCAACTCAATGACTCCATACGAGCGCGAACATCCTGAGGTAATTAAAGGTACACGTGTAAAGCGCATTGCCAATGGCTCCGGCACTACTATTCCTGAAGTGCAGCGCCTGCTCAAGCAGTTCCAACAGACCCGCGAAATGATGCGTAAAGTGGGCAACATGAAAGGCGCTATGGGTGCCATGAGTGCTATGAAGGGGCTCAAGGGCCTTAAGGGAATGCCCGGCATGAGATAAGATAACTACATACGATACATTATGCAACTTATTGACGGAAAAGCTACAGCAGCTCAGATAAAGCAGGAAATCGCTGCGATGGTTGCTCAACGTACCGCCGAAGGTCATCGTGCACCGCACCTCGTGGCGGTGCTCGTAGGTCACGATGGCGGCAGCGAAACTTACGTGGCAAGCAAAGCCAAAGCCTGTGATGAATGTGGATTTAAGTCTACGATTATCCGCCGCGAAAGCGATGTGACCGAAGCAGAACTGCTCGACTTAATCGACCAGCTCAACCATGATGATGGTGTAGATGGTTTTATCGTACAGCTACCCCTTCCCAAGCATATTGACGAGCAACGCATTACAGAGGCAATTTTGCCTTCCAAGGATGTTGATGGTTTCCATCCTGTCAATGTAGGCCGACAGTCTATCGGACTGCCATGTTTTCACTCGGCAACCCCTGCAGGTATTGTAGAATTGCTCAAGCGTTATAATATTCCCACTAAGGGTAAAAACTGCGTTATCATTGGCCGAAGCAACATTGTTGGTAAGCCACTTGCCTCACTTATGATGCAGAAAGGTATTGACGCAACTGTCACGGTTTGCCATTCGGCTACAGAGAATCTTGCCGAGGTAGTTCGTCAGGCCGATATAGTCGTTGCAGCTCTTGGTCGTCCTCACTTTGTCACTGCCGATATGGTCAAGGATGGTGCTACGGTAATTGATGTGGGCACTACGCGCGTGCCCGACAGCACGCGCAAATCTGGTTTCCGTCTCTGTGGTGACGTTGATTTCGAAAATGTTGCCCCCAAGTGTAGCTTTATCACACCGGTACCCGGAGGTGTTGGTCCCATGACCATTGTTTCGCTAATGCAAAACACCCTTAAAGCCGGTCTCGGACAAGTTTATTAATAACTGATAATGCAGCCGGCTATCATACTAATTTCGCTTCTGTCGTTGCTTTTTGGCAACGACGAAGCTGAAATAGTGTTTGCCGGTGATGCTATGATGCACCAAGGGCAGCTTGATGCAGCTCGACGAGGTGATGGCCACTATGATTTTTCAGAATATTTTTCGGCAATCGGTAGCTATGTGTCACAAGCCGACTATGCTGTCGTAAATCTTGAGACACCGCTATCCACGCCTCCGTACTCAGGTTATCCCTGTTTCAATGCTCCCACAGAGTATGCCGACGCACTTGCCGATGCCGGTTTCGATTTGTTTCTAACAGCGAATAACCACACGCTCGATCGTCGCGATAAGGGATTGTGCAACACTATAACGGCACTCGACAGTAAGAAATATTCCCATATAGGTACATATAAAAATATAGAAGAGCGCAACCTTGTCATGCCTTTTATACGAAATATTAACGGCATGAACATTGCGTTCTTAAATTATACTTACGGCACAAATGGTATTAAACCCGGCAATGAAGTATGTGTTGATTACATCGACCGATCACAAATTAAGCGAGACGTCGATACTGCACGAGCTCGCGGAGCTGAAATAATCATAGCTTGCATTCATTGGGGCAACGAATATCAACTGTTGCCACATTCCACTCAAACATCTCTTGCTAAATACGTACACAGTCTTGGGGTAGAAGTTATAATAGGTTCGCATCCTCATGTTATTCAACCTTTTATACAAAATTTCGATGATACGCCTATACTGACGGTCTACTCATTGGGCAACTTCATCTCCAATATGAAGACATGTGACACACGAGGAGGTGCATTGGTTAAGATCCGACTTCAAAGAGGCTCGGATGGAAAAGTACGTCTTGCCGATACCACATATAGATTAGTTTATACTGAGCCAGGGAACACTTCACATAACTTTCGCTTGAAGTGGGCCGACCAGTCGTCCGATCCCAGAGCTGCGCTGTTTGCCAAATCGGCCCGTAGGATTTTTTCTAAACATAACAAAAACGTTTACGAAGATACCATCGCATCGTTTGATTTCATCCTTAATACTGCAAATTAAACAAGATAAAGTCCCACAACTCAAAAAAAAGTTGTACCTTTGCAAAAAGAATATTCAACCACTACTATTTTTACATAAAAAATATGAGAAAGAACATTGTAGCCGGCAACTGGAAGATGAACACTACTCTTCCCGAAGGTCTTAAACTTGCCGAAGAAGTAAACGCAGCAGTTGCAGCTGCCAAGCCCAACTGCGACGTAGTTATTTGCGTTCCTTTTACTCACCTCGCTCCTGTTGCCGCTGTAATCGACCAGAATGTACTTGGTCTCGGTGCTGAAAACTGTGCCGACCACACCAGCGGTGCATATACTGGCGAAGTTTCTGCCCCCATGGTAGCTTCTACCGGTGCAACATACGTTATCCTTGGCCACAGCGAACGTCGTCAGTACTACGGTGAAGATTCAAAAGTGCTTCGCGAAAAACTCGGCCTCGCACTTGCCAATGGCCTTACCCCTATCTTCTGCATCGGTGAAGTTCTTGAAGAACGTGAAAACGGCACATTCAACGAAGTTGTAAAAGCTCAAATCGAAGAAGCTCTCTTCGACCTCAGCGCTGAAGACTTTGGCAAGCTCATCCTTGCCTACGAACCCGTTTGGGCTATCGGTACCGGCAAAACTGCCACACCCGAACAGGCCGAAGATATGCACGCATTCATCCGTGCTACCATCGAAGGTAAATACGGTAAGGAAGTGGCCGAAAACACTTCGATCCTCTACGGTGGTTCTTGCAAGCCCTCAAATGCTGCTGAACTCTTTGCCAAGCCCGACATCGACGGTGGTCTCATCGGCGGTGCAGCCCTCAAGTGTGAAGACTTCATGGGTATCGTAAAGGCCTTCTAATTTAGCCGTATTTATACTCTAAATCAGCGGTGTGACGACAATAGTTGTTACACCGCTTGATTTTTCAAAGCGTGTTTTTCTCTGATTTTTAATCTGTTAGCTTGAATAACCCACATTCAAGTTTAGTAAATATTTTTAAACACGCTCTTAAATTTGTGACAACCGGATAAATTTCGTAAATTTGCATCTGCTAAAACACGAATTCGTAAATAATTATCCGCATACACCTCATGGAAATCCGTCGAGTATCAGTATTGTTAATGTCATCAGCTCTTGCAGTTGCAAGCTATGCTCAGAGCGAGGCTCAAGACACAATAGCCATAATCCGACAGATTGAAACTCCTGGCAATATATCCGTCACAATTCCTGCGGGGCTTGAAAAGCTGCTAATGCCACAGCAAGAAGTCGAATCGCCTGTAACAGAACAGGAAGATACCAAGCCTGCTACCAGCAAGCCCACTACTCGGGTTGGTTATAGAGTACAGGTGTTTGATGACAATAATCCCCGTACGGCCCAGCACGAAGCTCAAAATCGTCGTCGGCTCATAGAAAACAGATTTTCGGAATACCGGGTATATACAGTATTCAATTCGCCATATTGGCGTGTGAAAGTGGGCGATTTTCGTACACGGTCAGAAGCCGATGCCGCGATGGCAGCTATTCGCTCGTCATTTCCCAACTTTTCCAGCCAATTGCGTGTAGTGCGCGATAAGATTAATGTAACACGTTAATAATGCAAAACATCGACATAAACAAACTCACCGACGAGCAGCGTATTGAGCTCATATCAGGTCATGTAAGTGAGATAATCAAGTTGCTCGGTGAAGATACATCGCGTGAAGGATTGCTAAAGACTCCATCAAGAGCAGCCAAAGCTCTCTATTATCTCACTTCGGGTTATCGTGCCGATGCCGGCGAACCTATTCGCTCGGCCATGTTTGTGCACGAAGGTTCGCGAGTGGTAACAGTGCGTGACATTGAGTTTTACTCAATGTGTGAGCATCATATTCTGCCGTTTTTTGGCAAAATATCCATCGCCTATATTCCCGGAGAGCATATAGTTGGTCTGAGTAAGTTGGCACGTGTTGTTGATATCTGCGCCCGCAAGCTTCAGGTGCAGGAACGACTTACTGCCGAGCTTGTTAAGGTAGTAAATGATACACTCGGAGCCAAGGGTGTGCTTGTGATATGTGAAGCACAACACATGTGTATGAAAATGCGAGGTGTCGAAAAGCAAGAGTCGTCGACCACAACAATAGATTACTCAGGTTTGTTTGAGACAGATGCCAATCTGCGACGCGACACACTCGACGCTCTAAGGCGATAGGCTTAAGATTGCAAATTAATGAAAAATTTCTGTAATTGAAGACTTAATTCAATATTTTTTAGTAACTTTGCAATACCAACGTTATCAAAAAGCAACAAAACTTATAATATATTTTAAAAATGGTAAGCTACAAAGAATTAGGTCTTGTAAACACTCGCGAAATGTTTGCAAAGGCTATTGAAGGCGGCTATGCAATCCCCGCTTTCAACTTCAACAACATGGAGCAGCTGCAGGCCATTATCAAGGCAGCTTCTGAAGAAAAGTCGCCCGTTATCCTCCAGGTATCCAAAGGTGCTCGTCAATATGCCAACGCTACCCTTCTCCGCTACATGGCTCAGGGTGCTGTTGAATATGCAAAAGAGCTCGGTTGGGAAAATCCCCAGATCGTACTTCACCTTGACCACGGCGATAGCTTCGAAATCTGCAAGAGCTGTATCGACAGCGGCTTCTCTTCGGTGATGATTGACGGTTCGCACCTTCCCTACGAAGAAAACGTTGCCCTCACCAAGCAGGTTGTTGACTACGCACACCAGCACGATGTAACTGTAGAAGGTGAACTCGGCGTGCTCGCCGGTGTTGAAGACGAAGTTTCTTCTGACCACCACACCTACACTGATCCCGAAGAAGTAATCGACTTCGCAACCCGTACCGGTTGTGACTCGCTCGCTATCTCGATCGGCACTTCGCATGGTGCTTACAAGTTCACTCCCGAACAGTGCACCCGCAACGAAGAAGGCAAGCTCGTTCCTCCTCCCTTGGCATTCGATGTTCTCGATGCTGTTATGGACAAGCTCCCCGGTTTCCCCATCGTACTCCATGGCTCATCTTCTGTTCCCCAAGATGAAGTTGACACCATCAACATGTTCGGTGGCAAGCTTCCCGACGCTATCGGTATCCCCGAAGAGCAACTTCGCAAGGCTGCTGCAAGCGCTGTATGCAAAATCAACATCGACTCTGACAGCCGTCTCGCAATGACTGCTGCTGTACGTCGCGTATTTGCTGAAAAGCCTGCAGAATTCGACCCCCGCAAGTACCTCGGTCCCGCCCGCGACAACATGGAAAAACTCTATAAGCACAAAATTGTTAACGTGCTTGGTTCGGCTGGCAAGGCTTAATAAGAGATTTTCTTAGAAATATTTGTTCCGTTACAGAAAAACAACTTCTGTAGCGGAACATTTTTTTTGTATTTTTAGTTGCAAAATGAAAAATTTTATCTAAATTTGGGGAGGACAAAAATTCTAATTCTATGAAAAGAATAAACCTGCCAAAAGTAGAGTGTGCCGATATTGGATTTTACCTGGCACTCGAAGAATGGGTTGCAAAAAATTTGCCTGAAGGCAAATACTTTTTTGCATGGCAGGTTGCGCCAAGCATCATCTGCGGTAGACATCAGGATATTGGACTCGAAGTCAACTTGGAAGTCGCGCGCAAGCGTGGAGTGCAAGTATGGCGACGAAAAAGCGGAGGCGGCGCCGTACTTGCCGACATGAATAATGTGATGTTCTCATACATCTCGCCTTCGACAGCCGTTGAAACCGGCTTTAACACATATACATCTCTAATTTGCGATATGTTGGCCGGCCTTGGTATTGAGGCTCATCCGACCGGTCGCAATGATATAGCAGTAGGTGACCGAAAAATAGCGGGCAATGCATTTCTCAAGCTCAATAATTGCAGTATAGTTCACGGAACAATGTTGGTTGACACTGATTTCAAACTGATGGCTGAGTTGCTTACTCCATCACGAGCAAAGCGAGAGTCAAAGGGTGTTACATCGGTAAGTTCTCGTGTCACAACACTCAGAGCGCTTGGTCTTACAATGAGCTGCAGTGAATTTATCGATTATGCGCTTAATACGCTTTGCCCAAATAGTCAAGATGGCATAAATCTGACAGATGAGGAGATTAACGAAGTGATGACCATACGCCAAACATATATAGATCCGGATTTTCAACGAATTGCTCCTGCAATAGCTGTCAAATTCACTCGTTCGGGATACATAGACGGAGTGGGACAAGTGACGTTTGAATATACAACAGACCAATCCGGATGTTTGAATGAAGTGACACTCCGGGGCGACTTCTTCCCAATCAAGGATGTCAAATTATTTACCAACAATTTAGTAGGCACGGCATTTACTCGCGAAAACCTTTTGGACCGCATCTCTGAGTTGACCCCACATCGATACATAGCCATGCTTACTGCCGACAAGTTAATTGACATAATATTCCCGACAAAACAAAACTAATACAATATACTACCTAAACCATGAAAGAAACCTGTCTACACACACTCCACACAGAACTTGGAGCTCTGATGTCGCCGTTTGGGGGCTTTGACATGCCTATCAGCTATGAAGGTATCGAAGCCGAGCACAACGCTGTGCGAACAAATGTCGGTGTATTCGATGTGAGCCATATGGGCGAGGTTCTCATTACCGGCCCTCATGCACAAGCATTTGTAAATTATATATTCACCGGCGATGTATCGCAATTGCAACCCGGCAAGGTTGTATACGGCATGATGCTCAACGAGCATGGCGGCGTTGTCGACGACTTGCTTGTATACAAACGTACCGACGACGAGTATTTTCTCGTTATCAATGCTGCTAATATCGACAAGGATGTTGAGTGGATAAAGAGTCATGCGTCCAATTTTGAAGTAATCGTAGATGATCAGTGCGACTTTTGGTCCGAACTTGCAGTCCAAGGACCGAATGCCGAGCGTGTTATGACCGATGTGTTAGGTATAGACGGAAGTGATCTTGGATTCTACACTTTCAAGGATTTGACTGCCGCTGACGGCTCCCCCATAGTTCTATCTCGAACAGGCTACACAGGCGAGGATGGCTTTGAGCTTTATGCTGCGCCCAGTGTTATTATGGAGGCTTGGCAAAAACTCATGTCTGCAGGAGTGGCTCCCTGTGGTCTCGGTTGCCGTGACACCCTGCGCTTTGAAGCCGGTCTGCCTCTGTACGGCGATGAGCTTACCGACGATATAACACCTCTTGAGGCTGGTCTCGGTATGTTTGCCAAACTGGACAAAGATAAATTTATAGGTCGTGAAGCCTTGCTGACACAAAAAGCCGAAGGACTGAAACAAAAGATTGTTGGCCTTGAAGTGGAAGGTCGTGCCATCCCGCGTCACGGCTATGACGTACTCGACAAAGAGGGCAACAAAGTTGGCGAAATTACAACTGGTTATCACTCGATAACACTCAACCGCAACCTTGCGATGGCTCTTGTAAATGCAGAATTTGCAGCGATAGACACTCCCCTGCAGGTACAGGTACGACGCAAGGTATTTCCTGCCAAGGTCATTAAAAAACGCTTCTATACACCTAAATACAAAAAATAACAATATCACAAATCCTAATAAATCAACTTAATACCATGCTTTACTACCTTCCCACTCATGAATATGCCCGTGTAGAGGGCAACATAGCCTATGTTGGCATCTCCAAGTTTGCAGCCGAACAGCTCGGCAATGTAGTCTATGTCGACATGCCCGAAGTTGACGATGAAGTTGTAGCTGGAGAAGACTTTGGAGCCATAGAAAGCGTAAAGGCCGCAAGTGACCTCTTTTCGCCCGTTAGCGGTGCAGTTGTTGAAGTAAACGAAGCTCTCATGGACAATCCTCGTCTTGTCAATGAAGACCCTGAAACCAACTGGATCATCAAGGTAGAAATGAGCGATCCTGCAGAACTTGAACAGCTTCTCTCGCCGGAGGCATATGCCAAGGTGTGCGAAGCCGAAAAACACTGAGGTATGTCGCACAGATACTTTCCCCATACATCCGAAGATGTAGCCTCAATGCTTGAAGTATGTGGAGCTACATCTCTCGAGGATCTTTACTCTGATATACCACAAGAGCTTCGACTTAACCAACCATACAATCTACCCGAAGCCAAGTCGGAATCGGAAGTAAAGGCATCCTTTGACAAAGAGTTTGCCAAGTGTCGCCCTTTGGTGTGCTTTGCCGGAGCTGGTGCTTACAACCACTACACTCCTGCCGCGATAGGGTCACTCACATCGCGTTCGGAATATCTCACAGCGTATACACCCTATCAACCCGAAATTTCGCAGGGTACTCTTCAATATATTTTTGAATATCAGAGTATCATGACACAGCTAACCGGACTTGATGTTAGTAATGCATCAATGTACGATGGAGCCACAGCTACCGCCGAGGCCATGATGATGGCAGTAAATGCTACTCGAAAGAAACGTCGTATACTCATATCGGCTACTGTCAATCCGGAAGTAGCGGCCGTAGTGAACACATATGCACACTACGACGGAATAGCTGTAGAAGTAATTCCTGAAAAGGACGGCGTAACAGACTTCGACGAACTTCAAGCAATGCTTGGTGCAGGCGACGTGGCCGGAGTAATAGTAGCCTCTCCCAACTACTATGGGATTCTTGAAGACTTTGACGGCTGGGCCGATTTAATACACTACAATAAAGCCTTGTTTATAATCAACTCGCCAGCCATAACATTAGCATCAATCAAATGCCCTGGCGAATGGGGTGCCGATATCGCTGTAGGTGATGCTCAGTCACTCGGCATGCCGCTCAATTATGGCGGTCCATATTTAGGCTATATAACATGCACACAGGCATTGATGCGAAAATTGCCCGGTCGTATTGTCGGTGCAACTACTGACGATAAGGGACAGCGTGTTTTCGTCCTCACACTTCAGGCACGAGAACAGCATATACGCCGCGAAAAGGCTACATCCAATATATGTTCCAACCAGGGTTTAATGACCCTCCACGCTGCTATTTACACCTCGCTCATGGGAGCAGAAGGTCTTCGAGAAATAAATCGACTTGGTTGTAATGCCGCTCATTATCTTGCCGAAAGGCTTGAGAATACGGGCAAGATGCAACTTAGTCATCGCGAGAAACCGTTCCTTAACGAATTTACGATGCGTGTAAATGCTCCATTAACTACATCTTTAGTGCTCAACGTCTTGAAGGATAAAGGAATATTAGGTGGTGTAGCAATTGATCAAGATGAACTGATCATTGCTTGTACAGAGCAGACCATCCCCGAGGACATAGAACTTTATGTAAATACAGTCAAAAATCTCTAAGCCATGAACAGAAAACTTTACGACAAATTGATTTTTGACCTTTCGCGCCCAGGCCGTCGAGGTTACGATCTCCCCAAGCGTAATTGGCCCGATGCAATGGCTCAACTTCCATCGTCATTAATGCGCTCGGTTAAGTTGAATCTGCCCGAAACCGATGAACCAACCGTAGTAAGACACTACACAAATCAATCCACCAATAACTTCGGGGTTGATACCGGCTTTTACCCACTTGGCTCGTGTACGATGAAGTACAATCCCAAGATTAACGAACTTCTTGCCGGGTCACAGGTTATAGCAGGTTTGCATCCTGCTCAGCCCACCGACACTGTGCAAGGGGCACTCGCTATATATTGGAATCTGCAAAAGGCGCTAAGCGAGATAGGTGGAATGGCTGAGTTTTCGCTAAATCCGTTTGCCGGCGCACACGGCGAACTCACCGGCTTGCTCGTTATCAAAGCCTATCATGAAAGTCGAGCCGATGTAGCCCGCACCAAGGTAATTGTTCCCGATTCTGCTCATGGCACCAACCCAGCTTCGGCTCACGTAGCGGGTTATGATGTGGTTGAGGTAAAGAGTATGCCTGATGGTACGGTCGATGTTGATGACCTTCGATCCAAACTCGGCCCGGATATCGCTGCTGTGATGATGACCAACCCCAACACAGTGGGAATGTTTGAAAAGAACATACCAGCGATTGCCGAGGCAGTCCACGCAGCTGGTGCTCTGTTATATTATGATGGAGCCAATCTCAATCCCATGCTTGGCGTGGCTCGCCCAGGCGATATGGGTTTTGATGTGATGCACATCAATCTGCACAAAACTTTCTCAACGCCTCATGGCGGGGGTGGTCCCGGAGCAGGCCCTGTTGGCGTTCGTGCAGGACTTGAATCATTCCTCCCCAATCCCCGTGTACAGAGGCTCGACGATGGCACATTTACTGTGAACAATAATAACGATGCGGCTCTGGGACGCATTTCGTCATGGCTCGGGAACTATACGGTGTTTGTACGAGCTCTTGCTTATATACAGACACTTGGCGCCGAAGGCGTGGCTCAAGTTGGACCGCTTGCCACACTCAATGCCAACTATGTGATGCATGCACTCAAGGACAAGTATCTGCTCCCGATACCCGGTCCTTGCAAGCACGAGTTTGTTTTCGATGGCCTCATCGACAAGTCGACACACGTAACTACACTCAATGTTGCCAAGCGACTGCTTGACCTCGGATTCCATGCACCGACCATCTATTTCCCTCTGCTCTTCCATGAATCGCTGATGGTTGAACCCACAGAGACGGAGAGCCGTGAAACACTTGACCGATTCATAAACGCTATGCGTCAGATAGCTACGGAAGCAGCCGAGACCCCCGAGCTTGTAAAGTCGGCACCGCACGACACTCCGGCAGTGCATCCCGACGATACAGAAGCTGCACTGCATCCCATTGTGACTTATGCACAGTATCAAGCCCGATGAATACATTTGACAATATTATAATCGGCGCGGGCCCCGGCGGTTATGAACTTGCCGCCGGGCTTGCCGCCCGTGGCGAGAGCGTATTGATAGTTGAAAAAGGCTCCTTGGGGGGTACATGCCTCAATCGTGGCTGTATTCCTACAAAGTGTCTCGCGGCCTCTGCAGAGGTTGCAGCAACGATACACACCGCGGCAACTTTTGGTATTAGCGTTGATGCAGGCGAAATCGATTCAAAAGTCGTATTCGAACGCATGAAATCAGTGGTCGACGGCTTGCGTCAGGGAGTACGTCAAGCCATCTCGAAGTGTACACTTATCGAGGGTGAAGCCAGATTGTTGCAAGATAGGTCGATTTGTGTCAACAACGAAGAGTTTAAGGCCACCAATCGATTAGTCATAGCTACAGGCTCTAAGCCCGCAATTCTTCCAATTGAAGGCTCTAATCTTGCAATAACGAGTGATGAGGCATTGCACATGGACACCCTGCCGGAGTCAGCTGTCATTATTGGAGGCGGTGTTATTGGCATGGAGTTTGCTTCGATTTTTGCAGCTCTTGGTGTCAAAGTCACTGTTATAGAATTCTGCAAAGAAATACTTCCGCCATTTGACGCCGAAACAGCCAAACGCTTGCGAACTGCACTTGGCAGGCGTGGTATAGAAATAGTGGTTGGGGCATCTGTCACAAAGATTGAGCAAGAGGAACTAAGGCTTGCCGTAACGTACACAGGAAAGCGTGGCGAAGCAACTGTAATTGCCGAGAAAGTCATAATGGCTGTAGGACGTCGTCCTGTTGTACCTGATGGACTGGAATCAGCTGGTGTGGAAATCACGTCTCGCGGATTCATACAAGTAGATGAAAACATGAAAACATCGGTACAAGGCATTTACGCTATCGGCGATGTCAACGGATTATCCATGCTTGCTCATTCTGCAATTGCGCAGGGACGAGTAATTCTCGACGAAAATCCAATGCTGTTTGACGCAAAGAGAGTACCTTCGGTTGTCTTTACGCACCCCGAAGTTGCTATGGTTGGCCCTACTCCAGATAGTTTGAAAGAGCAGGGTTATGACATCTCAACAGTTAAGCATCTGTATGCCTCCAATGGCAAAGCTAACGCAATCGGAGCTACCGATGGATACGTTAAATTTGCATACGAATCAGCATCAAAGCAGATTCTCGGAGTTTCAATCATAGGTGCTCACGCCGCTGATCTCATAGCCGAGGCTACAATCCTTGTCTCTGAGGGAATTAAAATGGATGATATAGACAAACGATTTATCCACGCTCACCCCACTCTTTCAGAGTTGTTCTAAAATTTAAGAGCCGAGTTACATTGCTCGGCTCTTAAATTTTATGCTTTGAAGAATTCAGACATTACTGCTATCATAGCAGAATGGTCGTGTAGAGAACCGGTTTCGCGCACGGAGTGCATAGCCCACATTGGCGAACCGACATCCACACCTCTCAGTGGAATTTGCGATGTAAGTATATTGCCGAGAGTCGAACCACCGGCCACATCACTGTGATTTACAAAGTACTGACATTGCACTCCGGCACGCTCACATAGAGTGCGGAATACTGCTGCCGAATCGGCATCGGTCATATACTTGCAGTTGGCATTGATTTTTATTACCGGCCCACCTCCCACTGTGGGGTGATTGGTGGGATCCTGCTTCTCAGGATAATTGGGATGTATGGCATGACCGTTATCGGCCGAAACCATAAACGATGAGGCAATAGCACGGAAATAATCCTCTTCATTACCACCCTTTGAGGCGTTTATTCTGCGCAATATATAGTCAAGCATGGGCGAAGCCGCGCCTTGCTTTGTACCCGAACCAGTCTCTTCGTTGTCGAACACTGCTATTACACGTGTAGATTTATCAGGCTTGTCGAGTGTGTCGAGCAGGGCGCACATAGAAGCATGCACCATCGACAGATCATCAAGACGACCCGAAGTGATGAATTCTCCGTTAAGTCCCACAACCGAAGCTCGAGTAGTATCGAAAAGCGAGAGGTCATAGTCGAGAATATCTGAGGACTTAACACCAAGTTTCTCGGCTACCATACGTGTCAAAAGGCCCTTAGCACTTTCTTTATCGCTTACACGTCCCAATACGGGTAGCATATCCTTCTGTTTCGACAGTGGATTGCCATCGTTGACATTGCGGTTGAAATGTATCGCCAAATGAGGAATAGTGAGCAGATGACGATCAAACTTAATCAAGTTTGTTTCTGGCTGCAAAGGGTTGGATGAGCGCAACAATACTCTTCCGGCAAGCGATAGTGGCCGATCGAACCAGGTATACAATATCGGGCCACCATACACCTCTGTATTGAGCTTTACGATATTGCCGTCGCACAGTATTTCGCAGTTGGGCTTAATTCTGAATCCGGGAGAGTCGCTGTGTGAAGAAATTATCTTAAATCCCGTAGCGGTATCGGTATCGGTGCCCACAACAAAAGCAAAGAGAGCCGAATCATTTTTCTTCACGAAGTAACGGCCGCCGGGTTTTAACGTCCAGGCATCCTTCATATCAAGAACCTGAAAACCATTGTCGGCAAGGTGTCCGGCTAAAGTCTTGATAGCCCAAAAGTTTACGGGCGACGAATCAAGAAATGCGGCAAGATCTTTGTAACTGTTCATAGCTTGTCGTAATATATATTGTTGATTGGACGAAGCACATTGCATAACTTCGCCGACCAATAGGCCTCAAAGTCCTCCTTCACTGCAACAAGGGCGGAGGCAACAACATCGTCGGTTGCTTCGCGCACAGTATCGAGATAGTTGTAGAAAACCTGAAACAGATCGGCCAAACCTTCAGATACACTCGCAGCAATCGGAGTGTCGGAGTATTTCATATCCTGCTCCAATACTTCGAGATATAAGTCGTCCTCACCGAAAATTGCCGATACGGTGTTGCGCACGGATTCGTATGAATTTTCATCAAGAGCATCCGAACTCATATAACCCTCGTCAAGAGCGCCTTCATCTGTAAGGTCGGTAGCTGTAATATAGATGCGCGGCAACAGTCGAAGCATTTCGGCCATAAAATCGCGTGGCTCGGTACCAACGGCGTTTTCCAGTGCAGAACAATATTCATTGCAAAGGGCTGTAAAAGCTAAAGCGTTGTTTGTCATAGCTCTCGTTTGTATAGTTTATGTTCAACAATATATTTAAACACTCCGGGAGGCAAAAAGTATTCCATGTCCCTACCCTTTGCGATGGCACTTCGAATAAAAGTACTCGAGATGTTGACAGTTGGGGCCTCTACAGCCTCCATTCCATCGCGATGTCCTTCAGGGATCGGATAGCCTGGACGTGGATATACTATAACACCGTAATTGTCGAGGATATGTTGGGGCTTCTTCCAACGATCGAATATGGCCCAGTTGTCAGACCCTATTATTAGCTTGAATCGCTTGTTGGGAAATCTTGCTGCCAGCAAGTCGAGCGTATCTACTGTATACGATGGTGTTGGCATAGTTAGCTCTATATCGCACACATCAAGTTTCGATGAGCCTTTCATGGCGATATTGAGCATTGTCAGGCGCTTCAAATCTGGCAAGAGTGCAGAGGGATCGTTCTTTAGAGGGTTGCGGGGCGACAGTGTCAGCCACACTTGATCAACGTATCCCCATTGAGCCAGATACGATGCAAGCATCATATGGCCTATGTGGACCGGATTGAACGACCCGCCGAGTATGCCAATCACCTGCACATTGTCGGGCGCAGTATTTGTCTCGGGGATGGATTCAGTAGGGGACATCAGTCAATGAATGATTCAATTATACCTGTTGTCTCAGCAATGGCTTTGTTCAAATCGTCATTTACAACTCGGGCATCGAATTGAGGCGCGAAACTGAGTTCATACTCGGCTCGGCCCACACGGGTGTTGATTGTGTCGGCATTGTCGGTGCCTCTTTTCTCGAGACGACGTCGCAGTTCCTCCACGCTTGGAGGTTGTATAAACACGGTGCAAGCGTCTTCTCCATACATTTTTTTAACATTTACAGCGCCCTTCACATCTATGTCGAGGATAATGTTGTGACCTTTGGCAAGCTGGAGGTCAACTTCGCTGCGCAATGTACCATAGTATCTACCGGGGTATACTTCCTCCCATTCAATAAATTCACCGGCTTCGATCGCTTCTTGAAAGCGCTCGGTCGACATAAAATGATAGTGCACACCGTCTTCTTCGCCTTGGCGTGGAGCGCGGTTGGTGGCTGATACAGAGAACGAAAGATTGAGATTTCCTTCGTCGAATATTGAATTTATTATGGTCGACTTTCCGCATCCTGAAGGTGCAGAAATCACAATGAGTTTTCCTTTTGTCATGTGTTAGTTGTTTTTCAGATGCGAATTTAACCAAAAAGACTCATATATCAAAAAAACTTTGAATTATTTCACATAAAAACATTGAGCAAGACCATTCAATTTCTTAAAAGATGTGTAATTCAAAAAAATAAATTAAATCTAAAAGCTTTTAAACAGAAAATTCGTAATTTTGTAGTTTAGAATCCAAACAAGGCTCTTATGAAAATTGGCAATATAGATTTGGGCAACCGCCCCGTTATGCTCGCTCCTATGGAAGATGTAACAGACGAATCATTTCGTTTGATATGTAAGGAAATGGGAGCCGACATGACTTATACCGAGTTTGTGAGTGCCGATGCTCTTATACGCAATATTCAGGCTACTACCCGAAAACTCAAGATACATGATGCCGAGCGTCCTACGGCCATACAGATTTACGGTCGCGAAGTAGAACCGATGGTCGAAGCTGCAAAAATAGCTGAAACTGCTCGTCCCGATATCATTGACATAAACTTTGGCTGTCCGGTGAAGAAAGTTGCCGGCAAAGGTGCAGGCGCTGGAATGTTGCGCAACGTACCGCTCATGCTCGAAATAACTAAGGCCGTTGTCAATGCCGTAAATGTACCCGTTACAGTCAAGACTCGCCTCGGTTGGGATCATGAATCAAAAATCATAGTCGAACTGGCCGAAAAGTTGCAAGATTGCGGCATACAGGCTTTAACAGTACATGGCCGCACTCGTTCACAGTTGTATTCAGGCGAGGCCGATTGGGAGATGATTGCTCGTGTAAAGGATAATCCTCGCTTTACATTGCCTCTTATTGGCAATGGCGACATAACTTCGCCGGAGCTTGCTCGGCAGGCTTTCGACAAATATGGCGTTGACGGTGTTATGGTGGGGCGTGCATCGATTGGCGCTCCATGGATCTTCCATGACATCAAGCAAATGCTTACCATAGGCAATGTTACACCCATTACGACTGCGGATAAGTTTGCGTTACTGCGACGCCAAATACGCGAGAGTGTCGACCGTATAGATGAATATCGCGGTATACTGCACATACGCCGTCACCTGGCTGCATCACCGATCTTCAAAGGTATACCTGATTTCCGTCAGACGCGCATTGCGATGCTTCAAGCCAATTCGCTTGCCCAACTTGAAGAAATACTTGATCGTATAGAACATGAAATACTACCTCATCACATAAACCTTTTAACACAATGAAACTGTACTTCTCACTCATTCTCATGCTCGTGAGCGCAGTAAGCGCAATGGCTGCCGAGACCGAAAAGTTCACTCTCGAAGTCAAGGACTTCACTGAACTCAAGGTTACAGACGGCATAAACGTGGTTTACCGCAATTCTACAGACTCAGCCGGTTGGGCTGTCTTTGAGACCACCCCCCTTATCACGTCGAAGATTATGTTCAAGAACAACAAGTCATGCTTGCACATACAGCTCGCAACAGATGGCGTGCACTATCAGAATCTTCCTACAATTTATGTTTACTCGTCGGTTCTGACCAAAGCCCACAACGACTCCGACTCTACCATGACCATTGCCGAAAACTGCGTTGTACCTGATTTTAAGTGTAGCCTTGTTGGCAATGGCACAATAATAGTAAAGGACATACATGCCGACAACATTGATGCATCGATTACTACCGGCAAAGGTAATATAATACTCTCCGGTGTAGCCAATAAAGCAACTTATAGCAACCTTAGCTCTGGCCCCATCGAAGCCAACGAACTTAAAGCTAAAGAAGTGTCGGTTAAAATGCTCGGTACAGGCAACGTAGACTGCACTGTAACTGAATCTCTGTCAATCGTCGGCACAGGTTCTGGCAAAGTATTCTTCCAAGGTAAGCCCGCTAAAATTAAAAACCGTACACTCGGCGTGAAAACCATGTCGCGCGACAACTGATTATGACAGCACATTCCGATTCGCTCAAGTCGCGCACTGCGGGCACAATCAAGTGGAATGTAATCGACCGCATAGCCTCGCAAGTGCTTTATGCCATCACGGGCATAGTGCTTGCGAGGTTGCTTTCTGTTGCAGACTTTGGTTTGGTAGGTGCGGTACTGATTTTTCAGACATTTGCTTCATTGTTGGTTGACAGTGGTTTTTCTTATGCCCTTATTCAACGCAAGGAACCCACTCAGACCGATTATTCTACTGTGCTGTGGCTCAATCTGGGCATAGCGGGCTTTCTTTATGCTGTACTGTTTGTCTGTGCACCCCTCATAGCAGATATTTTTGATGGTGATACACGCCTTATTCCCCTTTCGCGTGTAATGTTTCTGTCGTTCATTATAAATGCATCGGCAATAGTGCAGACAAATCGTCTTATGAAGCGAATGGATGTCAGGATGCTTGCTGTGAGCAATTCAGTAGGCTTGGCCGTCGCAGGGGTTGTAGGCATAGTACTTGCAATGCTTGGCTATGGCGCTTGGGCAATTGTATGGCAGACTATCGTGCTCGGAGCTGTAAAGTCGGCAATGTTGTGGCTCACACAGAAGTGGCGTCCTTCGTTTACATTCTCGCTAAAGTCGCTGCGAAGTTTCTTTGGGATAGGCTCGCGTATGATGTTTTCATCATTTCTCAACACAGTGTTTCTCAACATCTATTCATTCTTCATAGGCAATCGTGCAGGAATGGTTCCACTGGGTTATTATACCCAAAGCGATAAATGGAGCAAGATGGGCGTTATGTCAATATACCAAGTTGTAACATCGTCGTTCTTGCCTACTCTTTCGGCTGTGCAAGATGACACAGAGAGATTTGTGCGAGCATGCTCCAAAATGTGTCGACTCACGGCCTATATTGTTTTTCCTGCGTTGCTGGGACTCGCTTGTATGGCAACCCCACTATTTCACACATTGTTTGGCTCCAAATGGGATGCATCGATAGTGCTTTTCCAGCCATTGCTTGTCCGCGGTATATTTACAGTTCTTACAGGTCTTTACAATAACTTTCTCCTTGCTCGCGGTCATGCCAAAAGTATTATGTGGCTTGAGGTGTTGCGCGACAGCGCAGCTATAGCGATGCTGCTTGCAACTCTACCTTTTATCACTGAGTCGCGCGGCGACAATCCCGTGTGGGGACTTGAACTGCTGTTGTGGGGCCAGGTGATCAGTGCTGTCTTAACATTTGCTGTAACGCACATTGTCACTTCGCACATGTTGGGCATCAAAATTATATCCTTTCTTCGCGACTTTGCACCCTACTCCATTCTTACTTTGGCCATCCTCCCGGTGCTCATAATCATTGCAAAAATACACCCTGCTTTCGTAGCTTTATGTGTGCAGGGTGTTGTGCTCATTGTAATCTATGCTGGCTTAAATGCCTTGGCGGGTTCCAATATTCAGCGTGAAGTAATGGGATTTGTACTGAAAAAGAAAGTTAAGTGAAATAACGACTTTTTATAAATATTCGATCAGACGGTGCACCTGTGGAAGCAGTGCGGCATCGTCTGAGTTGTTTATTATATCATGCTCAATGTCGCTGAGATCCTCATTTCTTTGCGACTCAATGCGCGCCAATACTTGTTGGCGATTCACGCTGTTACGGGCCATAACACGGGCTATGCGCGTCTCAATTGGAGCTGTAACTTCCCATATTCTGTCAATGAAATCAACGAGCCCACTTTGACGCAATATTGCAGTTTCTACAAATGCAACTTTATGACCTTGAAATTCTATTTGTTTACGCCACTCGCAAAGATCTTTTTTCACAGCTCCATGAACTATCCTATTGAGCCGTTGCAGAGCGCCTGAGTCGGCAAACACAATATTTGAAATAAGTTGCCTGTCGATCGTGCCATTGACTACGGCATTGGGATGAATGTCACGACAAAGTGCCGAGTGGATTTGCTTGTCACCATTCATAATATCTTTGGCTCTCTGGTCGCAATCATACACAGGATACCCCATGATGCGCAGTATCTCGGAAACAACCGATTTGCCGGAGCCTATACCTCCGGCTACAGCTATGAGTAGACAAGTATTCATAGTTTTTCGATGTAAAATTCAGCACTGTCGGCCACAAGATGCACGTTTTGCAGGTTGTCTGAAGCTTCGGCAACTTTGAGGCGAATCATGCGAGACGAGGGTTTATGAGCTATTGTTCTGTAATCGGCTACGACACGGATATGCGGCTCTGTGGATTTGTACTGTGACACGGGGATCATATAGTTTACATCCACCTGTGTAGGAAATGTTATGAGTTTAACATCAGCAGGAGCATTTATGGTTTCGACAGTAACTTTGCGGGTTTTGAATATCAAAGGTTCAACTTTGATTGTAACGTCGATAGAATCGGGTACAACTCGGGAGCCTCGCGGAGCAACAAGAGCAACCTTGTGTACGGTTGTCTCTGCAAGCGAATTAATGCGCAGGGGTTCTGTCGTGATGGCTTCTACGGCAACAGGTGCTTGTCCTATAGTGTAGACCCTTACTGAGTCAAGCGACAATGATGGCTTGCCGCTAATAGTGGCATTTGGTCCGGGAGTTACATTGTAATCCAAGTGAACCGGCAACATAACAGGCGGTTGAGATGTAAATGCAAGTATTAGAGAGTCGGGCGACACTACTATAATCGAAGCTCCGTCAAGGGCATTGCGGGCTATTGCTTTCAGATCCTGATTGGATAGTCGAAGTGCGCCACCTGAACGATACATTCGGTAGTCAATCTCGAATTCAGGAGCGCTTCCGAGCTGTAGTTTCAGTATCTGAGTGCCTTTTGTGGAGAGACTCACTGACATAGTCTCTGGAATTCGAGACACCATGGTCACCGAGTCGGGTACGTGTGTCAACTTGACTTTCATGCGCACATCGGCCTGTACCTCTTCATTTAAGGAGGAAACAAACCACAGCAGAGTGGCAATAACCAAAAATACCAAGAACACGAGCAGATTGTGACCTTTTGATGTCTTAAGGGCAAATTTCAGCTTGTCGTTCAATTGACGGAGACGTTCGTTCATTACGCTCAAAAAAACATCATGGAGATGCGCTCTGTGTGATACACATCTCCATGGGTATGGTTGCTGATTGGGGTGTGATTTATTTAGCCTGATTCTGTGCATCGGCTTCTGCGGCCGACGGATATACAGAACCTTTGTCCACAGTGATTTTAACGCTGGGCGCAATTTCTACAACAAAGGTTTTTTCGTTGATATCGGCGATTTTGCCAAAAATGCCACCACTGGTTACGATTTTGTCGCCCTTGGAGATGCCTTCGCGGAACTTTTTCATTTCTTTTTGGCGCTTCTGTTGGGGGCGAATCATGAAGAAATAGAACACTACAAAGAGTGCAAGGATCATCACGATACTACCAAGAGGGTTGCCTTGCGATGTCTGAAGTGGGATAAGGAGTGAAAACATGTTTCTTTAGATTTTTCAGTTTTTATTTTTCGTTGTTGAAGGGTTTCTTTAACTTGCCGTCTTTGGCGAGCATCGATATTATGGAGTACAGGATACCGTTGATGAAAGGCCCCGAACGTTGAGTGGAGTACTCGTTGGCAATCTCGATATACTCGTTGAGCGACACCGGCAGGGGAATACCAGGGAAGTTGAGTATTTCGGCGATTGCTGCTATCATTATGACAATATCCATGAATGCAAGACGGTCGGGGTCCCAATCGCGGTTGATAAAGCGGTCGATGTATTCGCGATACTGTTCGCGGTTGTCCACTGCGTAGGCAAACAGACGCGCACCAAATGCAGCATCTTCTTCATCTTTGTACTGGGGAAGGAAACGCACGCCTGTTCCATTGTCCGACTGTGCAAAGCGACGGATGGTCTTGAGGACGAATGTTCCGATTGTTGTCAAGTCGTCGTTCCAGAATATCGACTTATTTTCTATTGCTTCCGAAAGGGCGTCGCTGGGTAGTACTACGCTACGCAGTATGTTGCGCCAAAACTCGCAGTCTGTGTTCCAGTCTGACGTGGGAGCCTGCATATACTCTGCATAGATATCTGATTGCAGAATGGCTTCAAGCAGAGTCTTGAGAAGACCTGGGGAATTGACCCATGTAAACTTCTTGTCGTTTATAAATTCTTGCAGGTCGGTGTTTTCTGCAAGAAATTTTGCAAACGAGTTGTTCACAAAACGTGTGTCGGGGTTGAGGTCTTCAGATGTGGCCAGATACTTCGATTTTGCAGCTTCCTGACGGTCAACTTCCTCCTGTGTGAGCTCTACAATAAGAGCAAAGAGTGCATAATACAGTTCATAAGCCTTGTCGAGCGAATCCTCAAGCTCTTGTTTTGCTTTGAGATACATAGCTCGTGAGTCGTTGTAGGCTTTGAGCGTGGCAACAGCCTGCATCACACCATAGTGAAGGCCTGTAAGCGAAAAATCGGGATTGCTGCGCAACACGGCATTGACATCCGGATTTTTGATTACAGCCGATTCGAGAAGCACGGTCCATAAGCGCACATCGTCGTCGAGGGAGTGTGTGCGCTTGCGTGCATAATCGGTAAATACAGCAGATTTTGCCAGCTCATCGGCAAGTTTTTGCAGATAAGGACCAAATGCGTTAAGGTTGGCTTCAGTACGGAATGTAGCTGTTTTAAGAGCTTCATTGTCGGCCAGAGCACGACCTACGCGATTAGTGCGAAACTTAGGGTGAACTTCGATTGCGGGAAGTGAACGGTTGGGTACGTTGCTGCGAATGCCCGATAATTCTTGTATCAGGTTGAGCATGTCGAGGTAAACTGCATAGCCAAATCGGCGGTCACGCGATGCCGCTTCAGGAGCGGGGTCAATCTTAAACTCGCTGCGCGATAACAGATATGAGTAGAGTATCTGGACCACCTTAATTCTAATCAGAATGCGATTTATCATATAGCAATGTTCTTGTTTTACAGTTTAACTCAACAAAGTTACAACTTTTTGGCGACTGTTCAATCAACAAAGGATAAAAAAATACGATTTAATCATCATTTTCTCCCTTGAGGGGGTTCCAGCCCTGGGCCTTGAGGGGAAGTTCGCCCCCGTCGCGAGTGATCAGTGCACATCCAAGGTCTTTTTCGGTGACATAACCTATCATGTGCACATCTTTCATTTTTTCGATTGCATCGAGCGCCGACAGAGGCACTGTAAACAGCAATTCATAATCTTCACCGCCATTGAGGGCTGCTGTTACAAGATTCATGTTGAGCTCCTCGGCCATAACGGCAGTCTGGTAATCGATGGGGATGCGGTCTTCATACACACGGCAACCGGTACCACTCTTCGTAGCAAGGTGCAATAGTTCGGATGAGAGGCCGTCGGATACATCAATCATGGATGTCGGTTTTACACCGGCCTTGGCTAATTCTTCAATAACGTCGCGGCGGGCTTCGGGTTTGAGCTGTCTTTGTACAAGATATTCCTTTCCGGCAAAGTCGGGTACGAAGTCTTTGCGGCCGGCCGAAGCCACTTTTTCGCGCTCAAGCAACTGCAATCCCATATAAGCTGCTCCCAGATCACCGCTTACGCAGATGAGGTCGGTTGGTTTGGCTCCGTCTCGATACACGATTGATTCGCGCTTGGCATCACCTATACACGTTATGGAGATAACAAGACCCTGATGCGATGCACAAGTGTCGCCGCCCACAATATCCACCCCGTAGGCTTCACACGCAAGGCGTATGCCGGCATAGAGCTCTTCGATGTGTTCGAGTGTGAAGCGACTTGATATGCCGAGCGACACTGTAATCTGTCGCGGTGTGCCGTTCATGGCATAGATGTCTGAAAAATTTACTACTGCACTCTTGTAGCCGAGATGCTTGAGGGGTACATAAGTCAAATCGAAATGTACTTTTTCAAGAAGCATATCAGTCGTGACAAGCACGTCGTTTTGAGATTCGTAGTGCATTACTGCAGCATCGTCGCCCACGCCTTTTAGAGTTGAGGGATTGATGCTGTCTAATTTGTCGGTAAGGCGATCTATCAAACCGAATTCGCCGAGTGAGGAAATTTCAGACATGGGATTTGTATATGGAATGTAGCACCGATACTATCGGTGCTACATTTTTATGATTTCAAAATTTTAGGAACGTTTTACCATTTCGGTGATGAGCGACACTACAGTGGGCTGAGCCTTGACAGCAGCTTGCTGCACTTCTTCGTGCGAAGGAACTTCGCGGATATCCTTGCCGCCGAGGTCGGTGATTACCGACACACCAAATACACGCATATCTGCATGACGAGCAACGATTACTTCGGGAACGGTCGACATGCCCACAGCGTCGCCACCGATGATACGGAAGAATTCATATTCGGCGGGAGTTTCAAATGTAGGACCGGTAACGCCAACATATACGCCGTGCATTAGACGTAGTCCCTTCTCAGCACCGATAGTATCCGCGAGCTCAATGAGCTTGGGATCGTATGCATCGATCATTGCGGGGAAACGAGTGCCGAGTTCATTGTAGTTCTTGCCACGAAGAGGATTTTCAGGGAAGAGGTTTATATGGTCGGTGATAACCATAACGTCGCCTACTACAAATTCTTTGTTCATGCCGCCCGATGCATTAGACACGAAGAGTGTCTTTACACCAAGAGCCTTGAACACGCGCACGGGAAAGGTTACCTGCTTCATGTCATAACCTTCGTAGTAGTGGAAGCGGCCCTGCATGGCTATAATGCGCTTGCCACCGAGGGTGCCGAAAATGAGGTTGCCCGAATGGCCTTCTACAGTCGATACGGGCATGTTGGGAATTTCGGAATAGGGAATATATTGCTTGTCTTCCATGAAGTCGACGAGCGAGCCGAGTCCGGTGCCGAGGATAATCGCAGTTTCGGGCATAGTGCCTTCGACTTTGGAGCGAATGTATTCGGCGGTCTGATTGATTGTTTCTAACATAGTGTTTAGTTAAGTTATGTATTAATCTGACGTCACTATAACGATTTTATAGTGTGTAAAGTTGACTAATTAGTGTGGTTTCGTATCTGGTGAGTCAGGATTTGTTCAAAGTTTTGATTGCCGTGGCTCGAGAAACGCACTTTAACAGGCAGATAGTATGTGACCGCGCGCAATTCCGGTGGAAAATACTGGCTTGTAGCCATGCGCACGGCATCTTTTTCAGTTGTAATAAGAATCTTCTGACGGCCGCGCATTGTCTTGTAGCGATCAAGCAGGAGTTCAAAGTCCCCGCGTGTAAAGTTGTGATGATCAGAAAATATATTGACGCGAACCTTTGGTAAGAAGCTCTTCAAGTATCTCACAAACGGGCGAGGATTGTCTATGCCGGCAACCGCGAGAATGGCGTCGTCCGATGTCATCCAGTCGAGACATGGCACCGAGCGACTTTGCTCGGGGAATACAGGCATGAGGTTTTGATAAGAATACCGTGAGAAGAATATTTCCTGATACGGAAATAATCCGAGGTTCTTCTTAAACAATGCATAATCCAAGTCGCTCATATTGTCGGGACACTTGGACACGATGACAATATCAGCACGGTTTACGCCTCTCATGGGCTCGCGCAGACGTCCGTATGGCAACATTTTATCGTTGTAAAGAGGTCTCGCATATTCTGTCACTACGATGGAAACAGAAGGTTTAACATAACGGTGTTGGAATGCATCGTCGAGCAGGATGAGGTTTATGCGGGGATTGAGTGCCAAAAGCTCTCGTATTCCTGCAACACGGTCTTCACACACAGCTACCGTAATCTTTCTGCCAAATTTCTGATATATTTGATACGATTCGTCACCAATTTCGCGTGGTGTGGAGTCGGGCGTGGCGAGAACAAAGCCCTTAGTGGCTCGTTTGTAGCCGCGGGACAATACAGCTATATGATACTTATGGCGTAATGCCTCCACTATATATTCGGTGTGTGGGGTTTTACCCGTGCCTCCCACGGCGAGATTACCTACAACTACGATTGGGACGTCAAATTCATGCTGGGGAAGGATTTTCCAATCGAACAGTTGGTTGCGTACAGCAGTAATTGCGCCGTACAGTTTGGAGCACGGCAACAGAATAGTTTTAGAGATGATACTGCGTAAAGACACTGCTGTATATATGGTGGATTAGCGAATGATGATTTCGGGCATACGTGCCTGCTGAGGATTCATGCGCTGCATGTAATCGAGAATGGCAAGAATACGTGCGCAACGTGTATCGATGCGCAACGAACCGTACGTGTCGAGTTTGCGAGCTTCCGCGATTATTTGATTCAGGAACTTCTTGTCAACAGCTGGATATGTCACAACTTTGTCGGCATCGAGACCGGTTTTTTCAGCAATTTCGTTGATAGCGGTGCGTAGTGAGCCGAGCTGGTCGACCAAGCCTATGCGCAGTGCGTCGTCACCTGTCCACACACGGCCTTCTGCTATAGCCTTAACAGAGTCTTGCGACATATTGCGGCCATTGGCTACGCGGGTTGTGAAGATGTCGTATGTGTTTTCAGTGGATTTTTGCAACGCCGCCATTTGGGCAGGGGTAATACCGGTGTAAACCGAGGGAAAGTCGGCGTTGGTATTGGTTTGCACAGTAGCAAATGTAACACCGAGCTTTTCTGTGGCGAGGTTTGAATAATCAGGAATCATGCCAAATACACCGATTGAGCCGGTGAGAGTTGTGCGATCGGCAAAAATCTTGTCGGCGCCACACGAAATGTAATAACCACCCGAAGCAGCGTAGTCGCCCATAGAAACATAGAAAGGCTTGTTTTTGGATTTAAAATATTCAAGAGCCTCCCATATCTGTTCGGAAGCAAAAGCTGATCCGCCACCCGAGTTAACGCGAAGGACGAGTGCAGAGACATTGTCATCATCAGCAAGAGCTATGATTTCGGGCACCATGGTTTCTCCTACGATGCCACCTTTTCCGGAATCGACGATATCGCCCACAGCGTAAAGTACTGCAATATGTTCATCGTTAGACGATGCAGACTTCTGTGCGGCCATGTATTCCGAGGGGAGCACGAGAGGAAGGTCGTCGTCATCGTACAGACCAAGCTGTTCGCGGAGCGAAGCCTCCGCCTCACGACGATATTTAAGTGAAGTTACAGCCTTAGACTCGAGGATCTTACGCGAGGGCCAAAGTGCTATAAGTGAGTCGGCCCAAAGATTTACAGTATTGGTCTCAACCTTTCTGTTCTGAGCCACAACACATGATGCGTAGTTCCAGATATTATCGAGCATTACCTTGTTCTGTAAGCGTGATGCTTCGCTCATTGTGTTACCAATAAAAGGTTCAACAGCGCTTTTAAAAGTGCCTACGCGAGTTATATTCATCTTAACGCCAATCTTGTCGAGAAGACCCTTAAAGAAAGGTATTTGCATGGCCATGCCGTGAATATCTACCGAACCGATAGGATTGAGAAAAATGCTGTCGGCAACAGACGAAATGATGTAGTCGCCTTGAGCGTACGAGTCACTATAGGCATAAATCCACTTGCCCGACTTCTTGAAATCTTTAAGAGCCTCAACAATTTCTTCAATAGTGGCAGGCCCAACACCGGCTCCGGCTGCGTTTATATAAACACCCTCGATTTTTGAATCGTCCTTGGCCAGGCGCAAAGAGTTGAGAATATCTTCAAGAGACTCACCATCGGCCTCCGACTCTTGTATTAACTGCCAGAAATCGGCAGGTTGGATACGTTCCGGGATTTCTCCCACTAAGTCAATATATAGTACCGAACCCTTTTCAACAGTTGGTTTCGTATCTGATCCAGAGGCTATTATAGCTCCGACAATGCTAATACCAACAAGTATGCAGATTATGATAGAAATCCAAAAGCCGGCAATTGTACCGAGCATAGATATGAAGAATCTTTTGAGCATATGTAATTTTAAATTCAATGAAGTTCAAAATTACAAAAAAAAGAGTTGATAAGTGGTTAAATAACGTTAATTAATGATATTGTCATACGTTATTTGATAGAATCGATCATATTTTTGATTATTCTGCACAATTTCATACGACGATAAATTCCGACTGTCAATCCTCCTACAAGACCTATAGAAGCTCCTATAATAATATGTGGAGAGTGGTCAACAATAATATATGCACCTATTACAAGTAATGCGGTTGCAAGAATGATTATTACAGTCTCTATACATAAACTTGTTTTTTTAATGTGTATGGCCCGTTGCACAGCCTCGGCCACCGGCAAAGATACGAGATCTTTAGCTTTGATATAATTTCCAAATAAGAACTGTGCAATTGCAGCTATGCAGCCGAACAGGGCATAGAGCAGTCCGTACCATGTCGGCATATTCAGGACAGTGCAAATAGTCGGTGCGATTATCGGCAGTAATAAACCAGTGAATGCCTGCCGACGCACAGACGAAACCAACCTGCTCTGATATGTCGAAGTCTTTGACGATTCGAGACGACGGCAAAGTTCGCGGTTTGTTTCTTCAAGCTCATTCAAGCGAGCCTGCTGTTCTTGCCACAACTTTTTAAAATTATCGAGATTGTCTAAATATTCGTTCATAATAGCACAGAATCATTCGTTAGCCATTTTGGATAATTGAGTACGGATACGATGCAGACGTGTTGCGACATTGGATTTTGTGATACCCAAGATTGCTGAAATATCATCGTAAGATTTATCTTCGAGCCAAAGTGTTATCAGAGCTTTGTCAAAGTCATTTAACTTTGATATAAGTGCATAAAGTTGAGCTATCTGAGCTCCTTGGTCTGAAGTTAAATCAGGAATGTCGAGCCCGGCTTCTATAGGAAGATTGAATGAATGTTTACGATTGCGTCGAGTCCAGGTAATGCATGTATTAATGGCGACGCGATATATCCAAGTGGATAATTTCGCATCGCCTTTAAATGAGTCAAGCCCGGTCCAAAGGCTTACCATAACTTCCTGATATAAATCGGCAAACGGCGCAGACTCAGAGCAATATACAGAGCAAACCTTGGCGATTACTTCTTTGTATTCGTCGGCTACTTTTAGAAACTGCTGTTGTCGCGTTGTATCCATATATAGGTTTGACGCGCCGAATTGCAAAAAATTACAGGCAGAGCGATTATTTTTTTATTTTCTTGTAATTTTCAAGCGATTTTGTTCGTTTCTGTTCGTTTATGGGTCGGAGTTTAGTCATATCAATGTATTTTTTTCCGCTTCCACCCTGATAAGGAATTGTTGATTGACGAAGTTGCATAGCCCTGTCGCAAGCCTCCGAGCGCCAATTGGCTCCAGGTTGTAGGTCGGTGGGGATATCCTTGAGAGTTACAAGTTGCGTTTCGGCACAAGGAGGGTAACCAAGGGCGGCCCACATCCGCATTCCCGATACCTTCTCGCCGGGGTTGACGCCTTCGATAGCAATAGATGATGTTGATATATCGCGAGGTATGAAATCTTGATTTACCACTACATCGTCGTTGTAGCAATCGCGCCCAACAAGGCTATGGTAAAAAGAGCGGGATAGACCCTCCGTGCATAGTTCGGGCGTGAGATCAGAATTGGCAACAGCATCGCGAGTCAAAGAGTCGGCCGTATTGTATCTAATGTAACCATAGCCTGCACCATCCTGACCTGAGAACGAATAATTGGAGCGAATAACCATGCCTCCGGGAGCTGATGCAACATCATACCGGACCCATGTATAATCGCTGGTTTCGAAATATGCTGCCCCACCCTGCGCATCAATTACACCAAAATTGGCTTGAACACCCAGCGGTTTGGGCAATCGTTCCAAACACAGCTCAAAGTCGGCCACGGTGCGACAAGAGCGCAATGCCTCAGTCATAACAATACCTTCGCGGTCCTTGACCTTTGCTGTATCGGGGGCAAGATTGTAAGAGGCCGTGTTCATGATTGCAAAACCGGCATCGTTCATGCCCTGCCAAGCCTCAAGAAGAAGCGAGTCGCCACCGTTAAACAATGCAACATAACCGATGTCGCCAGTTGTTTTAGGCTCTACTCTTTTTAAAAAGTTGTTATCGGCTCCCGTGTCACGATGCTTCCACATTAGCGGACGGCCGTCGCGAGTGGCTCGCGCCGAAGCTATGAGCGATGTGCACGCCTCCGTATATATAGGAACGGCAACAGTCGAGAGCGATACAATCAATAGTGATATTATGCGCGTTTTCATCTTCTTTTTATAGGATTGTTTCGATAAGGGTTGTTTTTACACTACAAAATTAACAAAAACTTTTGGAATAAAAATCTTAATTCGCTGAAAGATAAAACCAAATGTAAAAATATGCTATATAACATAAACTAATTTTGCTACAAATGTTTGCTCAATTCGAAATTTAGTTATAATTTTAAGCCGTTAAAACATCATTTTTGTTAATACGAATCCTAAAAACAATACACTATGTCAAAGACCATCACCTTTAACGAGCTTCGCCGTCTCAAAGACAGTCTGCCCGACGGTTCCATGCACAAAATCGCCGACCAGCTCAACGTAACTGTTCAGACCGTACGCAACTACTTCGGTGGCAGCAACTACGAGTTTGGTAAAAACATGGGCGTTCATATCGAGCCCGGCCCCGACGGCGGTATTGTTGTACTCGACGATCCTACCATCTATGATATGGCAGTCGAAATCCTTAAAGAAAAGGAGGTAGAATAAGCCCCCAAGGCAATTCTACGAAAAAAGACTCAATCCTCAAAAATATGTCGGTTTACCCGCACATCACAGCCAGATGGAAGCAAGGGTAAACCGACATAACTTTTTAGCAGTCTTTGATTATTAACAGAAAAAATAGATTTTCATACTATGCGTCTCATTACCCTTGCCATTCATACATACGATCGCGCTGTTGCAGTGAAAAATCTCCTTGAAGCCGAAGGCATTGAGGTTACGTTGCAAAATGTCAATCTCGAACAACCCGAGATCTCGTCGGGCGTGAGGGTTAGAATTGATATAACCGACCTTCCGCTTGCTTTGCGCATAGTAGAAAATCCACACATATTCAGCGGTTACGCTTTCCCGCAATCAGCACGCAGTTGTAAGCATGCCATTCTCGTACCAACCGACTTCAGCGATCTGTCGATTAATGCGGCACGAGTAGCTTTAAGACTTGCTGCCACGCGCAAAACCGAGGTGGTGTTTCTGCACGCGTACATAGATCCTGGCTTGTCGGGGTCGGTGCAGTTGTCCGATAATCTTACGTACGATATTACCGACACAGAGATGACCGAGCATCTTGTTGCTGCAGCTAACGGCTCGATGGCCAAGTTTGCTGCAAAAATCCGTCAGATGATGAAGTGCAATGAGTTGCCAATGGTGCCGTTTTCAACGGCTGTAGTAGAGGGCGTGCCAGAGGAGGCTATTGTTGCTTTTACCAAACAAAATACTCCCTATCTTGTCGTTATGGGTACTCGGTCCAAGAGTCGTAAGGAGCGTGAATTTATCGGTAGTGTGACAGCAGAGGTGCTCGACGCCGGACGATTCTCTGTATTGACAGTTCCCGAGCCTGCCGCCCCTCAAACCATTGATACTCCCCACAACATATTGTTCTTCGGCAACATTGACCAGGAGGATATCATAGCAATGGACACTCTCTACCGATATTTCTCAAATTCAAACGCCGAGGTCACCATTATTCATATACCTCAACGTCACAGACTTACCGAGCGATTCTATAGCAAATCGGCCGATGCCCTGAGCGAGTATTGTACCAAAACGTTTGAGCATTTTAACTTCAAGACTGTAACCGTTTCGCCCGACAAAGCTATTGACGAACTTGAGGCATTGCAAAATGAACACAATTTTGATTTGCTCGTCCTACCAAACAAGCGCAAAAACGCACTTGCACGTATGCTCAATCCCGGCCTTGCGCACAAAATTCTGTTCCAGGCCGACATTCCTATGCTCGTGATACCTATATAAACGTATTCTTATTTCCAGAAAGATCTTGAGAACATCAGCAGGATCGTAAATACTTCAAGACGGCCTGTTAGCATTAGAAATGAAAGTACCCACTTGGCCCCGTCGGGTATAACGGTGAAGTTTTCACCATAGCCGGTAAGAGCCGCTCCAAATCCGGTGTTGCAGATACATGAGAAAGCCGAGAAAAAGGAGTCAACAGGCTTCAAGCCCATAAACGACATAACTACGCCGCCACCTACTATAAGTAGCATAAAAATACAGAGGAAAGCTACGGTCTTACGTACCAAATCGTTATTGACTACTACTCCGTTAACTCGGACGGAGTATATGGCGTTGGGATGAACACACTTGCGTATCTCATTGCCTAAAAAACGTTTCAGAAAAATTAATCGATCGATTTTCGCTCCACCACTTGTCGACCCTGCGCAACCTCCGCTAAACATCATAATGAATGTCAGAGCTAAAAGAAAGGGTTCCCACATACGAAATCCAGGCGATAGATAGCCAGTGGATGTTATGGTCGACACTACTTGGAACAATGGGTAAATAGTAACTTCTCTAAAATTAGAAACAGACCCACGCATAATATGTCCAATTGCAAATAGGACAGTAAATAGAGCTATAGCAAAGATGTATGTTCGAGTTACATCGTCCATCCGCACTCTGCGCCAATCGCCGATTGCGGCCTTATAAACAATGCCGAAATTCATACCGCTGAGCAACATAAATACACATACAACTATAAGAATATAGTCCGAATGGAACTCATTGATAGAATGAGCCCTTGAAGAGAATCCTCCTGTTGAAACCGTACCGAAAGCATGACAGATACTGTCAAAGAGACTCATTGGTCCAATCCACAACAGCAGAGTAAGTACTACAGTCATAGCTATGTATATCCCCCACAGAGTCATCGCAGTGTGACTGATGCGAGGCCTGATCTTTTCATGAGTAATACCGGTAGCTTCGGCATTGAACATAAGCATGCCCCCCGAGTTGTTGAGGGCCGGAATAACGGCAAGAGTGAAGATTATAATACCCATACCCCCAAGCCATTGCATCAGGGCCTGCCACATTACGAGTCCTCGACTCATGTCGTCTATTGAAATATCGAGGGTGGTCGCGCCAGTGGTAGTAAATCCAGACATAGCCTCAAAAAATGCACTGCTTATGCCGGTGGGCGTGTCGCTGAAAATAAATGGCAACATACCAAAAAGCGAAAATACCACCCACACCGAGGCTGTGAGGAGATAGCCCTCGCGCTTGCCCATGCGGCTCGATGTGGTCTGAATATGCATCAAACTAAATCCGCTCAATGCTGTCAGAGTTGCTATTGCTGCAAACACTTTCCAATCCTGCTCGTCATATATTACGCAAGTTATGATCGGGATAATCATAAATACAGCCTCGAGAATCAGCAGTGAACCGATTACATTCAGCAACTTCCTATAGTTAATATTTTTTCGCATTACGAAAATAGTCGTTCTACTTTGTGAAGCGCTCCGGCAAGGCAAAACACCATCACGCGATCTCCGGGTATGAATGTTGTGTTACCCGATATAAGCATGCCGCGCCCGTTGCGTATCAATGCGGCAAGAGTCATATTGCGATCGAGATTAAGGTCCTTAACTGCAGCGCGGGTTATCTTGGCATTGGGCCTAACTTCGAGTTCGGCAACCTCGGCGTCTGTGAGTGCGAGGCATTTCGAGGTAGACTGGTCAGTATCAAGCATGAGCTGGAATATAGTGCTTGTAGCTAAGAGTTTTTTGTTGAGTACCGAACCAATGCCAAGCGATTCGGCCTGAGGAATGAATTGAATATCTTCCACTTCGGCAACGCTCTTTTTTATACCATATCCTTTTGCTGAAAGTGTTGTTAGAATATTTGATTCAGAACTTGGCGAAAGAGCCACGAATGCATCGCTGGTGTTAATCCCAGCTTCTGCAAGAACTTCGGGATCGCGTGCATCGCCATGAATTATGTGGGCATTCGGACACTTTTCGGGCAGATTTATGCACACGTCACGATTATTGTCGATTATCGTAAAACGGTAACGGTCGCCTGCCATATCGAGCAGACGGATGGCAATTTTACTGCCGCCCATAATAAGCACCTTCTTTATGCGCTCTTGCTCTTTGCCGCAAAGTTGTATGAGTTCATTTATGTTCTCGCGTGTCGCAGTAATATAAAGCACATCTCCAGCAAGCATATAGTCATTACCTCGAGGAATGATAGTTTCATGATTGCGACGGATGGCCGACACGTGAAACTTGCCCGTGTGTACACCGAAATCTTTGAGTTGCATTCCTGCAAGTGTAGCATTATCGCCTATACGCACCCCGACAAGGATAATCTGTCCCTCGTGCAGTTCAAACCAATTGCGCACCCAAGAGTGTTCCAACGCTGTTATGATTTCACAAGCAGCGAGATATTCGGGATAAATGAGACGGTCTACGCCCATTCGTTCCATTGTTGGCTTGTTGGCCGGGTCCATAAATCCGTAGTGCGAAATTCGTGCTACGGTGGTTTGAGCACCGAGTCCTTTGGCAATGGAGCAGGCTACAAGATTGGTTGTTTCCGATGGAGTAACAGCCACAAACAAATCGGCATGCCCTACATTTGCATCTTTTTGAGCAAAAAAAGATGTAGGACTGCCTTTGACAGTCATTAGATTATACGATGAATCAAGAAAATTTAGTTTCTCGGCATCGTCATCTATAACTATTATATCCTGTTCTTCAAAGGACAGGAGTTTGGCAAGATGAGTACCAACCTCACCCGCGCCTGCAATGACAATTCTCATGCGTTGATTATTGTCTGATAAATAGTTTCTGTGTCGTATCCACAGATTTTTTTAAGCTGTTCGGGAGTGCCGTGTGTTACAAACTGATCGGGCATGCCCAGGCGTATAATTTTGCGAGTCAAGCCTTTTGCCGCAAACCATTCGGCAACGGCTCCGCCAAGGCCACCATTAACACTGCCGTCTTCAACTGTAATAACTGGACAGTTCAATTGAGCCACTTCGTTCAAGATTTCTTCATCGATAGGCTTAAGGAACACCATATCATAGTGGGCAACGTCCACACCTGCCTCAGCGGCCTTTTTTACAGCCTTTGCAGCATCGGCAATTGTAGTGCCGATTGTTAGTAGGGCTACTTTAGTGCCGTGTGTCAGTTTGCGTCCTTTGCCAATGGGTAGTTCCTGCATTTCGCATTGCCAGTCAAGCTCTTTGCCACCGCCTCGTGGATAACGAATGGCAAAGGGTCCATATTTTCCCAGCGATGCTGTATACATAAGGTTGCGCAACATGTGCTCATCGGCCGGAGCGGCAACAGTCATGTTGGGCACTGCACGCATATAAACCATATCGAGAGCACCGTGGTGTGTTACACCGTCTTCGCCCACTATGCCCGCACGGTCTATGCAGAAGGTAACGGGCAACTTTTGTATAGCCACATCATGAATAATATGATCATAGGCTCGCTGTAGGAAGCTGGAGTAAATAGCCACAAAAGGCAACATGCCATCCTTGGCAAGACCGCCTGCGAATGTCACGGCATGACCTTCGGAGATACCTACATCAAACACCCTTTCTGGATATTGCGACTGCATTATTTCCATCGAAGTGCCCGACAGCATAGCGGCTGTAATGCCCACGATACGCTTATTATCCTTGGCAAGTTCAAGAAGGGTTTTTCCAAATACTTCTTGAAACTTAGGGGGGGCAGGTTGCTTGGATTGTTTATCGCAATCGCGCACGCCTGTTACCGGGTCGAATTTGCCCGGTGCATGCCACTTGGATGGCTCGGCTTCGGCAGGTGCAAATCCTTTGCCCTTTACAGTGCGAAGGTGCAGGATGCGAGGCCCTTCCATATCTTTTATATCGGTAAGTACCTGTACTATCTTTATAACATCGTGACCATCAAACGGACCGAAGTATCTGATATTTAAGCCTTCAAATATATTCTGTTCACGTCCTAACAGCGATTTCAGGCTGTTGTTGAATCGGAGTATGGCACCGCGTCCTCGGTCGCCCACAAGGTGAGCCTTGCGCAGTGCGCGATACAGACGATAACGCCACTTGTTATAGGCTGGAGAAGTGGTTATATGTGCCAGGTGCGAATTTAGCGATCCTACATTGCGGTCAATCGACATATCATTGTCATTAAGCACAATGAGTAGATTATTAGGAGTATTGGCCGCATTGTTGATTCCTTCAAAAGCGAGACCGCCACTCACAGACGCATCGCCTATGATGGCAACCACATTGCGCTTGGGCCTGTCGCTCTGAAGCTTAGTGGCTATAGCCATCCCGAGCGCAGCCGATATGGAGTTGGATGCATGACCTGCTGTATATGTATCGTATTCGCTCTCGTCGGGATTGGGGAATCCACTCAAACCGCCAAATTTGCGGTTTGTATGAAAAGTTTCACGTCGGCCGGTGAGCAACTTGTGTCCATAGGCCTGATGACCCACATCCCACACCAGTCGGTCGTAGGGAGTGTTGAACACATAATGCATGGCTACGGTCATCTCGACCGAACCCATGTTTGATGCAAAATGTCCGGGATTTTCGGCACAGGTTGCTATCAGAAACTCACGAATCTCTGCACAGACCTGCGGGAGGTCGGTGAGAGGCAGTTTGCGCAAATCGGCAGGACTGTTTATATTGTCGAGCAACCGCTTGGGTGCTGTGTTATCATTAATTTTTCCCATTTTTGATATACTTTTTATATACCGGGACAAACACGATTATGGCCGATGCAATTATTACGAAGGCCATGTAGGGCGTGAATCTTGGCGTCGACGCAACAAGTACCCACACTGTAAAGGCCCAGGCTACAAAAAGCAGAGCAAAACGGATAATAATCGATGTTTTCATAACTGCAAAGGTACGTTTATTTTTCGGTTTTAGCAAATTTGCAGATAATGAATTAATTTCGTAACTTTGTATGAATATGTGGAAGTGACCCATTTAGGTAACGTTTTTTCATATATTTTGCATTTTGGGCTATCTTCTTTTTCTCACAATTTGTTAAAGAAGAAGCAAATACTATGGTAAAAAAGAAATATGAAACTGTCACATATCTCATCGTTGCTAATGTGTGCCGTGGTTTTAACTCCAAAGCTCGGTGCTCAGACACATATGCCCGTTTACACGCCGGTGATATGTCCGGTAATACCTAAATCGGTATCAATCTGCGGCCAGACAGTTAGCCTCGATCCCGTGGATTATGCCGAGAGGTACGACCGCGAACTCACATCGCTTATATATGGCCACAGCAACATGTTGCTGATGATTAAACGAGCCAACCGATACTTCCCGCAACTCGCTCCGATACTCAAGGCCAACGGCATGCCCACCGACCTTATGTACCTCGCATGTGCCGAAAGCGCTCTCAATCCCCGTGCTGTTTCGCCAGCCAAAGCTGCAGGAATGTGGCAGTTTATGCCTGCAACAGCACGCGAATTCGGTCTTGAAGTCGATGATGAGGTAGATCAACGCTTTGATATAGAAAAGTCAACAGAAGCAGCCTGTCGTTATTTCAAGACAGCTCTCAATAAATACAACGGCGATTGGACTGCCGTATTTGAGGCCTATAATGGAGGTATGGGGCGTGTAAGTTCGCAAATTGAAGCACAAGACACAGACAGGCCTCTGGATCTCTATCTGCCCGAAGAGACACAAAGATACCCGTTTCGTATTATGGCTATAAAGTCCATTATGGACAATCCCCGTGCGTTTGGATATAAAATTACGCCCAATCAGCTTTATACCCCACGTGAAGTCGATGTAGTCGAGGTCTCAGGACCGGTATCGAGTTGGGTTCAATGGGCCAAAGAGCATGGCATAACATATCTTCAATTGCGCGACGAGAATCCTTGGATACGTGCTGATAAACTCACCAACAAGCAGGGCAAAACATACCGTGTGCGGGTGCCACGCAAATCCTCATTGCTGCGCTCTACAGCTAAACACGACATTTACAACAACTCATGGACAACAAAATAATCGACAAAGCACCGAGTATGGAAAGCTCCCTACGTGTGACAGGTGCCCGTGTCAACAATCTTAGAAATATTGACGTCGACATTCCTCACGGTGCATTAACCGTGATAACCGGACTCTCCGGCTCGGGTAAGTCGTCGCTGGCTTTCGACACAATATTTGCCGAGGGCCAACGGCGGTATATCGAGACTTTCTCGGCCTATGCCCGCAATATGCTCGGCAACATGGAGCGCCCCGATGTAGATCATATTTCCGGTCTAAGTCCCGTTATAGCCATTGAACAGAAGACTATCAATCGCAACCCTCGTTCCACCATTGGCACGACGACTGAAATTTATGATTTCCTTCGATTGTTGTATGCTCGCGTAGGTCATGCACGCTCTTATCTTACGGGGACAGAAATGACTCGTTACACCGATGATAAAATTGTAAGTCTGATTCTCGAGAAATTTAACGGACGTAAGATATACATACTTGCTCCACTTGTGCACAATCGTAAGGGACACTACAAAGATCTCTTTGAGAGCCTTCACAAAAAAGGTTTTCTGCGTGTGCGAGTAGACGGTGAATTGATGGAGATAACACCGGGCATGAAGGTCGACCGCTACAAAAACCACTCAATTGAGCTCGTGGTCGACAGGCTTCGTGTAAGTGACAAAGACGAGTCACGCCTGCGCGACACTATCGAAGCGGCTCTTGCACAGGGCGACGGGCAGGTTATGATTTACGATGTGGACAACGACTCAGTTGCCCACTACTCCAAGCACCTCATGGACCCTCTGAGCGGCATTTCCTACCGAGAGCCTGCACCTCACAATTTCTCGTTCAACTCTCCACAAGGCTATTGTCCCAAGTGCAAGGGCCTTGGGTATATCAATGTGGTCGATAAGTCTAAGGTAATACCGGATGATAGTCTTTCAATCCATGACGGAGCTTTTGCACCTCTTGGCAAGTATAAGAATAATACTATATTCTGGCAACTTGCTGCCATCTGTGAGGCTTATGGCGTATCGCTTAAAACGCCCGTTAAAGACTTGCCCGAGGAGGCTCTCGACGAGATACTCAATGGCACCGACCGCCGTCTCTCGCTAAAGAACGAATCAATAGGCACTTCTTCGACATTCGGCTCGTACGAGGGCTTACTAAAATATATCGAAATGCAACAGGCCGACGATGCCGGACATGCTGCCAACAAGTGGAGCGACCAGTTCTATGTGCGCCGTGTGTGCCCCGAGTGCAATGGCGATCGCCTCAACCGCGAAGCCCTGCACTTCTTTGTCGATGGACAGAATATTGCCCAGTTGTGCCGACTCGACATAGCCAAGCTATATGAATGGTCTGGCTCGGTACTCGACCGCCTTGACAGTCGTGACAAAAAAATTGCCACTGAGATTATCAAAGAAATCAATACTCGACTGAAATTTCTCGTCGATGTAGGCCTCGATTACCTACAGCTCAATCGTGCATCTGCCACGCTTTCGGGCGGTGAAAGCCAACGAATACGCCTTGCAACCCAACTCGGTTCCGAACTTGTCAATGTCCTATACATTCTCGACGAGCCGTCAATCGGTCTGCATCAGCGCGACAACCGTCGACTTATCGATTCGCTCAAACGCCTGCGCGATGCGTCTAATTCAATCATAGTTGTTGAGCACGACAAAGACATAATGCTCGAAGCCGACTATGTGGTAGATATTGGCCCCGGAGCAGGACGCTATGGCGGTGAAGTGGTATTTGCCGGGACACCTGCCGAGATGCTTAAAAGTGAAACAATGACGGCTGAATATCTCAATGGAAATCGTTCTATACCAACACCGACTCAGCGACGCATAGGCTCTGGTAAGACACTCGAACTGAAAGGTTGTATAGGTCATAATCTAAAAAATGTCGACTTATCCATTCCTCTCGGCACTCTTACATGTGTGGCCGGTGTGAGTGGGTCGGGTAAGTCTTCGCTTGTCAACGGCACGCTCGAGCCAATCCTCTCGCAGCATTTCTTCAGGTCGTTGCGCGAGCCGTTACCTTACAAGTCTATTGAAGGACTCGACAATATAGACAAAGTCGTAACCGTTGATCAGTCGCCGCTTGGACGCACACCTCGCTCTAATCCTGCAACGTATACAGGAGTATTCTCCGAGATACGAAATCTATTTGTCGGTTTGCCCGAGGCCAAAATACGCGGTTACAAGCCGGGCAGATTCTCATTCAATGTTGCCGGCGGACGATGTGAAGCGTGCAGTGGTAATGGGTATAAAACAATAGAGATGAATTTCTTGCCCGATGTACTCGTGCCTTGCGAAGTGTGTCACGGCAAGCGTTACAATCGCGAAACTCTCGAAGTGCGCTACAAAGGCAAATCCATTGCCGATGTTCTTGATATGACGATAAATCAAGCTGTTGATTTTTTTGCCGGAGTGCCCAAAATACTGCGTAAAATTCAGGTGCTTAAAGACATCGGACTCGGTTATATCAAGCTTGGCCAACCGTCTTCAACCTTGTCGGGCGGTGAAAACCAGCGCGTGAAACTCGCAACTGAATTGGCCAAAAAGGACACAGGACGCACGTTGTTTATTCTCGACGAACCCACAACAGGGCTGCACTTTGATGATATAAAGACCCTCTTGGGTATCCTCAACAAGCTTGTAGAGAGAGGCAATACAGTGCTTGTAATAGAACACAATACCGACGTACTGCGCTCGGCCGATTACATAATTGATATGGGTCCCGACGGCGGAGCTGGAGGGGGACAAATACTTGCCACAGGTACACCGGAACAAATTGCCCGTGGCTCTTCTCCTACTGCAAAATATATCTTTGAATAAGTGTCAAATGAAACGAGGGCGTGCCCAAATACACGTCCTCGCTTCGTTTTGTATCTTATTTGTCATCCTCATCGTTGAATAGAGGCTTTTCTTCGTTTTGATGGAAGTATTTAGTAAGCATCGCTATAAAGCGTGATATCTGCTTAGTTGCTGCCTCTGTTTCTGGCGATAGCTCCTTAGATTGCAGTCGTAGCATCAGCATGCCATATAGGGCGTTGAAGCAAGTTTCAATCTCACCTTTAGGCGCATCGCCTGCTTTCGATCGCAACTCTACAATATATGGAAGAGTTGCGTAAAACTGTTTTGTGTATTCAGCAAAGCGAGGGTCCTTGAGCAGTGCCTGGTGCAGTTCTACAAGCTGTGCAAGTATGTTCTTGTTCAATTGTATATGTCCGGACTTCTCTACACCTTCCAGTCGCATCATTTCAATGAGCGATTCATACCACTCGGTAAGCTGGTGTCGTTGGTCATCAGACATTTCAAACTTGTCTATTAAGTTGGTCTTGATTTTGTCTATGTCGAGACCGTAAGCACGAATCATATCCTCCACCTGCCACATGTACAGCAGATACTCGGCTATGTTTTCTTTGCGTTTATGCGAAGCTATGAACATAGGTGTCAGTTAGTTTTTGTATTGTTTCAATGTCAATGTTTTGCCGTCAAATTCGGCATATGTAAACTTGTTTATCCAATCGCCAAGCACCATAAGACGTGCCTGTGAATCTGGCAATACCGTATCGATTGCCACATGGTGGTGGCCTTCGACAACGGCATATGTACCTGGATTATTTACAGCGAGATTGTCGGCATCGGATATTATGCGCGATTCATGTTTGCATGTATTGTCGCTCGGCAGATATTCCTCTCCACGGCTCGATTTGCTCCAATTCAGTGCAAATGGTATTGTGAGGCGCGGATGAAGCGATGCGTATAGTTTTTGACACAACTTGTTGCGAAAAACACTGCATATCAACTTGAAACTCGGCTTAGCATACCCAATCCGGTCTCCGTGCGACAATAAAAATTTCTTGCCGCTTATCTCTCGCTTGATATACGGACTGTCAATAACTTCAATACCGAGCTCGTCGCGAAGATAGTCAAAAAGCCAAATATCATGATTGCCGGTCAGCCAGGTGATTTGCACACCATTGTCCGATAGCTGGGCAAGCTCGCCAAAAAAACGTACATATCCGCGTGGAACTACGTTGCGATATTCAAACCAATAATCCAGAATGTCGCCAAGAAGATATAACTCCGTGACATCGGAGCCGACAGAGCGCAGAAAGTCGACCACGCGAACCTCGTGGGCTCGCGGGTCGGCTATATACTTAGCGCCGAGATGCAAATCGCTTATGAAAATCGCTTTCAATGTACTTGCTTATTACATGAAGCCGAGTTCGAGTTTGGCCTCGTCGCTCATCATGTCCTTATTCCACTCAGGCTCGAATACTATATTGACCACAACTGATGTAACACCTTTGATGCTCATCATTTTCTGATTTACATCTTCGACTATAAAATCGGCCATAGGGCAGTTAGGAGCTGTTAAAGTCATATCAATGGTCAATGCACCATCATCGGAAAGGTCAATTTTGTATACCAGACCGAGCGAGTAGATGTCAACGGCTATTTCGGGATCGACTACCGTGCGCAGGTACTCGACGATTTTTTCTTCTATCTGTAATTTTTCTTCTGCTGTCATGTTTAAATACGTTCAAGCACAGTTTCGATCAGCGAACGAATACCGTCCTTGTAGTTGGGATTTGACACATTAGTAAAACGGTTGGCTATGATGGAGCACACGGTCATGCAACGGTGACCCATCAGTCGGCCAAGGCCGGCGAGAGGTGCCGATTCCATTTCATAGTTTGTCACCTTGCGGCCATTGAACTCAAACGATTCAATACGGCTGTTTAGGTCGGGGTTGGCAAGTGGCAAGCGCAGTTCTCGGCCCTGCGGACCATAGAAGCCAACAGCAGATATAGTATTGCCGCGCACCATGTCGCCTTGACCGATACGGTCTACGAGTTCAGCATCTGAGTCCACTACATAGGGCTTGGCCCAGAGTGGATTCCAATTTGTGTGTTCGCAGAGAGCCTTTTCAAAGTCGAGGTCGGCCACTTCGTTTCGGCCGGCGTAGTAGTTGAGCACGCCGTCAAAACCGATGGCTTTTTCAGCAATGACAGGAGTGCCGAGAGTCAACTCGGGCTGCAGAGCTCCAGATGTACCGATTCGCACCATAGTTAGGCAACGGTGTGTATCCTTCACTTCGCGTGTTTTGAAATCAACATTGGCAAGTGCATCAAGTTCATTTACCACGATGTCTATGTTGTCGGGGCCAATGCCATGGCTGAGGCACATTATGGGCTTGCCCTTGTATGTGCCGCCTATTGTGTGAAATTCGCGTGACGAAACTTCAAAGTCCTGTGTGTCAAAGAAGCCGGCAACAAGGTCTACACGACCGGGGTCGCCCACAAGGATTATACGATCGGTGAGTTGCTCGGGTAGGAGGTGCAGGTGAAATACGGACCCGTCAGGATTGATAATGAGTTCCGACGGCGGAATAATTTTCTTTTCCATATCCTATATTATAAGGAGTTAGTTACGTTATTTAGATTTCTTTATTACAAAGATACAACTAAAATTATTAAAAAGTTGGATTTAAGAGCAAAAAAATAACCAAATTTAGATATTTAAAAGGTATCTCTGCCCCGAGCATGCGGTTATCAAATCATCCATCTCCATTTCCATCAGCCACGACGAGAGTTTGGCGTATGGCACACCAAGCTCTTGTACCATCTCGTTGACTGTGGTTTCGGGATGTTGGCGCAGAAAGTCTACTATTTGCGATTTCTCAGGGCTTAGATCTTCAAACGGCAATTCCGGCATGGTTTGGTCTACAGCTTTTTGTGTCCAGTTCATGCACGATATTATATCGTCGGCATCGCGCACCAGAAATGCCCTGTTGGCCTGAATCAGCGCATTTGGCCCCGCACTATAGCGATCGGTGACACGTCCGGGAACGGCTCCGAGTTCGCGTCCGTAGTCGCTCGTGATTGCGGCTGTGACCATAGCCCCGCCTTTCTTTTCGCTTTCCACCACAATAACTACATCGCTCAGCCCAGACACTATACGATTGCGTGCCAGAAAATTGCCCTTATGTATTGCTGCGTCCGACGGGTATTCTGTTACGATAGCTCCGCCTTCCCGCACAATGCGCGCAGCAATGTTGCGATGTTCGGCCGGATATATCGTACGCAATCCATGGGCTACTACAGCTACTGTTGGCACGCCGTATTCAAGTGCGGCTCTGTGTGCGGCAATATCAATTCCATACGCAAGACCGCTGACAATCACCGGCCGGTCGAGACTTTCAGCAAGTCCACGCACTATCTCGTTGGTGATTTTTGCACCGTAGGCTGTCGCTTTGCGCGTACCTACAATAGAAATCACACATTCCGATTTGAGCACATCGTTGCCAAGCCTGTAAAGCAGGGCGGGTGCATCTTCGCACATTGCAAGTCGATGGGGATAATCCCCATCGTCAAAGAAAGTTGCAGAAATATTTTTGTCCTCGATAAACTTCAATTCCTCACGGGCACGTGCAAGAAGTTTGTCGCGCTCGGCATCGACACAGAAGGTCTTTTGAGCATGTAGCATATCCCACAACTCGCGTGGACGAAGATCAAAGAAATTGTCAATGCCCCCCACTCTTTCCATTAATTCGCGAGCCGATGCGGCATTAATCCCTTTGAGCATCGAAAAGGCAATCTTGCGCAGCTGATTGTCGCTCATGACTATTTGGCAAGGTATTTATCGAAATGTGCAAACAGATCCTCTCCGCGACTCAATTTGCCGTTAACCAGCGTCGCAACCTGAACCTTGGCTTTAACCACAAGTGTGCCTTCGGGCGTGTAGATGTCTTGATAGAAAATGAACAGTGGACCTTTTCTACCTACGTTAAGCTTACTCACCATCGAGCCGCCAAGCGTCAGAGGTGTTTTATACTCAATTTCTACCTTTGTCAACACCGGGTCGATGCCTCGCGAGTGCATCTCGCGAAAACTTAATCCCGCCCATTCGCAAAATTCATGACGGGTATGCTCCAGATAGTGCAGGTAATTGGCATTGTTGACTATGCCTTCCGAATCCACTTCGTAATCGCGAACTTTCATCGGCAGTTCAAAAATATATTGTGATTGCATTAGTGTCGAATAAAAGTCAAAGTTACTCGTTTTTTTCGTTTTTTGCAAATTATTAGCTCGTATCCGAGTCAAAAATAAACTTATTCGCAAAAAGTTAGCCAATTATTTTGTACAGTAATTAAAAAACCTTAACTTTGTGTTTGATAATGATGCTTAAAAGCATAGATCGAACACTCAGGTATAATAGAAGTCGCAATATGATAAAATCTGCTATTGAAAAAGTTATAAATGAAGACATGGCCGAGATCTGGTCGCTGTTAAGCGGTGAGGAAAAGCGCATTATACTCGATAACTTTAATATTCAGAGTTTTAAAAAAAATCAATTTATCTATGCCGAGGGCGATGAACCCGAATTTCTTTGGTGCCTTCTCAAAGGCAAAGTGAAGAAATTCAAAGAAGGTGTTGGTGGTCGCGTGCAGATTTTGCGCCTGATACGCCCGGTGCAATACTTCGGTTACCGCGCGTTTTTTGCCGATGAGCCCTATGTGTCGAGTGCTGCCGCTTTCGAGCCTTCGACTCTTGGTGCAATACCTTTGAGCCTCGTGCGCAGCATGATCGACAATAACCGAGACTTGGCCTGGTTCTTTATACGTGAACTTTCGCGCAATCTCGGTGGCTCCGACACACGAATAGTCAATCTTACGCAGAAGCACATTCGCGGTCGTCTGGCCGAAGCGCTTATAGTGCTTCGCGACAACTATGGATATGAAGAAGATGAGTCGACGCTCAAGATATATATGTCGCGCGAAGACCTCGCCAATCTCTCCAATATGACGACCGCAAATGCCATTCGCACACTTTCAACATTTGTCGACGAAAAGCTTATAACAGTTGACGGTCGCCGAATTCGTATCATCAACGAATCCATGTTGCGCAAAATCAGCAAGTTCGGTTAATCTGGAATTGTTCGAGCTATCTTATGCCCCCCTGGTGTAGTGGGTAGCTGGTCAACTGCAATTATTAATTTAGGCGTCCGTTTCCTATCAGGAAAAGACGCTTTTATTTTGTCCAATAAATCGTCACATGGCTTTTCGGCTACCATTACCAAGCGCTCACCAAGTACGGCATCTGGTTGGCCCACAAGATAAAATGGAGGCAAATTGGGAATCACGGCTCGCAGTTGCTCTTCTGCTATCTCCGGATGTATTTTTATACCGCCCGAATTTATGACATTGTCATATCGCCCCAACCAGACAAACTGCTCATCTGACAAGAGATTCACTATATCATTGGTAACTAATCGTTTCCAAGAAAATCGGTCGGATTCTATAACCAAGCAATCACGTTTGTCAATGGAAAAATGTATTTCCGGCATGGCGCGGAATATCGTGTCGGTCACACGTCGCAGGGCCACATGGCTACAAGTTTCGGTCATGCCATAACCAAGCCATGCGTCAAAGCCGGCATCTACAAGCCTTTGTGATAAATCCGCACTCAGCGGAGCCCCTCCTATCAATATGTTTCGAACCAATGTTGTGGCGCGCGGCTGTTTGAGTAGCGAATCCAATTGTGTGGGAACCACGGCAAGCAAATCTATCGGTTTGTCAATTAAGACATTGTTGCTGACTGGCAGGTGAAGCATTTTGCAACCGGCCACTTCAGCGCGTACGGCCATCATCTTTCCGGCAATATACTGCATTGAGAGTGGTGTTGCAATCGTGCTGTCAGCTTTTATGCCAAAAAATTTATTGGTTGCTCGGGCCGATGCTATCATATCTGATTTTAGAAGATTGATATGTTTCGGCTTTCCTGTCGACCCACTTGTACAGGCTTGCACAAAGGATTCGCTATTACGCCATTCAGCTAAAAATTGGTTTAACTCCTCCATGACAATTGAGGCAATTTGCGTTTTTTCTCTGGGTCAAAATATAGACTGCTACCGCGCAGATAGAGCGGAGATTCTATATTATTGTGGTACAGCTGCCCGGTTCCAAGTCCCTGAGGCATGGAAAAGTTACATCCGGAAGTGCGGCGCGCGAGCCATCTTGCAATTGCTTCGAGCCCGATGTTTGATTCCAGTGCCGAAGTTGCCCACCACCCGATATTCAGTCTTTCGGCTGTTGTAATCCAATCGTCAGCGCCGCTCAGACCACCGCAAAGGGCTGGTTTTAAAATTATATATGCCGGATGTACAAACTCGAGCAACGAGGTCATTTCGGCAACGGTCCTGCAGCCAATCAGTTCTTCATCAAGAGCTATCGGTATAGGCGATTTTTCGCACAGATTCTTCATTTGTGCCAATTGTCCGGCTTTGATAGGCTGCTCAATTGAGTGTATATTAAATTCGCTCAACCGGTTGAGTTTCTCTAATGCAACATCGTGGGTAAAACTGCCGTTGGCATCGAGCCGCAATTCGAGTTCAGATGCAGAGTATCTGGTTCTGATATATTGTAAGAGCTCTATTTCCTGTTCAAAATCAATACCGCCGATTTTGAGTTTAAGTATATTAAAACCGTCAGTGAGTTTTTGGTCTATACGCTCTCTCATTGTGCGCTTATCGCCCATCCATATAAGACCGTTGATGGGAATACCCTTTTCGCCTCGCGTAAATGGATTGTCCTCCAATAGCTCCATATCGACCATGGCGCTTTCCATACCAAAGCGTATTGACGAATATTGCAAGGGCGACATTTTACCTGCGCAAACTGCTGTCAGAATACTTTCATAATCTTCAACATCGTCAGAACTTAACCCTTTGAACAGAGCACATTCCCCCACCCCGCTTTGAGCACCGTCGTTTTGAGACAGGCGCACAAAGTAGGTCGATTTGGTCCGCATCGTTTCGCGCGATGTCTGCGCGTCAAAGCGGAAGTTGAGTGTATATGGGCACCACTCGGCGTGCATCAGCCGGGGAACTGAGGGAATTGGTCGAAGTCGGGATCTCGTTTTTCAAGGAAGGCGTTTTTTCCCTCTTGTGCCTCGTCCATGAGATAATACATCAGCGTTGCATCACCGGCAAATTCCATTATGCCGTGCTGGCCGTTGAGTTCGGCATTGAGCGCGCGTTTGATCATGCGGATAGCAAAAGGACTACGCTTCATAATTGTCTGGCACCAGTCCACTACCTCGTCTTCGAGCTTTTCGAAGGGCACCACCTTATTAATCATGCCCATTTCGAGAGCTTCGGCAGCAGTGTACTGACGGCAGAGATACCATATTTCACGAGCCTTTTTCTGACCGACGCAACGAGCGAGATAGGATGAGCCGAATCCTGCGTCGAAACTACCCACCTTGGGACCTGTCTGACCAAACTTGGCATTTTCGGATGCGATTGTAAGGTCGCAGATAACCTGCAGCACATTGCCGCCGCCGATGGCATAGCCGTTTACCATTGCAATCACAGGCTTTGTGAGGCTCTGAATAGTTTTGTGTATCTCGAGCACGTTGAGTCGAGGCACGTCGTTTTCGTCGCGATAGCCGCCACGGCTCTTGTAGTGCTGGTCACCGCCCGAGCAGAATGCCTTATCGCCGGCACCGGTGAGCACGATGACGCGAATATCCTTGCGGTCGCGGCACACAGCAAGTGCATCAAGTATCTGAGCATTGGTTTGCGGACGGAAGGCGTTGTACACTTCGGGGCGATTGATCGTAATTTTTGCGATTCCTTCAAAGTACTCGAAGAGAATGTCGGAATATTCTTTGATTGGAGTCCAGTTGCGTATTGACATTATTTCAGTTTTTTAAGATTCAAAAAATTCTGTAAGATATTGTGCAGATATTTCACCGTCGGTTTTCACTTCAAGGATAGTAGGCGAATTCGACGAACTCATAAGTTTCTTCAGCGATGTTTTAAGTTGGTCCTCATTGCTGGCACATAAATACTTAAAGCCAAAAGCGGGAGCGAGCTTGGCAAGCGGTAGGTTGACCTGTGTCACAAAGTACTCGTTAAGTTCATCGAGTTTGCGTGTCGACGGAATATATCTGAATATTCCTCCGCCACCGTTGTTCAGTACAATCATCTTGAACGTATCGGGTATAAAGTTGCAGGCAAGAGCCCCGAGATCGTACTGAGCACTCATGTCGCCGGTTATCAGCAGTGTAGCGTTCTGTGAACCAACAGCCATGCCTATTGCTGTTGACGTGCAGCCGTCGATGCCACTAACTCCTCGATTGCATCCAACATGTGCGACCTTGGCGTAGTCGAAAAGCTGGGTGTAGCGCACTGCTGTGCCATTGCTAACTTGGAGGTTCCAACCTTTGGGCACAGCTCTTATTATAGCATGCATGGCCTTAAAATCGCACCATGGTGCTTTGTCGGCCCACTCGTCGGCACGTTTTTTAGCGTTGTCCCAGGCATTGAGCCATGCCTGTTTGAACGACGTGATTTCGGAGTTGTTGCGCTTTGGTGTAGCCTTGCACAGGGCAGTCAGTGCTTCTGTGGTATTATATGGGATACGGTGTGTGAGCTTGCGCAGGCAGTCCACCGCGTGCGCGCTTGGACCTATGCTCCAATGTGACAGTGACGGCAACTTGCGAAGCCAGGTCTTAATCATTCTCGACGTAAGCGAACCACCTATTGTTATGACAATGTCGGGAGTGTATACATCGTCAATCCCTGGAACAGCCTCATGGAGCGTTGCATCAATGTTTGCAATAAAGTCGCCATAACCGTGCAGGTTACTTTGCGCTTCGTGCATCACTACTATATTTGGCCTGCGCGAGAGTTCTCTCAGAATTGCATCGGCACAGCACGGCTCCATAAAACCGGCAAGAATCAGAACTCGTGATGACGGACCCATGAGCTGGCCAAGTTCGTCAAACTCAATCTCTGCATCAAGCGGAGCCTGTGAGTGCACACGCGATATGAATCGCGCACCGTCGCTCCATGTATCCATATCCTCAACGCCCTCAATTGCACCGAGGGGATCGGCAAGACGCACATTTATGTGCACAGGTCCTGGCTTGTCGGCCATGGCAAGGGTAAGAGCATCATTGATTGTGCGGTTGATGTACCACATACGGTCGGGGTCGTCACTTTCCACCGGTATGTCGAAGGTACCTTTGATGAAATTGGAATAAATGCCCGGTTGCACGATTGTCTGAGAGTCGTCCTGATCGATCCATTCCGACGGACGGTCGGCAGTGACGACTATCAGCGGAATGTTACGGTAATATGCTTCGGCTACAGCGGGAGCATAATTGAGCGGCGCCGTGCCCGATGTGCAAACGAGCGCCACGGGTTCGCCTCCATGAGCTACAGATATTCCCAGCGCAATAAATGCAGCCGAACGTTCGTCAATGACAACACGGGTGTCTATGTCGGCATGTCGTTCAAGCGCCACAACGAGGGGCGCGTTGCGACTGCCAGGCGATATAATTGCCGTAGAGACACCATGCCGTGCCAATAACGAAGCCAGCATTCGAGCAGCTTTTTTAGTAGTATTCTTCATTTTTTCATCAAAAACCAAGCAAAGTTACGAAATAGTTGTTACATTTGCATACTATTTTTACTATGAGAATTAGAAAACTGATATTTTTAGCTGTGTCAACAATAGGACTTACCGCACAAACAGGACTTGCCCAAGAGCACAAGTGGCCAGGAATTGTAGGTAAAGTTATGGACTATCTTGACAGCGCTTACAACAAACCGGTGAGCAATAAGCCCGAATTTGACCTTATCGGAGCACCATATTACTCGTCAGATTCAAAGTTTGGCGTGGGTATCATGGCATCGAGCCTATACAACACTAATCCGGATGATTCATTGGCTCGTCCATCGTACTCAACACTTACTTTCAAGGCTACAACAGCATCATTTTTTGAACTGACTCTCGAGGGTGAGCATATTCCGGTAGGCGACAAATATCGGTTGAACTATCTTGTCGACGGCTCGTGGATAGATACACGCTATTGGGGCATCGGCTATGACATGTGCAGTAATGACGACAATGAATCACGATTCAACTATCTGGCCTGCCACACTGAACTTATATTGGCCAGACAACTGATGAGAGACTTTTTCATTGGCCCGATGCTTACGTTTGATGTGGCAAGTGCCAAATCCTTCGATCGCCCTGAAGTCTTTGGCAACATGCCTCTCTCAACGTTCAACTGCGGCGCAGGATTATCCGTCAGATACGATTCCCGCGACAACACCACGGCGCCAAAACAGGGTGTTTACTTGCGATTGCTTACCTCGGCCAATCCATCTTGGCTGGGAAACGAATATCCTGTCACAGTCAATGAGCTCACTGCCTGCAAGTATTTCCCGGCATGGAAAGGTGCCACCATCGCGACAAGACTGCACTGGCGCTTGACTTGGGGTGATACATCGTGGGGCATGATGTCGACGCTCGGGGGCTCGGAGGTAATGCGCGGTTACTACGAGGGCCGCTATCGCGACAAGTGTGCAGCCGACGTGTGCGTGGAACTGCGCCAACATATCATCGGACGAAGCGGGATAGTGTTGTGGGGCGGAGCCGGATCGGTATTTCCGAGCATCGGCGGATTGCGCATGCGAGAGGTCTTGCCAAACTATGGCATAGGCTACCGCTGGGCTTTTCGTAAAAATGTCAATGTTCGTGCCGATATAGGTTTCGGGCGTGGAGCGCGCGGCGTATTTTTCAACGTAAACGAAGCTTTTTAAACCATGAAAAGCATTGGTCGCATTCTGAAACGATTATTGGCTCCGGAAGTATACCTGTGGTTCTTCCCGGCTCTGATGGTGCTTCCAAATGCGTTGCTCGACATTACAGAGTATTCGGATACCATTACAAAAGTGGCCAACGTACTCCTGCCTTGGGGTGTGTACATGATACTAATGAGCCTGTGGCGCAATGTGGGAAGGACCGGAGCGTTGGTAATGTTGCCGATATTGTTTCTCAGCGGCTTCCAGGTTGTATTGCTGTTGCTCTACGGCGAATCTATTATCGCGGTGGATATGTTCTTAAATCTTGTCACAACAAATGTTAGCGAGGCTACGGAGCTGCTTGGTAATCTTGCCGGTGCCATATTCACGGTTTGTGCAGTGTATATTCCCACACTTGTATGGGGTATTGTGCTGGCTGTAAAGCGTCGCAATTTGACATTTGACTCCCGCAAGCGAGCGGCCTCCTATGGGTTCGTATCGGCTGTTGCCGGGCTCCTTTGCATAGCCGGTTGCTATGTGATAAATCCAAATTTTAAAACATCCCGCGAGATATTTCCAATCAATGTAGTGCGTAATCTTCACACCGCGGCACGACGCACCAAGGCTACTGCAAGGTATTATGATTCGTCGGCCAACTTTTCGTACGGAGCGTCCTCAACTCGCGACATTGCACAAAAAGAGATAATTGTACTCGTATTGGGCGAAACGTCGCGTGCCTGCAACTGGCAGTTGTGCGGCTACACGCGTGATACAAATCCTCAGCTGTCTAAACGTGACGACATAGTGTTCTTTACGAAAGCCCTGAGCGAAAGCAACACCACTTACAAGAGCGTTCCGCTACTGCTTACAAGCCTGACATCACAAAACTACGGTGATTCCATATATTATACAAAAAGTATTATATCGGCATTCAACGAAGGCGGTTTTCGTACGGCATTCCTGAGCAACCAAGGTCGAAACAGGTCGTTTATAGATTTCTTTGCACGAGAGGCACAGAAGTCGTTGTTTCTTCGCGACGACGGCAAGCCGCATTACGACCGCGAACTTATCGCGGAGATGAACGATTTCATAAATCACTCGCCAAACGATAAAATTTTCATTGTGCTCCACACATACGGCTCCCACTTCAACTATACTGATCGGTATACAGAAAAGGATGCAACATTCAAACCCGACCATTGTGCAGTGGCCAATAAGGCAAGCCGGGCGCAGCTAATGAATGCTTACGACAATACGATTGTCTATACCGACGGTGTGATAAGCGATATCATAAAATCGCTTGAGGGGCAACATTGTCTGTCGGCCATGTTATATCTATCAGACCATGGAGAGGATATTTTTGATGATAAACGAGGCCGCTTCCTCCACTCTTCGCCAGTTCCTACATACTATCAGCTCCATGTGCCAATGCTGCTGTGGATGTCGTCGGAATATCGAGATTCCGTGCCTGGTTTATTCAGAAACGCCGTGGCTAACAGCTCATTGGATGTATCTACTTCAAACTCTGTTTTCGACACGCTGTTGCAGCTTGGTGGCATTGAGAGTGCCTATGCACACCGTCAAAAGTCTGTTGTCGACAAGCATTTTAAATCAATGCAACATTACTACCTTAATGATTACAATGAAGGTGTAAGACTGGAAGACGCCGGATTACGGAATTTGGATTTTGACATGCTGCGAGAGGCATCAATATTCCTCGAGTAGAGATCCCGTAGCAGGGTTAATGATCCGTTGATTTGAGGAGCCTCTAAACCGCAAAGCAGTGTCGCGCCTGGATTCTATAAAAGGCCCGTCAACAATGGCATCTATATATGGAAACAGTGCCGTGGCATCGGGCATACGGCACAGCTCTTCGTAAGTGAAGCCGGTATACAGCCACACCGACTTGCCGTAACCTTTTATTGCCTGTAGCAACGGCTGTAATGCTTTTGCCTGATAAATGGGGTCGCCGCCCGACAATGTTACATTGAAGTCATTGTACTTTATTCGCTCCATTATTTCATCTATCGTCATGTCTATACCGGCATCAAAAGCCCATGTCGAAGGATTGTGACAGCCGGGACAGGCATGGCGACAACCTGCAAGATAGATAGATGTGCGCAATCCCGGACCGTCGACACTCGTGCCGTCGAGTATATCGACGACACGCAAAGTATCAGTTGTGGATGACACGATCATTGAGTTCGGCAAGTTTGGCATAGTTCCAACGGTCGGTAGTACCTACCAGGTAACCTGTAATGCGCTGCAAACGGTCAATTTGCTCGGATTGGCATACAGGGCACACCTTAAGGTCGCTGCTGGCGTCTTCGTACCCGCAGTTCATGCATCGGTTGCGGTTGTGGTTAACAGAGCAATATCCAATGTTGTGTCGGTCCATAAGATCTACAATGTTGGAGATAGCCTCGGGGTTGTGAGTTGCATCACCATCTATTTCGACATAGAATATATGTCCGCCACGGGTCATTTCGTGGTATGGAGCCTCGATTTCGGCCTTGTGGCGGGGCGAGCATCGGTAGTATACAGGCACATGGTTGGAATTTGTGTAGTAATCCCTGTCGGTAATGCCTGGAATAATGCCAAAGCTTTTACGGTCCTTTGCAGTAAACTTGCCTGAGAGGCCCTCGGCCGGTGTTGCAAGAACCGAAAAGTTGTGCTCATAACGCTCCGAGAACTCATTGGCACGAGAACGCATGTGGCCTATGATTTTAAGTCCGAGTTTTTGAGCCTCAGCGCTCTCTCCGTGGTGCTTGCCTATAAGCGCAACGAGGCACTCTGCAAGGCCGATAAAACCGATACCGAGGGTTCCTTGGTTCATTACCGGTTCGATGCTGTCGGATGGTTGGAGTACATCCGAGCCGTTCCATAATTTAGACATTACAAGAGGGAACTGCTTGGCAAGGGCAGTCTTTTGGAAATCATATCGGTCGCAGAGCTGACGTGCGGCTATTTCAAGAACTTGGTCGAGCTTGATGAAGAATTGCTCAATGCGTTCCTGCTCGTCACAGATGTTCATGCATTCAATGGCCAGTCGTACGATGTTGACTGTGGTAAAGCTAAGATTGCCTCGACCTATTGAAGTCTTGTCGCCGTAGCGATTTTCGAACACTCGGGTTCTGCAGCCCATAGTTGCAACTTCGTAGAGGTAGCGTTGAGGGTCGTCGGCAGACCATTTCTCATGGAAGTTGTAAGTGGCGTCGAGATTAACGAAATTGGGGAAAAATCGACGTGCAGTAACGCGACAAGCAAGCTGGTAGAGGTCATAGTTGGGGTCGTCGGGGAGGTAGCTTACACCGCGTTTCTTTTTCCAAATCTGAATGGGGAAGATAGCAGTGGCGCCGTTGCCCACGCCTTCGTAAGTGGAGTTGAGAAGCTCGCGAATCACGCAGCGACCCTCGGCCGAGGTGTCAGTACCGTAGTTGATTGACGAAAACACCACTTGATTGCCACCACGGGAATGGATAGTGTTCATGTTGTGAATGAAAGCTTCCATAGCCTGATGCACTCGACACACAGTCCGGTTGATGGCATGGGCCAACACTCGGTCGCGGCCTGTGAGCCCGGTGAGTTCGGTTGTTACGAAATCTTTTATTTCAATGTCGTACAGATCGGAGTAATCCTCGCCATACAGTTGTTCAAGATTTTTTATCTCCTCTATGAATGACGAGCGAACGAAGGGTGCGAGATAAAAGTCGAAAGCGGGAATAGCCTGACCACCGTGCATTTCGTTTTGCGCAGTTTCGAGCGAGATGCAGGCAATGACACTTGCTGTCTCTATGCGTTTGGCGGGGCGGCTCTCGCCGTGGCCCGCTACAAAGCCATGCTGTAGTATGCGGTCGAGTGGATGCTGCACGCAGGTGAGGCTCTTTGTGGGATAATAATCCTTGTCGTGAATGTGGATGTAACCATGACGAATGGCCTGGAGAGCTTCCTCGCTCAGCAAGTAATCGTCAACATAGGGTTTGGTAGTTTCCGACGCGAATTTCATCATCATGCCCGCAGGGGAGTCTGTGTTCATGTTGGCGTTTTCGCGTGTAATTTCATTGTTTTTTGTTTCGATTATCTCAATGAACATGTCGCGAGTCTTTGCTTTGCGGGCACGCGAGCGTTGGTCACGATATGCAATGTATTTACGGGCAACTTCTTTGCGCGAACTTTTCATTAATTCGATTTCGACAAGGTCTTGAATAGCCTCCACCGTCATACGCTCCTCACCCCTGGAAGCTATTCGTGTGGCTATCTTATTTATAAGTGCTTCGTCCTCGCCAATCTCAGTGGCAAGCATTGCTTTACGAAGAGCAGATTTGATTTTTTCTTCGTTAAATCCTACAATTCGACCGTCTCTTTTTACTACTACCTGTATCATATTTGAATTAGATTTTAAGATTATTTTTCGTAGTGCAAAGTTAGCAACTTATAGGAAATCTCACAATAGTATTTACTGAATTCTTACCAAATTTGATAATTTTTACTGGATGTAAAAATTATAACAAGTTATAAAACAGTCTATTATAAATAGTTTTGGAAAACTTCGATTTATTTTCTTTAAATTTATTATAAAAAATGTGCAACTACGGTTAAGTAATTGCACATGATGTTCTTATAGAAAATCCTTCAATCAATACTGCAAATAAATGAAGGGTACGAGGTCGGAGGAACTGGCTTGGATGACAAAAAACAATATGAACGCCACAATCAAACCTTGCAGGATAATTGGGGTTGAAATGTAGACTGACGACAGACCAGAGCTCCATTTTGACGGTGCGTAGTGCATCAACATGGCCGCGCCCATAGCGACTACAATCATGAGGTAGCTTTCGACAAACTGAGGCGCCACAGATGCATGGAAATCCCCAAAAATCTGTGTCGCAATTGCAGCGACTGTCTCAAGTGAATCAGCGCGAAACAGCACGAAGCCTGCAACTATTAGTGCAAAGGTTATGGCCATATTGACGAGGCGAAGGATAAATGAGCCTTTGAGAAAGTTGGGGACATACCACACTTTCTTCATAGCCTTGTGTCCGGCAAGCAACAGACCATGGTAGGCTCCCCAGCCAACATACATCCAGCTTGCTCCGTGCCACAGGCCGCCGAGAAGCATGGTGAGCATATTATTAATATATGTGCGAGTGGCGCCCTTGCGCGAGCCACCGAGCGGAATATAGAGATAGTCGCGCAACCACGTAGAAAGCGAAATGTGCCAGCGTCGCCAGAATTCCGAGGGATTCTGAGCCTTGAACGGTGCACGGAAATTGTCCTTGAACCTATAGCCCATGAGGAGAGCAATGCCGATTGCCATGTCGGAATAACCTGAGAAGTCGCAATAGAGCTGGATTGTGAAGCCTATGCATCCCATAAGATTTTCGAATCCGGAATAGAGTGACGGATTGTCAAAAATACGGTTTACGAAATTGCCTGAAAGATAGTCGGCTACAATTACTTTTTTAATCAACCCCGTCATAATGAGGAACAGACCTTCGCCCATCATGGCGTGCGAAGCCTGCGGACGCGACTTGATTTGCGGCAACATATCCTTGGCTCTTACTACAGGGCCTGCAAGGAGCGGTGGAAAAAATGTGAGGAAAAAAGTATAATGTAGCAAGTTGCGCTCCGGCTGCAACTGACGGCGATAAAGGTCGACAATGTAGCTGATGGAGCGGAAAGTAAAGAAAGATATGCCCGCGGGCAATATAATATCGAATGCATCGAAATGACTCCCCGACATATTGGCCCATGTACTTGCCAGTAAATTGAAATACTTGAAGTAGACCAACATGCCGAGATTTACAACCAGGTTAATGAGAACGATCGATTTGCGAATCCATGTGCGTGATACTGCTCCCATCCACAAGCCAAGCAGATAGTCGCTCATGCAGACTCCCAACAATATGAAGCAGCACTCTGCGCTTGATTTATAGTAGAAATAAAGCGAGAATATAATTGTTGCTATCATCTTGAGAGTATGGCGATTGCGAAGCAATTCGTAAACAGCCATGAATCCCACGAAGAGTATCAAAAACAAACTTGTGTTGAACAACAAAGGCGCCTTAGGATCGTAAGTCAGCTTATCGAGCCATGTAGATGGATCAATACTGTGAAAGTCCTGTAAGAAATTGTGGACAATATCCTGTATCATATTTTATTGAGAAGAGTTTGTAAGCGCTTTCATAAGTGCGTCGGTGAAAAGATTGCCTTGCAGAGTGTAACCGGCACGAGTCATGTGAATGCGATCCTTGTTGAGATAAGAATCCTTAAACCAATCGTCAGAAGAACCTTTGCCACCAGCCACGTCATAGAAATCGTAGACGGGGAGATTGTGGTCGTCGGCATATCTCAATACAACTTTACGCATCTCGGCTACTTTGGGATGTATTTTATACACAGTGCGAGTTTTGCGACGGCGACGGACTATCTTTTTTTGCTGACACTCTGAGGGAGTTGTGAGAAGAATCTTTGCGTTTGGACAGCTTCTGCGAAGGTCGTTGACAAGTGTGTCTATCTGGGTATACACAGCATCACCGTCGGCATTGTTATATGCTTCGTTAGTTCCCATTGAAAGAATGATCAAAGCGGGGTTATAACGCGCAACATCGGAGGCAAAGCCAGGTATCCCGTTGTAGGTTTCAAAAGTCGCACCATTATTGCCTATTACATTATATGTTATGCCAATGTGGCCCCGGGTAAGATCAAAGCCGTGAATTGCAGTGCCAATCGGAGCCTGGAACTTAAATTGCGCCTGCTTCGTAAGGCTGTCAAGCGCAATGCTGCATAGGCCTGGAGCGATGGATGCGTGTAGCGAGTCGGAGTTTACAAGCTGTAAATCAGAGCCTGAATAGTAGACCTTTACAGAGTCAAACGGTATGCTGGTAGAAATTGAAATATCAAAAAATGTTGAGTCGGGCTCGATTCCGATGCCAGTAAATCCCATTGCTGTGTCCCAAGGCGTTTTGAGCAACCTTGATTTTTTCATAGACACTTCAGATGTGACAGTGTAGTCGACAGGCTGGTTTGTGCCGGCAAGACGGAACGGCACGACGAGACCACGGCCACCTGTGCCGTAATAATCACCGAGCCTGGAGCGTGTAACGGCTGTACCCATGTCGGCCTGGAGATGAGAGTCGCCAATATGTACTACGTTTACGCGTTGGTTAGAAGCGCTTTGCATAATGCGTGAAAGCTCGCTCCAATCATCGCTGTTCATGCGGATTTTATTCTTTTTGAGATTAATATAATCCGGATATTCAGATAATTGCGAGGGCAGGATATTTTCGATTACCGGATTTTCGCGAGTGGCCGATTGATTGTCCTGGCTGTATGCTGAAATCGCAGTTAAAATACTTAAAGTTGAGACAGTTATTATCCTGTACTTCATTTTATTGAAGAGTTAAGGGATTTTACAAAAATTTCGCCGAGCACTTTACCACCTTTGTGATTGAGGTGCACATAGTCTGAATTGACCAACTTGCGATTGTGCCAATCGAGAGCCGCACCGTTGCCGCCCATAGCCTCGCGGGTGTCGTAGAATAAACTACCTGTGGCAGCGGCGGCATCACGTTGGGCCTTGATGAGAGCGGGTATTGTCGACATAGATACTACATCGCTACCCACTTTTGTGCCGCGGTCGCCGACACCCATCACAAGAATCTGCGCATTGGGATACAATCGCTTCAGATTGTTTATCACTTCTACGAGACCTTTGCCATAAGACGAATAATTGCGTTGAGTGGCCGAAAGCACATTCATTCCAAACTCAAGGATAATCAGGTCGTAGTCAATCCATCGGCGCATCTGACGAGTCATGGATTCGTTGAGTTTGCGATGGCTTACACCGCTGTTGCCACGAAGCGAAATATCATCGAGTACGATACCATTACGACCTTCAAGCCACAAACCAAGTACTTTTAGGCCCTTGATGTCAGATTTAAGTTTCAAGTCCGATACTTTACCATCATATGTCAACGATTGGAGCGAATCTGATGCTGAAACTGCCATAGAAGCAAGCTGTGTATCAGAACTTTCGAGCGAAACCGCGCCGGAACTGGGTGCAATAAAAAGAACCCTGCTCCGCATCCATGCATCTGCATGAGGCACCTTTGATGTGGCCTTGAAACGAGTTGTGGCAACTGAGGTTTGGGCTTTATGATAATGTCCGAGAATGGTGCGCAAAGGATCGTCATTCATCTTACGAATCTCAACTTCGTCCCAGCCGGATGTGGTTTGAATGACTGAATGTCGAAAACCGGGGAACTGACTGAAAGCGCCAACATAGCCCACTCCACAGCCCCCATATATGCTTTGAAGCTGCGAACGAATATCCTGGGCGAGGATGTCGCCCTCTATATATGAGTCGCCGACCATTGCTATACGCACATTGCGCGATGAGGCTTGAGAAAGTGTGTTGCTAAGACGGGCGAGCCCGTTGCCATTGGCAGAGTAATCTTCGATGAGCACAACGCCTTCGCGTGTCGGGACGGTAAAATCGATATCGGAAGGACTGAAAACAATGGCTGTATCCATAGAATTATCATGCTTCTCGGCAGACTCAATTTCGGCTTGCATTGCAACGAGTTCTGGGTCGATGTCGCTCAAAGTAGTGTCGTTGTCGACTGCAACCGGAGTTTTTACACCGGTTATAAGGCTGAAATCTTTTAATCGGCCTCCTGTCCACGATTGCCATGGGCAAATGGATAGAAGAATGAGAAATATAACGGCCGAAATTATGACTGCAAACAGTCGTTGAGGCTTATTGTGCATTGATTTTTCAGTCGATTAAAAACTTAAAAGAATATCCTGTATTTTGGAGGCTTTTGCCTCGGTTTCGTTCCATTCGGTTTGAGGGTCTGATTTAGGAGTAATACCTCCACCGGCATAAATGGCCCAATTGCCTGTAAGAGGGTCAAATTGGACGCAACGGATTATGACGTAAGACAATAAATGGCTCATGCCACTCTGCGTAACCGCAATGTATCCGCCGTAGCACGAACGTTGATGAGACTCCAGCTCGGTTATATCGGCTACGGCAACGTCGCGCGGCAGACCTGCAAGTGCGGGCGTTGGAGCAAGGTCATTGAGCAGACTGCAAATGGACTCGACCGAGCAATCATGCTTGAATTGTGCCTTGAATCGAGTACTTAGGTGCTTGATTTTACCATATACGAGATTTTCAGGACCTGAAGCATCATAACTCATATCATGCTGTTTGAGCACGGATTGAATAAAGTCAGAAACTATGCGTTGCTCCTCAAAGTTCTTGTCATCCCAGTTGGCGTGGATGGGTAAAGTACCTGCCAAAGCATGAGTTGCGAAGCTATTTGAACCGGTAGAAACAAGCAGTTGTTCGGGCGAAGCTCCCAGCCAACCTCCGTGCTCGGGCGTATAGAACAGATATCCGAACGACAAGGGAAATTCCTGCCATAGTTTTTCGGCAGCGTCGAGCCAATCGATTCCGGGGCTCTCTCCGCGGATAATTCGCGAGATTACAGTTTTAGACTCACCGCGCTCCTTTAAACGAGAAATAAGCGATTCAACTGTTGTAAGATAGTTTGCTTTTAAAGTTGACTCAGGCAGTGAGAAACCGGTGGTTACGTCAGATGCAGAGCCTACAATGCTGGCTTCACCGATCTTCTTGCACCAAGGAACTATATATACCATGGTATCGGAATCGGCTTCATTTGAGAAAGCAACCGGACAACCGGGCACGCGATACACAATGAAGCTTTTGCCTGCGTTAAGGCAAGCATCGGCAAGTGCGCGCATGCGGTTGTTTATAAGCTGTTGAGTCATTTCAAAATACCTATGAGCTCAAAAGGCATTGCTTGCTGTATTTCAACATCGTAGAAGTTGCCAATCTGAAGCACCGCAGTCTTTTTGACCAGAACTTCGGGGTCGACTTCAGGTGAATCATACTGAGTGCGACCTACATAGTAATCGTCGTTTTCAGAGTCGATTATTACACGTTGCACAGTGCCTATCTTGGCTTCGTTGAGAGTTAGTGCAATGTCCTCCTGCACGTCCATAAGCTTCTGAAGGCGAGCATCTTTTACATCCTGTGGGATATTGTCCTCAAACTCACGGGCGGCGCGGGTATCTTCCTCCTCACAGTAGGCAAAAGCACCCATGCGGTCGAATTTTTGTTCTTTTACAAAGTCAACAAGACGTTCGAATGCAGCCTCGTCCTCTCCGGGAAATCCAACCATCAGTGTGGTGCGGATGTGTATACCGGGTACTTCATCGCGCAGACGCTTTAGAAGCTGACGGGTGCCTTCGGCATCAATGTGTCGGTGCATATTTACAAGCACCTTATCATCTATGTGTTGGAGAGCTATATCGAGGTATTTGCAAATGTTGGGACGGGATGCCATTACCGGTAAAATATCATAAGGGAAGTCGGCCGGGTAGGCGTAATGAAGACGTATCCATTCCACTCCGGATACGTCAGAAATCATTTCGAGCAGGCGAGCCAAGTGACTTTGGCCCTTGTTGCCACCAAGATCGCGACCATAATTTGAGAGGTCCTGAGCTATGATATTGAATTCCTTAACGCCCGATGCTACAAGATTTTGCACTTCACGAACAATATCTTCAGGAGTACGAGAGTGGTAGCGGCCTGTAATGAGAGGAATTGCACAGAACCCGCACATACGGTTACAGCCTTCAGCAATCTTCAGATATGCGTGATGAGAAGGTGTTGTAATCTTGCGATCCCATGGCTTTGCCTCGGAATCTTGCTCCTTGTTTACAGCTACAGCATCAACGACACCATCCCAATCGAATTTGCCAAACCAGCCGTCGACTTCGGGGATTTCGACGGGGAGTTCTTTTTTATAACGTTCAGAAAGACAGCCCATTACAAACACCCTGTCAATAACACCTTCATCCTTGCAACGACAAGCATCGAGAATGGCATTGATCGACTCTTCTTTGGCATCGCCAATAAAACCGCAAGTGTTGATAATCACTGTGCCACCCTTAAAATCGTCGGCATCGTGATAGGCTTTAAGACCGGCGTCCTCAAGTTTTTTAAGGACACGTTCAGAATCGACGAGGTTTTTAGAGCACCCCATCGTTATGAGATTTACTTTATTTTTCATATCAACGTTTGCCGAAAAGACTTTCTACAAATTCGCGCTTGTGAAATACCTGGAGGTCTTTGATACCCTCGCCGAGGCCGATGTATTTAACAGGAATTTTGAACTGATCGCTGATGCCAATCACCACCCCACCCTTGGCTGTGCCGTCGAGTTTGGTTACGGCAAGATCGGTAACCTGTGTGGCAGCAGAGAACTGTCGAGCCTGTTCAAAGGCATTCTGACCGGTTGAGCCGTCGAGTACAAGCAGCACTTCGTGAGGCGCGTCGGGAACAACTTTTTCCATAACGCGCTTAATCTTCGAGAGCTCGTCCATCAGTCCCTTCTTATTGTGCAGACGTCCGGCGGTGTCGATAATCGCCACATCGATATCGTTAGCAACAGCCGATGAAAGAGTGTCATAGGCCACAGCAGCGGCATCGGAGCCAAGTTGCTGTTTGATGACCGGTACACCTGCACGGCGACCCCATTCGTCAATCTGCTCTACAGCGGCGGCGCGGAATGTATCGGCGGCACCAATCATCACTTTGTATCCTGCCTCGCGATATTGATAGGCAAGCTTACCGATAGTTGTAGTCTTGCCAACTCCGTTGACACCTACCACCATAATTACATAGGGTTTCTTGCCGGCAGGGATTTTAAATGTACCATCCGTAGATACATCGTTATCGTTCTCGGCAAGCAATGCTGTTATTTCCTCAACGAGCATATCGTTAAGCTCGCCATCGTTAACATACTTGTCGCGGGCTGCGCGAGCCTGTATGCGCTCGATAATGCGCAAGGTGGTCTCTGCGCCTACATCGCTGGTTATAAAGATTTCTTCAAGTTCATCTAAAAAGTCGTCATCGATAGTAGTGCGACCCATGAAAGCCCTTTTAAGGCGTCCAAAAACACCTTCTTTGGTCTTCTCGAGGCCCTTGTCGAGCGTTTCTTTTTTTTCACGCGAAAATATACTTTTGAAGAATCCTAACGGCATATCTTTATTTTTGTATTTGTATCTTTATTAATATGCAAAGTTACGCAATTTTTCTGACATATATTTTATGGAATATAAAAAATTATGTTCTATGACATAAAATTCGTAACTTTGCACCCCGTAAATCCAATCATTATGACAATTTCTCAAATAAAAGGCCATGTAGCAATGCTCGGCGCCAACATAATGTGGGGGCTTATGTCGCCCATTGTGAAATATGTAATCGGTTTAGGTGTAATAACGCCATTGCTTATGACTGACTTTCGCATATTTGGGGCGGCAATACTTTTCTGGTCAGCGTCTTTCTTTGTTGAACGCCAGCATGTTTCCTGGACCGATAAGGGACTATTGTTCATTGCAGGCATGATGGGCATTTTGTTTAATCAAGGATGCTTCATATTTGGGGTTGGATTTTCTTCGCCTGGCGAAGCCTCGATCATAACAACGACCATGCCTATGTGGGTTATGGTCTTTGCCCGACTGATACTCGGCGAACCGATAACTCTCAAGAAGGCAGGGGGCATTGCACTCGGTGCTACCGGTGCCCTGATACTCATAACATCGAGCATGGGCAGTGTCGTGGCTCGTGGCCAAAACCCTGTGCTTGGCGATATGCTTGTGCTTGCCGGACAGATTTCATACGCCTTGTATCTAACGTTTTATCGAAATTTCATAAAGAAATATTCACTTATAACTAATATGAAATGGATGTTCCTGTCGGCATCGATAGTACTGCTTCCCATTTCCTACGATTCCATCCGAAACACATCGTTTGAATTGCTCAGCGGTTTGGAATGGGCCGGAATAGCCTATGTTATGGTATTTGCCACATTTTTGGCTTATATCTGTATCATGACCGGACAGCGCACACTGCGCCCTACAGTTGTGGGTATGTACAATTATTTCCAACCCATTGTAGCCTCGGCAATCGGACTGTACCTCGGCATGGATAGATTTACTCCGCTGAAACTCTTTGCAGTTGTCCTGATTTTCAGCGGAGTGTATTTCGTGGTTATTTCCAAATCGAAGGAGTGAGCCAGCGCTCTTTGATTATGCCGTGACGGTAGGCATAGAGTAGCTCTGTCAGTTCGTCTATTTGAGCTTGCAGAATCTTGCCTTTGTCGGTGTCGCGCACACGCATTCGGTTTTGTGTCAATTCCACAATCTCGGTTGTAGACACAATGTCTGTGCCCGACTTAATAGCTTCCTCGGCAGATGTAAACGGCTCATGCTTGACGAGCTGGAATCCGCGAGAGTGGAATACCAATGTGTATCCGGCCATACCTGTAGTGGCATGGTAGGCTTTGGCAAATCCACCGTCGATAACCATCAACTTGCCATTGGCGCGAATAGGTGTTTCGCCTTTGTTGAGACGCACTGGTACGTGACCGTTTATGATGTGGCGGTGCTCACCTTCTACACCAAATTCATCGAGAATCATGTCACATACTTTTTCATCGTTGCGCAACTCGTAGTAGTGTCCTTTTTCCTCATGATAAGTAGACTTATCTGTGAGGAAGTAGCGTTCGAAAGTGGCCATTTTGGACTTGTCGAACAGTGGCGAATCCGGGCCGCACCACATATACCAATAATAGTCTGTGGCATACTTGCGCGTCTCGGGGTCGGTGTCGTAGTTGAACGGTGCACGGAGCACTTGTTCTATCTTCTCAAGCAACTTTTTCCCTTTGAGATGCTTGCCTGCTATTTCCACTTCTCGCAACGAACCGTCGGAATTTAGGGGTAACGATGCGTGGAAAAGCAGATTGGAGTTATAAACGCCGAAGATAGATCCATGACTAAGGAGCAACTTGACGTGTCGGGCCAACTTGTCGCTTACGCGGAAGGAGTGACGCAATTTGCGCACCAACTCACGCTCTTCTGCAGTAAGTTCGTATGGGTTGTTGGGGTCGATGGTCGGGAAGAAGTTGGAAGACAGAGGGTATTCCACTCCATCGAGCAAGATTATACCGCGTTCGTAGTCAATGAGATGAAGCAGGTTGCGGTTGCTCATATTCCATTCGGGGTAGCGATTTATGAGCTCAGACTCGAGCTTGAACTGGATTATGGTTATAGCCTTATGCATGCGCGATGCAAGGACGCGATGCTTTTCGGAAAGCTCCATACTGCAGTCGCCTTTGAGAGCAAACTCAGGGCACTCGTCATTGCCGTAGACCTCCATTGCAAATGCAGCCAAAGGCACAAGATTTATACCATATCCGTCTTCGATTGTAGCAAGATTGCCATATCGTAGAGAGACACGTATTACATTTGCTATAGATGCATCGTTGCCGGCTGCCGCACCCATCCATAGGGCGTCGTGATTGCCCCACTGAAAATCAAATCGGTCGTATTTCATGAGCGAGTCCATAATAATGTGTGCGCCCGGGCCACGGTCATACACATCACCCAATATATGTAACTGGTCGATACTGAGGCGCTGAATTACATTGCACATGGCAACGATGAACGAATCGGCTTGACCGGTTGATATGATGGTTTCGACAATCTGATTGAAATAGGCTTGTTTATTTTCGTCTGTAGCCGATTCGTGGAGCAATTCCTCGATGATGTAGGCAAACTCCGGCGGCAGGGTTTTGCGAACCTTTGAACGAGTATATTTCGACGATACGGAGCGTGTCACTTTGACCAGTCTGTGCAGAGTGATATTGTAGAAATCGGCCAAATCAACATCGTTGTCGTCGGTTATGTATTCGAGTTTCTGCTCAGGATAATATATCAATGAACATAGCTCGCGTATGTCATTGGCCGACAATGAAGTGCCAAACAGTTCGGTAACTTTGCGTTTTATATTGCCCGAAGCGTTTTTAAGTATGTGCACGAATGCTTCATTTTCGCCGTGGATATCGGCCACAAAGTGCTCTGTACCCTTGGGTAGGTTGAGGATGGCTTTGAGGTTTATTATTTCGGTTGAAGCAGAACTACTGTTTGGGAATGTGTTCGATAGCAGCTCAAGCATTCGACGGTCGGCAAGAACCTTGTCGGCGAGAATATCTGTGTGGGCTTTGTGTATGTCAGTCATAGTATCAAATAGGTTGGTACAACCGCAAAGATAGCAAAATAAGGTTAATAAATCAACCTTTTAATACGTTTTTTTGCTCGTTGAATTGTAAATAAATAACTTGGTGTAAAAAAGGTCAAAAAAATAAGCCTGTGTGCATTTTTTTCAAAAAAAATTTGTAACTTTGAAATAGAATTAAACAACACAGGATATACTATTATTTAATATATGCAAAATTCAGAGTTTAGAAAATTTGCAGTTAAAGGACTTGGCATGAACGGTCTTGCCCTCGACCAGTACAGCGCTGCTGTATCATCTGCCATCACCTCCAGCTACATCAGCCCGACCATCATTGAAGAGCGCCAGCTCAATGTGGCACAGATGGATGTATTTTCACGCCTCATGATGGATCGTGTAATATTCCTTGGAACTGACGTAAACGATTATACAGCTAACGTAATTCAAGCTCAGCTACTGTTTCTTGATTCGTCCGATCCCGGCAAGGATGTGTCCATCTACATCAACTCGCCCGGTGGGTCAGTATATGCCGGTCTCGGTATATACGATACAATGCAGTACATATCGAGCGATGTGAGCACTATATGCACAGGTATGGCTGCCTCTATGGCCGCTGTACTGCTCGTTGCCGGCCAAAAAGGCAAGCGATTTGCTCTCAAACACTCTCGTGTAATGATTCACCAGCCTATGGGCGGTGCTCAGGGACAGGCTTCCGACATAGAAATTACAGCCCGCGAAATTAGGAAACTCAAAAGCGAACTCTACACAATCATCGCCGACCACTCCGGCCAGCCGTTCGACCGAGTTGAACGCGACTCTGACCGCGACTACTGGATGACCTCACAAGAGGCTAAAGAGTATGGTATGATCGATGCAGTACTTGTTCGTAACAATACAGAAGCCGACAAAAAATAATCATGGCTAAACGTAGAAACAACGATTTCGATGAATTGTGCTCGTGGTGCGGCCGTCCGGCCGACCCGTCGCAAATGCGCATGCTCGTGCCTTCGGGCAATCCCGGCGAATTTATATGCACTGATTGCGTCGAAACCATTCATGGATATATATCCGACAACGGTCTTAAAAAGGCTGAGGCAGCCAGCAAGGAATTTGCCAAAAGTATGAAAGGCAAAATCCCCAAGCCACACCAAATAAAGAAAAATCTCGATGAATATGTAATTGGGCAGGACGATGCCAAGAAGTATTTGTCGGTGGCTGTATACAACCACTACAAACGACTCATGCAACCTAAAGATGATAATGATGTCGATATCGAAAAGAGCAACATCATTATTGTAGGTCCTACAGGCACTGGCAAAACCCTCCTCGCCAAGACTATCGCACGCCAACTCGACGTACCGTTCACAATTGTCGATGCTACTGTTCTCACACAGGCCGGCTATGTGGGCGAAGATATTGAAAGCCTGCTGACTCGCCTGTTACAGGCAGCCGATTATGATGTGGAAAAGGCTCAGCGAGGCATTGTTTTCATCGATGAAATTGACAAGATAGCGCGCAAGGGCGACAATCCTTCCATCACACGCGACGTTTCGGGAGAAGGCGTTCAGCAAGGTTTGCTTAAACTGCTCGAAGGCTCGATCGTCAATGTTCCGCCCCAAGGTGGCCGCAAGCATCCCGAGCAAAAGATGATTCCGGTCGACACAAAGGATATTCTGTTTATATGCGGTGGTGCCTTCGAAGGTATCGAAAGTAAGATAGCACATCGCATGAACAGTCACGTCGTGGGTTATGCTACAGACTCTGGTCGCAACCGACCGAAAGACAAGCAGGACTACCTGCGCTATGTGGCTCCACAGGATTTGCGTTCGTATGGTTTGATACCCGAAATCATTGGTCGTCTGCCCATTCTGTGCCACCTCAATCCACTCGACCGTGATGCTCTGCTCAAGGTACTCACAGAGCCTAAGAATGCGATCACACGTCAGTATGAAAAACTCTTTGCCATGGACGGCGTAGAACTAAAGTTTGCTCCGGAAGCGCTTGAGTTTATTGTCGACAAGGCAATAGAATACAAGCTCGGTGCTCGTGGACTGCGTTCAATAGTCGAGGCTATCATGGTCGACGCTATGTTTGATGTGCCTTCTATGAAAGTGAAGAAGTTTGAGGTAACGCTCGAATACGCCCGTCAGAAACTTGAAGAAGCCCATTTTGAAGCAGCTTCAGTAGGATAAGTCTCTCATACTCCTCTCTTCCTGCATCATACCAAACTACCTATACATAACAAGTTAAGTCACAGACAGTAATCCTCTAAACAATTCCCCTGCAATGGAGACGCGACCCAGCCTTACCGACGCACTGCGTCAACACTTCGGTTTCGGCACATTCAAAGGCAATCAGGAAGCTGTAATCAACAGCCTTCTCGATGGCCAGGATGTATTTGTGCTTATGCCCACAGGTGGTGGCAAGTCATTGTGTTATCAGTTGCCTGCTCTCCTCATGGACGGCACGGCTATCGTTGTATCTCCTTTAATAGCGCTCATGAAGAATCAGGTAGATGCCATGCGTCACTTCAGCGAAGAAGACAGTGTGGCTCACTTTCTCAACTCTTCTTTGAGTCGCCCGCAGATTGATAAGGTAAAAGCCGATGTTTCAAGCGGAAAAACCAAATTGCTCTATGTAGCGCCGGAGTCGCTCACCAAAGATGAGAACATCGAATTCCTAAAATCGGTGCGTATATCGTTCTATGCAATAGACGAAGCTCACTGTATCTCGGAATGGGGACACGACTTCCGGCCTGAATACCGACGTATCCGCCCTATTATAAATGAAATCGGCTCTCGTCCTGTTATAGCGCTTACTGCCACTGCCACTCCAAAGGTACAACACGACATACAAAAGAATCTTGGCATGAACAGCGGTGCCACAGTGTATCGCTCATCATTCAACAGGCCCAACCTTTATTACGAAGTAAGGCCCAAGACCAAGAATACCGACCACGATATTATCAGATTTGTGCGCCAGCATGCCGGCAAGAGCGGTATTATATACTGCCTGAGCCGCAAAAAGGTTGAAGAACTTGCTGAGTTGCTTAGAGTTAACAATATAAAGGCACTGCCATATCATGCCGGTATGGATGCGTCTACTCGCTCAGACAATCAGGATGCCTTTCTGCACGAAAAAGTCGATGTAATCGTGGCCACAATTGCCTTCGGCATGGGTATTGACAAGCCCGATGTGAGGTTTGTAATACACTATGACATGCCAAAATCGCTCGAAGGCTACTACCAGGAAACCGGTCGTGCAGGCCGCGACGGCGGAGAGGGGCTCTGCCTCACATTCTATGCCTATCGCGATTTGCAAAAAATGGAGAAATTCATGCAGGGGAAACCAATGACCGAGCAGGAAATCGGACGGCAATTGCTTGCTGAGACAGCAGCTTATGCCGAGTCGTCGGTGTGCCGACGACGCACTCTGCTACATTATTTCGGTGAAAACTATACCGAACAAGAGTGTGGCAACTGTGACAACTGCAACAACAAAAAGATTAAAGTGGAAGCAAAAGAAGAACTCTTGTCGGCACTCGAAGCAGTGTCGGCTCTCAAAGAAAAATTCAAAGCCGATTATATACTCGATGTACTCCTTGGCAAAGCAACCAATGATGTCAAGACATACCATCACGACGACCTGGAGGTATTCGGCTCGGCCGAAGGCACTGACCGCCGTGTGCTCAACACTGTGCTGCGTCAAGCCGTACTCGACGGTTATCTGAACAAGGATATCGAAAACTACGGCACTCTCCATATCACTCCAAAAGGTAAAGATTTCTTAAAGAAACCCCATAGCTTCAAGATTGTTGAAGACAACGAGTACAACGATGATTTTGAAGAACCCTCTGCAGTGAAGGGTGGCTCTACCTGTGCTGCCGACCCCCAGCTGTATGCAATTCTCTCCGCGCTTCGCAAGAATATCGCACAGCATCACAATCTGCCACCTTATGTGATTTTCCAGGATCCATCGCTTGAAGCAATGGCCACTACCTACCCCATCTCGTTAGAAGAACTGCAAAGCATTCCCGGTGTGGGCGAAGGCAAAGCCAAGCGCTACGGCGAAGAATTCCTTAAAATTATCAAAACTTATGTCGAAGACAATGAGATTGAACGCCCCGAAGACCTTCGTGTGCGATCAGTTGCCAACAAGTCGAAACGCAAAATTTCGATCATTCAGGCTATTGACCGCAAAATCGATCTGGAAGAGGTGGCTCTAAGCATCGGTCTCGACTTTGATCAGCTGCTCGATGAAATCGAATCAATCGTCAACTCGGGCAATAAAATCAACATTTCATACTTTATAGATGAAGTTCTCGATGAAGACGAGCAGGAAGAAATATTCGATTATTTCCGTACTGCCGAAGATGGTTCGATCAACGCCGCCAACCGCGAGCTCGGCCCCGACTACAACGAGAATGAAATACGCCTTGTAAGAATCAAATTCCTATCTGAATTAGCCAATTAAATGGAAATCAACAAGCTAACAGCTCTTTACACAGATTATACCGGGCATGCTCCTGTTGCGGTCGATGAGATGCCGTCGTCGGGAGGTGCTCGCAGGTACTACCGGCTCACCGGCCCCGACGGAAAGTCGCTCATCGGAGTACTTGGTACCAATCCACAGGAAAATGCAGCTTTTCTCGATTTTGACAAGCAATTTTCCGACAGGAAACTCCCCGTGCCTCAGATACTGGCGGTAGCGTGTGACGGTATGCAGTATCTGCAGACCGATCTTGGCGATACTCTCCTTTTCAACGCCATTGAGAAAGGCCGACTGACCCATGTATTCTCGCCTGAAGAAAAGGAACTGCTTGTAAAGACAATCAGACGCTTGCCTGATTTTCAGTTTGCCGGACGCGATTTTGACTTTTCCAAATGCTTCCCTTCCAAGGATTTTGATGCACGCTCCATCATGTGGGATCTCAACTATTTCAAGTACTGCTTCCTCAAGGCCACAGGACTTGAATTTGACGAGATGATGCTTGAAGACGACTTCAACCGTATGGCAACCGAATTGCTCAAAGCCGACTGCGATACATTTATGTATCGTGATTTTCAGTCGCGCAACGTAATGATTAAGGATGGTGAGCCATGGTTTATCGATTTTCAAGGCGGTCGCCGTGGTCCGTGCCATTATGATGTCGCATCGTTTCTCTGGCAGGCAAAGGCCAATTTCTCGCCTTCGCTTCGTCAGGAACTAATAGACGAATACATTGACTCGGCCAGTCGCTATCGCAACATCGACCGCGAAGAATTTATACACACACTGCATCAGTTTGTATTGTTCCGCACGCTCCAGGTGCTCGGAGCATACGGCTTCCGCGGATACTTTGAAAAGAAACCGCACTTCATGCAGAGTGTGCCCTTTGCAATAGCCAATTTGCGGGCCTTGCTCAAATCATCGGACTTCAGTCAGTACCCATACCTCACTTCAATGCTTAATGATTTAGTAAGTATGCGCCAGTTTGCCGACGACTTTGAGAAGCATCAGCTCACAGTGCGCGTATTGAGTTTTGCCTATAAGAAGGGTATTCCCAATGATCCGTCGGGCAATGGTGGCGGCTTTGTTTTCGACTGTCGCGCCGTAAACAATCCCGGTAAATACGACCGTTACAAACCATTTACCGGTCTCGACCGTCAGGTTATTGAGTTTCTCGAGAATGATGGCGAGGTCTTCGGTTATCTCGACAACTGCTATGCACTCGTAGATGCTGCTGTTGCACGATACATAGAACGTGGCTTTACCAACCTTATGGTAGCATTTGGCTGCACAGGCGGTCAGCATCGCTCCGTGTATTGCGCTCAGCACATGGCTGAGCATATTCATCAAAAGTTTAACGTCAAGGTTGAGCTTCAGCATCGTGAGCGCAACATAGAACAGCTATTTGCCCACCGATGAAAGGTATGATATTTGCCGCCGGCATTGGTAGTCGGCTCAAACCTTGGACAGACGAGCATCCCAAGGCGCTTGTCGAGGTTGGCGGCATGCCTATGTTACAGCGTGTTATTGCACGTATGACCGACGTTGGCATAAATGACATTATTATAAATGTACATCACTATGGCGAGCAGATTATCGACTTTGTAAGGAATCTCGACACTGATGCCAATATCTCCATAAGTGATGAGCGTGGGTTGCTTCTCGACACGGGCGGAGGCTTGCGCAAAGCGCTGCCTATGATTGGTGATGTGCCTGTGCTCATACATAATGCCGATATTCTTACGGATATTGACCTGGTTGAGTTTATAAATCAGCACAGTCAATCCGGAGCTGATGCCAGCCTGCTTGTGGAGCACAGGGGCTCGGCAAGGCAATTGGTGTTTACGGCAAATCACGCGTTAAAGGGTTGGTATAACCGCGAAACTGGAGCAACACGTCCCGACACCTTTGAAATTATGCCGGATTATAACATGTACTCTTTTAATGGAGTGCATATTGTTGGTCCCTCGCTCTTCTCTGACTTACGGAATTTTAAACCCGACGAGATGCCATTCTCGATTATCGACTTCTATCTTGCCGAGGCTGCGTCGCACAAAATTATCGGGTACGACATGCCGCGGAGTGCTCACTGGTTTGATGTGGGCAAGCCTGCCACTCTCAATGATGCCAGGGAGTGGATTTCTTCTATAGACTAATTCATCACAATTCGATGTCACAGATACTTAAAGATTTTATCCTTATCGAAAAACGAGAGTTGCCATCTGGCTCATGGCTTCTGGGCCTTGAACCTGCCGACGGCAGTTTGTTGCCCGAGACACTGCCCGGACAATTCGCGGAAATAAAAATTGACGATGCTCCAAGCGCCATGTTGCGTCGCCCTATCTCGGTGTGCAGCGTGGAAGGCGGAAATAAGCTCGTGCTGTTTGTAAAGCCTGTAGGCGAGGGCACACGTCATCTTACCGGCTATCCCACGGGGCGCAAGGTTAACATACTTATGCCTCTCGGGCACGGCTTCACAACCGAGGGTTGCGAGGGAAAGCGTTGCCTGCTTGTTGGTGGCGGTGTCGGGGCTGCGCCGTTGGTTATGTTGTCTAAGGAACTTACCGCACGCGGTGCCCATGTTACTGTGGTGCTTGGCGGACGCTCCGAACGCGATGTTGCCGGACTTGCAGAGCTTTATGCGGCAGAGACAGTTGCTGTCTCAACGGACGATAGCTCCTACGGTCACCCCGGCGTGGTTACGGCAAATCCTGTTTTTGACGAACAGTGGGATATGATATATTGCTGTGGGCCTACGCCTATGATGAAGGCTGTGGGTCGCATAGCGCGCGAACGTGGCATTGAATGTGAGGTCTCGCTTGAAAACCATATGGCTTGCGGGCTCGGAGCATGCTTGTGCTGTGTAGAAAAAACTGACGACAAGGGACATGTGTGTGTATGCACCGATGGCCCGGTCTTTAATATTAAACGTCTTAACTCATGGCTATGAATCTGTCTGTAGATCTCGGCGCGGGCCTGCGCCTTGCCAACCCAGTGCTAACTGCCTCGGGCACCTTTGGCTACGGCCATGAATTTGCGCCTTTTGTCGACCTTAACAAGCTTGGCGGTTTTATCGTAAAAGGTACTACGCTTGAGCCTCGTGAGGGCAACCCCTCGCCTCGTATGTCGGAGACTCCCTCGGGCATGATAAACGCGGTGGGACTGCAGAACAAGGGCGTTGATTATTTTGCGGAGCATATTTACCCCACTCTCACAGACTTCACCTCGGAGGTTATAGTCAATGTGTCGGGGGCTAAGCTTGAGGACTATATAGCTGTGGCCGAACGCCTGGCACCGCTCGACAAGATTCATGCAATCGAGGTGAACATATCGTGCCCTAATGTTAAGGCGGGCGGGATGGCTTTTGGCACAAGTGCCGGCGGGGCTGCCGAAGTCACTGCTGCTGTGCGCAAGGCGTGGCCCCGGCATCTCATGGTGAAGCTTTCGCCTAATGTCACTGACATTGCCGAGATAGCTGTTGCGGTAGAGGGGGCTGGTGCCGACTCGGTGTCGCTCATCAACACGCTACTCGCCATGGATATTGACGTGGAACGTCGTCGCCCGGTGATTTCCACCATTACAGGCGGCCTGTCGGGGCCTTGTGTAAGGCCTATAGCTGTGCGCATGGTGTGGCAGGTGGCCAAGAAGGTGAACATCCCTGTGGTGGGTCTTGGCGGTATCACTAATGCCTCGGATGCCTTGCAGTTTATTATGGCTGGTGCGACTGCGGTGCAGGTGGGCACTGCCAATTTTATGGATCCTGCTGTGACGGGCAAGATAGTTGACGGGCTGCGTGACTATATGGTGCGTCACAATATTGAGGATATTAACTCTCTGCGAGGAATTATTAGTTAAAAAAATATGGCGTATTTGCGATTTTTTTGCTAAGTTTGCAATGAATACGAGATGACCATGAGTCAGGACCGAGCTAAGACGACACCGCGCGAGCAATTCGAGCTCTTTTTGAAGAGTAAGGGCAAGCGTTGCACCCCGGAGCGGTTTGCCATTTTGGATAAAGTGGTGAACATGCCCGGGCACTTCTGTGCGGAGCAACTTGCTGTGGAGCTGCGCGTGGAGGGCTACCCGGTGTCGGATGCGACGGTGTATTCGGCGCTCGAGTTGCTGGTGTGCTGCGGGCTGGCGCATAAATTGCGTCTGTGCGACCGCACGAGCTATTATGAGTATGTGCGAAGCGAGAACGGTGTGCACTTCCACACGGTGTGCACGTCGTGCGGAAAAATCAAGGAAGTGAGCAGGCCGTTTATAAACGAGCTTCTGCAGCAGCAGGCGTATACGGGGTTTGTTCCGGCGTATCACTCTCTGGTCGTTTACGGCACATGCACGGCATGTAGACGTCGCCGTAAATCTAAGAAAGACAATAAATAATACCAATCACGATACAATTTTAAGTTATGAAAGTTGATGTACTTTTGGGCCTCCAGTGGGGCGATGAAGGCAAGGGCAAGGTGGTCGATGTGCTGACTCCTCGCTACGATATGGTTGCGCGATTTCAGGGGGGGCCGAACGCAGGCCACACTCTGGAGTTTGACGGCCGCAAGGTTGTGCTGCGCTCCATACCCTCGGGTGTGTTCCAGGGCAATGTGAACATAGTGGGCAACGGTGTGGTGCTCGACCCTGTGCTCTTTGCGGGCGAGGCGCGCGAGCTTATCGCTGCGGGCTCCAATCTGGGAGATATACTCAAAATTTCGAAGAAGGCTAACCTCATACTTCCCACTCACCGCATGCTCGACGCTGCGGGCGAGAAGGCTAAGGGGGATGCCAAGATAGGCACTACGGGCAAGGGTATCGGTCCGACATATACGGATAAGGTGTCGCGCAACGGTCTGCGTGTGGGCGACTTGCTTGAGCCTGATTTTGAGGCTCGACTCGAGGCTGCCATCAACCGTCATCTTACTCAGCTTGCGCGTCTTGAAGCCACTCCTGAGCCGGAGGTTCTGGCCAAGCAGATTGACGAGTGGATGGAGGCTGTGAACTTCATGACTTCGACTTTTGAGATGATTGACTCGGAGCATTACATAAACAAGGCTCTGCGCGGGGGCAAGAGTATGCTGTGCGAGGGTGCTCAGGGTACTATGCTTGACGTGGACTTTGGGTCGTATCCTTTTGTGACGTCGTCGAACACTATTACTGCGGGTGCGTGCACGGGTCTGGGTATTGCGCCCAACCGCATCAACGATGTGTACGGTATATTCAAGGCTTACTGCACCCGTGTGGGCAGTGGCCCCTTTCCTACGGAGCTCTTTGACGAGACTGGCAGCACGATACGTCGCATAGGCCATGAGTATGGTGCGGTGACGGGGCGTGAGCGCCGCTGTGGCTGGATTGACCTTGTGGCTCTGCGCTACGCTATCATGATAAACGGTGTGACGAAGCTTATCATGATGAAGAGCGACGTGCTCGATACCTTTGCGACCATCAAGGCGTGTGTGGCATACGAAGTGGACGGCAAGGAGACCCGCGACTTCCCCTACTCGATTGATGACAGCGACCGCGTGAAGCCTGTGTACAAGGAGCTTGCGGGCTGGAATACGGACCTGACACAGATTACGTCGGAGGCTGACTTCCCTCTGGAGCTTAAGGATTACATAAAGTTCCTGGAGCAGGAGCTCGAGGTGCCTGTGGCGATAGTGTCGGTGGGTCCGGACCGCACGCAGACGATTGAGCTTGCGGGCAAGATGTGACTTTCTCTAAAAAAACACATACTTTTTTAATTAATTAAAACTACCATGGCAAAAGTTAAACCATTCTGCGGCGTGCGTCCGCCAAGCCATCTTGTTGAAGAGGTGGCATCGCGTCCCTACGATGTGCTGAACTCTGAGGAGGCCCGTGCTGAGGCTGAGGGCAATCCTCGCTCGCTGTACCACATCATCAAGCCCGAGATTGACTTTGCTCCGGGTCATGATGAGCATTCGCCGGAGGTGTACGACAAGGCTGTCGAGAATTTCAAGGCCTTTGAGAGTGAGGGCTGGCTGGTGCAGGACGACAAGGAGCATTACTATATCTATGCTCAGACCATGAACGGCCGCACGCAGTATGGTGTTGTGGTGGCTGCGAATGTCGATGACTATATGAGCGGTGTTATCAAGAAGCACGAGCTTACGCGTCGCGACAAGGAGGAGGACCGCATGAAGCATGTGCGGTGCCAGAATGCCAACATAGAACCGGTTTTCTTTGCCTTTCCTGACAATAAGGAGCTTGAGGAGATAATCAAGACTGTGACTGCGGGCAAGCCGGAGTATGACTTTACTGCGCCCGACGGCTTTGGTCATCACTTCTGGGTGATTGACGATGAGGGGCTTATAGAGCGTGTTACGGCGGCTTTTGAGAAGATACCGTATCTGTATATTGCCGACGGGCATCACCGCACTGCGGCTGCGGCGCTTGTGGGCAACGAGAAGGCTCGCATGAATCCGAATCACCGCGGCGACGAGGAGTATAATTACTTCCTGGCTGTGGCGTTTCCGGCTTCGCACCTGAAGATTATCGATTATAACCGCGTGGTGCGCGACCTGAACGGGCACTCGCCTGCCGAGCTACTTGAGAAGCTTGAGCGGAACTTTATCGTGAAGGATATGGGCACTGTACCCTACACTCCGGGGTGTCTGCACAACTTCTCGATGTATCTTGAGGGTAGGTGGTACTCGCTTACGGCGCGTGAGGGTACTTACGACGATTCTGACCCGATAGGTGTGCTCGACGTGACTATCTCGTCGGATCTGATACTGCGCGACTTGCTGGGCATCACGGATCTTCGCTCGGACAAGCGTGTGGACTTTGTGGGCGGCATACGCGGACTGGGCGAGTTGAAGGCGCGTGTCGATTCGGGCGAGATGGCTATGGCGCTTGCTCTCTTCCCGGTGTCGATGGAGCAGCTTATGAATATTGCCGATACGGGCAATATCATGCCTCCCAAGACTACATGGTTTGAGCCTAAACTGCGCTCGGGCCTTGTAATACACAAACTGGACTAAACTGTCGGTGGGGGTGCCGGAGCGGTGCTCCCACCGGCTCTTATCACTACAATATTGATAAATGGAAACTGAAAAGAAGGAAATAATAGTGAGCGGTATACGCTCGACGGGCAATCTGCATCTGGGCAATTATTATGGTGCTCTGCGCAAGTTTGTGGAGGTGCAGGATAAGCATGACTGCAACTTTTTTATTGCCGACCTTCATGCGCTTACTACCTCTACCGATCCTGCGGCGCTTCATGCGTCGGTGAAGAGTGTGCTTGCCGAGTATCTTGCGGCGGGCCTTGATCCTGAGAAGGCCACTGTGTTTGTGCAGAGCGACATACCCGAGATATCGGAGATGTATCTTCTGCTGAACATGCATGTGGGTATAGGCGAGCTGATGCGTACTGCGTCGTTTAAGGACAAGGCTCGCAAGGCTCTCGGCATCAGTGCGTCGGGTGCCGGTGCGGATGACAGTGACGAGGCGTTTGAGCATCAGATAATCGGTGCGGAGACCAACAAGCGTGTGAATGCGGGCTTGCTGACCTACCCGACTCTGATGGCGGTGGATATTCTGATACAGAAGGCCACGAAGGTGCCTGTGGGCAAGGATCAGCTGCAGCATCTGGAGCTTACGCGCCGGTTTGCGCGTAGGTTTAATTCGTTCTACGGTGTGGATCTCTTTCCGGAGCCGACGGATTTCAACTTTGGCGGTGCGCCTGTTAAGGTGCCCGGGCTCGACGGGTCGGGCAAGATGGGCAAGAGCGAGGGCAATTGCATATATCTGGTGGACGATCCCAAGGTGCTGCGCAAGAAGGTGATGCGTGCCACTACGGACGAGGGTCCGAAGGTGCCGAACTCGCCTATGACTGAGCCTGTGGCCAATCTGTTTACGCTTCTTGAGCTTACGTCGACGCCAGAGGTGGTGCAGCATTACCGCGATGCGTATGCCGACTGCTCTATACGTTACGGCGACTTGAAGAAGCAGCTTGCTGAGGACATTCTGACTGTTACGAATCCGATACGCGAGCGTGTGGCTGATATTCTGGCCAATGAGGAGTATCTGCGCCGAGTGGTGCGCGAGGGTGCCGAGCGCGCGCGTGCGCGTGCGTCGGAGACTCTGCGCGAGGTGCGCCATATAATGGGTATTCGCGCTCTCTGAGGACCGTTTACGACTAAAAACAAAGCCGCTGCGCAGTGAGTTGTGCAGCGGCTTTGATTGTATGTTGCTGTGTTGTGGTGGGTTATTGCTTGCAGGGGGCATAGAGTTTGTAGAAGAGGTGACCCACCATGAGGGCGCCTCCCACTATGTTGCCGAGGGTGGAGAAGAGGAGGTTGAGGGCGAGCTGTGCGATGCCCACCTGTGCACCGGCGAGCATGCCGCAGGGGATGAAGAACATGTTGGCGATGCAGTGTTCGTAGCCGAGTGCGACGAATGCGGCTACGGGGAGCCAGCAAGCGAGGGCTTTGGTGCCCAATGATTTGGCTCCGATTGCGAGCCACACTGCGAGGCACACGCACCAGTTGGCGCCGATGGCTTTGACGAATGTTGTGAGTGGGGGGAGTGAGGCTTTAGTTTCGGCGATTTTGATTATTGCCGAGCGGTAGGGGTCGGTGTCGACGAGGCCGGCGGTGTGTACGAGGACCACTGCAAAGAGGAGGCATCCTATAAAGTTGCCTATCCACACGAGTGTCCAATTGAGCAGCATGTCGGCGGGCGATATGTTGCGCTGGTTGCAGGCGGCCATTGCGAGAGCGTTGTTGCCGGTGAAGAGGTCGGCTCCAAACATTACTATGAGGAATAGTCCGAGTGGGAATGCGAGGCCGCTGAGGAGCCTGGGCAGAGCGGGGTTGGCGGCGGCTATTTGCGGCCAGCCGTAGCCGAGGATTAGGGAGAGTATGCCGCCGAGGCCGATGAATGCTCCGGCGAGTATGGATAGTGTGAAGAGGCGCGATGCGGGGCGGGTGCACTTTTCGGTGCCGGCGGCGATGGCTTTGAGTATTGTTTCTGACTGCATGGGTTGTATTGGTGGTGGGTGTGTGACGGGTGTTAGAATTCGGCCGAGATGCGCAGGTTGAGTTGTCGGCGTGTGAGGTAGTTGGGCACGGCATACTGTATGTTGTTGACGTCGGTGACCCAGTAGTATGAGCTTACGTTGGATATGTCGAAGAGGTTGAATATGTCGATGCCTATCCACATGCTTTTGAAGTGTGCGAGGGGGCCCGATGAGTGGCGTGGCTCCTCGGGGGCGACGAGTGCGTAGGCCAGGCCGGTGTCGAGGCGTTTGTAGGAAGGTGCGCGGAAGTATCCCTCGTCGCGTCCGTGTCGGGGTGCGGTGGTGGGGAGGCCGTCGGTGAGGATGCCTTTGAGGTTGAATTTGAGGCGTGGGAGCTTGGGGAAGTAGTCGGTGAAGTATATTCCGAATGAGTATCGGCGGTCGGTGGGGCGTGGCACTTTCTTGCCGCGGAGTGTCTCGGCGGTGTTCATGAGCGAGAGGCTTATCCATGAGTCGCTGCCGGGCACAAACTGTCCGAAGAGTTTGAAGTCGATGCCGGCGGCGTGGCCGCTCGATTCGTTGAGGCCGGAGTACACGATTTTGAGGTTGTCCACTTCGTAGGGCACGAGGCGGTGCAGTGATTTGTAATATGCTTCGGCCGATAATTTGTAGGGACGGCCGAGTGAGCGGAATGTGTAGTCGGCGCCCCCTATGAGCTGGAGCGATGCCGGCGACTTGATGTTGCTGTTGAGCTCGATGCGGCTGTTGCCTTGGGGGTCGACGGTGGTCATGCGAAATTCTTTGTAGAAGGGCGACTGATAGTATAGGCCGGTGGCCATGCGGAGGGCCCATCGCGGGGCGTTGTCGGGCACGAAAGTGGCATTGACGCGGGGGCTGACAAGGAGCTCTTTGTTGAACGACCAGCTGCTGAGGCGCAGGCCGCCGCAGATGTTGAGGTAGCCCGCGGCGGTGTGCAGGCGGTAGGTGTCCATCACATGGGCGCTGAGGCGGGTGGATGCAATGTCGTGGCGCGATGCGAGGTTGTAGACCACCTTGAGGGCTCCGGGGTCGAACGGCAGGGAGTATCCGGCCGAGTCGCGCAGCTCCCATTCGCGCGAGCGGTCGTGAATGCGCTCGATGCCGGCCGACAGGCCGTAGTCGAGTGTGTGGCGCCCCAGGCCGGTGGTGCCGCGCAGGGCCGCCGACACCACCGAGGCGCGGAGGCGGTTGCGTGCATGCTCGTGGTATCGCCCCACACCGAGCTCGCCGCCCACACCGCCGCCTGTGCCCGAGCCCGATGTGCCGGCCTGGTCGAGCCAGTATTCGCCCGAGATGTCGTAGGCCACGAGCTCGTTGGTGAGATATGCCGATGCCAGCAGGGCCCACTCGGTGCCTTTGGAGGGCTTGCAGGTGAGTGTCGCGGCGCCAAACCATGTTTCAAACCGGTCCTTTTCCTGGCCGTCGAAGTATACCTTAAACTGCTTGGCATCGGTCGATGTGCCAAAGTTGGTGAGGCGGTTGTGGGGCACAAACCGATAGTTGTTTATGGCTACGTTGCCCAGGAAGTTTACCTTGACTTTGTCGGTCAATTTATAGGTCATGTTGGTCTGATAGTCGAGGAATCGGGGGTCGTACTCGCCCTTGTCTTCCATCGAGCCCAGGAGCGAGGCGTTGCTCTTGTAGCGCAGGCCGTGCAGCTGGCTGAAGCGCCGGCTCGACGAGCCCAGCGCCACGGAGCCGCCCATGAGGCTGGCCGAGGCCGAGCCCTCGAATGTCTCGGGGTCGCGGTAGGCAATGTCGAGCACGCTCGACATCTTGTCGCCGTAGCGGGCCGAGAATCCGCCGGTCGAAAATCCGATTGCCCCCACCATGTCGGGGTTGATTACCGAGAGCCCTTCCTGCTGGCCGCTGCTCACCAATTGCGGGCGATACACTTCGATGCCGTTGATATACACGAGGTTTTCGTCGTAACTGCCGCCGCGCACATTGTACTGGCTAGACATCTCGTTGCCCGACGCCACACCGCCCATCGTCGACAGCAGGCCCTCCACCGAGCCGCCCGAGGCATCGGGGGCCAATCGCCCCGCCGAGGCGCCAATCTTCTGCATGGCCCCTATCTGGCGCTGTATCTCGGTGACTTCCACGCCTTTGAGCTGATACGACTTGGGCTCCATCTTCACATTGAGTGTCACACTGCCGCGGGGATGTATCAGCTTGCGGCGGGAGTCTTCGTAGCCTATGCACGCAAACACCACTCTGATCGTGTCGGCCTCGGGGGCCGAGATGGCATAACGGCCGTCGAGGCCGGTGGTGGCGCCTATGGCAGTGCCGTCGATGCGCACCGACACAAATTCGAGGGGCTCGTTGTGCTCGTCGGTCACGAGGCCCTTGACGTCGACCCCGGCACTCGCCCGGAGCACTGCCGGCATGAGCGCTATTGTAAGTAATATGATTGGTCTTATTGTCATCGCATTGCAGTATATAGGTATTAACGGCAATTGCGGTGTTTTATTGCATATCGCTTGTACTGGACGAGGGAGAGCGTTATCCGTAAGTGATACCGACGGGGCTGTTGCAATGATGGCTGTTTGTTTCGCCTGTTTCACTTGTATCAACCGAAACAAGTGAAACAGACATTGACTTACACAATGCCACAGACAGAATCGCCTTCTTATAGCATCGGCCACTTATTGTCGATATTGCCCTATCTGGCTAACTCACCACAAATGATTTCAAAACACCTTGCGTCGGAACACGAAGTTTCGGCCAAGGTATTTTTCGCGTACTGTAGGATTGTCGGCCAGTTGCTCCGAAGTGCCCTGAAAGAGGATACGTCCCTCGAAGAGCAGGTAGGAGCGGTCGGTAATCGACAGTATCTCGGGAGCGTTGTGGTCGGTGATGAGTATGCCGATGTTCTTCTCCTTGAGATGATACACAACATTTTGAATATCTTCGACAGCAATGGGGTCGACCCCCGCAAAGGGCTCGTCGAGCATTATAAACTTGGGCTCGATGGCCAGGCAGCGCGCAATCTCGGTGCGTCGGCGCTCGCCGCCCGAGAGTGAGTCGCCAAGGTTGTGGCGCACCTTCTGGAGGTTGAACTCGGCTATAAGGCTCTCGAGCTTGTGGCGCTGATAGTCCTTGGGCCTGCCGGTGAGCTGGAGTATGCTGCGGATATTGTCTTCGACGGTCATCTTGCGAAATACCGACGCGTCCTGGGCCAGGTAGCCAATGCCGTGCTGGGCGCGCTTGTAGACCGGAAACTTTGTTATGTCGGTATCGTTGAGGAATATACGGCCCTCGTTGGGGGTGATGAGCCCCGTGGTCATGTAGAAGGTGGTGGTCTTGCCGGCGCCGTTGGGCCCGAGGAGCCCCACGATTTCGCCCTGCGTCACCTCTATCGACACGTGATTGGCCACGGTGCGCTTGCCGTATTTCTTCACAAGATTGTCGGTGCGGAGCACCATCTTGGGCTCTTCGGCAGGCTGCGGGGAAGCGGGGGGCTCGGGGGTGGCCGCCGATAGGCCCTGCGGCATGTCGAGGAGGGAGGGCGTCGGCAGGCCCTGCTCATCCTTATTTCGGTCGAGACGGAATGATATGCCCATAGTGATTATTAGCTGTTGGCCTTGCGCAGGCGGCTCTCGATATAGTCGGTGAGGAGATTTATGGCCACAATGTTGGAGCCCCCCTGTGGCACGATGAGGTCGGCATGTCGCTTGCAAGGCTCGATATACTGGCAGTGCATGGGCTTGAGCACGTCCTGGTAGCGGTCGATGACCATCTGGGGAGTGCGGCCGCGCTCAATGCAGTCGCGGGCAATGACACGTATGAGGCGGTCGTCGGCGTCGGCGTCGACAAATACCTTGATGTCCATCATCTCGCGCAGCACAGGGTCGGTGAGCACAAGGATGCCCTCCACTATCACCACATGCGTGGGGCGCACCTCTACCGTGGCCTCCTGGCGCGTGCAGGTGAGGTAGGAGTAAGTGGGCATGTGCACCGTGCGGCCCTCGCGCAGCATCTCGAGATGCTTCACCAGCAACGGCCACTCTATGGCGTCGGGCTCGTCGAAGTTGATCTTACTGCGCTCCGACACCGGCACATGACTCGAATCCTTGTAATACGAATCCTGTGGTATCACGGCCACCTCCCCCGCCGGAAAGGAGTTGATTATCTTATTTACTACTGTTGTCTTGCCCGAGCCTGTGCCCCCGGCTATACCGATTATTATCATGCAATCGATTATTAGTCTCGTTTGTTATTAATAATGACCACGAAGTTACAAAATTTAGCGCACATCACCACCCTCTTTGGCATATTTTTGCAACTTATTGGCAATTCCGCACACAAAATTGGCATTATTTGCCCCAATTAGCCTTTTTTGCACCCGCCATAAACACGTATTGACATAAAATCACTACCTTTGTACAATCAAAAAACAACAAAATGATAAGAAAATCACTCGCCACATTTGGCCGCTACTGCATATTCATGAGCCGCGTGTTCTCGCTGCCCGACCGCTGGAGAATATTCCTGCGCCGCACAGTGCAGGAAATCAGCAAGCTCGGAGTCGACTCCATACCACTGGTCATCATCATCTCGCTCTTCATCGGCGCCGTCATAGCCATACAGATGCAGCTCAACATGGTATCGCCGCTCATGCCCAGATACTCCGTGGGCCTCGCCACACGCGACATCGTGCTCCTCGAATTCTCCAACTCAATGCTCTGCCTCATCCTCGCCGGCAAAGTAGGCTCCAACATCGCCTCCGAAATAGGCACAATGCGCGTCACAGAGCAGATCGACGCTCTCGAAATAATGGGCGTCAACTCCGCCAACTTCCTCGTGCTCCCCAAAGTCCTCGGATTCGTACTCTTCATGCCCGTACTCGTCATACTCTGCATGGCAACATCGCTCGTGGGCGGATGGCTCGTATCCGTATTCACAAGCCTCCTCTCCGTCAGCACATACATCTACGGCATACAGTCGCTCTTCCAGGAATGGTACGTGTGGTACGGCCTCATCAAATGCGTCGTATTCGCATTCATCATCGCATCCGTCGCTTCATTCTACGGATACTTCGTCAAAGGCGGCGCCCTCGACGTCGGCAAAGCCTCAACCAACGGAGTCGTTGCATCAAGCATCCTCATACTCCTCTTCGACGTAATACTCACCAAACTACTGCTACAATGATCGAGGTAAAAAACATAGTCAAAGCATTCGACGACGACCGCACAGTGCTACACAACGTCAGCGCAACATTCCACACCGGCCGCACCAACCTCATCATCGGACAAAGCGGCTCCGGCAAAACCGTCCTCATGAAAAGCCTCGTCGGACTCATACGTCCCGACAGCGGACAAATACTCTTCGACGGCCGAAACCTCCTCGCCATGAACCAATCGCAAGTCAAAGACCTCCGCAAGGAAATAGGAATGCTGTTCCAAGGCTCCGCCCTCTTCGACTCCGAAACAGTGCTCGGCAACGTAATGTTCCCACTCCAGATGTTCACTCAGCAACCCTACGACCAGATGCGACAGCGAGCAATGTTCTGCCTCGAACGCGTCAACCTCAAAGGCGCCGAAGACAAATACCCCTCCGAAATATCAGGAGGCATGCAAAAACGAGTAGCCATCGCCCGAGCCATCGCACTCAACCCCAAATACCTCTTCTGCGACGAACCCAACTCAGGCCTCGACCCCAAAACATCAATCGTCATCGACGAACTCCTGCGCGACATCACACACGAATACAACATAACCACCGTCATCAACACACACGACATGAACTCCGTCCTCGGCATAGGCGAAAACATACTCTTCCTCAACAAAGGCCACCGCGAGTGGGTGGGCGACATGTCACAGATATACACCACCGCCAACGAAGCCCTCAACGACTTCGTATTCGCAACACGCCTCTTCCAGCAAGTACGTCAATACGTAGTCAACAACAACCACAACAACAACAACCCGAAACCATGAAATTTGCCGACATCCCGGGACACCACGACATCAAGCAACGCATCCGCCACATGGTCCTCTCCGACCGCATACCCCACGCACTCCTCCTGCAAGGCCCCCCGGGCACAGGCAAGTTTGCCCTCGCCCGCGCCACCGCCGCATTCATACACTGCACCAACCGCACACCACAGGGCGACTCCTGCGGCCAGTGCCCCAACTGCCTCCAACACGCCAAGTTCAACAACATCGACACATTCTTCTCATACCCCGTCCTCAAGAAAAAAAGCTCCCAATCAACCATAAGCGACGACTACGCCCCCGAGTGGCACCAACTCCTCCACGACTCCCCCTTCATGGACTTCCAACAATGGCTCTCACTCCTCGGCAACACCAACGGACAACCCGCAATATACGTCGACGAAGCAACACACCTCTCCACACGACTCAACCTCGCATCACGACAATCCAAATACAAAATAGTACTCATGTGGCTCCCCGAACGACTCCAGGAAGCCACCGCCAACAAACTCCTCAAAATCATCGAAGAGCCATTCCCCGACACACTCTTCATAATGACATCCAACAACCCCCGGGCAATACTCCCCACAATATACTCCCGCACACAACGCATATCCGTACCACCCTACTCCGACCACGAAATCTCCAACATACTCACCGCACAAGGCATCGACCCACAAACCGCACTATCCATCGCACCACTCGCCGACGGCAACGCAACACACGCACTTAGCCTCGCCGGCACCGACCGAAATCGCCAGAAACAACTCGACCTCTTCATCAACCTCATGCGCAAAGCATGGATGCGCGACGTCGGCGCACTCCGACGCTGGAGCGACGACATAGCCTCACTCGGACGCGAAGCCAACATCAACTTCTACGAATACTGCGCCAAGCTCGTACGCGACAACTTCATCCTCAACCTCGGCAACCCCGCACTTACATCCCTCTCACCCCAGGAATACGAATTCAGCCGCAAATTCTCCCCATTCATCAACACCGCCAACGTCGAACAAATCTTCCAGACAATCACCGACGCACGCAACGACACAGCCCTCAACGGCAACGCCAAAATCATAGCATTCGACCTCGCCGTCAAGATGATACTCCTCATAAAGCGAGGGCAGGACAAATAACCCCGCCCTCTCTCTTTCCCATCCTTAACGCTTCCTGGCAGGAGCCCTCAGAGCCCTCAGCAAGTCAGGCCGGTGCATCCGCGTCAACGACCGCTCTATATCCTGCCTGTACATCCTGTCATACCAGAAAAAATACTTGCGCTGCGCCAGCTTCTGCTCCGGACGCACAGCCGTAAACACCTTCTCACCAGTATAAGGATGATAGCCACTGTAATAAATCTCCGTGGCAACAGTCATCGGCGTAGGCGTAAAATCCTGCACCTGCTCCAAGTGAAAATCCAGCTCCTTAGTCTTCACAGCCAGCTCAGCCATATCAACCTCCCTGCACCCAGGATGCGACGATATAAAATAAGGAATAAGCTGCTGACGCAACCCATTAGCCGCATTCACACGGTCAAACACCCTCTTAAACTCATAAAACAAATCAAACTTCGGCTTGCGCATAACCGCAAGAACACCCTCCTCCGTGTGCTCCGGAGCAACCTTCAGTCGCCCCGACACATGATCCGTAATCAACTCCTCGTTATACCTCCTGTTAGCCGCATCCACAGCCTTGTCGCCCGTATGGTGCATCGACAAGTCATAACGCACCCCCGACCCCACAAACGACTTCTTCACCCCCCTCACAGCATCCACCCTGTGATAGATATCCAGCAAAGCACTATGGTCAGTATTCAGATTCGGACACACCACAGGATGCAGGCACGAAGGCTTCTTGCACTTGGCACAGATATTCTTGTCCTTACCGCCCATAGCATACATATTGGCCGACGGCCCCCCGAGATCCGATATATACCCCTTAAAATCAGGCATCTTCACCACCTGATTCACCTCGTGCATAATCGACTCCGCCGAGCGCGACGCAATAAACTTGCCCTGATGAGCCGAAATCGTACAAAACGCACACCCCCCAAAACACCCCCGGTGCAGATTCACCGAGTGGCGTATCATCTCATACGCAGGAATACGCTTACCCTTATAACGCGGATGAGGCAGACGCGTAAACGGCAAGTCAAACGCCGCATCAATCTCACCCGTAGTCATAGCCGGCAACATGGGATTAACCTTCACCACCCTGTCACCCACAGCCTGCCACAGCCTCGCACCACCGTCCATCGAGTTGCTCTGCTGCTCAATATGCTTGAAGTTGGCCGACTGAGCCTTGGGGTTACGGCTCACCACCTCCCACGGATTAAGGACAATGTCAGAGTCCGACCCCTCCTCCGGCATAGCACTCCTGGGCATCAGCAACGCGCTCTGCGCCAGGTCGGTAATCTCAGATATAGCCTCCCCCGCATCCAGACGTCGAGCAAGCTCCACAGTATTGTGCTCACCCATCCCGTACAACAGCAAGTCAGCCCTGGAATCCACCAATATCGACGGCCTCAACCTGTCTTGCCAGTAATCATAATGCGACAACCGCCTCAACGAAGCCTCAATCCCCCCTATCACAATAGGCACATCAGGATAAAGCTCACGAAGTATGTTACTATACACCACCGTAGGATAATCCGGACGCATACCGTGACGCCCGTCGGGAGTATACGCATCATCCGACCGCCTGCGCCGAGCCGCAGTATAATGATTAACCATCGAATCCATCGCCCCGGCCGACACCCCAAAGAACAGACGCGGACGCCCAAACTTACGGAAGTCACGCAAATCATCCTGCCAGTTAGGCTGAGGCACGATAGCCACCCTGAAGCCCGCAGCCTCAAGCACACGCCCTATCACAGCCGCCCCAAACGACGGATGATCCACATAAGCATCACCCGTAAACAGCACCACGTCGACACTCTCCCATCCGCGAGCCTTCATCTCCTTCACCGAAGTCGGTAGCCAGTCGGTGGCACGCAGAATACTGTAATCAATATCTTTTCTCATTTGTTCTTCAACGTTTCTAACTTCATTTCACTTACCCGCGACTCAAGCTTGATAATCTCGTCGCGAAGCCTCGCAGCCTCTATAAACTCCATATCCTTAGCCGCCGCAAGCATCTGCTCCCGCAGCTTGTTAATGGTCCGCTGCAACTCCTCGGCACTCATGAAAGGCACAATGGGGTCGGCAGCTATATCCGCAGTCGTCTTGCCAAACTCGTACAGATAATTCGGCGCCGCATCAGCCCCCTTCTCACGTATCGTGCGCTTATCCCTCGCCGTGAGCGGACGACCCTTGGCAATAGCCTCAGCCGCAGCAGCCGTTGCAAGATCCTCCCCGGTATCCTCACGCCCCACTATAGCCATGCGCGCCTTCACGATAGCCTGCGGGGTGATACCGTGCTCCTCATTATATTTAAGCTGAAGCGCACGCCTACGCTCTGTCTCGTCAATGGTCTGCTGCATAGAGTCCGTCACCTTGTCGGCATACATTATAACCGTGCCGTTCACATTACGGGCAGCACGACCCACTGTCTGCACCAGCGACCGGCGCGAACGCAAAAAGCCCTCCTTGTCGGCATCAAGTATGGCCACAAGACTCACCTCAGGCAAGTCGAGACCCTCGCGCAGCAGGTTCACACCTATCAGCACGTCAAACACCCCCTGACGCAAATCGTCAAGTATCTTTATACGGTCCATAGTATCCACGTCAGAGTGTATGTAAGCCGTCTTAAACTTAGCTTTAAGCAAATAGTCGTTCAGCTCCTCAGCCATACGCTTCGTAAGAGTTGTAACAAGCGTGCGCTCACCCCTCTCCACTCGCGTAGCTATCTCGTCCATCAAGTCGTCAATCTGATTGTTCGACGGCCGTACGGTAATAACAGGGTCAAGCAACCCGGTAGGACGTATCAGCTGCTCCACGACAACACCCTCAGCCTCCGCAAGCTCAAAATCGGCCGGCGTAGCCGACACATAAATAGTTTGATGCGACAAATCCTCAAATTCATCAAATGTCAGCGGGCGATTGTCAAGCGCAGCAGCCAGGCGGAAGCCATAATTCACAAGATTGGTCTTGCGCGATAGGTCGCCCCCAAACATAGCCCTTATCTGAGGTATCGTTACGTGACTCTCGTCTATTATAGTAAGGTAGTCCTTAGGGAAGTAGTCAAGCAGGCAGAAAGGCCTGTCGCCGGGCTTGCGTCCGTCAAAGTAGCGCGAGTAATTCTCAATGCCCGAGCAGTACCCCAGCTCCTTAATCATCTCCACGTCATAAGTCACACGCTCCTCAAGACGCTGAGCCTCAAGAGGCTTGCCCTCTCGCTTGAAAGCCTCCACCTGCTCGCCGAGGTCCAGCTGTATCTGCGCCACAGCACTCTGCTGTCGGGCCGGAGAGGTTACAAAGATGTTGGCAGGAAATATTTTAAAAGAGTCATGCGCTCCGAGAGGCTGCTTGTCTATGGCATGAAGCGTCTGAATCGACTCAATTTCATCACCCCAAAACACTATGCGCAGCACTATCTCTTCATAAGCCAAACGTATGTCGATTGTGTCACCCTTTACACGAAACGTTCCTCGACGGTCCTCAACCTCGTTGCGCGAATACAGCGAGTTGACCAACTGCCGCAAGAAAGCATTGCGTGTTATCTGCTGACCGACAGCCACCTCCACAATATTGGCGTTAAATTCGTCGGGATTGCCTATGCCGTAAAGGCACGACACCGATGAAATGACTATCACATCTCGCCTCCCCGACAGCAACGCCGAGGTAGTGGCAAGACGCAGGCGGTCGATCTCATCATTGATCATCAAGTCCTTCTCTATATACTTATCCACCGACGGTATATAGGCTTCAGGCTGATAATAGTCGTAGTATGATACAAAATATTCAACCGCATTGTTGGGAAAGAACTGCTTAAACTCGCTGTAGAGCTGGGCAGCAAGTGTTTTATTATGACTCAATATCAGCGTGGGGCGTTGCACTTTCTCTATAACGTTAGCCATAGTAAAAGTCTTGCCCGAGCCTGTCACGCCAAGCAATACCTGCGCAGGAGTTCCCTCCTCCACCCCCTGCGACAGTTGCGCAATGGCCTGAGGTTGGTCGCCTGTGGGTTTATAGTCAGATTGCAGTTGAAATTTCATATACTTTCCGTTTAACTTACAAAGATACAAAAATTCCTCCACTCAGAGATGTATCATTCTAAAAAACAGAATTACCACTCACTATATCGCCGTATAACAGTGTTAAAATTATATAAAACGGCCATTTTGGCAGTAATTTCAATTGGCACGGAGTTTGCTCGGTTGTTTAATAGTTAAAATCAAAACCGAAAACATTAAACCAGAAGAATTATATGGCAAAAGGTACTATCGGGGTTACTACCGAAAACATCTTCCCCGTCATCAAAAAATTTCTCTACAGCGACCACGAAATATTTCTCCGTGAGCTCGTTTCTAACGCAGTAGATGCATCGCAGAAACTTCGCACCCTCTCGTCGTTTGGCGAATTTAAAGGCGAAGTGGGCCAACTCAAAGTTGTTGTAACCATCGACAAAGAAAAAGGCACACTCACTGTAAGCGACCATGGCATTGGCATGACCGCCGACGACATCGACAAGTATATCAACCAAATAGCTTTCTCTGGCGCAGAAGAGTTTCTTGCCAAGTACAAGGACAATGCCGCCAGCATCATAGGCCACTTTGGCCTCGGCTTTTACTCAGCCTTCATGGTTGCCAAGAAAGTCGAAATCAACTCACTCAGCTATAAAGAAGGCGCCGAGCCCGTGCTTTGGACATGCGACGGCTCACCTGAGTACACCATGGACAAGGGTACACGCACAGAGCGAGGCACTGACATAGTACTTTATATCGACGACGAGAGCAAGGAATTTCTCGAACAGGTGCGCATCGACACTCTCTTGCGCAAGTACTGTCGTTTCCTCCCAATTCCCGTCTATAGCGGTGAAACTCTCATCAACTCCCTCGAACCGCTGTGGATGAAGAAACCCTCCGACCTTACCGATGCCGATTATCTCAAGTTCTACCATGAGCTGTATCCCGGCCAGGACGATCCCCTCTTCTGGATTCACCTAAATGTGGACTATCCCTTCACGCTGACAGGTATCTTGTTCTTCCCTAAAATCAAGAACAATTTTGAAATCAACAAAAACCGCATTCAGCTCTACAGCAACCAGGTGTTCGTAACCGACTCTGTTGAAGGTGTTGTACCCGAGTTTATGATGCTTCTGCAAGGCGTAATCGACTCACCCGACATCCCCCTCAACGTATCGCGTTCGTATCTGCAAAGCGACTCGGCCGTAAAGAAGATCTCCTCGTACATCACCAAGAAGGTTGCTTCGCGCCTCGACGACCTGTTCAAAGCCGACCGCAAGAGCTTTGAGCAAAAGTGGCCCGACATCCGTATCTTCATAGAATACGGAATGCTCACCGACGAAAAATTCTGCGACGCTGCCATGAAGTTTGCACTGCTTGAGGACACCAACAAGCATTTCTTTACACTCGAAGAATACCGCACGCTTGTAGAACCCGAGCAGACCGATAAGGACGGCGACATCGTGTATCTCTACACCACCGACCCCGTGGCTCAGTACACTTACATCAAGGCTGCCAACGATAAGGGTTACTCAGTTCTCCTCATGGATGGTCAGCTCGACAGCCACTTTGTTGGACTTCTGGAACAGAAACTCGAAAAGACTCGCCTTGTACGCGTTGACTCCGATGTTGTCGACCGTCTTATCCGCAAGGACGATGGAGCCAAGGTTGAACTCTCGTCGACAGAGCGCAACATACTTACCTCTCTTTTCCAGACATCCGTTCCTGAAGTTGACAAAGCCAACTTTATCGTAGAGTTCGAAGCTATGGGAGCTGATGCTATGCCTATTGTCATAACTCAAAACGAGTATATGCGCCGCATGAAGGATATGGCAGCCATGCAGCCCGGCATGAGCTTCTACGGCGAACTGCCCGACAGCTACAGCCTCGTCGTGAACACATCGGCACCTCTCGTGGCTAAAATCAAAGATGAAGCTACAAAGGCTATCGCCGACAGCATCAAGCCGCTTGAAGAAACCGTAAATGCCGATAATGCAAAGATAGAAGAATTGCGCAATGGCGCCAAGGACGGCAAGCTCGATGCAGAGGGTCAGAAACAAACCGACGACCTTATGGCCGCTGTATCCAAAGCCCGTGACGAACAGCAGAGCATAATCAAGGACTACGCAGGCAAACAACCTGTTGTGCGTCAGCTCATCGACCTTGCACTGCTCGGCAACGGCCTACTCCGCGGTCGCGACCTGAGCGACTTCATCAACCGCAGTGTAAGTCTTCTGAAATAAGAAAATTTAACCGATTCAACAACAACGCCCCCACTTAGGGCGTTGTTGTTTTATGAAAAAGTTATACCTACTCTTAATCCTGCTACCGCTAACTCTTTTGGCGGCAAGTTGCTCTGATCCGGAATTCGACAACACTCCCGATCAGATAACCAAGTTTACGGCTCAGTACTGGCCCGGTTCGAGTATAGAGACCTGCGTTCAGGACTCACGAAACAATTGGTATATTGCCATCAAGGATGGCCCAAGCATCATGTTCAGTCCCACATATTCGTGGGTAGACATTGAAGGCAACGGAATGCCATTACCTCGCATCTTTCTTTTCGACCAGTTACCTGCCCCACTCTTCGAGTACCTTGAGTCAAATTCAATGCTCACTCAAGTTTTTGATGTGAAACGAACGACAGAAAAATACTTCGTCACACTTCTCAACTCCTCTCTCACTTATAGTATATCTACTCAACAAATTACACAATAAATTATGCGAAACGGCATCAGAGTAAAATCCGATGCCGTTTCGCATAATTCAAAATGCAGTTTTATTTCACCGCTTTGAAACTCATGTCAAGGCCTTTCACACTGTGGGTAAGAGCACCTACGCTGATAAAGTCAACACCGGCTTCGCCATAGGGACGCAGTGTGTCAAGCGTAATGCCGCCCGAGGATTCAATTTCTACCTTGGCATCTTTTTCGCGAATAAGCTTCACGGCTTCCGCTGTACGTTCAGGAGTGAAATTATCGAGCATTATGCGGTCAACACCTGCAGCGAGTGCTTCGAGAATTTCCTCTGTGTTGCGTACCTCAACCTCGATTTTCAGGTCTTTGCCATTGTCCTTGCACCACTGCTTGGCACGCGATGCAGAATTGGATATGCCACCTGCAAAATCGTTATGGTTGTCCTTGATAAGAATCATATCGAACAAGCCAATACGGTGATTGGCTCCGCCGCCAATTTTTACAGCCATCTTTTCAAGTATGCGAAGGCCCGGAGTTGTTTTGCGAGTGTCCAGAACCTTGGTGTGCAGACCTTCGAGTTTTGCTTGGTACTTGGCTGTCTGAGTTGCGATACCACTCATGCGTTGCATAATATTGAGCATAATGCGCTCAGTTTGAAGCAGCGAACGGATTGGACCTTCAACCACAAATGCAATATCACCGGGTTTTACATGTGTACCGTCGTTGATGAAGACGGTCATCTTGAGTGAAGAGTCAAACTTTTCAAAAACCTTGCGTGCTATATCAACGCCGGCCAAGATGCCTTCTTCTTTTACTATGAGTTGCTGTTTGCCCATAGCATCGGCGGGTATGGTGCTGAGAGTTGTTGCGTCACCGTCGCCTACATCTTCGGCAAAGGCCAAAACCAACAAATCATCGACAAGTTGTTCGGGAGTTTTCATAATTGAAATATATTTGTTACTTTTGCACAAAAGTAGCTATTTTTTTTGAGAAATGAAAATAAATATACTATGTGTGGGGCAAATGCGCGAGGAGCCATTAAAAGAACTCGTGGAGCGGTATGTGAAGCGTGCAAAGTTTTATATGCCGCTCGATGTTACCGTGATTCCAGACCTCAAGTCAGCAAAGACAATGCAACCAGCCCAGCAATGTGTAAAGGAAGGAGAGATTATTTTGTCTAAAATATCTCAATCCGATCATGTGGTACTTATGGATGAGCGTGGCAGGGAAATGACCTCGGTTGAGTTTTCGGGATTTATCAGCAAAATGGCCAGTGCCGGAACTCGTAACCTTGTGTTTGTGATAGGCGGTCCATTTGGTTTTTCGCCAGACGTTTATGCCCGCGCCAACGATAAAATGGCAATATCAAAGATGACATTTACTCACGAGATGGCGCGCGTTCTTACTGCCGAGCAGATATATAGAGCGCTAAGCATACTCAACGGATCTAAATATCATCATGATTAAAAAAATGGGCCATACAGCCCATTTTTTTAAACTTTCAGCGAAGTGATTGTTTTCTTATTTTCTGAATCGAGGTCGACTATGACTTCGATTTTTTCGTCATTGGGAATTTCTGTCGAAGATAGTATCAGTTCGGCGAGCTCGTCTTCGAGATACTTCTGAACAGCACGTTTTAGGGGTCGAGCACCGTATTCAGGATCAAATCCTTTGTCGGCTATAAAATCTCGGGCACTTTCGGTGATGGTGAGCTTATAGCCCAAGGCTTCGAGTCGCTTACGGAAACCTGCTATTTCTATGTCGATAATCTCATAGATTGCTTCGCGCGACAGCTGATCGAACATTACAATATCATCGACACGGTTAAGGAATTCCGGCGAGAAGGCTTTATTAAGCGCCTTGCGTATTACAGCATGACGTGCCTCTGCCGAAGATTTCTTATCAGTGTTTGTCGCAAACCCAACGCCGGTGCCAAAGTCCTTGAGCTGACGTGTACCGATGTTGGATGTCATTATTATAATGGTATTCTTAAAGTCTATGCGACGACCGTTAGAGTCGGTAAGGCGACCTTCGTCGAGCACCTGAAGCAGAAGGTTGAATACATCGGGGTGTGCCTTCTCTATTTCATCAAGTAACACAACCGAATACGGATGGCGACGCACCTGTTCTGTGAGCTGGCCACCTTCGTCGTAACCGACGTATCCGGGAGGTGCTCCGACCAAACGACTGACAGTGAATTTTTCCATATATTCGCTCATATCAATGCGGATAAGCGTATCAGCCGAATCAAATAGAAACTCGGCGAGCTTCTTGGCAAGATGAGTCTTACCCACACCTGTTGGGCCCAGGAACATGAATGAACCAATTGGCTTGCCGGGGGCCTTAAGACCAACTCGGTTACGACGAATAGCTTTTGCAACCGTATCGATGGCGCTGTCCTGACCTATTATGGCCTTACGAAGAGTAGGAGCCATCTCAATGAGGCGCTGTCCCTCTGCCTGAGCCACTCTCTGCACAGGTACACCGGTCATCATGGCCACTACTTCGGCAACTTTTTCTTCGTCGACTACGACACGATTATTCACCATGTCGGCCTCCCAATTAGATCGGGCCGCGTCGAGATCGGCTGTCAATTTTTGGGCTCGGTCGCGCCATACGGCAGCCTGTTCGAAATTTTGAGCATGAGCTGCCTCGAGTTTTTTTGCAGAGGCTTCTTCAATGGCTTTTTCGAGGTTTTCTATCTCCTCGGGTACATTGATCTCTGTAATATGCGCACGCGAGCCGGCTTCGTCCATGGCATCTATAGCCTTATCTGGAAAGTTTCGGTCGCTCACATATCGCTCTGTGAGCTTAACACAAGCTTCAAGTGCGGCGTCGGTATATGATACACTGTGGTGCTCTTCGTATTTCGATTTTATATTGTTAAGGATGACAAGAGTCTGCTCGGGAGTTGTAGGTTCTACCATTACCTTTTGGAAACGGCGCTCGAGCGCCCCATCCTTTTCGATGCTCGTGCGATATTCGTCGAGGGTAGTTGCACCGATGCATTGAAGCTCGCCACGTGCAAGTGCAGGCTTAAGCATATTGGCTGCATCCATCGAGCCCTGGGCATTGCCGGCACCGACTATGGTATGTATCTCATCGACAAACAGAATAATATTTTTATTCTTACCGAGCTCGGTGATAATGGCTTTCATACGCTCCTCGAACTCGCCGCGATACTTGGTACCGGCAACTATCGACGCCATGTCAAGGGCTATAACACGCTTGTTAAACAGTACTCGAGGTACCTGACGCTTGATTATGCGCAGCGCAAGACCTTCGACTATAGCCGACTTGCCAACACCTGGCTCACCTATGAGCACAGGATTGTTTTTCTTGCGACGGCTGAGTATCTGAGCCAATCGTTCTGTCTCGATTTCTCGGCCAACAACAGGATCAAGACGTCCTTCTGATGCAGCGCGAGTCATGTCATTGCCAAATTTATCGAGCATTGGAGTACCGCCGGCACGTTTTTTGGGTGCTGCTGTATCTGTGGTCGAAGTGGCTGAGCCCTCCGAGTTACTTGGACGATTATCTCCCTTTTCTGCGGGGCCATCTTCGTCGCTTTCCATGAAGCCTGCGCCTGCCTTGGGGGTGATGCCGCGCTTCTCCTGCACAGCGCCAAACACTGATTCGTAGCTTATTCCTGCATCAAAGAAAGGCTGGAATAAAACAGATTGCTTCACCTCATAATTATGAAGCAAAGCAAGGACCATGTGAATAGGCTCAACCTCGTTATCCTTGAGCATACGGGCCTCAAGTGTAGAAAGTTTGGCTATGCGCGAAGCAAGATCGCTCAGTGAGGGCTCGGACGCAGGTTGTGTAGATGTACCTGATATTTCAAAAAGTTCGTTATCGAGATTAGACTTAAGATCGTCGAGCGAACGGCTTGTTGCAACCCTGTCGAGCATCAGCCACACGTCATCGGACTGGTCTGATAGCGCTGCAAGGAAAATATGACCGGGCTCGACAACATTGCTGTTGTGACGTTTTGCCACAAATTTTGCTTCGCCCAGCATTGATTTGAATCTATCGGAAAAGTTCTGAAACATATTCGTATTTTGACGATTTTAAGAGAAGAGACATTTATATTATGAGGATTCTTTACTCCTCAATCTAACTTTTAGCAAAATGCGTGCCAAAGTAGTATTAGTGCAAACCTATATTCAAAGTTACAACTTTTTTAGCTTGTCTGCAAATACATTTTATTAATTTTAACGTAATTTTGATTGTATATGTTCATACTTTGAACAGTCTTTGTCAAAAAATGGTTATCTTTGTGTAAAATTTCACCACGTGTTTATGCAACAATCTACGCGCAAACCCATAATTTCCATAGTCGTGCCTTGTTACAACGAGGAGCAGGCTCTCGCATTCACAATGCCTCAATTAGTCGGAATATTGAATCGTCTGATTGATACAGGCGAAATATCCCCAAAAAGCTATGTACTTTGCGTGGACGACGGCAGTAGCGACAATACATGGCAAGAGATTTGCAAGCTACATAATTCTTCACCCGAGATGATTCATGGCATTGCGCTTACTCATAACCGTGGCCATCAATATGCACTTTTAGCCGGACTTATGACAGCGCGTCACGACAGCGATGCCGCAATATCCATAGACGCCGACCTTCAAGACGATCCCGAGGCTATCATATCCATGATACGTGAATTTAAAGCTGGCGCTCAGATTGTATATGGCGTGCGACGAAGCCGTACCACAGATACATGGTTCAAGCGCAACTCAGCCCGTGCATTCTATAAATTACAGCATATCATGGGACTTAAGACAGTTTACGATCATGCCGATTACAGACTGATGAGCCGTCGAGCGCTTGATATTCTTTCACAATACGGAGAGCAGAACCTGTTTCTGCGTGGAATTGTACCTCTCATTGGCCTTACTACAGCAGTTGTGCAATATGATCGCTCTGCGCGTGTAGCAGGCGAGTCAAAATATCCTTTGCGCAAAATGCTGGCGTTCTCCATCGACGGCATTACCTCCTTCTCGGCCAAGCCAATGCAATGGATTTTCAACACAGGTCTTATTACCCTGTTGATAGATATATTTATTGGAATATACGTACTCATAGCTTATTTTCACGGCACAGCTGTGTCGGGCTGGAGTTCGATTATGCTGTCAATCTGGTTTCTTGGAAGTTTAATTCTCATGGCGATAGGCATTGTAGGCGAATATGTGGGCAAAATTTTCATCGAAGTGAAACATCGTCCTCGTTACAATATCCGTGAAAAGATTTAAACATTTTGATTTTAACCGTCAAAACAATGGCGCTATAAGAAAATTAATGCTTAACTTTGCAAAACGAGTGCAAAATTTGTTATAATAGCACAGAACCTCAAAAACTACACACTATTTGAACTAAGTTTATGACCGAACTTTTTGTCCCCCTGGCCATTTTTGACGCGGCCGAATTCTTCAGTTGGTTTGTCGACAACGCCACTTACTGGTTTGTATTCATCTTCATGGTAATCGAAAGCTCGTTCATACCATTCCCTTCCGAAGTCATCGTTCCTCCCGCAGCTTACCTTGCTGCCACAAAAGGTGACATGAATATCTATATGGTCGTGCTCGCATCTACTGCCGGTGCAATAGTAGGAGCACTCATCAACTACTACCTCGCTCTTTGGATTGGTCGCCCCCTGGTCTACAAGTTTGCAAACTCGCGTTTTGGACATGCCTGCCTAATCGACGAAGCAAAGGTTGACAATGCCGAAAAGTACTTTGACAAGCATGGCGCAGCATCCACCTTCATAGGTCGTCTTATTCCGGCCGTACGTCAGTTAATCTCGATTCCCGCCGGCTTGGCCCGTATGAATATCATTCCTTTCGTAATCTTCACTGGACTCGGAGCAATGGTTTGGAACGGCATACTTGCTGCACTCGGTTGGTGGCTTGCCCAATGGGTGCCCCTCGACCAGCTGTTTTCCACCGTTGAAAAATACAACTCATACCTCAGCATTGCCGGTCTCATCATCGGTGTAGTGTGCGTCGGATTTATATCATATAGACTCTTACGTTTCAAAAGCAAAAAATAAAACATGTTAGTATCTCCGTCAATTCTTTCGGCAGACTTTGCCAATCTCGGCTGTGACATTGAAATGCTCAATGAATCAGATGCTTCGTGGATTCACTGCGATGTAATGGACGGTGTGTTCGTGCCAAATATATCTTTCGGATTTCCAATAATCAAAGCCGTAAACAACATCGCTCAAAAGCCTCTGGATGTTCATCTTATGGTGGTTAATCCGCAGAATTATATTGGTCAGGTGCGCGATTGCGGAGCTGCTATTATGAATGTGCATCAAGAAGCCTGTGTGCATCTCGACCGCACAGTCCATGCCATTAAGCAAGCTGGTATGAAGGCCGCCGTAACCCTTAATCCTTCGACCCCTGTATTTTTGCTTGAAGATATAATCTCAGAACTCGACATGGTATTGCTAATGAGTGTAAACCCCGGTTTTGGAGGCCAAAAGTTCATCGGCAATACCTGCAACAAAATTAAACGCCTGCGTGAATTGATCAAGACCTCGGGCTCAAATGCTTTGATCGAGGTAGACGGTGGCGTAAATGCCGAAACGGCGCCTTTATTGGCTCAAGCCGGAGCCGACGTACTTGTTGCGGGCAATTCGGTGTTCAAGAATCCCGACCCAAAACAATTCATATCTTATCTCGCCTCCTTATAACATCACGCACTCCTCTCATTATCATCTCTTTCCGAAATGAATAGCAATTCTCCGTTTGATCTCTCAATGAACGACTTCGGTGGCATAAGCCACCGCAAGTCGTCTGTTGCCAATACACCGGTATCTACTGCCGATGCACCTGTTTATACCGAACCGCAGCCTCAGCCCTCCACCCAAAAAGCCCAGCAACCCCGTAAGAAACCCACTCCGTCACAGCGCCCTCAAGCGCCTCGTAAACCCCAGGGACAACCGCAGTTCAATCCAATCATGGAGTTTATACGCAGTCCCCGTACTCGAACCGGGCTCGGAGTATTTCTCACTATTTTGAGCGCAGTTTGGCTTATCGTTGCCATCAACTTCATTAAAACCGGTCCGCTCGACCAAAGTCTCGCCGATGGTAACACAATAATGTCAATGGCCGACAGCGGTCAGCAAATCGAGAATTCAGCTGGAGCCTTTGGCGCAAAAATCGCCCATCTACTTGTAGTCGATGGCCTTGGCATAGGATCTTTTGTTCTGGTTGTCTATTTCGTAGTGTTGTCCCTTGCTCTATATGGCGTAATGCGTTGTAAATTTTGGGCTTTTACGTTCAAATGCTTATTTACAGCCATCTCTCTTTCGGTTATTATGGGCCTATTCACATACAATATTGACAGCGCTTTTCATTGGGGTGGCAACCACGGTCGCTATGTAAATCAATGGCTGTTTCATGTTTCCGACAGTGTAGGCGCTTATGCTGTGACTATGCTTTTGATTGGGTTGCTTGGGGTAATGTATCTCACACAAATCATCTCCTTCTATAACAATCTAAGCGGCAAACTTGACAAAGCTCGTACCGCTATGGCCAATGCTGCTGCCAAGGAACGAGAGACTCCCACAGAGCTGGCAGATCTTCCTGCCGATACAACGGAGACTGTTGCACAAGCTCATACAGAGCCTGCTACGACAGAAAACTCAGTCACCCAATCTATTTCCCCTACCCCGCTTGCAGATGATGCTGCCACTGAAATTCAGGATGAGCCAAAAACGACTGCAAGTGTTGGGTTTTCTATCGATGATGACGACGTGGAAATTCCTGTTACGGCCACTATGGCTCCCAAGGCTGCAAAAACTGCTAATGACGAACTCGAATTCAGTATTTCCACTGCGAATATAGGAGGCGACGCTATGGCATCGGAAACCACAACTGAAGCCATAGACGAACCATCAGACGAAGATAGTCCCTTTGACATCCGCGACGAACTGTCGCGCTATCGCTTTCCCGGCACTGACCTCCTGGTGGATCGTCCTGTCAACACAACTGTTGACAAGCAGGAGCAGGAAGACAACAAAGACCTCATTGTTAAGACACTGCGCAGCTATGGTATTGAAATTGCAAAGATACATGCCACTATCGGTCCGACTGTCACTCTCTACGAAATAGTTCCTGCAGAAGGTGTGCGCATCACACAGATCAAGCGTCTTGAAGATGACATTGCTCTCTCTCTCGCTGCACTCGGCATCCGCATCATTGCTCCAATTCCCGGTAAGCATACCATTGGTATCGAAGTGCCCAACCGTGAGCCTCAGACAGTTTCCATGTTCTCGGTTCTATCCTCTTCGAAGTTCCGCGAATGCAAAATGATTCTGCCACTCGCCCTTGGCTCTACTATCAACAACGATGTGTTTATCGAAGACCTCGCCGGTATGCCCCACTTGCTCGTAGCGGGTGCAACGGGTCAGGGTAAGTCGGTTGGACTCAATTGCATTATCGCTTCATTGCTATATAAAAAGCATCCCGGCGAGCTGAAGTTCGTACTAATAGACCCCAAACGTGTAGAATTCAGCCTCTACAACAATCTCGAGCACCACTTCCTCGCCAAGTTGCCCGAAGAAGACAAGGCAATAGTCACCGAACCCTCCAAGGCGCTTACTGTGCTTCAGTCGCTGTGCGTAGAAATGGATGCACGATACGACCTGCTCGAATCGGCTGAAGTGCGCGACATCAAGGAGTACAACCGCAAGTTCTCAAGCCGTCGCCTCAACCCCGAAAAGGGCCATCGTTTCCTTCCATATATTGTTGTAATAGTTGATGAATTTGCCGACCTCATTATGACAGCAGGCAAGGACATTTCGATGCATATAGCTCGTATTGCCCAAAAAGCGCGTGCCGTTGGTATGCACATGATTATTGCCACACAACGCCCATCGACCGATATCATCACCGGTATGATCAAGGCTAACTTTCCGGCCCGCATAGCCTTCAAGGTTGCTCAATCCACCGACTCTAAAGTTATTCTCGACCGTCCGGGCGCCAACCGACTCGTGGGGCGCGGTGACATGATATACAGCAATAACAGCAAGTTTGAACGAGTGCAGTGTGCTTTTATCGATACCGATGAAGTAACTGGTTTGGTCAACTTTATCAATAATCAAATAGGCTATGAAACAGCCTATCCTCTGCCCGAAGTATTGCCGGAAGGCGCCGTTGCTCCAGGAGCTGTAGACCTGTCACGCCGCGACGATATGTTTGATGACTGTGCTCGGTTTGTGGTTCAAAATCCCACAGCATCCACATCATCGCTGCAGCGTCGCTTCTCTATCGGCTATAACAAAGCCGGCAAAATCATGGACCAACTTGAAGCGGCAGGTATCGTTGGACCAGCCGATGGCCAACGTCCCCGCTCGGTGCTCGTTGATCAAATAATGCTCGAAGATATTTTACGATCGCTCTGATGAAACTCAAATTTATACAAACAATAATGGCGGTCCTTGCATTGATCTTCTCATCATCAGTGCAAGCCACAGCTCAGACCGCCCAACAAGCACTCGACAATTGTGCTAAGGTACTCCGCGACACTCCGTCGATTACAATCAAATTTACCTTGATGCAGGGAGCCCATTCGGCTCAGTGCAACCTTACAATGTCGAAAAACAGCTACTGTCTTACCTCAACAGCACTGACAGTGTGGTACGATGGACATACTCAATGGGCCTATAATCCCTCAGACAAGGAAGTAACGATTACCGAGCCAACAGCTGCTGAGCTTGTATCAAGCAATCCACTTGCAATAGTTCAAAACTATGCAATAGCATATTCAGTGAAAAAGCTGGCCGACAAAGGCTCCGTGATCGAAATGATTGCTAAATCCAAGAACAATGAGATACGTAAAGCTGTTGTTACTATTAACCAGGCAAATGGTTTGCCTTCGAAAATAGTGGCTACGCTATCGAGCGGACACACTTTTACAGCTACAGTTACTTCTGTAGTCAAGGGCAAATCGCTTCCTGCATCAACTTTTAAGTTTAATAAAGCCAAATATCCTTCGGCGGTTATCAACGACCTCCGCTAACGAACATAAACATAAAACTCATATGTCTAACACCACAAAATGTCTCATCATCGGGTCCGGTCCTGCCGGATATACCGCCGCTATATATGCCTCTCGTGCCAATCTCAACCCCATATTGATTGAGGGCCCGATGCCAGGTGGCCAGCTAACCATGACTACCGACGTAGAAAATTTCCCTGGCTATCCCGATGGAATCACCGGTAACCAACTCATGGAGGATCTCCGCAACCAGGCAGCACGATTCAATACAGACCTCCGCAGTGGTCGTGTTACGGACCTCGATCTCTCCAAGCGTCCTTTTACAGCGACGATCGACAACAGCGAGACAATTCTTGCCGATACTGTAATAGTGGCAACCGGTGCAACAGCCCGCTATCTCGGACTCGCCGACGAACAAAAGTACATGGGCATGGGTGTTTCGGCGTGTGCAACTTGCGATGGTTTCTTTTATCGCAATCGTGTAGTTGCTGTGGTAGGCGGTGGCGACACAGCCTGCGAAGAAGCAATCTATCTCTCCGGCCTTGCCAAAAAGGTATACTTGATCGTTCGCAAGCCATATCTTCGCGCTTCAAAAGTTATGCAGGAACGTGTATTCGAGAACCCCAAAATCGAGATTCTCTTCAATACCAACACCCTTGGCCTCTTTGGCGAAGAAGTGCTTGAAGGAGCGCATCTCGTATCTCACATCGACAGTCCTGAAGAAGACCGATTCGATATCGCCATCGACGGCTTCTTCCTTGCAATAGGACACAACCCCGTTACAAAGCTCGTTAAAGATCAACTCGAGACCGACGAAAACGGCTATATCGTTGTTAAGCCCGGCACGACAGCCACCAGCATCGAAGGTGTATTTGCCGCAGGCGACGTATCCGACAGCCGATACCGACAGGCCGTAGTTGCTGCTGCAGGCGGTTGCCGCGCTGCCCTCGATGCCGAGAAATTTCTTATGGAACAATAATTTGTATAAATAAAAACATTGATAGGATTGAGTTTGAAAGCTTTAAGCAACCGAACTCAATCCTATCAATGTTTTTATCCGAAATTCATTCAACGTTTGAGCAATAGACAGGCGTCGCCATAACTCAAGAATCGGAAATCATTGGAAAGAGCATAATCATAGATATTGCGCCAGTTGTTTTCGCCAACGAAGGCCGATACAAGCAGAAGTAATGTGGAGCGCGGCTGATGGAAGTTAGTTACCATACCCTCTATCACCTTGTATTGATAGCCTGGTGCAATGATAATGCGTGTAGCTCCAATCAGACTTTGCAGGCCATTTGATCTCAGATATTCTACGATATTACTGAGCGATTCCGAAGCCGTAAGTCCGGGGTGTGAAGAGCCGTAGGGATACCATTGCGGAACTTCGCCATTCCACTTTCCTTCATGTATCAGACACCCGATATGATACAAGCTTTCTACAGTACGTACAGATGTGGTGCCTACCGCAACTATCGGACCATGTTCCACAGCCTTAGCGAGGCTCTCAATCACGTCGATATCTACAGCTATAAACTCGCTGTGCATAGGATGCTCACCTATAGTGTCACTCTTCACGGGCTGGAAGGTGCCTGCACCCACATGCAATGTAACTTCTTTGCGCTCAATGCCACGTTCGCTTATACGTTGTAGCACTTGGTCTGTAAAATGCAGTCCAGCGGTAGGAGCAGCTACTGAGCCGTCGATATGTGAATATACAGTTTGATAGTCTGTGCTGTCGGCTGCCTCTGTATCTCGGTTGAGATACGGCGGAATCGGTATTTCGCCCGCTGCAGCTATTACATCGGCAAACGTTACGTTGCCATCCCATTCAAACCTCACTATCCAAGCATTCCCTGCCTGAGCTTCGCGCTCGGCACGAAGTGTCACGACCTTTTCACCAACTATAATCTCCGCTGAAAGGCTACCACTCTTCCACCTCTTGGAGTTGCCCACAAAACAAGTCCAGGAACAAGTCGACGTTCGTGCAAAGTTCTGTGCATAATCGGCCGGTGAGGAGGGTTCAAGACAGAAGATTTCAATCAATGCACCTGTTTCCTTACGAAATCTGAGTCGGGCATTAATTACTCTTGTATTGTTGTAAACGAGTGTCGAATTAGCCGGCAACAGGTCGGGGAGCTCGTTGAAAATGTGCTCGCTTGTTTCTTTACCTGGCTTGTATACCAACAGTTTGCAGGCATCACGTTGTGCCAAGGGATGCTGTGCAATTCGTTCCTGAGGAAGAGGATAGTCGTAATTTTCTATATGTATACTTTGTGGATTGTCCATGTCAATGCAATATTTTCTACAAAGTTACGAATTTTTGATTAAAAAAATGCCGTCGGAATGCGATTCCGACGGCCGAAGAGAGGAGAATGTACTTTTTAGATAACAAAGTCCGGTATACTTCTAACGATGAAGCAACACAAAATGTTCACGGTTGCATCAATTGCCGGGCTTCGGCCACAAATGATTCGGGAACACGCAACTCAATGGGAGTCCAAGTGTCGGTAAGCGGATACACTGTTGCAAGAGTGGTATTACTCAGCTCTGTTGGTATCCCATTCGTTTCGAGCATGCCTTTCACGATATAGGCATCGTCGAGCGATGTAAATGATGCAATACAAATCCAGGCCATGTTACAAGGAGATTTAGAGGTGTGTTTTATTTATATCGAGCCCAACGCAACATTTCGGCGATGGACGGTTTTTTACCATACATAAATATTCCCACTCTATATATTTTTGCTGCGAGCCACACCATGAAGAGTGTTGATGCATATAGCAACACAAGCGACACCCATACCTGCCACATTGGTATACCGAATGGCATACGGGTCATCATTACCATGGGCGATGTGAGCGGGAACATTGACACCCATACAGCAAGAGTAGAATTGGGATTTGCAAGCACTGCATTTGATGCAATGAAAGCTAAAACAACCGGAATTGTGGCAAGTGATGATAATTGCGCTCCGTCCTGGATGTTGTCGACTGCCGAACCGATGGCTGCGTATATAGACGAGTATATCAGGTATCCGCCTATCATGAACAGAAGCATAAACATGCCGAGCTGCAACACAAACGAATGGTCGCTTATCTGTGACAGCGCCTGCATCATGCCCAAATCATCGCTTGCAAGAACGGCCTTTGAAGCTATGGGCATCAAGAATGATGCACCCACCCCTATAAGCGCTGCCCAGATAAGCAGCTGTGTTACAGCAACAGCTCCTATACCGAGTATCTTACCAAGCATGAGCGATGTGGGATTGACAGAGGCCACAACGATTTCGAGCACACGGTTGGTTTTTTCTTCGATTATTGAATTCATAACTGCCTGGCCGTAGAACATAATGAACATATAAAGGAGAAAGTCCATAAACAGACCGAGCGCCCACGACAGTTGAGATGATGTGGAGGTTTCTTCATCGCCATCAATTCTCAGTGTTTTCAGGCTAATATCCACCTGGACATCCTTCATGATGTTGGCCAGATTATCTATGCCATACGAGTCGATACGTTGCTTTTCGACTGCTTTCTCTATCTGATTCGTTATCACACTTTCCGTAACCATCGAGAGCGACCCGTGTGTATAGAGCGTGATATTTTCACTTGGATTTTTCACAACATTTCGACCGATGACAAGTATGGCAGAATAATCTTCCGATTTTTTGAGTGAATCTACATTTTGAGTTGCCGATACAAACTTCAAATCGCCCATGTCGTGCAGTCGTTTTTCGATTACGCCGGAATCATCGATAACGGCAATTACCTGTTCCTCTGCCTCTGAAAATACCATGATGAGTGCAGGCGCAGCCATAATAGCCAACATAAGCACAGGCATGAGAATAGTTGTAATTATAAAACTCTTGCGCTTGACACGTTCAAGGTATTCTCGCGCAATAATGATTTTAAGAGCATCGGTCATAGGGCAGGCGGTGTGACAGGTGATTGGTTGCTGTTTTGCACAGTTTTTATGAATATTTCGTCCATCGAGGGCAGAAGCGGCTGGAATGATCGTATCATTGCAGTGCTATTGGCCTCGGCAAGCACAAGGCGGGTATCGTCAGGGGAATTTAACGTAAATCTCACAATACTGAGACCGTCGGCGAGGTCGGACAGCGGCTCTATCGTACGCACTATCGGTGCAAGTTTGGCTATTAATTCGCGAGCATCGCCTTCATAGCCTAACTCATAGCGGTTTTCGCTATACTGGCGACGCAATTGCGACACCGGCCCGGTGAGTATATTGCGCGACTTGTTGATGAGGGTTATATTGTCGCACAATTCTTCTACCGAGCTCATATTGTGAGTGGAGAATATGACAGTTGCGCCCTCGTCGCGAAGTTTTAGTATCTCCTGTTTAAGCGTGTTGGCGTTAATGGGGTCAAAGCCCGAAAACGGCTCGTCGAAAATCAATAATTTGGGATTATGCAACACGGTCACAATAAACTGCACCTTTTGAGCCATGCCTTTTGAGAGCTCTTCGACTTTCTTGTCCCACCACGAGGAAATTTCGAGCCGTTCAAACCACATTTTTAGCGAAGCCGTTGCATCTGCCTTCGACAGCCCCTTAAGACGCGCAAAGAAGAGTGCCTGATCGCCTACTTTCATTTTCTTATACAGTCCGCGTTCTTCAGGCAGATAGCCTATAAATCCGAGGTCGGAAGCCGTAAGTGGATGGCCGTCAAAAAGCACAGAGCCACTATCCGGGGCCGTAATATGATTGATTATACGAATAAGAGTCGTTTTACCCGCGCCATTTGGGCCGAGCAAACCATAGACCTTGCCACGGGGGATTTCCAGGCTCACATTATCGAGAGCCAGATGGTTGGCATAAGCCTTGCTAACATTTTGCACTTGTAGTATAGGTTCCATACATATATGACGCGATAAGTGTCAAAAAATTGCAAATATACCAATTTATTTTTTCACGCTTATAATTTCCGCTCCCGACCGTGCAGTAAATTCGGGTGCATACTGACTCTGAACGTTGGCAATACCTGAAGTATAAGAACCTTCTATAGCCGCGGTTACCAAGTATTTATAGCGATATACGCCCTTGGGCAAACGGTCAATGAAAAATTGAGTTTGCGTATCTGTATTGACTCTATACGAAGCAGGATTGCCGTCATAACGCGTATATTCAGGCATCTGATTTACTGGTTCGAACGATGCCGGACGTTGATCTGTAAGCGTCACAAAGTCCAAATCACGACCTGCTTTAATCGTAATTTGCACCATAACCTGCTCGCCATGAACAAATGCCCTACTCTCCTGCCAGTTGCCATTGCGTTTTACAAGGAATACTTTCTCTACCGATAGCTCGGTATTGCCCTGTGGCTTAACTTCCGACAATTGACGAGCAGAGACCGTTACGAGCGAGCCATAGGCCACACTTGCTCCGCCTGGATACTGCACGCAAAGTGTGCGGGTAGTAGTCGAAGGTGCTATACGCTTTGAGAATGTACCTGTTGCCACTTCCACTTTATCAATATCAACAGCTTTGCCATCAATCGTCACTGATGCAGTGTTACTATTCATATCAAGCCATTGACCATCTGATTCAAGCAATGCCGAGATTAAATACATAGGATTACAGGCAAGTTGCTGGCGACTTTGAGTTTGTAACACAAGCCACTGACGCATTCCATTTACAATTTCATGATTCCTGCTGATTTTACTGAAGGCTTGCAATAATGTAGCATAGCTTTCTAACGAATTAACCGAGCCGAAATGTATGCCGGCTATTTTGTCTTGTTGAGCAAACTGTTCAATCGAAGTCATAATTTGCCGGGCGACAGACTTATGACCGGTATTCCACATCAGCAATGCCGCTTGAGCCTTGCGTGCGGTATCAAACTTTTTCCATCCTTTTATAATTGATTGTGTGACGGCATCAATACATTGCTCGCCGGCAAGAGTCGAAGGCCGACGATTAGGATACAAACTGTAAACTTCGGCATATAGCACATCTGTTGGTTTTACATTTTTGTCTATAAACTTAAATGCTTTGTCAAGCAGCGTTTCCGGAACGTCAAGTGCAAACCCTGCAGCTTTTACACGTCCAAGTGTATAAATCACTTGCTTTGTAATCCAAGGACTTGAAACCATATTCCATGAACCCCAGCTAAATCCGCCATCACTGTTCTGCAACTTTTGCAGAACGCCTATAGCCTGGCTTAAAGTGGAATTGACCACCTTGTCATTAAACGTCAAGGCAAGTCGTTCCATTCGAGCTGTATTGGCATCGGCCGATGCAATAAATGGAGTTTGAGCAAGTCGAAGAATTTTCAGGTCTTCATTTTTGACCAAGCGGCTAACTAATGCAGAATCCTCTGGATTTGATAGCCATGTATTTAGGACCTTGCCTATTTGAGGATATTTTTTCATCAATCCACGCGCCATAAGAGCGGCATAGGCCGAGCTTGCAGCCGATGTAGACGATGTCGGTATTGACTCGTATAGACCGGGCAGTGTCTTTACGACTTCCCAGATTGGGTTCTGACAATATTCTATTGCCACAACATCATCTATGCCCAATTGTGCAGGGATTGATGCTGTGTATGTAGGATTTGCTTCATTGAGATAAAAGCTGTTGGCGTCAATGACCGTTGTAGCCGACTCAAGTATAGGAAGCAATGACTGTTCTCCGTCAGTGAAATACCCGTCTGTAGCTTTCATACGCACTCCTATCATTTGCATATTTTCTGAAGCCTCTATTGGAAACACTATATAAGCCTTGCCATTAGGCGTCATTGCCTTTTCAAAATCCATTGTAGCTATTGTATTGCCACTTATCGGGTCAAACACTTCTGCCACACCGATAATATTCATCACCGTATCGGTCATGTTACTGAGCGTAGCACCCAGTTGAGCCTCGTCGCCTTGGCGCAGGAATCGTGGCAGGGTCATTTCGAGCATAAGGGGTTTCGATGCTGTCAGTAGGGCCTGTATGGATGCTGCATGAGCATTTTTATCCCATGCAGTCGCGTGGAGCGCCCATGTCCCAACTGTGTTGGGTACTGTAAAGTCGAGCCACGCACAACCCTCCTCGTCAAACACCAGGTTGGGGTGCCATGCAGCACTGAGCACATCCGTTTCGCGATACACAAATTGTGGAGCTTCTGTAGCAACCGTGGTAGCCTTCAATTCAACAGCATCGGCCACTGACATCTCGCCCTCATATTCGTTTGCCGATTCAACTTTATTAGCTGTCAACATCTTGCCGCCCCGTATCATCATGCGTCCGGCACGAGTAGGTTCATACAAAAACTTCGGTGCTGGAATTGATAAGAATCTGCGGCGAGGCATGGATGTTTGCGACGATCTGTGCTCCGTGTAACTGTGTATATAATCAATATCAAAACTTCTGATATATTTATTGCCCGCAAAGAAGGCTGTCGAAGTCCAGGACAGCGATGCCAAGGCATCGAGCGAATGGTTGTAGATAGTTGCTATCAACGCACCTTCTGAGGGCTGACCGTTATTATCCGTAAGTCTTACGCGCCAGTGCTCACTGCTCCCGGGCACAAGGCGGTCGCGCATACTCTCCACAATAAGCTTCACGGCTTTTTCAGGTTTAGTATTGTTCTCTACTTCTACATACTCCGCTGTTGCTTGTCCTGTAGCGGGATTAACCACAAACACAGTCACGCGCTGAGTGTCTCGGTTATTAACTTTAATTTTTATCTTGTGGAAACCCGCACTAAGTTTGTGGTGCTCAACTATGGGCTCTGAATCGCCGCTAACTACATATAAATATGTCGACTTGCCCACGCCCACAGTAAGCGTTGCATTTTGTCCATAAGCTTTAACCGACTTCTCGGGAACAAGTATCGGCAACGCATCTGGCAACGCGTCATGTACAATACTGTACAAAGCAAAATCACCGTGTATCCCTCCTTCAAATTCATGTCCTTGCATTGGGTCAATTTTCAATTTGTAAAAAGATGCAGGTATTTTGCGCCAATCAACGTGCATTCCAAGGCTGTCAATTAGACACACGCCGGAACTTGACCGATTGGTTTGTATATCCGTAAGTGTCCATTTTACATTGAGGGTTACGCGTTGTCCCGAGCAATCTTCGACAGTTATCGGGAGTGTCGTATCATGGTCCACATTATAATTACCTTCCGCATTACCAACTACTCTGAATTCTTTTCCAACATAAAGCGCCTGGCTCATTGTTGCCGTTTCGCCCGACGGCGATACAGCAGTTATCTTTGCTCTATAAAATCCGGTGGCCACGGAATCAAACGGCACACTCACTTTGTAACTACCATTACCATCAGTAGTGCCGGTAAATACTTTGCTATCAATCTCAATAGTAACCATTCCATCCGACACACTTGCTCCGGAATATCGCGAAACAACACCTTCGAAATTGTAATCTGTATCCGAGCGAACTACAGACTGTCTTTTTATTTCAATCTCGGGTACTTTAAAGTCCGACACTGTAAATGATTCACCACCGCAATAATCCGAGCCGTTAAGAACCTGGACAGAGAATCGTCCGGCAAGAACATTATCAGGCAATATGAATGCACCTGATGTGCGACCATACTTATCTGTTGCGACCTGCAGTGTGTCTATAGCTTTGTAATTTGCATCACGTAATATGACAGACAGTCTGATATTGTCCTTTACTGATACGGACCCGTCTTTATCGTTCTTTTCCAAAACCACTACGGCCCATTTTGCGCTGTCGCCGAAGTGGTATACCGGTTGACTCATGGATACCGAGGCTGTAACATATGGCTTAATAGTAGATATATATGGCGCAGAGTAGCCCATCTTTTCGCCATACCACACGGAGCCGTCTTTGTTAGACGACAATTTAAGCATCGTTCGCCCCTTTTCGCGGGAATTATATATGCCCTTGACCAATCCATCGGATGATGTGACACCAAGAGCTGCCGTAACCGAACCTTTATTATTATACAACTCTGCCTTTACACCTTTTGCAGGAGCGCCAGTGGATATATCGGTTACAAGGGTTGTAAAGCCCTTCCCACCTGATATTTTTACTGGAATCCAAGGTGTAGCAAGCACATTGCCCTGAGCTTCGCATACTCTACTGTCAAGTACAGGACTTATGCGGTAATTCCCGTTTTTTGGAAATTTTATGATTAGCGTATCGGCTCTTACAGACTGTGAGTATTCTACTTTACGAGTAGAACTAAACATTTTACGGAAGTCCGAATTTCTGGCTTGCATTCCGTCTCCGGAACTGTGCGATACGTCAACGCCAATTTTATTGGCAAAACGATAACGACATATTACCCGGAAATCTTTATTTATCCCGGCAACATCATTATATGTTATTTCTACACTTGGAGTTATAAACCGCTCATAGCTACGCTGCAAGTCGTCAGTCAACCCTGTTGGAGGTTGTGCTTTAATAAAGTCACGCAAACGGTCTATGATTCCGTCCGGAACATCTATTGTTTGCACATAACTATATTGCGATACAAGAAGCCACAACATATATGCACCGCAATCACCGTTGGGATATGAATCGAATAACTTTTGCAGAACATCTGCTTCTGTGTCCTGCTTTGCCGCCCAAACAGCCCACTCTGCCGTGCCTGGGTTTAGCATAGCCAGCATCTTATCCTTGTAGGACTGGGCCTTCTCGGGACAAATATCCATTGCCTTAGAAAATATGAAATCCCGCAGCTTGGGATAATAGACTTTAGAGTTCTGATCTATTTCAATAATATTAGAATACTGTCTTATATCTGCATTATACCAAGGTTGGAGCAAGCGTATAGACGAGTCAGTGAGCTGTGAACACTTCTGTTTAAATTGTGCTCCACTCCAATCAGCTGGATTTGTACTCGGCTTCGTGCCGGCATACTCCACTCTGTCATATTTATAGGGAGCCTGCATATAGATGCTTCGCAACACTGAGGCTTCATACAACAGCATGAGCCCACGGGCACAGTCGTCGCTTTGCGCACTGGCCAATTTATCTATGAATGTAGACATTGCATATACAGAGTCGGGGCTTATGCTACTCTGAGCAGTAACTATTTCCATCACAGCCTGCATTTGTGTTAGACCGTCCGACGAATTAAGGTATTTTTCTGCGTCTTTTATCACAGTTTTCGGAAACGCAAAGTCGGGCGCTTTAAAATCGGCCCGTGCAATAAGCGACAGGCACAGAAGGATTAGAGTTATATAACGCATATTGTTCAGTTAGTTGTGTCTTATTTAGATGTGTTTATGCTGCAATAGTTTAAGAGCGTGTTTAAAAATTCTTGTTAATTTTAAGCCGGAGAATTTGTTCGGATTAATTCTTGAGTTGAAGGAGTTTAGCGAGCTAAACGACTGAAACGAAAGGATAAAGACGGAAAAATTCTCCGTGTACCGAGGTATTGTTTGTTAATGATATAAATATTTGTAGAACTACTTGTTTAAATTACTGTTGCATGGCCATCTTTTGGCTTCCGCGTTAAAAATCCTCGGGTCACATAGCTCGCTATGTTCCCCTCTGTTTTTAACATGTTAGCTCAAAAGCTGTCCACTTAAAATTATCAATAATTTTTAAACACGCTCTAATTCCTTAACCTATATTTTACAACATTATTGCACGGCAATTGTTATTTTTTTAAATTGACAAAATGGCAGAAATTACATTTTTGGCACGTTTTGTGCTGACAATGTAATAAAAGTAACATAAAAATAACTTCAACCAATAATAACAATGAAACTTAAACCTCTTGCCGACAGGGTTTTAATCCAACCCACCGCAGCCGAAGAAGTTACTGCTTGCGGCATCATAATCCCCGACTCCGCTAAAGAAAAACCTCTCCGTGGCACTATTGTAGCCGTGGGTTGTGGCACAAAAGATGAAGAAATGGTCCTCAAAGAAGGAGATGAAGTACTTTATGGCAAATACGCTGGTACCGAACTCGATGTTGACGGCGAAAAAATGCTCATCATGCGCCAAAACGAAGTGATGGCAGTAGTTGTGAAGTAAGTTTAATTCATTAAAAAAAAGAAATCCAGCCATGGCTAAAGAAATAAAATTTACAACTTCGGCTCGCGAAGAACTTAAAAAAGGCGTCGATGCTCTTGCCGATGCAGTCAAAGTAACACTTGGCCCCAAAGGTCGCAATGTGATTATCGAAAAGAAATTCGGTGCTCCTCACATCACCAAGGACGGCGTGAGCGTGGCTCGCGAAGTGGAACTTGAAGATCCATTCCAGAACATGGGCGCACAGCTCGTCAAGGAAGTCGCTTCCAAGACCGGTGATGATGCAGGCGATGGTACAACAACTGCCACCGTTCTCGCACAGGCTATTATCAACGTTGGCCTTAAGAATGTTACTGCCGGTGCCAATCCTATGGACCTCAAGCGCGGTATCGACAAGGCTGTAGCTGCCGTCGTTGCAGGTATCAAGGACATGAGTCAGGAAGTCGGCGACGATTTCAAGAAAATCGAAGACGTAGCTCGCGTATCTGCCAATAATGACGACACCATCGGACGACTCATTGCCGAAGCAATGGAAAAGGTGAAAAAAGAAGGTGTAATTACCGTAGACGAAGCCAAGGGTACCGAAACAACCATCGAAGTGGTCGAAGGTATGCAGTTTGATCGCGGATACATATCCCCCTACTTCGTGACCGATGGCGAAAAGATGCTCTGCGCTATGGATCAGCCTTTCATCCTCCTTTACGACAAGAAGGTTTCCAATCTCAAAGATCTTCTTCCCATTCTTGAACAGACTGCCCAGAGCGGCCGTGGCTTGCTTATCATAGCCGAAGATGTCGATCAGGACGCACTCGCAGCACTTGTTGTCAACCGTCTGCGCGGCTCTTTGAAAGTATGTGCCGTTAAGGCTCCTGGCTTCGGCGACCGTCGCAAAGAAATGCTCGAAGACATCGCTATTCTCACCGGTGGCAATGTTATCTCTGCCGATAAAGGCATGTCGCTCGCCACTGCTACAATGCAGGACCTCGGCACAGCGTCGACAGTAAGTGTAACTAAAGAAAACACTACAATCGTAAACGGTGCTGGCAACAAGGAAGCAATCGCTGCTCGCGTGGCCCAAATCAAGGCCCAAATCGCTCAGACTACAAGCGACTACGACAAGGAAAAGCTTCAGGAACGCCTTGCCAAGCTCGCTGGCGGTGTGGCTGTGCTTCATGTGGGCGCACCCAGCGAAGTGGAAATGAAGGAAAAGAAAGACCGCGTAGACGATGCTCTCAGCGCAACTCGCGCTGCTATCGCCGAAGGTATCGTACCCGGCGGCGGTGTGGCTTACATCCGCTGTCTCGATGCTCTCGAAGGCCTTAAGGGTGAAAATGACGACGAAACTACCGGTATCGACATCGTGCGTCGCGCCATTGAAGAGCCTCTGCGCCAAATCTCCTACAACGCCGGTGTGGAAGGTGCTGTAGTTGTTCAGAAGGTCCGCGAAGGCAAGGGCGACTTTGGTTACAACGCCCGTACCGATGTGTACGAAAACCTCCTCGCCTCGGGCGTTATCGACCCCGCTAAGGTGACTCGTGTAGCTCTCGAAAATGCCGCTTCGATTGCCGGTATGTTCCTCACCACCGAGTGCGTGATTGCCGACAAGAAGGAAGATCTTCCCCAGCCCTCCATGCCCTCCGGAATGGGTGGAATGGGCGGCATGATGTAAGCCGTTAAACCATAAAATAACCGTCTGATTGGCAACAATTTGCTAATCAGACGGTTATTTTATGGTTATGGTTCTAACAGTGGAAGTATTTCTCAACAAGACGTTGCATCTTGGCAGGATTGGCCAGTGCCTCGGCAGCTTCTGTTGCATCATACGAACGTAGTTTGGCAATTATGCCATCTATCATTGCCGGATGGAACACTCCTTCTGCCTCAAACACATCCCTTACAGCTTGCAGTGCCCCGGCGCTGTCTGCACAGCTTACAGGGAGTGATTTGAGCGTTTCGAGTTTTGCAGCGTTCTTTGAATCGTGGATGTTTACATCTACGTATGTGTCGGCTGCGATCTGCAGAGCATTATCGAGCTCAAAACCGTGTCGCAATGCAACTGCAAGCCCTGCAAGGAGTTGATATATGTCGGCACTGCAGTCGGCCGAACGTATCTCTACAGTCTGCTTTTGAGTGGGATCCACATAGTCAGGCGTCGACTGGCCGGGGTTGATAGCCTGGCACATATCTGACTTTGCAGTCCAGCCAAGCGGCACACGCACAAGGACTGAGCGATTACGGTCACCCCAGCACACGTTGGTAGGAGCTTCCTGATGAGGCACAAGACGGAAGTAGCTCGTGGGATTTGTGTTGCCAAAAGCTGTGATAGCCGGTGCAAGTGTTACGAGTCCCGCTATGGCTCGACGTGCGTCATCTGATATTCTGCGCTCTGAGTCAAGCATATGGTTATTGCCGTCGGCATCGACCATGCGCATATGTATATGTAATCCTGAGCCGGCTTTGCCTGTCGTAATTTTGGGTGCGAAAGTTACATCGAGACCTTCACGATAAGCCAGATTGCGTATCACCCACTTGGCCAGCATAATCTGATCGGCAGCGTCTTCGGCATCAACTGGCAGGAATTCTATTTCGTTTTGCTCGTAGATGGCTCCGGCAAGAGTAAAATTGCCCACTTCCGAGTGACCATACTTTATTTGGCCACCAGTTGCAGCTATATAACTCATACATTTTGTACGGAAGTCATTGAACTTGGCAAACGGTGCACTTTCATGATATCCGCGTTGGTCCGTGGCCGGAAAGCGATCGATGTCGGAGGCTATTACATAGTATTCCAACTCTCCCATCGCTTGGAATCGAAGACCGGTAGTCTTGGTAAATGCCTGACAGGCTTTGCGTAGTGTGTACTCCGGTGATGATTCGAGTGGCTGGCCGTCTTTGTCGCAATAACTGCACAGGAGTGTTACGGTAGGAAGTTCGGCAAAGGGGTCATGGAAGGCAGTGCGATATCGAGGTACGACATAGAGATCACTGCTTCCGGCGCTGATAAACGGAAACAGTGACGAACCGTCTACTCGCTCGCCAAGCGTCAGTATTGTTTCGAGATATGCAAGGTTATTGATTACGAAATTGAGAGTTTTGAGACGACCGTCGGCTGCCGGATACATAAAGTTGACCATTTCTATATCGTGATCCACAATATAGCGCACGATGTCGTCGCGTGTAAAGTCGCACTGCGGCTTTTCGAGGTAACGCACAAGCTTGTTGCGGCTTAGTGCAATCAGAGAGTTATTCATAATCTTAGATAGTTAGGTCTTTTTTTATCAAACGCAAATATAGGCTATTTTGCTTAATGAAATTCCTTATTAATAAATTTTAACTTAATATACAGCACTCAAAACCATTCAGCCAACACATTAACAGCCAGCTCGGAGCGCGACATCAGTTTAAGAAGGCGGGGACGGCGCCACAGACTCCCAAGAACCCAAGGGCGTCAGCCCTAAACTGCCCCTTGGGGCAGTCAACAATATAGCCGCGTAGCGCGTGCGCAGCCATAGGACCACCCACACCCCCCACCAGGCCGCGCGTAGCCGGCCCACACAGCCCTCTCTGACGCGTCCGATAAGTCCGATGCCCCCACACCCACAAACCAAAATTATGAAATTCCGTAAGTATTCCCAAATTTCGAAGCACCATCCATTTTTTGCCGTAACTTTGCATCAGAAAATCAAACTTATATAAAACAACTATGGACGCCCGAATCTCCAAAACCTGGACACCCTCCGACATCATCCAAATCGCCCCCGGTTACACGGCAATGAAAATACACGTAACAAACCCCTCCATATTCAACAAATCCGACATAGTCGTCTTCTCCGAAATCAACACACCAATCCTGGGCTACATCTATGATAAAACACCCGACGGAGAGCTCCACATCTTTCCTCTCAACGGCTTTCCAACATCCAGCATCTCCGTAGCCACAGACATAGATCTCATGAATTGCGACCCGGCCCAACTTGGAGTTCAGATACCCGACTTCCAGCAACTTCTCACAACAAGCACAGACAACAGCACCCCACCCTGCCGTAAGGATAAAAGAACCGTCACCAACACCCTTCAACCCCGGCCCCTCAAAGCTCGTACACGCCATGCACGCCGAGGTGATGCCCGCTGTGACATAGCCGATACATTGATACTTAATCGCGAACCTCCTAACTATCAATGTAACTATTCAGCAAAAAAAAGAGAGTATGGATAACACTCTCTTACAATAACAGTTACAACAATGCCAGTATGTGAGAAAATGCCTTGTCAGGCGAAAGCATTACTGTTGGCCGCACCATGGGCCGCGCGAGCCATGTAAGCTGTTTTTTTGCGTAAACACGTGTGTTTTTGGCTATGCGTGCTATGGCAGTCTCACGGTCCATTGCACCATCGAAGAAGGCAAACATTTCTTTATAACCCACTGTATTTAGGGCATTGAGATGTCGCAAATGATATACCGACCGGGCCTCGGTTTCAAGCCCCTGCTCTATCATCATGTCCACTCGACGATTGATGCGGTCAAACAACATCGAACGAGGCATGTCGATTGCGACTTTAATAATTTTAAAGTCTCGCTCTGCTTTTCGTCCCACTCGCGAAGATGAATAAGGCACCCCACTCTGCATACATATTTCTACCGCATGTGCCACACGTTTATGATTGGCTCTATCCACTTGAGCCAGATAAACTGGGTCGAGCAGCTCAAGCAATGCTAAAAGGCCTTCGATACCCGAGTGTTTATAAATATCGCTCACACGACCACGCACCTCATCTGATATTGTTGGTATCTCATCGATACCATCGGTAAGTGCATCGATATACATCATGGAGCCACCGCACACCACGGCATAATCGCCTTGAGCAAATTGTCTATTAACCTCTTGGAGGGCTTCTCGCTCATACACGGCTGCACTATAATATGAGTCGAGCTGAAGATTGGCTATGAAGTGATGACGCACCCGCGCCAACTCTTCAGGAGTCGGCGCGGCTGTGCCTATGGGAAGTCCACAGTACATTTGGCGAGAATCGGCCGATATAACGTCGCAACCCAAGTGCGTGGCAACGTCAATCGCAAGGCTTGTCTTGCCCGATGCTGTGGCACCGGTTATAACTATAAGGGTCTTGGGCATTATTGGCGTTCGGCCACAAGTCGGCTAATTTCAACAATTACCTGCATTGCCTTTTCCATCGATGGAATAGGTACGAACTCATAACGGCCATGGAAGTTGAGGCCACCGGCAAAGATATTGGGACAAGGAAGACCCTTGAACGAGAGCTGAGCTCCGTCTGTACCACCTCTGATAGGTTGTACTTTGGGAGTTACGCCCACCTTTTCCATAGCATCGCGCGCTATGTCGATTACGTACATCACTGGCTCGATTTTTTCGCGCATGTTGTAGTACTGGTCGGTGATTTCAATCGAACAGCAACCGGGGAATTCTTTGTTGATTTTGCGCACGAGATGCTCAAACTCCTTCTTGCGACGCTCGAAACGATCGCGGTCGTGATCACGGATGATATAGGTAAGCACTGTGTTTTCGACAGAGCCTTCCATACCCACAAGGTGATAGAAGCCCTCGTAGCCCTCGGTATGCTCGGGTGTTTCCCAACGTGGAAGCATGATGATAAACTGATTGGCGATACGCATGCTGTTTACCATCTTGTGTTTGGCATAGCCGGGATGCACATTACGTCCCTTGAAAGTGACACGTGCAACGGCAGCGTTGAAGTTTTCGTATTCAAGCTCGCCCACTTCACCACCGTCCATTGTATATGCAAAATCTGCGGCAAATGCGCCAACATCGAATTTATGTGCACCGCGACCGATTTCCTCATCGGGAGTAAAGGCCACACGGATATCGCCATGTTGGATTTCCGGATGCTTGATGAGGTAATCTACAGCCGACATAATCTCAGCGACACCTGCTTTGTCATCGGCACCGAGCAGTGTCGTTCCGTCGGTCACGATAAGATCCTGTCCAACATAGTGTGCCAATTCAGGAAAATCTGAGGGTGTGAGTACAATATTCTTTTCGGCATTGAGCACAATATCGCCACCGTCATAATCCTTGACAATGCGAGGCGAAACATGGCGGCCAGACATGTCGGGCGATGTGTCGAGGTGCGCAATAAAGCCCACAGTAGGTACTTTGCGACCGGCTATATTGCCTGGGAGTGTGGCCATGAGGTAGCCATTCTCATCAAGCGTTATATTTTTAAGGCCCATCTCTTTGAGTTCATCTTTGAGATGGCGCGCAAATACCATCTGACCGGGAGTTGAAGGTGTTAGATTTGTGAGTTCGTCGCTCTGTGTATCGAACTTCACATATTGAAGAAATCGATCTATGAGATTCATATCTAAGTTGTTGGGTTAGATTTAAGCAATTGTTATTTCACTGGTTCCGGAGCAATAGGTTCGGCAATATTGTTCCATGTAAAAGCTTGTTTTATGGTTTTCTCCGAAGACTTGGAAGCATATACCATACGCACGCCATCGATGCCAAACATCTTCATTATGTCTACAATCCAAGGGCCATAATCGCCAAATGCCTGGTACTGCAGCTTGAGAGCATTATAATAATTCTTTGTCAGGATACTTTGGTCATCGTTGACATAAACCTTGTCGTTTGCCCAAGTTATTGTATATACCAAAAATCCCTGATTTACAGAAACATCTACATCTTCGGCACTGGCATGAGCCTGCGGATTGGGACAAAGCTCCTCTGCAACTTCTTTGATTTGATCGAGAGCAGCGGTGCGGTCAAGTCCGGAAAGTTTGGCGCGCTGGAGTTCAAGAATGCGCTTAGAAGTTAGATCAAAGCTTTTGGAATCGCCGTGTGGATTAACAAGCTTTATTTCCATCTTACCGTCAGACTTACGAAGGCCGTCTGCGATAAAATTTATATCGTTAGCAGAAATACTTTTAAGATACTGAGATGCAAGCACATCAAACAGTGCTTGGTCAATATCATCGACATCAATAACCTCACGTACGTTAAAAGTTACATCAATCTCCGGCTCCTGTTGATCGAGCACTGCATTGGCATTGCCACTCACAGCCACAATGCTATCAGTGGCCGCCGCAACCTGCGACATGGACACACCGCCACCACCAGAGCACGAAGCCATAAGAGCTACTACACTCGCACTAATTATTAGATTATATATTTTCATACGCCTACTAATTATTAATGTTTAACCGGTATTTTGGCAATTCGAGCAGCATGACGACCACCCTCAAAGCCCGTAGACAGGAAAGTTTCGACGATGCGCAATGCAAGCTCAACCGAGATGAATCGAGCAGGCATCACCAATACATTGGCATCATTGTGCTGTCGGGCAAGTGCTGCCAACTCAACATCCCAGCATAAGGCTGCACGGATGCCCTGATGCTTGTTGAGAGTCATACCTATACCATTGCCCGAGCCACAGATAGCTATACCGGGATAACATTTACCTTCCTCAACGGCAACAGCCGCAGGATGAGCAAAATCAGCATAGTCACACGATTCGGCAGAGAAAGTACCAAAATCTTCACACTCGAAGCCTCGCTCGGCCAGCCAAGCCTTAACTACCTCCTTTAGCTCAAAGCCCGCATGGTCGCTACATAAAGCAATCTTCTTTCCGGGTTCAACAATAGTCATATTCAACATTATTAAAAGTTTCGGTCAATACGGCACACAACAGCATAATGACCACTAAAATGAAATTTCATGCAAAAATACGAAATTTTTTTATCAAACCCCTTGTAAATTCAAAAAAAGTGCGTAACTTTGCAGAGTAAAATAACACAAGCCCAGGTGGCGGAATGGTAGACGCGCTCGTTTCAGGTGCG